>Ga0272442_10006445_pt1 | contig 15429 bp, 8 predicted proteins | sample SSMForm2O_FD_200262 | JGI IMG/M metagenome (GOLD analysis project Ga0272442, IMG submission 200262) | Marine sediment archaeal communities from Little Sippewissett salt marsh, Falmouth, MA, United States - SSM-Form-2O | ecosystem: Environmental > Aquatic > Marine > Wetlands > Sediment ...
TCCGGGCAAGGTCAAGGTGAACGGTGAAGAGCTGCCCTTTCAGTTCGATTCCGGTTTGTTCCGGCTTTCCCTTCGAACCGGCGGGACTTTTACGGTTGAAATCAACGTTGCGGACGATTAACGAACATTCCCTCGTTTTAGAGGAAAAACATGACACATTCCAAACCCGGATCATACGGGGAGATCCTGAACATATCGATCCCGCTTGTGATTTCCACCGGTTCGTGGACATTGATGCATTTCACGGACCGGATGTTTCTGAGCTGGTTTTCGGAGGAAGCCCTGTCCGCGTCGTTGCCCGCTGGGGTGGCGAATTTCGCCCTGATCTGTTTTTTCATGGGAACGGCGACGTACACGGGCACGTTCGTGGCCCAGTATTTCGGGGCCGGGAAATTCCACAAGATCGGACCCATTGTCTGGCAGGGGGCCTTTTTCGCATTTTTTTCCGGGCTGCTTCTTCTCTCCATGATTCCCCTGGCCGATCCGCTCTTCCGCCTCATCGGTCATCACGGCAACATCCCGGCGCTCGAGGCCTCCTATTTCCGCATCCTGTGTTGCGGGGTCACGTTTGCCCTGCTTTCCGGTGTGTTTTCCTCCTTTTTCACGGGGCTTGGAAAAACCAGGGTGGTCATGATCGTGAACATCGCTGCATCCGGATTCAACATCGTGCTGGATTATGCCTGGATCTTCGGGAAATGGGGGCTGCCCCGGTGGGGGCTCCAGGGAGCGGCATGGGCCACCGTGATCTCCGCTGTTCTCTCCTCCGTGGTTTTCTTCATCTTATACCTGCTTCCGGGGAATCGGAAAAATTTCGCAACTGCCTCGGGGTTCGGTTTTAACGGTAAACTCTTCAAGAGACTCCTGCGTTACGGGGCCCCCAACGGGGTCCAGTTTTTCCTCGATATGTCGGCGTTTACCTTGTTCGTTCTCCTGGTGGGCCGGTTGGGCCGGAGGGAACTGGCGGGATCCATCATCGCCTTTAACGTCAACATCTTCGCCTTTATGCCCATGGTGGGATTCAGCATCGCAACCGGGATCCTGGTGGGGCAGTATCTGGGGAAGAACCGGCCGGACATTGCTTCCCTCTGTGTGAAGAGGATCTTTATCCTTACCATTACATATATGTCGGTCGTGATCCTGACCTATCTCTTCCTCCCCGGCATATATGTTCGATTATACGGACCGCGCCAGAATCCGAATGTCATGAAAGAGGTGCGGGAACTGGCGGTTGTACTGCTCCGTTTCGTGGCATTCTATTCCTTTTTCGATGCCGTGAATCTGATTTTCAGCTCAGCCATCAGGGGTGCGGGCGATACCAGGTTCGTCATGAAGGTGGCCGTTATCTGTTCCCTTTTCATTGTTGTTATTCCCTCATTTTTATGTTGTGTGGTATACAGGGGGAGCATCTATGTGGCGTGGGGCTTTTTCACCCTGTATATCATGACCATGGCCGTTATTTTCTTCCTGAGGTACCGGGGAGGGAAGTGGAAGGGCATGCGTGTGATCGAGATGCCCGTGCCCGAGTTGAGCCCCGCCCCCGGTTCCCTTTCCGAGAGTGAAGTGCTGAGGTAGGGAACGCAACGTGCCCTCTTCCGTTTCGTCTTGTGCCATTTTGGGGTCAAAAATGAAGAAAAAATTAACAAAGCTCTGGCGTCTGTCCCGAATGGCACTGACTTAAGGAAATAGAATCATGAATCGTACTCGATATCTCCGGACAATGGGTTCAGGGACAAATGCGGGGGACAAATGGGGTCAGACCCTTTATATTTGTATCTATTTGGGGGCTGACCCCCAATGGCTGCCTTACTCGCACTCTCACTCGTACTCGCACTCGACATTTCCGATACACGTGCTTCTCTCCTTGATTCAAGATCCTACCTGCATTTTGAGATTATGAACGATTACGATTACGCGCATCAGTCTTCGTCACGACTCAGCGTGACTTCGACTTGACAGGCGAGCACGAGCACGAAAATAAAGTGTGTGGAAATTGGTCTTTTCGAGCCGTAAGTCAGCGCCATTCACGTCTGACCCTCGAAATTGCCACCCAAAAACTGAGGGGGGCATGGTTAGGTGTTTGCGGCTTTTTCGTGGGGGTTATATCTCGATGATAACGGGCAGGATCATGGGGAACCTGGCGGTTTCGTTTTTCAGGAATTTCTTCAAAGCCCTCCGGACCGATTCCTTCATCACACCCCAGTCTTCCCTGCTTTCCGGATCGAACGTGTCGAAAACCTCGAGAACAAGATCTTTTGCCCTGTTTAAAAGGTCTTCGTTTTCATCCGCGAAAACAAATCCACGAGTCAGGATGTCGGGTCCGGAAACAATCGTTCCGGAATGGCTGTCTATGGCCAGTATGATAACGAGCATGCCATCCCGGGAGAGGTGGTGACGATCCCGGAGAACCACGTTTCCCGTATCTCCCACCATGTTGCCGTCGATGAGAACCCGGCTGGCCTCGACGTCCCCGGCGCGCCTGGCCCCCTCCCCGTTGAATTCGAGCACCATTCCGTTTTCCTGGATGAATATGGATTCCTCCTCCATGCCGAGTTCCATGGCGAGTTTCTTATGGGCGTTCAGGTGCCTGTATTCCCCGTGTATGGGGACCAGGTAACGGGGCCTGGTCAGCTGGATGAGGTGTTTCATATCCTCCCGGTAGGCATGACCCGAGGAATGAACATGCTCGGTCCATTCATAGTATACCTCCGTTCCGCGCCTGGAAAGATGGTTGATCAACTGGAGGATGGCCTTTTCATTGCCCGGAATCACCCGGGCGGAAATGATCACCGTATCTCCCTTTTCCAGATTCAGCCACTTGAACCGGTCCAGAGCCAGCCTGGACATAACGGAAAGGGGTTCGCCCTGGCTGCCCGTTGAGAGCAGCAGGCGGCGCTCCGGGGGCGTCTCCTCCAGCTCCCTGAGATCGCGGATTCGTTCCTCTGAAATATCGAGGTATCCCATTTCACGGGCCATCCGTATGTTTCTCACCATGTTGAGGCCGGAGAGGAATACATACCGGTCGTACTTCGACGCCAGATCGAGGATGTTCTGGATCCTGTGAATGGAAGAGGCAAAGGTGGAAATCACAAGGGTGCGATCCGCCTTCCTGAAGATTCGATCCAGGGTGTCGGTGACTTTTGACTCGGATGGGGTGGTTCCCGGTCTCTCCACGTTGGTGCTGTCCGCGAACAATGCCAGAACGCCCCTTTCTCCATATGAAGAGAGGGTTTTGTAGTCGAAGTAATCGCCGGGACGCGGATCGGTTTCCAGCTTGTAATCCCCGGAAAAAACGACATTGCCGGCAGGTGTTTCAATGACGTATCCTACTGAATCGGCCAGGCTGTGTGTGACCCGATAGGGAACGATTCGAAACGGAGCGATTTCAAATCCCTCTCCAGGTATGATCTCGATCAACCGGGCCTCTTCCAGCATTTTGTTTTCCTTCAGTTTGACCTTCACAAAGCCGAGGGTCAAACCTGTTCCGTATATGGGTGCCGTAATTCGGGAAAGAAGATAGGGCAGCGCCCCGGTATGGTCTTCATGCCCATGGGTGAGTATGATCCCCCGGAGCTGATCTTTCCTCTCGAAAAGATAACTGAAATCCGGGATCACAAGGTCGATCCCCAGCATCTCGGATTCGGGCTGCATTTGACCGCAGTCGATCATGATGCTGTGACCGTTATACTCGAGGATATAACAGTTCATGCCGATTTCCCCGATGCCTCCCAGGGAAAGAAAGCGGAGGGCGGGGGATCGATTCCCGTCGGGAAAAGGGGGAGTGGAGTCAAGGCTTTCGCCTGAAATCATAAAGGATCATCCTGTCAGAACATATCTTTCGTCACGTCACTGAGGGATTCCTTGAATCGTTCGAAAAAACCCTTTTCCCCGGTGGGCGTTTTTTCATCACTCAGTTTGGCGAGCTGGCGGAACAGTTCTTTTTGCTCGGGGGAAAGCCTGCGGGGGGTCTTGACGATTACCTGTACGAATTGATCGCCAAATGCGGCGTCGTTTCGGGGCATTCCCCGATTTTTGATCCGGAATACCTTGTGAGTTTGAGTTCCGGCGGGGATCTTCAGGGGTACGGGGCCATGCAGGGAGGGAATCTCGATTTCATCGCCCAGGGCCGCCTGGCTGAAGCTGATGGGGATCTCGCAGAGGAGGTCGTCGTTCCTCCGTTTGAAAAAGGGGTGTTCCTTCACGGAGATCCTGACCAGCAAATCTCCACGGGGTCCTCCATGGGGGCCGGATTCCCCCTCGCCCCGGATGACCAGCTCCATGCCCGTTTCTATACCACGGGGGATGGCGACGTCGAGGGTTGCCTTTTTTTTGACCCTCCCGTCTCCATTACATTCGGGACAGGGATTGTCTATGATAGTGCCGGTCCCCCGGCACATGTCGCAGCTGCTGGTGAGGCTGAAAAATCCCTGCATGAGTCGGATTCGGCCGTTCCCCCCGCACCGGGGGCAGGTTCTTGGTTTGGCTCCCTCGGCCAGTCCGCTCCCCCCGCACGTTTCACAGGGTTCCAGCCTCTTGAAGGTCAGTTTTTCCTTTTTGCCCTGGAAAGCCTCCTCCAGGGTGAGGGAGTACCTGATCCGGATACTTCGGCCCTGGTTGGGCCTGGAGCGGGTTCTGCCTCCACCGAAAAAGGTGCTGAAGATATCGCCGAAAATGTCCTCGAAATCGCTCGAATGGGTGAAATCCGTCCATTGGAAACCGCCGCTTGAGAAGGCGCTTCTTATGCCCTCATGGCCGAAGCGGTCGTAGCGTGATCGCTTTCCCGGCTCGGAGAGGATCTCGTAGGCCTCGCTGGCCTCCTTGAAAGACTCCTCCGCCTCATTGTTGCCGGGATTCCTGTCCGGATGGTATTTCAAGGCCAGTTTCCGGTAGGCCTTCTTGATCGTGTTTGCGTCGGCGTCTCGTTGAACGCCCAGAATTTCGTAATAGTCTCGTTTTGTCATATCAGGATAATAGCCGGTTTTATCGGTATAATGCCCACGCGGCATCATTATGCAAGTTAAAAAACGCTCAATCGTGCCGGGATCACGTATGAATCCCGATACCGTAAATATTCTCGCACACTTCTGTTATGCTCTCCGAATAAGTGGGATGGGCATGAATCATGTGCATGACGTCCCGGGCAGACATCCCCGCATGGATCGCCATGGCCAGTTCATGGACCATCTCGGGCGATCCTTCTCCCAGGAGATGGGCCCCCAGGAGGGTTCCCTTTTCCTTTTCCGCCACCAGCTTGACCATACCCTCGGTTTCTCCGGAGGCCACCGCCTTTCCCAGGGCGCGATAGGGAAACTTGCCTACTGTGGTTTCGATTCCCTTCTCAGCTGCCTCCTTTTCCGAGAGTCCCACTGTGGCTGCCGGTGGATCGGTGAAGATGCACCATGGCACCACTGTTTTTTCATCTGCCGCCGGTTCTCCGGTGGCCGCTTCAGCCGCCCGGATTCCCTGAAACGAGGCCACATGGGCCAATTGCCATTTTCCGTTCATATCTCCAATGGCGTATATATCCGGTACGTTTGTCAGGAGGTTTTGATCGACGATCACCTCTTTTTTCCGGTTCATCTCGATTCCGGCCTCTTCCAGCCCCAGGTTTTCAGTGGCGGGCCTTCGACCCACGCAAATCAGGGCCTTTTCCGACACGATCTCCTCGCCTCCCTCCAGTTTGGCTGTAACCAAACCGTTCCCGCCCCCGGGAACCAGGGAGTCGATCCTGGCGCTCAGCTTCAGATCGATTCCCTTTCGTTTCATAAGGGCCTCGATCTTTCCTGAGATCTCATGATCGAGCGAACTCTGGGCCAGAACGGAGGGGAGGGCCTCCACGAGGGTCACCCGGACTCCGAAGGTCGCGAAAAGCATGGCGAATTCGCAACCGATCACCCCGGCCCCCACGATCAGGAGCGAATCGGGAAGTTCCTTCCAGGAAAGGGCCTCATCGCTGGTGACGATGTTCCTGCGGTTCATGGGAAAAAGAGGGATCTCCCCGGGGAGTGATCCGGTGGCAAGGATGATGCGATCCGCCCCGATCGCCTCATTCCCAAGAGGGGATTCGATCAGAACGCGCTTTGCCCCATCCAGTCGGGCCGTTCCCCGATAGATGGTGACCTTGTTTTTTTTAAGCAGGTATTCGATGCCCCGCGAAAGCTGGCTGACCACCTTGTCTTTACGGGCGATAATGGATTCCCATTTGAAGGAGATCCCGCTGGAGGAAAAACCCCATCGGTGGGCGTCCCTCATCTGGCGGTAAAGTCTGGCTGTGGTAATTAAGGTTTTGGAAGGAATGCAACCGCGGTTGAGGCAGGTGCCGCCCATGGCGTCCTTTTCGATCAGGGCCACGGAGGCGCCCCGCTGGGCGGCCCGAATCGCGGCCACGTAGCCCCCGGGGCCTGCTCCAATCACCGCGATTTCATGGGTAACAGTCACTTCTCTTCGACGGGTTCCGATCCCTTGTTTTCCGGTTTGGATTTTTTGGCCGGGCTGGCATTCCCGTAACGTTTCCGGAATTTTTCCACACGCCCCGCGCTGTCCACCAGTTTCTGTCTTCCGGTAAAGAAGGGATGGCAGGCGGAACAGATCTCGATTTTCTGCTCCGGTTTGGTGGAACGGGTCTTGATCACATTGCCGCAGGCACAGGTGATCGTGGCCTCAGTGTATTTGGGGTGGATTTTCGGCTTCATTTTTTATCTCCCGAATAGTCGTTTTTCACACAAAAGGAATAACTTTCTGCCCTTTATTGATTCATCGTGTCAAGGAATTCTTGATTGGCTTCCGTTTTTCTGAGCCTTTCCAGCAGAAACTCCATCGCCTCCACCACGCTCAGTTCATTGAGCACCTTTCTGAGAAGCCAGATTCGATTGAGTTCCATTGGCGACATCAGGAGTTCCTCTTTGCGGGTTCCGGAGCGGGCGATGTCAATGGCGGGGAAGATCCGCCGATCCACAAGCTTCCGGACCAGGTTGACCTCCATGTTGCCCGTTCCCTTGAACTCCTCGAAAATAACATCATCCATCCGGCTTCCCGTATCGATCAGGGCCGTGGCGATGATGGTGAGGCTGCCTCCCTCCTCGATATTGCGGGCGGCCCCGAAGAACCGCTTCGGCCGGGGTAGGGCATTCGAATCGATACCGCCGGAGAGGATCTTCCCGCTTGGAGGGGCAATCGTGTTATATGCCCTGGCCAGCCGGGTGATGGAATCCAGCAGTATCACAACATCGCGGCCGTGTTCCACCTGCCGTTTGGCCTTTTCTATAACCATCTCAGCCACCTGGACATGACGGTCCGCCGGTTCATCGAACGTGGAGGCGATCACTTCTCCCTTCACCGAACGTTCCATGTCGGTCACCTCCTCCGGCCTTTCGTCGATCAGGAGAACGATGAGAAAGATCTCCGGGTGGTTGGTCGTGATGGCGTTGGCGATATCCTGGAGGATGATTGTTTTTCCGGTTCTGGGGGGGGCGACGATCAGACCGCGCTGACCCTTGCCGATGGGGGTAAGGAGATCCATCACCCGTGTTGTCATCTTGTTCAACTCGGTTTCGAGGTGGATGCGCTCCTCCGGGTAAAGGGGAGTAAGGTTATCGAACAGGATTTTATTTTTCGCACTTTCTATGGTTCCCTGGTTGATGGCTTCCACCTTGAGAAGGGCGAAATAGCGTTCTCCCTCCTTGGGGGGACGAATCAGGCCGGATACCGTATCTCCCTTTCGAAGGTTGAAACGCCGGATCTGCGAAGGCGATACGTAGATGTCGTCCGGCCCGGGAAGGTAATTGAATTTGGGGCTGCGAAGAAAACCGAATCCGTCCGGGAGGATTTCCAGCACACCCTCGCCATAGAGGTTCCCCTGTTTTTCGGCGTTTGTCTGGAGGATTTTAAAGATAAGATCCTGCTTGCGGAAATTCGCGTATCCCTCGATATCGAGCTTTCTGGAAATTTCCGCCAGTCTGGAGATGGGCGTGGATTTGAGTATCCCGATATCGGCGGGAATCAGGTCTCCATCTCCCAGATCGATCATCGATGGTTTATACGTCCCAACGTCCTCGACCTCTTCCTCGGGTAAATTGTGGGAATTGTAGGATTGGTCGTAACTGTACTTGTCGTTGCGGTAAGGGGTCTTCCGTTTGTTCTGTCGATAGGAATTGGAGCGGTGGGGTTTATGGTTCCTGTGATGTTTTCTGTCCGGAACAGGTCTCGGGGGGCGTCTGTCGCGGGTAGGGGGCTTGACCCGGGGCTCTGGTTTATCCACGAACTTGAAGGGCTCGGGCTGTTGCACGGGCTTTTTTTCCTTCATGGCGGCCGGCCTGGATTCGGTTTCGCCGTTTCCTTTATTGTTCTTGGTTACGAAGGCTTCGATCAACTCAGGATTGGGGTGAATCCGAGGCGCGAGCCTGGGGGAGGAATGTTTCTCCTCTTCGTCTGTCACTGTTTTCCCGGACGTTTGTTCCTCCGTGGATTTGTCTTGAGTTGCTTTGGTTTCCTTCTCGGGCTTTTTCTTTTTTGTTTTTGAGCGGGGAGAGTGTTTGGCCTTTGTGGTGGTGCGTTTCTTCCTTGTGCGTGTTTTCGGCTTTTCTTCCTCTTCGGCTTTCTCTTCCGATTTCGCTTTTACGGTTTTTTCTTCCTTCGGGTTGCTCTCTTCCGCTGTTTTTTTCTTTCTTGGCATGTTACTTCCCTTCTTTTATCTGTTTATATGGAAAGGTCTCGTATCAATCCTTCCACCTGTTTCCTGGTGTTTTCCAGGGAACCTGAGTTGTCGATGATATAATCGGCACGACTGATTTTCTCCTCCTGGGGCATCTGGTTGTTCAGACGCTCCCAGATCTCCTTTTCGGTCAGTCCATAACGGTTCATCAACCGCCGGAAACGCTCCTCCTCCGTAATCGTAACAACAACCACCTGATCCGCCTCTTTGTGAAGACCCTTTTCGAACAGCAATGGAACGGAGAGAATCACCAGGGGCTCTTCTTTCCATTTTTCGAGCAGGGCCAGCTCCCTTTTCCTCACCAGGGGGTGAACGATCGATTCCAGTGTTTGCAGATCCTCCCGATTCGAAAAGACCCGGCGACCCAGCTTTCTCCTGTCGAGCGATCCGTCCTCCCCGAGGTACTTTTCACCGAACGTCTCGACAACGGCCCTCCATCCCTCCTCGCCGGTTTCGGTCACCTCCCGGGCCAGGACATCGGCATCGATGACAGGTATTCCGTGTTCCCTGAACATATCCGATACCGTGGTTTTTCCACTCCCGAACGATCCAGTCAACCCGAGACGCATAAGGACCTCGATACAATATCAGCATTCCGCCCACGTCCGACCCGTTTTAACACTTACTTTTACAGGAACCGACAGGGGCAGTGCCTGGATCATCTCCTCCCGGACAATCTTTGTTAGTGGATCGACCTCTTCCGGGGGGGCCTCGAAGATCAACTCGTCATGAACCTGGATCAGGAGGCGGGCCATGAGATGGGATGTCTGAAGGCGATTGTGAACCGCGATCATGGCCTTTTTGATCATGTCCGCCGAAGTGCCCTGTATCGGTGTATTCACGGCGATTCGTTCCGCCGCCGATTTTATGTTCTTGTTCGAACTCTTAAGATCCGGGATGTATCTCCTCCGCCCGAGCAGGGTGGTGACATAGCCCCTCTTTACGGCCTCACGGATCGTCTGCTCGATCCACAGCTTCACACCGTTGTAAGAGGCGAAATAGCTGTCGATGAAGTTTTGAGCCTCCCGGCGCGAGATTCGCAGCTCGCCCGAAAGACGGTGAGCTGACATTCCGTATATCACGCCGAAATTGACGGTTTTGGCCGCATCGCGCATTTCCCGGGTGACGAATTCCTCCGGACCTCCAAAGATCTTCGTTGCAGTCAATCGATGAACATCCCCGTCTTCCTGAAATGCCTTCCCCAGGGATTCATCCCCGGAGAGGTGGGCCAGAATCCGCAGTTCGATCTGGGAATAATCGGCCGATAAAAACAGCCAGCCCTTTTCCCCAGGTACGAATCCCTCTCGAATCGCACGCCCCTCAGGGGTCCGTACAGGGATATTCTGGAGATTCGGATCGCGGCTCGAAAGACGGCCCGTGGCAGCCGCTGTCTGGATGAATGACGTATGGATGCGTCCGGTTTCCGGATTGACCTGCCTGGGCAGGGTATCGATGTAAGTGCTCAAAAGCTTCTCCGAGCTCCGGTACTTGAGAAGGAGTTCCGGCAGGGGATGATCCTTCGAGAGAATCTTTAATACAGAGACGTCAGTGGAATATCCGCTCTTCCCCTTTTTCACGGGTTTCAATTTCAATTCGTCGAACAGAACCCCGGCGATCTGCTTCGGGGAGTTCAGGTTAAACGAATGGCCGGCAATTTCGTAACAGCGGGCTTTCAGATCTTCCTGTTGCAGGCGGGTTTGTTCTCCAAGAGACCGGAAATGTCCGGCATTGATGGCGATACCGTTTCTCTCCATGTCGGTCAGTACATGCATCAGGGGCATCTCCACACGGTTAAACAGCTCATCGAGTCCGGCCTCTTCGAGTCGTGGTTTGAATGCCTTCATCAGTTGGAGTGATGTATCGGCATCCCGGCAGGCATACTCGTAAACATCCTTCACGTTTGCCTGGTTCATGGTGATGCTGGATTTGCCTTTTCCGATGATGTCGGTAATGGGACTCATCGGGATGCCTAATTCTTCCGGTACGATCGCTTTCAAACCATGACTGGACTTGTCCGGGTTAAGGAGGTAGGAGGCCAGCATGGTATCGAACTCAACGCCGTTCAATTCAAATCCGGCCCTCATTAATACCTTTATATCGTATTTGATGTTATGACCACATTTTTTTATCTTCGGAGAGAGGAAAACAGGGGCCGCCAGGGATCTCAGATCATCCAGATCGATCTGCCCCCCTGATACATCGGTATCGTGACCCACCGGAATATACACCGCTTCGTTTGGTTTACAGCTCATGGATATTCCCACGAGACGGCAGAGCATTGAATCCACGGAACTGGTTTCCGTATCCAGGGCAAGGATCCGGTGCTTCCGGACCTGTTCGAGGAATGCTTCGATCTCAGGGGAGGATCTCAAAACCCTGTATTCAAAGGATCGCGTAACATGATCGGGGAGACGGTTCCGGAGGGTCCCGAGGAGTGATTTAAACTCAAGTTCCCCGAAGATCTCCTCCAGTTCGGGTGTAATCTTCATGGAAAAGCGGAAATCGTCGAAATCGGGCTCCATCTCCACATCTGTTTTGACCGTGGCCAGTTGCTTCGAAAGGAGTGCAATTTCCGCATTTTCCCTGATCTTTTCCCTCCATTTCACCTTTGGAACTCGATCCGGGTTTTTTATCAGCTCCTCGATGCCTTCGTAATCCTCCAGGATCCTCGAGGCCGTCTTGGGACCGATTCCGGCGACCCCGGGAATATTATCCGATGAATCTCCCATCAGACCCAGAAGATCCGCGATCTTTCGGGGGGGGACCGCCATTCTGGCCTCTACAGCCTTGGTGTCGTATTCCTCGATGTCCTTTTTTCCGAAACGCAGGATATGAGTTTTATCAGTTACGATCTGGAACAGATCCTTATCCGCGGTGATAACCCGAGTCTCCCAACCCCGCTCTTCAGCCATGCGGGCGAGGGTGGCGATCAGGTCATCAGCCTCGTAACCCTCCCGGCTTATGTGAGTGATATTCATGGCATCGAGTATCTTCATGATTTGAGGAATCTGAACCTGGAGCTCCTCCGGCATGACAGGGCGATTCGCCTTATAGTCGGGATACAGCTGTTTGCGAAAGGTGGGAACCCGGGAGTCGAATGTGATGCAAAGATGCTCGGGTCCTCCTTCGCGAATCACACGAATGAGCATCTGGGTAAAGCCGTATATCCCATTCGTGGGCAGGCCGGTCCTGGTGGACAGGCCCCTTATGGCGAAATAGGCCTTGTAAAGAATCGAGTGTCCATCAATGATGAACAGACAATGAGGCGATTCTGCATTCATTACTGATTATGGGTCCGGGAATCTGTGGTAAAATGACACAGACAGACCTGTCTATAAGGTATTGTTTGACTGAAGGGGCTTTATCCCGTCCCTTCAGCTTTTTTTGCCAGAATGTATTAAGGCAAGATTATCTTATTCAACAATACGAGCCGTCAGGAATATGAGAAGGGTCGTTTTATCAATATGACGCAGGTTCCGCCCGAACAGAACCTTCCCGACGTATGGGATCTGGCGGAGAATCGGAATGCCGGAGGTGTATTCGCCTGAGCGTTCACTGGTCCATCCGCCCACCACAATGGTGCCGCCGTCCTTGACGCGAACCCATGTTGTAATATTCTTCTCAAGTCGGGAAAGGCTGTATTGGACCGCCGATGCTTCCTGTTGGCCCTGTTCGTCCTGGGCCGTGACCGTGCCGCCGCTCAGGGCATCCTGGTCCACGATCTCCGCATCCAGGTAAAACTCGATCTCTCCCATCTCGCTCACGAACAGGTCGGTGATGTTCAGATAGACCGGTCGGAACTGGGTGGTTCCGCCACCGCCAACGTAGTTGCCCGAGGCATCCACTTCCGGGATCCCGCCCAGAACCCGCGTGATGGTGAATTCCGCCTCATCCTTGTCGTCCTGAACCAGGATCTGCGGACCATTGATGACATTCACAACACCCTCTGCCTCCAGAAGACGGAGCTGCCAGTTAATGGGGGAATCGCCCCCGGTGATCAGCGAGAGCACAGTTGTGCCCTTGAGAAGATGCTGGAAGGAGGGGCTTTCTCCCGCCGGTTCGTTCGCACTGGCAATGGCGTTTTGGAGCTCATCCAGATCGTTTGCGAATCGCATGTTCAAGATACTGTCGTCAAAGCTGATGCCCTTTGTGAGATCCGCTATGGCTAACTGGGAACTGAATTGCTTGGCCCGCGATTCGATGACTTCCACGAACTTGGACTCGATGGAAACCTGCTTCGGAGCCATGTCGAGGGTGGTGATCCACTCTTTGACCTGGTTCAAATGAGCGGGATCCTTGTATTCCACAAAGATGGCGTTGATCGGATCCGTGAGTCCCTGGACTGGTTTTTCTCCCTCCTCGGTAACTTCCGGGGTGGGCTCCGGCGTCTCTTCCACCTGTTGTTGGACGTCATAGGGGGCGGTATAAGTAACCTTCAACCGGGCTCGTCCCTCGCCGGGGGTGGTGGAGGGCTTCACATCATCCGCGATGATTTCATAATCGTCCACTTCCTCCGAGTCGAACTCGTCCATGGTCACATCGCGGGATTCTCCCGGTGTTCTCACTTTCAATTCAATGGAATCGTCGTTGTCGTCATTTGCATCGTTTTCATTGACTTGCTGGAGACGAATGGTCATGTCGCGAAACGTGAAGTCGTTTCCAACGCTCAGGGATTTGGTCACGGACAGACCGCCCGCACCGGAAACTCCCTCATCTTCTCCGGAGAGCCCGAGGAAAGAATTGATCTTATCCGCGATCTCGTCCGCTTTTGCATAGCGGAGCGGGATGATCTGGCTCTTTTTCTTCTGTTCAAGCTGGGGCAGGGAATGGATGAAGTCCGCAACCGACCTGATATTGTTCGGATAATCCGTGATGGTGAGTTGCATCGTGGTGGGATCCCACCAGAGACGACGCCCTTCCGCCTCGGCCTTGGACACCGTGCTCTTGGCATAAAGCATCACCTTGATGACCTCGATCACCCATTCTCCGAACTGGCGCAGTTGCTCGGGATTCTGTTTCAGGGCCTCCTTGGGAACCAGGAGCCACGTCTCCACCTGCAGCTTGTCGCTTCTCAGCTTTTCAATGAACCCCTTGTCCATCAGAAGGTCTTCCACTTTCATGATATTTTCCGGGGTGTCTTTGATGATGAGATCCCGCCCATCCAGGAGGAGCTTGCGTTCCGGTGCATAAGGCGCCCGGGAGTCCGCCTCGAGGATGGCCTCCAGAAGCGATTTGACTTTCGGGCCTTCCCCCTCCCGGAGACGATAGGTTCGGAAAATAAGTCCCGGTGGAGCCTGGGTTTTCAGATCCTCCAGAAATGCGCTGATCTTCTGGATGTTGGTTTTGGAATCGACCGAGATAAGAATTCCCTCCCGTTCATCAAGGGTCAGTTCCACACCTTTCATTTTCGGAGCACCGTCACTTCCCCACAGGATTTTCTGGAGATCGCCGTTATCGATCACCGCCTTCACCTTGGAAGCCTCCTCCGGGGTAAGGTTGAAAAACTTCGTCTGGAGATCAGGCGTGATTGTCACGATGTCCGATCCCGCTTTTCTGCTCCATTTCAGACCGATGGGGAGAAGGAGGGTGTCGAGCACTTCGTGAAGGGGAGTATCAACGAACTTGGCATCAACCGTGGCTTCCACACCGCTCGTGACGTAAAAGTTTATGCCGCTCACAAGGGAGAGGCTGTCCAGGTAGCTGATCAGGGGGGTATGAGGTACAGTGGTGGAAACGCTTATGAGAGTGTCCATCTTCTGTTTGGCTTCATCTTCACGTTTCTCGAAGGCCTCTTTTTCGGCCCTGCTCTTCCGGTAATCCTCCAACTCCTGTCTGGTTTCCTCCAGGTATGTCTTGGCCTTGATATTGTCCGGGTTGATCTTCAGGGCCTCCTGCCATTTGGAGACCGCGGTCTCGATGTCTTTGTCCTCATAGGCCTTGAGGCCTTCATCAAACAGTTTCTGAGAATCCTGAACAACCTTTCTTCTGGCCATCTCTTCGACGCGTTTCTGGGAGGCCGCCTTTTTCCTTGTGATTTCCTGAAGACCGTTAAAGGCCCCTTTATTGTTCATGTCCAGGGTCAGGGCTTCCTGGAACTTGGACCTGGCCTCCTCGAATTTATTCCGGGCCAGAAGCGCTTCCCCCTCTTTGACCATGGCGTCGGCTTTTTGTATCTTGGCTTCCCTTTTTTCCTCGGCAATCTTGGAGAGCATTTTACGGGCCTCGGAATTGGCCGGATCGAGTTTAATGCATTCCTGGTACTTTTCCTCGGCCTGGTCGAATTTCTCCCGGGAAAAGAGAAGCTCCCCGTCTTTGAGGAGTTTGTCTATGGCTTTCTGCCGTTCTTTGATCTCTTTTTCATGGGCGATCCTTTTTGCTTCCGCCTCCTTTTGGGCCTCCTTTTTCTGCACGGCCTGCTTTTTCAATTGATCCGCGGGGGCATAAAGAGGTTCTATCTTCAGGGCCTCCTCGGCCATATTGATGGCATCGTCGTATTTCTCGTCGCGGTAGTATTTTTGTCCCTTGGTGACCAGATCTTTGGCCTTTTCCATCTTTTCCTGCTGGAGTTTTTTGATCCGCTCAGCTTCTTCGGAGGCCTTTTGTTTTTTGAGTTGTTCGGCCTTTATGCGGGCCTCTTCCTGTTCCTTCTTTTTCTTTTCAGCGGCCAGCCGTTCCTGTTCTTTTTTCTCTTTTTCTTCGAGTTCCTTTTGTTTTTTGAGTTG
>Ga0272442_10006446_pt1 | contig 15429 bp, 11 predicted proteins | sample SSMForm2O_FD_200262 | JGI IMG/M metagenome (GOLD analysis project Ga0272442, IMG submission 200262) | Marine sediment archaeal communities from Little Sippewissett salt marsh, Falmouth, MA, United States - SSM-Form-2O | ecosystem: Environmental > Aquatic > Marine > Wetlands > Sediment ...
CGTCGACAGCCTCGGACCGGACGAACTCTTCTACACCAATCCCCTGTGGGTGTACCAGGGCCAGTGAGCCCAAGCGTTAACACGACAACGCTACGTCCGCATTTTGCGCGGTGGGTCTCCGCACCCACCGCGCTCGAAACGACTTTTCCAGGGCTCCGAGGCGCATGCGGAGACCCGCCGCGCACGAGTTAGCGGGGTAGTATTAACTGCCGGCTCGCCTCCCGCATCACTCATGAATGCAGAAGGGTGAACGGCCCCGCCGCTCGACCGACGGGGGGCCTGTTATCATTCGTCACTCGCCATTCGGCATTCCTCATTGCCGTGTCGCCTCCCGCCCCGTTAGAATGGTCCCGGACACCCGAAGGACCGGCCTGTGCCCCTGCCGCACGACCTCTTCAAACGCCTGAGCGCCTTGAACCGCCGGCACCTGGACCGGCACGTGACGACCGGCGCCGACCTGGCGTCGGACGCCGCCGCGCCCGCCGACGCCGCCCGCGACGCCGCCCGCGATGCGGACGCCGACGGCCCCGTCACGCTGGAAACCCTCATCCCCGGCCGCGAACGCGAGGCCCGCGGCGGGCGGTACTGGCACGTGTCGCGGCCGGCGGCGGACTTCCTTTCCCCGTCGCCGGATGCCGGCGCGGCCGAGGGCGACGCCCTCGACGCCGACGCCGGCGCGTCCCCCGCTTCCCTGGCCGAGAGGTACCGCCACGTCCTCTGCGGGGCGGGGCGGACCGTCGGCCCCGACGCCCTCCACGAGAGTCTCCGCCCCCTCGTCACGGCCGCCCCGCAGCGCCTCGTCTACCTCGACATCGAGACGTGCGGCCTGGCGGGGGAGCCGATCTTCCTGGTCGGCCTCCTCGGCTGGTCGGCCGGCGGGCTGCACCTGGCCCAGTTCCTGGCCCGCGATTACGCCGAAGAGGGGCCCATGCTCGCCGGCGCCTGGCAGGCCCTGGCCGACGCCGACTGCCTCGTCACCTACAACGGCAAGACGTTCGACGTGCCGACCCTCGGGGCCCGGAGCCTGGCGTGCGGCCTGTTCGACCTTCCGCCGTGTCCGGAGCACGTGGACCTCTTGCCGGAGGCCCGCCGGCGATGGAAGGCCGTCCTGCCGAACTGCCGGCTCCAGACGATCGAGATGGCCGTCTGCGGACGCCGCCGCCGCGGCGACGTGCCCGGCGCCGACATTCCCGCCGCCTACCATGCGTTCGTGCGGTCGCGGCAGTCGGCCGCGCCGCGGCGTCGGGGGCGGGACCTTCGGCGGCTCCAGGGCATCCTCCATCACAACGCGCTGGACCTGCTGACGCTCGCCGACCTCGTGACCCGCCTCCTGGCGGGCGAGGTGTAGGCGAACCCTCCGGGTGGCATGGCCACCCGCTGTTGGGTGGCCATGCGAGATATCGCGCGGCGGGCAGTCCTGACCGCCGCGCCAGCGGCGCGGGGCGGCCTCGACCTTCCTGCCCAGCCGGCGACGGTACGTCGCCGGTCGTGCGGCGTGCGGGGCCGCTCTTGCGGTTCGCGGCGACCTTCGGTCGCCGGCTCAACAACGGCGTGCGCGGGCGAAGCCGACCGGCGGAGCCTCGTGCGTCGCCGGTCGTTTTGCCCTTTCCCCGCGTCGGTCTGGACGGTTTGTGCGGGCGGTGCGCCTTGTGCGTGCGTTGCGGCCTGGAGCGCCCGTGCCGTCCGTGCGGGCAATGACTTTTATGCGTCCAGATGTATCACCTCCACCAGTCGGGCGGATCGTTCGGCCGGCGTGGCGTTGGCGCCCGGGCCGTTGCGTGGAGGCGACGCGCCCGCGCCCTGCCTAAGTGCGGTCTGAGCCCCTTCTTACGTTCCCCATGGGCCGGGGGGCGGCCCGGCGCGTTGCGGCCCGGCCCCGGCGCCCGCACGGTCGTTACAGGCCGGAGCATCGGCACGCGCGGCACAGACCGACGGCCGGCCGGCCCTGGCGCGGCCGGGCGGGCGGTCCCGGGCGGCCGGCCGTCGCCGCGGACGTTTGGCACGCCCTTTGCCCCTATCTCAGCCGCATCTTTGGATACGTTGGGATTGGGGGACGGCCGGCGCCCTCCGGGTCGCCGGGCGGGCCTGAGTTGAGGAGGGGTACGCGTGGATGAAACGGCGTTGAGGGAAAAGGTCGGCCAACTGTTACTCGAAGTGCACCACAGACCCATCCGTGGTTCGGGAGACGTGCGCGGGTCCAGTGGGCCGGTAGGGTCGGCCATGAAACGCGAGATGGCGTCCCTGGAGGACAGCCTCGACCACGTCCGCCTGGCCGTCAAGTATCTCCTTTTCGACCTGGAGGCGACCAAGCGAGAGAACGTGGTGCTGAAGGAACTGCTCGGCGACGGCTGAACGTCGAGGCCGCCGCGATCAGTGCGACCGCACGCGACCTGCGCGTGCGGGGCAAGGGGAAACGGGGCCGGCGGAATGAACGGGCGCACCCGACGCGTCCCATGCCGCCTGCCCCCGGCGAGAGGGGGGCAGCGATGGACTTCCGACTGACACATCTTCGAGGTTCCGATCTATTGGCCTGCGCGGTGCTCGGCACCGCGGAGCTCCGGCGGCGGGTGGGGCATGAACTCGACCGCCGGGCCGTCCGCGCGCTGGTGCGCCGCATCCTGGCAGAGGAGCCTGCGCCCGCCCGAAAGGAGGCGGGGGCCGGGGCGCCCGTCGCCGCCTGACCCACGAGCGGTCGCGGTGGGGGGCGCGTCTTTTTGTCCGCCGGATCGGCGGGAGGACGGACCTGCACGGGATGGGCGACGGCTGTGCGCCTGCGCGGCAGGCGCGGCCGGAAGCCTCAGCGGTGCCGGCACCGGGCCACGAGCGCCTCCGGCACCGGGGCAGCGCCGGGAATCCGCCGGAAACGCGACGAACGAGGAGGGTCGTGAGAGGCCGGTGCCGGCGACGGAACCAACGCCGCGCGGCGGGGGTGGCCCACCCGGCGGAGATCGCGCGGCTGGACGCGGGAGGGCGAGGAACCCGGGCGCTCACGGTGAGACGCCTGGGAGGCACAACGACACACGTTCGGGGGAACGCAATCCAAGGAGGGAGACTCATGAAAACCGCACGAACCGTTGCATTGCTGGCAGCCGTCCTGGCCTTTGCCGCCACGGCCGCACGGGCCGACTGGGACCCCGGCGACCCGTGCAAGATGCACTGGCCGCAACTGCCGGACCTGACGCCGACCGGCCTCGACGTGCTCGACACATGGGGTTACTACGGCCAATCCACGGAGATCGAGCCGGGGTCGGCCAAATTCCTGGCCGACGACTTCCTCTGCACGCAGAGAGGCCCGATCACGGACATCCACATCTGGGGCTCGTGGCTGCTCGATCAGACGATCATGCAGCCGCAGTTCATCCTGAAGATCTACAAGGACATCCCGGCCTCGGAGAGCCCGACCGACTACAGCATGCCGGGCGAGCTGCTGTGGGAGTCCATGATCCGGCCCGCCGACGAGGTGCGCGAGTATGCCCGCGACCTCCAGGAGGGGTTCTACGACCCGAACCTGGGCGACGTCATCGGCGGCGACACCATCTGCTGGCAATACAACTTCTACTTCGATGACGCCGTGGCCTTTCCGCAGGAGGAGGGGACCATCTACTGGCTCGGCGTCGAGGCCTACTACGAGGAGCCGGAAATATGGAACTGGGGCTGGAAGACCACCAACCCCGCGGAGACGCTGCACTTCAACGATGACGCCGTCTACATCGATATCCTTCCGGACGGGACCAGCCTCTTGCCGCAGGAACTGCGGTATCCGGCCGGCCACCCGTTTGGAGGGGAGTCGATGGACCTGGCGTTCGTGATCACACCGGAGCCGGCCACGCTGGCCCTGATGGGCTTCGGCATCGCGGGGCTGGTGGCCTCGCGCCGCCGCCGGCGCCGGTAGGGTTTGTTGCGGGGATGAGGCAGGGTCCCCGTCCAGGTAGGGGGCGGGGGCCTCGGCCTCGCGCCGCCGCGGAAGGCGGCACGCGGTTCCCGTCGGGCAGGCCGTTCTCGGAGCGGGACCGGCGGGACGCGGACCGGAATCACAGGCACTTTCGTGAAGGGGATTGAGATGACATTCGCCCGCAATGGCGTAACGCTTCTGGTCGTCATGCTCGTGGCCGCGGGGGCCCTGGCCGATCCGCTGCCGGACCAGCAGCCCAAGTTCGTCCAGCAGCCGATGATCCAACTCGACGTGCCGGTGCCGGGCGCCCAGCCCATCACCTATTACGGGCACGACGAGGCGAGCACGGCGTGGTTCGACCCGGACTACGATCCGCGCGTCCATTCGCTCCCGATTTACACCGGCTGCTTCATGGCCGACGACTTCGCCGACAGGCTGGATGCGCCCGTCCTGCACGTCCAGTGGTGGGGCTCGTACATGAACCGGCCGGACCTGGGTCCGCGGCAGGTGGACCGGTTCGTCATCGCCTTCGAGGCGGACATCCCGGCCGACCCGGCGGGCGACCCGTACACGTTCAGCCACCCGGACTGCACCGGCTCGCCGCTGAACGCCCAGATCGTGGGCCGAGACGCGGACGGCATGCTGATGCCCGGGGAGGGCACGTTTACGGAAATGGTCATCCCCGAGAGCGATCCGAACGAGCAGGTCTACATGTATAACGCCGAACTCACCTGCCCGTTCGAGCAGCAGGCCGACACCGTCTACTGGCTGAAAATCGTCGCCCTCGTGGATGAGTATCCGGACGGCGACGACCTCGTCTGGGGCTGGCACAACCGCGACTACTCGGCCAAGAACGACCTGGCGTCGGCCGTCGTGATGCCCGGGGAGCGCAGGGTCGGCACACTGGATCCGATGGGCACGCCGGACGATCCCACCGACGACATCCCCATCTACCACTTCCAGGACAACGCCGTCAGCGGCGACGTCGCAAACATCCAGGACTGGCCCGACGACCCGTGCCTTCTCCACATGGACCAGGACCATTACGTCAGCACGAATCCGTCCCTCGCGCCCGAGCACTACGTGGACGGCGTGGACGGGCCGGACGGCATCAGCGAGTACTCGAAGGACCTGGCGTTCGCGCTGTACACGCCGGAGCCGGCCACCCTGGCCCTCGTGGGCCTGGGCGCGGCGGGCCTGGCGGCTGTGCGGCGCCGGCGCCGCACGTAAGTACCACGTGAGTCCGTACCAAGTGAATACGTTGCGGGGAAGAGGCGGGGTCCCCGTCCCGCGTCGGGACGGGGGGCAGGACGAAAAAGGACGCATGGGACCGCTCGGTGAAGCCCTACGCGTTCGACAGCACGCGGCCGCACCATGACAGCGGGGGCGCAATGGAAGGAGGACGAACGATGGACAGGCACGTGACGCATCCGACACGCTGGAGGAAGGGCACGATGCTGGCGGTGGCGATGGCGGCGGTATTGACCATCGCGGCCGGCGCAATCGCCCAGAACTACGACGTCGGCGAGTTCGACGTCTACAAGTATTCCCAGGCCGTGGAGGGCGAGCAGCCCCAGCCCTTCCCGGTCCCGGACGTGGACAAGGCCGGTGTCCCGCCCGGACCGCCGGCCCCCGGCGACAACAGTTGCTGGCAGGCGTGCGCGGCCAATCTGCTGGGAGCGGCCGGTTACGGCATCGGCGCCGATCCACAAACCCGCGCCGACGCCATCTACGGCCAACTGACCGCCGACCTGGGCACCTTCAACATGGGCTGCGCCGACCGGGCCATCAACTACTGGCTCTACACCTACGGCAAAAATCCGGACCAGGCGGATTACCTGCCGGACAACGCGTACACCGACGTGACGGCCTTCAACCCCGAGGGCAACCTCCGGCCGCCGGACTACAACCACCTCCTCGGTGAACTCGACCGCTGCCAGTATGCCGCCGTCTCCTTCTGCAACCCCGACCACTGCATCACCCTGGTGGGCGGCGACAGGATGGTCTTCGACAACGTCAACCAGGTGTGGGTGCCCGCCGAATCCATCTGGCACGACTCCGATTACGACCAGCCGGACATCGTCGTCGACGTGAACGACGACGTGTACGTCAGCAGCGTGAACGTGGCCGGCAACTGGGTGCTCCAGAACTACCCGACCGGCCAGACGGGCCCCGCCCTGGGGTACGTGACACTGTGTCCCGGTCTGAACAAGCCCGAGGACGCCGTCACCAACTACGACGTGGCCTACTACATGCAGGCGCTGGACGCGGACCTCGTGCTGAACGACCCGGCGTTCCGCGAGGCCGGCGCCATGGCCGACGCCTTCGTCGACCCCTTCTGGGTACCGACGGGCACCAATGAGGTCATCGTCGAGATCGGCAACGAGCGCGTCGAGGAGATGTACAAGAAGGTGTACCTGCTCGTCGACTACATCGACCAGGTGCCCGGCCGCGAGGACCTGGAGCGGATCACCCTCATCGACGACGCCGGCACCGAGTGGGTCCCCAGCGACGTCAAGCCGTCCGCCGACGACGGCCAACTGCTCTTCACCTGGGTGCTGAACGAACTGGATTACCAGCCCGGGTTCGAGCAGATCAAGTTCCCGGACGACGCCTACCAGAACCTGACCGAACACGTCAAGGACTGGAACCTGGCGACGGTCTGTGTGCCGGAACCGGCCACCTTGGCCCTCGCGGGCTTCGGTCTGGCGGGCCTGGCGGCCGCGCGGCGCCGCCGCCGGCGCGATAGGGAGTAGCGTTGCGGGGAAGGGAGGCCCCCGCCGTAGGGGGCGGGGGCCGTCCCGATGCCGGCGGGTGCGACCGCGCACCGGCGGTCGCCCGCCTCGGAAACGTGGGGGGGAGGGAGTCCGATGGAACGCAAGAGCCATACCTGGAAACCGCGGGCAGCCGCTTTGGCGATCGGCGCGGCTGTGGTGGCGGTGGTAGCCGCCGCGCTGCCCGCCGCCCCCTTCTACGACGACTTCGACCGGACCGACACCACGGACATGAGCCCCGCCTGGTTCGAGCAGCACGGCGACTGGGCGGTAGAGGGCGGCGCGGTACGCAGCGCGGCCGGCAATTCCGGCACGTGCTGTTCCCTCATGACGGTGGGCGGCTTTGCCGATCCCCAGCCGGTCGTCCAGGTGACCGTCGACTACGACGGCCAGCCGCGGGCCACCTACGTGGCCCTCGTCCTCCTGTACCTCGACAACGAGACCAACGTCTTCGTGAAGATCCAGGACGGCTACGACGGCAGCCCGCCCGACGGCTTGTTCGACACGGTTTACTACTACATGGGCAACAACGGCGGCACGGCGGGCACCGGATATAACACGTGGGTCACCGGCCAGCGGGTCTGGGACGACCTGTACCCGTACTTCTCGTCGGCCACCCTGACGGCGTGGGTTGTGGGCGACACGGTTCACTTGGCCATCGACCGGAACATGGACGGCGAGCCCGAACCCGCCGACACGGACCTCGACGGCACGCCGGACGCCTTCTGGTACTCGCGCGGCGGGATTCCGGTGGAGACGTTCGGCGACGGCGTGGGCCTGGGCGGCTACAACGCCGCCTGCTGCGACAACTTCGTCGCCCTGCCGGAACCGGCCACGCTGGTCCTCGTGGGGCTCGGGGCGGCGGGACTGATCGTGCGCCGGCGTCGCAGCAAGGCGTAACAGACACCGCCGGACGCGGCGCCGCGGCCGAGGAGCGCCGGCGGCGCCGGCCGGCACGGCACGAGGGGAGAAACCATGACACGCACAGACACGGATGGCACGACGTACCGATGGGCCGCGTGGGCGGCCGCCGGACTGATTGTCGCGACGGCGGCGGCCGCGGCACACGCCGCACCGCTGGCGTCCAGCACCTTCGACACCGGTGACGAGGGATGGGTCTGCGTCAGCACCCTCATGAACTGGTGGCCGGTGACGTGGTCGGCAACGGGCGGCAACCCGGGCGGGCACATCTACGGCAGCGACCAGGACGCCGGCGCCTTCGGGTTCGGCGCGCCTCCGACGTACCTCGGCGATAAGGGGGACGCCTACGGCCAGGCGTTGACGTTCGACATCCGGACCGACGTCGCCAATCCCGTCGGCGGATGGGTGGGCCTGGAGGGCGACGACGGCGTCCAGATCACCTGCCCCTACGACGACCCCGGCGGCCCGAACGCCTGGTACGCCCGCAGCGTCCTCCTCTCCGAGGCGGACGACTGGACCTATGTGGACACCGGCGATCCGGTGAGCCACGACGACATGGTCGCCATCCTGGGCGACCTGGAAGGCCTCGCCATTGCCGCCGAGTTCAAGGAGGGCCTCGACGAGACTTCGCGGCTGGACAACGTGTTCCTGATGCCCGAACCGGCCACGCTGGCCCTCGTCGGGTTGGGCGCCATGGGTCTTGCGGCCGCGCGGCGGCGGCGGTGATGAACCGAGGGGTTTCAGAGGGGGTATGCGCTTCCTGCGGGAAGGGACCTTGGCGGGAAAGGAAGGGTGAACGATGCCGAAACGAACGATGGTGGCGCTGGCGGCGTGGCTGGCCCTCGGCGGTCTCGCGACGGCCGGGACGATGAATGACCAGAACGCCACGCTGGTTTACGACGTCGACCCGGTCTCCACAACCGGCCTCGGGCCGTGGGTGGTGGACCTGGTGACGCAGATGAACTCGCAGTGGTTCTGGTACCGCACGGGCGACATGGACCACGAGGCGTCGATCAACACACTCGGACCGCCGCAGGAATCGCCCTCCGACGCCGATTTCGACGCCGGCGACGAACGTGTCGTCTTCCTGTACACCGCCGATGAGTTCACCGTGACGGTGGACGTTCTGCTGACCGGCGGCGCGGACGGCACGCAACGTGCCGACATCGCCGAGGTCGTCACGGTCCAGAACACGACCGCCGAGCCGCTCGAGTTCCACCTGTTCCAGTACTGCAACCCGGCCATCAGCAACACGCTGCACGACGAGGTGGGCACCATCCTCGGCGGGAACACGGCGCAGGTGGTCGAGGACGCCGGCAGCACCCTGCAAACGGTCGTGGGGCCTTGGCCCAGCCAGTATGCCGTCGACTCGGCAGCCAACCTCCTGGCGGCGCTGGGAGACGGCAGCGTGACGGACCTCGGCCAGGCGGGCGGCCCCGTCGGGCCGAACGTCAACGTGGCGTGGGCGTTCCAGTGGGACGAGGTCATCGCGCCGGAGGGGACGTTCCACATGAGTGCCGACAAGGTGCTGACGCCCGAGCCGGCCACGCTGGCCCTCGTGGGGTTGGGGGCCATCGGCCTGGTGGCCCGCCGCCGGCGGTCGCGGCGGTAGTCAGGCGGAACACGCTTATCTCTGGCGCGGTGGGTCTCCCCGGCCGGGCAAGACCGGCCGGGCCACACGGTGCCGAAAGCCGCGGCACGCCGCGGCCTACGGGCTCGCCGTTGAGCCGGCGACGGCACGTCGCCGGTCGTTGGGCGCGGCGAACGGCCTTCCCGGCCGGGCAAGAGGGGCCGGGTTACACAAGAGCAGGACCGGCCGGGCCACACAAGAGCAAGATCGGCCGGGGTACACAGCGGCATAGGGCGGGTGCGTGCACCCGCGCAATCATCCGGCGGGGGAGTCAGAGCAGGGAGCAAAACGATGACACGGACGCGAATCCTTCTGATGGTGACCGTCGCGGCGGTGCTGGCGCTCGGGGCGCCGGCCCTGGCCGACTGGTTCCCTAACGCAGCCGACCCGATGCAGGCGACGAACCACAAGATGCATTACCCCCAGATGCCGGACCTGAACGGCTGGGACGTCCAGTTCCGCGAGCACACGATGCTGGAGGACTCCACCGGGGAAGTGTATTTCGTCAGCGCCGGGCTGCCGGCCGACGACTGGCAGTGCACCGGCGACGGGCCCGTTACCGACGTCCACTTCTGGGTGTCGATGCGCGACGACACGCTCGTGACCAACCCGACCGACATCGTGCCGTTCCGTATCACGACCGTGGGCATGTGGATTTACGATAACATTCCCGCAGACCCCGCCATCCCCAACGACTACAGCCGGCCCGGCGAGTTGAAGTGGGAAGGCTTCTTCAGCCCGGGCGAGTTCGAGGTGATCCATTGGGGCGCGGGTCCCCAGGGATGGTACGCGCCGCTGTGGGACGAGGCGACCCCCCAGGACCACGATCACATCTACCAGGTCAACGTGCCGGACACGTCGGTCCTCGTCACCGAGCCGTTCGTGCAGACCGAGGGCGAGATTTACTGGCTCCAACTCGACGTGTCTGCGGAGGACCTGGAGGGGAACCTGGTGGACCTGGGTTGGAAGACCTCCCTCACGCAGTTCATGGACGACGCCACGTATTTCTATGCGGAGGATGCCCACGCAGGGCAGACGGAGCACATCCGGGAGTACCGCGAACTCATTATCGACGGCGAGTCGCGCGACCTGGCGTTTGTCATCACGCCCGAGCCGGCCACGATGGCGCTGCTGGGGTTGGGGGCCATCGGCCTGGTGGCCCGCCGGCGGCGGTCGCGGCGGTAGTCAGACGGAACACGGATACGTGGCGCGGTGGGTCTCCCGGCTTCGCCAGGGCATAGCCTGGCTTCGCCGAGGCGACGCCCGGACCCCCCGCGCCCAAACGCCCGGCCATGAGCGAAGCCAGTGGCCGGGACAGGCAGGCACGGCGCGAAGCCGCGGCGCGCCGCGGCCTACGCACTCGCCGTTGAGCCGGCGACGGCACGTCGCCGGTCGTTGGGCGCAGCAAACGGTCTCCCCGGCCGGGCAAGACATGCCCTGAGCGAAGTCGAACGGGCCGGCCGGGCCACCCATTGCCGAAAGCCGCGGCACGCCGCGGCCTACGTGCTTCACCCTCACCCCGACCCTTTCCCCTCAAGGGAGAGGGGGTCTTTGCTTGTGGCTCGCAGCTCGTGGCTCGCGGCTGCCGTGCTACGGCTTCACGGTCGGGCTCAGGAGCCGCTCGACCAGCCAGTCCTCGTACTTCCCCAGGTCCGTCCAGTCGACGGCGGCCTTGACCTCGCGGCCGTTGTCCTTGTCGATGACCGTCATGCCCTTGTCCGTCACGGTCAGCGGCAGGGTCTCCATCTTGCAGAGGCCGGCGTCGGTGGCGGCGAGGTAGACGGCCACCGTGTCGAAGAGCGTGCTGGAGGCGCCCTCGGCCCGTTCGGGGTTCTTGCCGCACCAATGGCGATAGTTCGTGATGAGGGCCTTCAGGACGGGGTCCTCGGCGTCGCGGATCTTCGCGTACTTCTTTCCCCTCAGGTGCACCAGGCCGCAGGTATCCAGCGGCGTGATGGTCTTGGCCCACGGGGCGGCGAAGACGGCCTGGAGACCTTCCGGGCAGGCCCGGACGTTGTACTCGGCGTCCACCTTGCTCTTCCCGCCGTACCCCTTGTAGACGCTGCCGTGCATGCCGACGAAACGGGCCTTGGTGGCGATCTTCGGCTCGCGCTCCAGGGCCGCCTTCAGGTTCGGCGTGGGACCGACCGCGATGACCGTGACGGGCTCGTCGGATTCCATAATGGTCTTGATCAGGGCGCCGACGCCGTCGGCGTGGACCGTGCCGGGGTAATCCTCGAGGCGATAGTCCTTGACCCACGCCGCCTGACCGGCCTGGCCGTCCTTGCTGCCGACGCCCAGGCCGACGGGGACGTCGGTGCGTCCGGCGGTCTGGAGCATTCTGGCGAAGATCTTGGCGCGATAGACGGTCTTGCCCTGGTCGCCGACGACGAGGCGCAGGTCGAGTTCGGGGCTCTTGAGCAGCGTGACGAGGGCCCAGGTGTCGTCGATGTCGTCGCCGATGTCGCTGTCGTAGATGACGGGGATGGGCTTCTCGGCGGCCAGCGCCGACGGTCCGCCGCAGAGGACGACGGCCAGGGCGGCGAGGGCGAGCAGGACGGCGGCGGGGCACGGGGACGGGCTGTCCATGACGGTCTCCTGTTTTCAGGTAGTGCAAACGGATACGCGACGCGGTCGGCGGGGGACGGTGCCGCCGGCGCCGGGCGCGGCCGATTATACGATGAGGAGCGAAAGAGGTTCCAGGAGTCTTTTTCGCGAATACACGCGCGGCGGCGGGCGTACAGAAGGGCGATGACTGTGGTGGGCCGAACGCCAGGCCATGAGCGGAGCGAATGGCCGGGAACCCGTGACCGGCACCGCAACGCCCGGCGGGGGTTGTGAAGAAAAGATTGGGGTTGACGCGGCCGCCGCGCCGATGTACACTATCTATTGGACTGAGGCGGCGAGAGCCGCAAGACTGCCTTTGGTTCCGGCTCCCCTCATACCGCCGGAACGCTAAAAGTAAAAAAACCCAATTGGGCCATTGACAGGTCCGTCCGGTTTTGTATAATCGCTGGTCTTCGACCGGTGAGTCGCAAAGCCCGGTGGCTCTTTGACAAGTGAACAGTTCGAATCCGAGCAGAGCGGGAGTGTAGCCTGAGCGCGGACGTGCCATCGGTGCGGCCGCGCGAAGGAGGCAGGCGGCCCCGGCCAGAAAGCGGTCGGGGTGGCCAAGTGGTGTGTTGAAAAACACAAGGTACACTCGCGTTCTGTGAGGCGTGCCTTGTGACAAACGCTTTCCAAGGGAAGAGTTTGATCCTGGCTCAGAGCGAACGCTGGCGGCGTGGTTGAGACATGCAAGTCGAACGAGGCTGGTCTGGTCGTAAGACCGGACCTGTCCGAGTGGCGAAAGGGAGAGTACAAAACAGGTAACGTACCCCGGACACCGGGATAGCCCACCGAAAGGTGGATTAATACCGGGTGATGTCGCGATTCGCATGGATCGCGATCAGAGGGTGGGGCCCTTCGGGGCCTGTCGGTCTGGGAGCGGCCTGTTTCCCATCAGCTTGTTGGTGAGGTAACGGCTCACCAAGGCGATGACGGGTAGCCGACCTTAGCGGGTAATCGGCCTCACTGGGACTGAGACACTGCCCAGAGCCCTACGGGGTGCAGCAGTCTCGAATCATCCGCAATGCGCGCAAGCGTGACGGTGCGACGCCGCGTGCGGGAGGAAGCCCTTCGGGGTGTAAACCGCTTTTCAGGGGTATGAAGCGTCCGTGGTCAATAGCCACGGTGCGTTGACGTCAACCCTGGAATAAGCCCCTGCTAACTTCGTGCCAGCAGCCGCGGTAATACGGAGGGGGCAAGCGTTGCTCGGAATCACTGGGCTTAGAGCGGGCGTAGGCGGTCCGGTCAGTCGGATGTGAAAGCCCTCGGCTTAACCGAGGAAGGGCATCCGATACTGCCGGGCTTGAGGCATTCAGGGGCGACTGGAACTCTCGGTGGAGCGGTGAAATGCGGAGATCGAGAGGAACGCCAATGGCGAAGGCAGGTCGCTGGGGATGTCCTGACGCTGAGGCCCGAAAGCCAGGGGAGCGAACGGGATTAGATACCCCGGTAGTCCTGGCCCTAAACGATGCACACTAGGTGGGGGAGGGTCTAACGCCCATCCCTGCCGCAGGGAAACCGTTAAGTGTGCCGCCTGGGGAGTACGGTCGCAAGGCTGAAACTCAAAGGAATTGACGGGGGCTCACACAAGCGGTGGAGCATGTGGCTCAATTCGAGGCAACGCGAAGAACCTTATCCTGGGCTTGACATGCAGGTAGTAGAACCCCGAAAGGGGAACCACCGGTTCAGTCCGGAGCCTGCACAGGTGCTGCATGGCTGTCGTCAGCTCGTGCTGTGAAGTGTCGGGTTAAGTCCCTTAACGAGCGAAACCCTTGCCCTTAGTTACCAGCGGGTCATGCCGGGGACTCTAAGGGGACTGCCGCGGTGAACGCGGAGGAAGGTGGGGATGACGTCAAGTCCTCATGGCCTTTATGCCCAGGGCTGCACACGTGCTACAATGGCAGGTACAGCGGGATGCGAAGCCGCGAGGCGGAGCCAATCCCTAAAAGCCTGCCCCAGTTCGGATTGCAGGCTGCAACTCGCCTGCATGAAGGTGGAATCGCTAGTAATCGCGGATCAGCAACGCCGCGGTGAATGTGTTCCTGAGCCTTGTACACACCGCCCGTCAAGCCACCGAAGCCGGGAGTACCCGAAGTCGCTGACCCAACCTTAGGGAGGGAGGCGCCGACGGTAAGCCTGGTGACGGGGACTAAGTCGTAACAAGGTAGCCGTAGGGGAACCTGCGGCTGGATCACCTCCTTTCTAGGGAGTCACAACCCCTGGACCCCACGTGCACTGCACGACCGGGGAAATCGTTAGTGCACTCCCGCTCTGCGCGGATTCGAACTGTCTTCAGCGCGGAATGCGATGTGCGGACCGCGGAATGAAACGACGAACGGCCGCGAGGCTGCGTCGTTCACTCCGCATTCCGCAATCGACACTCCGCACTGGACAGGGGGCTCATAGCTCAGTCGGCTAGAGCGCGCCCCTGATAAGGGCGAGGTCGGTGGTTCGAGTCCACCTGGGCCCACCATCGTGATTTCGGATTTCAGATTTCGGATTGCCGATTGATGTGCGGCGCCCGTTTAATCCGAAATCCGACATCCCCAATCCGAAATCGATTGGGGCCGTAGCTCAGCCGGGAGAGCGCCTGGTTTGCAACCAGGAGGCCGTGGGTTCGAGTCCCATCGGCTCCACCAAAGTTGGAACGGGGAAGTTGGAATGCGGAAGGTTCCGCGTTCCCCCTTCCGCGTTCCGAGTTGGGATGCGTCGGGTTCTTTGACAAGTGAATAGTGGCAAAAGAGCGAGTAGGATTCACGTGCGCACGGTGTGCGCACTGTGCTCTGAGGCGACCACGGCCCCCGTTCGAGGGGGCGATTCGTCCTCCCCGGCCGCACGGGCGCGATGCCCGGGCGGTGCGCGAGCGAGGGTGGAATTCGTGTGGTCAAGCTACTAAGGGCGCATGGTGGATGCCTAGGCGCTGGAAGGCGATGAAGGGCGTAGGAGGCTGCGATAAGCCTGGGGTAGCTGCCAACCAAGCGTTGATCCCAGGATACCCGAATGGGGAAACCCGCGTCGGACGGGCAACCGACCCGGCGCACCGTCGGCTGAATGCATAGGCCGGCGGGGCTAACCCGGGGAACTGAAACATCTCAGTACCCGGAGGAGAAGAAAGCAATAGCGACTCCGTCAGTAGCGGCGAGCGAACGCGGATCAGCCCAAACCGGGCTTCGGCCCGGGGTTGCGGGCCCGGACATACGGAGACCAGAAAGGCCGGCCTAGCCGAAGGACCTGGAAAGGTCCGCCATAGCGGGTGATAGCCCCGTAGGCGAAAGGCGGCGGGCCCTCCGTCCGGTGACCCAGAGTAGCACGGTGCTCGTGGAACCCCGTGTGAAGCAGGGAGGTCCATCTCCCAAGGCTAAGTACTCTCCAGCGACCGATAGTGAACCAGTAGGGTGACTGAATGGTGAAAAGAACCCCGTCGAGGGGAGTGAAAAGTACCTGAAACCATGTGCCTACAAGCGGTCGGAGCCCTATGGCCCCTCTTCGGAGGGGCAACGGGTGACGGCGTACCTTTTGCATAATGGACCGGCGAGTTAGCCTGTACGGCTAGGTGAAGCCCTTCCGGGGCACAGCCGTAGCGAAAGCGAGTGTGAATAGCGCGA
>Ga0272442_10006447_pt1 | contig 15428 bp, 12 predicted proteins | sample SSMForm2O_FD_200262 | JGI IMG/M metagenome (GOLD analysis project Ga0272442, IMG submission 200262) | Marine sediment archaeal communities from Little Sippewissett salt marsh, Falmouth, MA, United States - SSM-Form-2O | ecosystem: Environmental > Aquatic > Marine > Wetlands > Sediment ...
TATTTTTTTCACTTCTGCATGAAAATAAAGTGAGATTCTTCGAATTACTTTCGTTCAAACCTATCGGCGACGGTCCGGATATGCTCGGGCGTCGTTCCGCAACAGCCGCCCACAACCTTCGCACCGGCGCACCGACATGCGACGATACCTTCCGAAAATGGCGCCGGGGCCATGTCGAATACGGTCTTATCGCCGATCAGCCTGGGTTTGCCGGCATTCGGCTGAGCCAGAAGCGGCAATGACGTCGCGGATCGAATCTCAGAGATCACAACGGCCATCTGGGCCGGATCGAGACTGCCGCAATTGGCGCCGACGGCGTCCGCTCCGGCATCCGTCAATGACCGGGCACATTGTTGGGCGGAATCGCCCATCATCGTTCTGCCGCCTTTTTGCTCCGTATCGAACGCGATTGAAACCATCACGGGCAGCGAAAAGTTCTCCTTACACGCACGAAGGGCGCACAGCGCCTCCCGCAAGTCAAAGACCGTCTCGATAATAAAGCCATCAACTCCCGATTCCGCCAAAACCTCCGCCTGCTCCTTGAAGGCATCGGTAAACTGCGATTCTTTATACGTGCCGTAAGGCTCGAGCAATTGGCCCGTCGAACTGATATCTCCCAGCACATATCGATCCTTGCCCGCCGCCTGCCTGGCCAACTCGACGCCCGCTTTGTTGATCTCTCTCACGGAAACACTGATATTGTGCGTCTCGATGTAGATGCGATTCATCGTCAGCGTGTTTGCTGTCAGCGCATCGCATCCGCACGCGGCGTACTCTTGCAAAATTTCAAGCACGATTTCCGGCGCATCGAGATTATTGCTCGCCCGGCCCATCACCCCGCGTTTATCCAATTCCGTACCGATGGCGCCGTCGAGTAGAATGACGTCCCGTGTTTCTAAAGCGGATGATAAATTCATCAATCGTCTATCCCACTCCAAGTTTGGTGAGTCTGTCCTTAACCTGAGCGATACTCTCAAAAAGGATTGTATGGATTCCCACGTCTTGGGCGCCCTGAATATAATCCGGTCGGTCGTCAATGAATACGGCTCGCTCCGCCAGCGAACCAAGTTTTTTGAGCGTCAGATCATAAATCCTTCGATCCGGCTTCATCATTCCTTCTTCGCACGAGAAAACGAGAACGTCGAACATATCATAGCTCTTTTCGTGGAAAAACTCTACCGCCGGAAGCTCGGTATTGGACAGCAGCGCCGTTTTATAACCTTTGGCGCGTAAAGATGACGCCAACGCAAACATTTCCGATTTCGGCACATAGGCGAACTCGAAAGCTTCATACCATAGCGACTGCGCATTGGGTATTGACTTGCCGAGCTTCCCAGCAATTTCCTGCCAGAATACCTCTTCGCTGGTTAAACCTTTATGAAATTCATCAAGGCATGAATCATGAACCGGCGTATACTGCTCTTCTGCCACGGCGAACGCCTTGGCGCAATATCGCAACAGTCCCGGCCGCGGGTCGTCGATCAGGACGCCGCCCCAATCGAAGATAATTGAGTCTATCTTTTCCATCTTAAACTACCTGCAGACATAACGTTCCGACTATTTTGCCACGGGACAATACAGTGATTTGAGGAATATATCAACACTTTTCTGCACCTATCCCGTTTACCATTGGCCTTTGACGAACGGCTTATTCCGGTTTATAATCCGGATGATTCTCTGAGGACGAAAAGATGGAGCTGATTTTAACAGTCGTTATTGGCGTTTTGGTGTTGGTCATGCTGGGCCTTTTGGTCTGGCTGATCGTCTCGAATTCCGGGAACGCCGAGAAGATGGCCGGGCAGCAGGCCTCCATCGGCCTTTTACAACAGCAATTAGAGGCCTTGCGAACCGCTCAGGATAAGACGTCCGAGAAGCTTCAGGAATCCCTCAAGTCCGGCAATGAAACGCTCAGCCAGAACCTGCAATCCAGCCGGAAAACGCTCAACGAGCTCCACACCCAGATCGGCGAATTGCAAGGCACCAACAAGCAGATGATGCTGGTCGGGACGGAAGTCCGGAGGCTCCAGAATATTCTCAGCTCACCCAAACTTCGCGGGCAAATGGGCGAATGGTCGCTCGAAAATCTCCTCGCTCAAATCCTCCCGAAAGACAGTTACAAACTCCAGTACACGTTTAAAGACGGTAAGACGGTCGATGCGCTCGTGCAATTAGTCGATTTCTCGGTTCCTATCGATGCCAAGTTTCCCCTGCCGGGCTTTGAAAACGTGCTCAAAGCCGAAAACGAGCAAGAGAAAACAAAACTCCGCAAGCAGTTCATCAGAGATGTGAATAATCATATCAACAAAATCTCCGGCGACTATATCCGGCCCGCCGAGGGCACGCTGGATTTTGCGATCATGTACATCCCCGCCGAGAACGTCTATTACGAAACAATCGTCAAATATCCCGGCGAAACACAGGATATCCTGCAATACTGTTTCGACAAAAAAGTCATCCCCGTATCGCCGAACTTGTTATATGCGTACTTGATGACGGTCACGATGGGCCTGCACGGCTTGCAGATCGAAAAGCAGGCCGCCGAAATCCGGCAGAACTTGAAGAAGCTCAACGCCACCTTCGCCGACTTCGGGGGAACGTGGGACATTCTCGGCAAGCACCTTCGAAACGCCTACAGCCAATACGACGAAGGGCATAAAAAATTGGATCGCTTTGGGATGCATCTCAACCAGATACAGGAAGATGAAGCAATCGGAAAAGTATCATAATGAACAAAAAAGGAGGTAACGATGATTTGCAATAATTGCGGAACCAATCTGGAAAATCTTATTACCAATTTACCTTTTAACCTAAACGATGACTGTATCGTTATCATCAAAAGGCTTCCCGTTCTGCAATGTCGGAATTGTTACGAATATGTCATCGAAGATGAAATTCTGGAGAAGGTCGATGTGATCCTTAACAAGATGAACACAAATACCGAACTTGAAATCCTGAGTTACACCGGATAGATATAAGCACTACTGAAACCTGGAACTGTTTAAAACTGAATGAAGGATATTGTTTATGTCAGAGAATTACGACTGCATTATTATTGGCGCCGGGCCGGCGGGTTTAGCGGCGGGGCTTTATACAGCCCGTGATCGGCTCAAAACCTTGATACTTGAGAAATTCATGCCGGGCGGGCAGATCATCAATACCGACCGGATTGAAAATTTTCCGGGCATCGAACGGACCGATGGACCGGGATTGATCCTAAGCATGCAAAAACAGGTCGAGAGCTTCGGAGCGGAACTTAAGACGGGTAGCGAAGTGACCGGTCTGGAGAAGCTTAAGGATGGCAACATCGCCGTGACGTGCGACAAGGACACATTCACCGCAAGGGCTGTCATTTTGGCCCCCGGCAGCGACTACCGTAAGCTCGGCATCCCCGGCGAGGATCAGTTTCGCGGGTCCGGCGTGAGCTACTGCGGGACCTGTGATGCGCCGTTCTTCCGGGGCAAGCACGTGGTCGCCGTCGGCGGAGGCAACACAGCGGTGGAAGAGACGCTCCATCTGACCAAATTCGCCGAAAAGGTCACGATGATCCATCGCAGAGACGAATTTCGTGCCTCGCAGGTTTTGGTCGAGGAGCTTCTGGAAAAGGCCAAAGAACCGAATTCAAACCTGACGATCAAGTATAGCACCATCCCAACCGCTATTCAGGGCGAAGGAAAAGTCCAATCGGTCAAGCTCAAGAACGTCAAAGACAATAAGGAAGAGGATTATTCCTGTGACGGTGTCTTCGTCTTTGTGGGTATGGTGCCGAATACCGGCTTTCTGAAAGGTTTTGTCGAGTTAACGGATAGAGACTTTATCAAGTGCGACTGCGCCTACCTGCGCACAAACGTGCCGGGTGTCTTTGTGGCGGGCGACTGCCGGATCGGAGCGGCCATGCAATTAGCGACCGCCGCCGGGGACGGCGTCGTTGCCGCGATGATGCTCAAGCAATACTTCAGAGACCCGAACTGGTGGAACGAGTCGGTCAGCGACGAATTGCCGCCGGGTAAACGGTAAAACCGACGGATTTGGCGGTTTTTCAGCTTCTTCATTGACGGGCTTCCAATATTGGATTACTATAACAGGTCGACCGGGCAAGGATGGCCGGATCGTAAGAACCTGTGGGCTTTATTGAAAGGACATCATTATGGCAGGTAGTGTGATAGAATTAACTGACGCTACTTTTGATAAAAACGTTCACAATTCCGATACTCCCGTGCTCGTTGATTTCTGGGCGCCCTGGTGCGGCCCCTGCAAAATGATCGCTCCGATCGTCGAGGAAATCGCCGACGAATATGCGGATAAGGCCAAAATCTGCAAGCTCAATACCGACGATGCTCGCGACAGCGCGATGGAATTCGGTATTAGTGCGATACCCACTCTCATTCTTTTCAAGGACGGCCAGGTACAGAAAAAATGGGTCGGATTAACCAGCAAAAAGGATCTCGCTGCAGCCATCGACGAATTACTTTAATTCGGGTACAATTTTTCTTCAACATCAATCCCTGGTCGAAAACATCATCGTCAGTGGCGTCTTGGATATGAGCGCTTGATATCAGTATCGTCAGCGGTGTTTGCGCAACCCTTTGGGGAGGTATCCGAAATTGAAGCGAGAAACGATCCAATCCATCGTCGCAGTGGCAGCCGGGGCCGTCGTTTTGACGGGCGGCGGTTGTCAAACGGTAGCGATGCATTATGAACAAAAGACGGTTTCATTGTCCGGCCAATGGTCTTTCCGCCTGGATCCGAACAACGTCGGCGAGCAGAACATGTGGTGGCACAGTCGGTTGGACGATCCGATGGCACTGCCGGGCTCGACGGCTCAGAACGGCTACGGCGACGACGTCACCGTGGATACGAACTGGACCGGCGCTATCATCGACCAATCGTGGTTTACGGAAGCCAGGTATGAAACGTATCGTCAGCCGGATTCTATAAAAATCCCGTTCTGGCTGACGCCTGTGAAACATTACGTCGGACCCGTCTGGTATCAGCGGCAGGTCGATATATCGCGAGACTGGCGAGACAAACGGATCGTGTTGTTCCTGGAGCGCTGCCACTGGGAGACGAAGGTCTGGGTAGATGGAACGCCCGCCGGGATGCAAGACAGCTTGTGCACGCCGCAACAACACGATCTTACAGACCTGATGACGCCCGGACCGCATGTGCTGACCATTCGTGTGGACAATTCGGTGAAGTATGACGTCGGTGTGAACGCCCATTCCGTCAGCGACCACACCCAGTCGAACTGGAACGGTCTTATCGGTCGCATCGAATTGCAAGCCACCGACAAAGTGTGGATCAGTGACGTTCAGGTCTATCCCGATATTCGCAAGAAATCCGCGAAATTACATATCACAATCCATAACGATCTGAGCCGGCCCGTCAGCGGCACGCTGAAGATCCGGGCCGAGAGTTGGAATACAAACCAAAATCATGCCCCTAAACACAAAACCGTCGAATTCGCCACCGGGACACCCGAAACGACCCTTCAAGTCGATTATTCGATGGGTGACGACGTGTTGGTGTGGAACGAGTTCTCGCCTGCTTTGTACAAGCTAACGGTTTCTCTTAACGCTTCCGCTGACAACAACGTATTCCTCAACGAAAAGACCGTCACTTTCGGGATGCGTGAGTTCGGTACGAAAGGGACCCAGTTCACGATGAACGGCAAACCGATTTTCCTTCGCGGGACGTTGGAATGCTGCATTTTCCCACTGACGGGATACCCGCCAATGGACGTCGAGTCATGGCTGCGAATTCTCCGGATCGCCAGGGCTCACGGCCTCAATCATCTACGTTTCCATTCGTGGTGTCCGCCGGAAGCGGCGTTCGAGGCTGCCGACCGAATGGGATTTATCTTCCAGGTCGAATGCGCCGCCTGGGCGCGGATCGGCGACGGCAAGCCTATCGACGCATTTATTTACGCCGAGGGCGACCGTATTCTCAAGTATTACGGCAACCACCCCTCGTTTTGCATGCTGGCTTACGGCAACGAACCGGGCGGTCCCAACCAGAAGACGTTCCTCGGCGATCTGGTCAACGACTGGAAAGAAAAAGACCCTCGAAGGCTCTACACCAGTGCAGCCGGCTGGCCGATCATTCCCGAGAATCAATACCACAGCACGCCCGCCCCACGCGGCCATCAATGGGGCGCCGGTCTGCGGAGTCGCTTTAATGCCAACCCGCCGGAAACATCCTCCGATTACCGGGATATCATCCAAAAATACGATGTCCCCGTCGTCAGTCATGAGATCGGACAATGGTGCGTGTATCCCAATTTCAGGGAGATGGCCAAATACACAGGCGTTTTGCAGGCTCGGAATTTCGAAATCTTTCGCGATTCGCTCGAAGCCCATCACATGCTCGACCAGGCGGAGGATTTCCTCATGGCTTCCGGTAAATTGCAGGCCATGCTGTACAAGGAGGAGATCGAATCCGCCCTGCGAACTCCCGGCTTTGGCGGCTTCCAATTGCTCGATATCCATGACTTCCCCGGCCAGGGAACGGCCCTCGTCGGTATCCTCGATCCCTTCTGGGACTCGAAAGGCTACATCGAGCCGGACGAGCATCGCCGTTACTGTTGCGAGACCGTCCCGCTCGTTCGGTTAAAAAAACGCGTCTGGACGACCGGTCAAAAGTTCATCGCCGACGCGGAGATCGCCCATTTCGGACCCGCTCCTATCCGCAACGCTCTACCCGTTTGGTCTATTAATTATCCCGACGGTAAAGAACTCTCCTCCGGACGGTTAGAGAAGACGACAATCCCGTTAGGCAACGGTTTCCCTTTAGGGAAAATTACGGCCCGGCTGGAAAACGTGAAGGCGCCGGCGAAACTTACCATCACTGTCGCCTTAAAAGGAACGCCGTATGAAAATAATTGGGACATATGGGTTTATCCGAAAGAATTCGAGATTGAAGCCCCCAAGAACGTACTTGTCACCGAGCGTTTCGACGAGCAGACGATAGCCGCCCTGGAAAAAGGTCGGAAAGTCCTGCTCATGCCGCCTCTGAACGGCATTGATAGCGATATCCCCGCCGGCTTTACGAGCATCTTTTGGAATACCCAATGGACGAGGCAACAACCGCCGCATACGCTGGGTATTCTATGCGATCCGGAACATCCCGCCTTAAGGCGATTCCCCACGGAATATCACAGCAATTGGCAATGGTGGGACCTGGTGACGAAGTCGAAGTTCATGGTGCTCGACGATTTCGGACCGGGGGTGCGCCCCATCGTTCAGGTGATCGACGATTGGAATACCAATCGCAAACTCGGCCTGCTCTTCGAGGCACGGATCGGCAAAGGCAAACTGCTCATATGCAGCATGGACCTTCGGAACAACCTCAAAGATCGCCCCGCGGCGCGGCAAATGCTTCGCAGCCTTATGAGCTATATGAAAAGCCATGCGTTCGCTCCGAAGATAACTCTCGAAGCTGAAGGTATTCGGAATTTGTTGAAAACACCGTCTCTGCTGAGCAATGCCAAAATAGTCATGGTGGATAGCGAAGCCCTCGGCTACGAAGCAAGTAACGCAATCGACGACAATCCGAATACCCTCTGGCATACGTCTTGGGAGCCGGCCCCAGCGCCCTATCCTCACGAGATTCAGATCGAGCTACCTGAGAGCGAAATCAAGGGATTCACCTATCTGCCCCGTCAGGATATGACAAACGGGTGGATCGATCGATACGAAGTTTATGTCAGTGACGACGGTCAAAGCTGGGGCGCCCCCGCGGCGACGGGAAGATTCGAGAAAGGCCGGACCGAAAAGAAGATACGCTTCAGCAAAGCTCGTAAAGGCCGGTTCTTTCGATTTGTCGCCCTGTCAGGATTTGACGGGCAAGCGTTCGCCTCAGCCGCGGAGATAAACCTTATTACGGAATAATTTTAAAGAAGCGTTTTAGAAACAACACTTGCGAGCTGGAGTTCCGATTTGGTATATAAGTACGGTGTAATGACATTAATGAGGAGCTTATTAACATTTGCGTCTTTGTCATCTCGACCAGAGTCCGCCGAAGGCGGGCGACGTGGCGAAATCTGGTGCAGGATGTAAAGCCTGTTTCAATAGAAACCAGATTGCTCGACTCCGCTTTGCTACGCTCGAAATGACACAAATAAGCGCATGGCATATGCAAAATTGGAATAAGGTGAAAAATCATGAAAGAGAACTCGCAAAGATCCATTAATCGAAGACGTTTTATGAAATTCGGCTTAGCCGCGGCGGGAAGCGTTTTCGTCATGGGAGCGGGCAACAGCTTCGCAGAAGAGAACAACACAAAAGAATCGACACATTGGGCGTTTGTGTCGGATACGCATATCCCGGCGGATGTGAGCAACAATTATCGAGGTTTCTATCCCTACAAAAACTTACAGACAATCGTCCCGGAGATCACTTCCGCCCGCCCGGAAGGCGTCACTATTACAGGCGATCTGGCCCGGCTGACGGGTGAGTCGGGCGATTATGTCAACCTCAAAAAACTGGTCCGTCCGCTTGCCGAACAAACGCCGATCTTCATGGCGCTCGGCAATCACGACAATCGGAATAACTTCGTCAAGGTCTTCGAGGACGCGCCCGGCGAGAAACAAGCCGTGAGAGGTAAGCACGTCGTTGTGGCTAACAAAGCACACGCCCGCCTGATTATGCTGGACTCGCTTCTTTATGCGAACAAAGTAGCGGGCCTGTTGGGAAAGGCGCAGAGGCAGTGGCTCGCAACGTATCTTAGAAAATGCGACGATCGGCCCACTCTACTTTGTTTTCATCATACCCTGGGAGACGGTGACGGCGATTTGCTGGACGTGCCGCGACTGTTCGACATGATCGAACCCATCCGAAAAGTAAAGGCCCTCGTGTTCGGGCATTCTCACGCGTATGGATACTCTAAATTCGAGGGCATCCACCTGATCAATCTGCCCGCGGTCGGATATAACTTCAACGATGCCCAGCCGGTCGGCTGGGTGGAGGCCCGCCTGAGAAAGCGGGGGGGCGATTTCGTACTCCACGCCGCCGGGGGCAATAAAGACATGGACGGCCAAGCCACAAAACTGACCTGGCGATAATAATCAGAATTAAGAATTGAGAATGTAGAATTGAATTCTTACTTCTAAATTCCTTTTTAGGACAAACTCACGATGCCCCTTTCCGCATCCGTCAAAAGCGGGCAAAAAAAACACTGGGTCATCCGACCTTTGGACGACCGGCGCCCGGAGTTGGCTAAATCGCTCAAGGTCTCCCCGCTTCTGGCCCAGGTGCTCCTCAATCGCGGGATCACGGACCATTCAGCCGCATCGAGCTTCATCAGGCCCAAGCTAACCGACTTGATCGATCCCGGCGAAATGCCGGGAATCGCCCCGGCGGTCCAGAGATTGAAACAAGCCGTCGTGAACGAAGAGAAAATCACCCTGTACGGGGATTACGACGTGGACGGCATTACCGGGATCGCCATCCTGTGGCAGGTCCTAACATTGCTCGGCGCCGACGTGGATTATTACATCCCCCATCGTGTGGATGAAGGCTATGGTTTGAACCTCCAGGCCGTCGAAAGCCTGGCCCAGGCCGGCAGCCAACTTGTGGTGACTATCGATTGCGGTATCACGGCCTTTCAAACCGCCGAACTGGCCGGCCGGTTGGGTCTCGATCTGATCATCACCGATCACCACCAGCCAGCCCTGCCTCCGGCAGGGAATTTCAAATCTCAAATCTCAGATTTCAGATTGCCCCAGGCCCTTGCTATCGTGCATCCCGCGCTGGATGAATCGTATCCCAACCAGGATTCAGCGGGGGCGATGGTTGCCTTTAAGTTAGCCTGGGCGCTCGCGAACGAGTTCAGCCCGGGCCGAAGGCTCGAACCGCGATTAAGGGAATTCATGCTCAGCGCGACGAGTCTGGCGGCGATGGGAACCGTCGCCGATGTTGTGGATCTGAGGGGCGAAAACAGAATCCTGACAAGCTACGGCCTCAAAGCGCTACCGGAATGCAAACTCTCCGGCATCCAGGCCCTGATCGAAACGGCGGGTCTCACCGGGCACCAGCTCGATAGCTTTCATATCGGCTTTCGCCTGGCGCCGATGCTCAATGCGGCGGGCCGGATGGGCCACGCGCGGCTGGCCGTCGAGCTGCTCACGTCGGAAAGCTCGATGCGCTCGATGCAAATCGCCGAGTATCTCAAAGAGCAGAACACGCTCCGCCAACAATGCGAGCGGAAGATTTTCAAACAGGCCTGCGAGATGATCGTCGAGCGGGGCTTGAACCACCCCGACCGCAAGAGCATTGTCCTTTCGAGCGAAAGCTGGCATACGGGTGTTATCGGCATCGTCGCATCGCGCCTCGTGGACAAGTTCTACCGCCCGACGATTATGATCAACGCCGGGGCACCGGAGAACGGCATCGCCCAAGGGTCCGGCCGCTCTATCCCCGGTTTCTGCCTGCTCAGTGCTATCAATGCCTGTTCTTCACATTTGAACAGTTATGGGGGACACACGATGGCCGCCGGTATCACCATCGAGCCGGATAAGATCGATCCGTTCGCCGCCGATTTCGAGACCTACGCCTCACAGAACCTCAAGAGAAACGATACCGCGGCCAAGCTCCACATCGACGCGATGGTTCCGCTCTCCGAGCTTCAAAAAGGAACCGTCAATGAGCTGCAATGGCTCGGTCCCTTCGGCCAGGGCAATCCGGAACCGACGTTCGCGACGAAAGGCGTGCGTCTGATCGGCCCGCCCAGGCGGGTCGGCGCCGGCCGGGACCATTTACAGCTTGCCATCACCGACAACACCGCTTCGGTACGCTGCATCGGCTTTCGATTTGGAAAGCTGGAGAAAAAGCTGCTGGAGACGGAATTCTTCAACGTGGCTTATCAACCGCAGATCAACACCTACAACGGCAACAGTAATGTCGAATTCGTCATCACGGACATTCAGTTCGATTGAGCCAGTACGTCTTTCTTTGCCCTGATATAGACTTTCTCCACTTTGAACTGGCCTATTGTCGTGGCCAGGTTGAAGAAGTCTTCGGGATTGCCGTTGCCCGTTGCAAGGGCGATATGACCGGCATCGTAACCGCCTCGACCGCCCCCCCTGAAAGAGGCATCGAGTCCGATCCACTTATCGCCCACGTACGCCTGCGCCCAGGCGTGCCCGCCAAAACCCTGATACCCGGCAAACTCATCCACGTAGGCCACTCCGACCACCACGCGAGAGGGGATTCCGACCGCCCGGCACATGGCCGCGGTAAGGACGGCAAATTCCGAGCAATCTCCCTGCCGGCTGGCCGCGACTTCCGCCGCCGAGGCATAACCGACGGACAGGCTTCGATTCTCAACATACTCGCCTACAAAGGCCTCAATCCTCTTAGCCGCCTCGGCGGCATCCTCGGCGTCGCCGACCGCACGCCGGGCAAGATCGATCACTTTCTCGTGCCTGGACTGGAGAAATCGCGTGGGTTTCGTTGCTTCCAAAATAGCCGCCTCCGATCCTTCGTACGGAAACGTCGCTCCCGAATGCGGAGTCACAGGTTGGACTTTTACAATCACTTTTCCGTTGCCCAGATAACGTACGTGTTGATTATCGTCGGAGGGTATAATGAGATTTGCATCGCTGTTCTTGGGAGCTAAATAGTAGGTAATAGACTCTATTTCATCAAGATTCCTCAGCGGCTCCGGGCTGGCCATGAACATCTTATCGATCACGTCCAGGACGTCGTTTTGGCCCAGGGCGAATTCTTTCGCACAAGCCAGCATCTCGACATTCATCCCCGCGATCGGCATAACGCTCTTTTGTACACCGAGATCTTCGTCAACGTAACTGGTCGTGGCGATATTACCGGCCCCCGGCATATTGATCGTCGTCGTGATTTCCCTCAATTCCACGACACGTCCGAGTAGATCAACGTTTTGCCTGGCGCCGATGCGAATGTGATGATCGACCCCCTGCAAAACACCCGGGCTGAATATCTTGACCGAATATTGCGTTCCCTCTTGCATGCCCTTCTTCAATCCGAGCAAACGCAACCCTTCGGCCATCACCGCCCCTCTCGGCCATTGGTTGGTTCCCTTCTGCTCGACTCCCATGGACGTCTTCGTTATGTCGATCTGACCTTCTCGATCCACCTTCCCCACAACCGTCGTGACCATCGAACCCAGCTTCTGCTCGAGCTCAAAACCTAACGGCCGACCTTTCACGGTCTCGATACTCGTTTCTTTCATCCAAATCGTCATTGAGATGGCCATTCGGCTCAAGGTGATACTGACTTCCTCGGATGTGGTCACTTTCCCCTCAGAGACAACGCGGCTTTCTACAGCATACCCCACTTTCTTGCCCTCCATGAACACGGCCAAATACTCCTTTTCATCCTCCTCCACCGCCGACGAGGCCGAGCTTAAGGGCGCCATGCAGAAAAAAACGACACATAGCAAATAAAGACAGAAAACGCTCCGATTCTTCATGAATGTATTCCTTTCCGACGTAATCATTGACGCGAGTCATTATAAGCCAAGATCACGCCCTTTCACGATAATATTCTCCAACGGCCTTAAATTATCTATATTTTCATTCTCAGCAACATCAAAAGCGCCGAAATTTCGTTCAGTCCAGGTCTGCCGGTTGCATTATTCAGCTTCTTGGCCTAAGATGACCGATATTCGAGGTGTAGGTGTCGATAAGGCTATTCATTAGGCCGTAGCGTATCATTGAAACAACAGATAACAGGACGTTATGACATTCAACACACTATTAACACTCGTTCGATCGGAAAAGGCTCCACCACTTCGCACCGACTCGCGGCTTGTCAAAAACGGAGACATTTTCGTCGCTATCCAAGGCACCGCGTATGACGGCCACGCCTTTATCGAGCAAGCGATTGCCAGCGGAGCCGGATATATCGTTTGTGGACAACATCTGCAAAAAACTACGACGGATACGCCGGTCAAGTTCATCACGGTCGAGGACACCTCGGAGGCCGTAGCGACTCTGGCCCAGGCGGCAAAAGGCGATCCGGCTTTGCAGTTGACCAATCTGGCCGTGACCGGCACGAACGGCAAAACGACCGTCGCCTTCCTCACCCGATCCTGTATTCAACAGACCGGCCACAAATGCGGCCTTATCGGTACAATCGTTTATGATACATGCTCGGGAAACAGCCATCAGGCACCCCTGACAACGCCCGATTGCCTGGATATCGCCGACAGACAGTATGAAATGGTCAAGAACGGCGCCAAGTTCATGGTCACTGAAGCCAGCAGCCACGCCCTGTCCCAAAATCGCCTGGCCGGGATTGACTTCACCGCGGCGGCGTTCACCAATCTTACCGGCGATCATCTGGATTATCACAAAACCAAGCAAGATTACTTGGCGGCAAAAACCCGGCTCTTTTCATCTCTGGCGCCCAGCGCTACAGCGGTCTTGAACAAGCAATCCCCCGAGTCTGAACATATCGCTACGAAAACCAAAGCGAAACTCTTATGGTACGCCATAGACGAAGAATGCGATCTGACCGCACACATCGAGTCGATGGATATCAACGGGACGACGTTCACGATAGAGTACGCCGGGGTAAAACAAAAAGCGAGAACGACTCTGCCGGGTCTGTATAACGTGAGTAACTGCCTGGCGGCGGCCGGGTTGTGCCTCGCCGCCGGTCTCGATTTGGAAACCATCGCGTCCGGCTTGGGGGCTTTACAGGTAACGCCGGGCCGCCTGGAGCGAATTGACGGCGGCGACTTTTCCGTGATTATTGACTATGCCCATACCGACGACGCCTTAAAGAACGTTCTTTTGACGTTAAAACCCCTATGCAAAGGCAAATTGCGCGTCGTCTTCGGCTGTGGCGGCGACCGGGACAAAACCAAACGACCCCGCATGGCCAGCGTCGCTGAAGAGCTGGCCGACTGCGTTATCGTCACCAGTGACAACCCGAGAACCGAAAATCCCGAAGACATCATCCGCGATATTATCCCCGGCTTCGAGAAGTGTTCGATACCGGATTGTGTGCAAAAAGAACGCACGACGCACGACGCACGACGCAATAGGATAATCATTGAGCCGGACAGAAAACGGGCCATCGAATTAGCGATAGAGTCCGCAAGCAAAGACGACATCGTGCTCATTGCCGGCAAAGGCCACGAAGATTACCAAATCATCGGCAAACAGAAATTCCACTTCAGCGATAAAGAAATCGCGCAAAACTATCTTAAAATAAAATGTGTGGGAAAAATTTGCTAATCCGGAAGCTCGTGCATTTTAATGCAGCCGGATATTGCATTGACTTTATCATCGACTACGCATAGGCCAGCTTTTGAACTTCTTTTTCGATACGACTTGAAAGCCTGTCCGTCTCTACATCCAGGTCATAATCCATTTGAAGTCCCAGCCAGAATTGTGGTGAGTTACTAAAATATCGGGCTAACCGCAAAGCCGTGTCAGCCGTTACGCTCCTTTTGCCATGCACGATTTCATTTATTCTTCGCGCAGATACACCCAAACCTCTGCCAAGCTGATTCTGGCTGATGTTCATTGGTTTTAAGAATTCTTCGAAAAGCACTTCGCCCGGATGCAACGGAGGAATTTTCTTTGGCATTTTATGAACCTTAATGATAATCTGTGATTTCTACTTCTATAGCGTTATTATCCACCCATCCGAAACATATTCGCCATTGGTCGTTGATACGAATACTATATTGTCCTTTTCTTTTTCCGGTTAATTTTTCCAGTCTATTCGCAGGTGGAATTCTTAAATCATTTACTGTCAGACTTCGATCCATCATACGCAGCTTTCTAAAAGCTATCCTTTGAATATCGCGAGGTAACTTTTTGGAATATTCGCGATGAAAGATCTTCTCGGTTTCTTTACATTTGAACATTTTAATCATAAACCAATCCCATTGTATAACGCATAACGTTATAAGTCAAGAGATAATCTCACATTTATTATCTGAGCGATAAAAATTTCCCTGACAGGCCAATACAGCATATCCCAATGTCATTAATATCTCAATATCCTTGACCCTTGTGGCACTATTATAGCATAATTAGAACACCGTATTGATAAGCATAAGATACCATGTGACTATACAAATATCTTATTGAAGAAGTTAATGTTGGGATTCTCGATAGCAAACTTGGCCCGAATTTGTAAGGTTCATTCCATCCCACCGGAATATACTGAACTTGCTTTCCGCGGGGTAAGTATTGATTCTCGGACGTCAAAAGCGGGTGATTGTTTTTTTGCGATAGAAGGCGAGAACTTCGACGGCCATGATTACGTCGGTGAGGCGTTCGCGAAAGGGGCTGTGTGCGCGGTCGTCAGTAAAAACATCGACGCGAAAAAAGCCGCCGGCGGATGTTTACTACGAGTTAAGAATACGATCAAGGCTCTTGGTGAGCTCGGCCGGGAATATCGTCGGCAAGCCGGTTTCAAAGTCGTTTCAATCAC
>Ga0272442_10006449_pt1 | contig 15421 bp, 13 predicted proteins | sample SSMForm2O_FD_200262 | JGI IMG/M metagenome (GOLD analysis project Ga0272442, IMG submission 200262) | Marine sediment archaeal communities from Little Sippewissett salt marsh, Falmouth, MA, United States - SSM-Form-2O | ecosystem: Environmental > Aquatic > Marine > Wetlands > Sediment ...
CTGGTGAAGCACTACACGGCGTACGTGGCCGCGGCCCGGGCGACATCGTATCCGGCCGCGATGGCCAAGGCCCCGACGTTCACGCCGCCGAAGTCGCGGTGGTGGGGTCTGCGCCGGCCTCTCACCGCGATCCTCCTGGCGTCCTTTGACCAGGTGTACAAGGTCCATTATCGCGGCGTGGTCCTGCGTCGCGCGGCGGCGACGGCGTTGGCAATACGGTTGTATCAGCAGGATCACGGCCGGCGCCCGGCGAAGCTCGCCGACCTCGTGCCGGACTACCTTCCCGCCGTGCCCGTGGACCCGTTCTCGAAGACGAACGCCCCGCTGGCGTACCGTCCGAAGGGCGATCCGTCGCTGCTGTACAGCGTCTTCGTGAACGGCCGGGACGACGCCGGGCAGTTCGCGCTCGACGCCGCCGGCAAGGTCGACAGGAGCAAGTCGCTGGACTGGCCCTTCTTCCTGAACGGGGACCGTCCCGCGCCGAAGCCGTTCGACGACGCGGCCCCGCCAAGCACCGCCCCCACGACCGGCCCGACGGTTCCTTAGTCAAGCCGGGCCGTTGTCTGGCCGATACGGAATCGGGCGGGATCGGGCAGTGGTTTCAGGAGTCTCGCACGGGTCATCGAGTCTGGCCTTCGCTTCACCATGCGTCAGGCGGGTGTGTGACGGCCGATCGGTCCGCGTCGAACTCCCAGAGGCACGATGTGATGGATGTCCGACGTTGCACGACCGATCTCCCTCCCGCGGACACGCTGAGCGGCTTACGCGTTCTCGTGGCGGACGACGCGCTCGCCAACCGTCTGCTCGTGCGGACCATCCTTCGCCGGGCCGGGGCGGAGGTCGCCACGGCCGGCGATGGCCAAGAGGCCATCGAGATGGCCCGCAGCCAATCCTACGACCTCATCCTCATGGACATTCAGATGCCGGAGTTGAACGGTCATGAGGCCACCCGGCTCCTGCGCAGGGGGGGGTACACCGATCCGATCGTCGCCCTGACGGCCGACACGACGGCCTCGGCGCGGGCCGCCAGCCTCGCCTCGGGATGCGACGGACACCTGGCCAAGCCGTTCGATCGCGTGACGCTCGTGCGCCAGGTGGCGGAATGGGCGGGCCGGCCGGGGCCCGCGGTGAGGAGCACCGACGCGATCGACACGTCGAGGTCGGCTCGCCAGGACCACGTGCTGCACAGCCCGCTCGAGGAGCATCCGAGCTTCGCGAAGGTACTGGACGATTTCGTCGCCGGTCTGCCCCGGCGGATCGACGCGATGGAAGCGGCCTTGGCCGACAGGCGGGCCGACGAGGTTCGCCGACTGGCCCACCAACTCAAGGGAACGGGGGGCAACTACGGGTATCCGCCGTTGAGCAAGGCGGCGGTTGCCCTGGAGCGTGCGGCTGGGGACGGCGATTGGCTTGGGCAGAGGACAGCCCTGGACGAACTCGTCTCGCTCTGCGGGGCCGTCCTCCGGGGGCACGGCACCCCGGCCGAGACCGATCGGCCCTGACCGCTTGCGGCCTTGCCAATTCCCCCCGCTGGCCATAGCCTTGGCTCCGTCAGACTCGCGCGACGAAGGAGCCTTCGAGCCATGCCCAAGACCCTGAAGTGGACGGCGGTTGTCATCGTGATCGGCTGGCCCCTCGTGGGATGCGCCGGGCAACGGTCCCCGAGCCCGCTGCCGCGCCTCGATTGGCTGGTGCGATCGGACTGGATCAACGTACGGCTGCTGGGCGCCCGGGGCGACGGCAAGGCCGACGACTCCGGCGCGATCCAGGACGCCCTGAGCCAGGTTCGCGACGGATCGACGGTATACCTGCCGCCCGGGGTTTATCGCGTGACGAAGCCGCTGACGCTGACCGGCCCGCGGACCGGCGTGGCGATCGTCGGGCACGGACGCGACACGTGCCTCGTCTGGGCCGGCCACCCCGGCGGAAACCTGTTCACCGACAACGGCGTGGCCTACTCCCGGTTTGTCGGGCTCTCGTTCGACGGGCAGGGCAAGGCCGCCGTCGGCTTCCACCACTACTCGACCCGGCGGTTCGAGACCGAGGTGGTCCATCGCCACCTGGCGTTTGTGGGCTTCACCAACGCCGGCGTGCTGGCCGCCAAGGGCGACCGGTACGCGCTGGCCGAAACCACCTTCGACAACTGCTGGTTCGAGAACTGCCGCCGCGGCGTCGCGTTTGTCAGCTTCAACGACTACAACTACACGTTCGATCGATGCGAGTTTCGCTCCTGCGACGTGGGCATCGAGTGCCGGCACGGGAACTTCTACGCCCGCAACTGCCACTTCGAGTCCAGTCGGACCGTGGACGTGCTGGCCCGGCCGGAACACGGCTGCTCGCTGCGGCGGTGCACGTCGCGCGGCTCGGCGCGCTTCCTGGACTTCGCCAACTCCGTCTCGCCGGTGACCGTTCAGGACTGCCACGTCGCCGCGTGGACCGCCCGCGACGGGGCCATCCTGCTGAATGGCGCGCCGGCCGTGCTGTTCGACTGCGGGTTCGCCGAGCCCCCCGTCGACGCGGTGCCCGTGCGCGTCGCGCGGGCCGGCCAGCGGCTGATCGTCTCGCAGAACACGTCCAAGGGCACCGGGGCCCTGGTCGGCGGCGCGGACCAGGCTCGCGTGTACCACGTTCCGGCCGGGGCCCGCACCGGCAGCATCCGTTCGGCGAGCCGGCGGTTCTTCCGGTCGGCCGTGAGGATCCCGGGCAAGGTGTTCGACGCCCGGCGGGACTTTGCGGCGGCCGGCGACGGCAAGGCCGACGACACGGCGGCGGTCCAGCGCTGCATCGACGCCGCCCGGGCCCACGGCCGGCGGGCCATCGCGTACCTGCCCACCGGGCGATACGTCGTCAAGAAGACGCTCCGCATTTCGGGCAGCGACTACACCGTCGGCGGCAGCGGCTTCCACACGCGGTTGATCTGGCGGGGCGCCAGGGGCGGGACGATCCTGGCCGTGCACGATCCCGACCGCGTTCGGCTGGAGCACGTCGCCATCGGCAACCACGACAGCGGGGCCATGACCAACGCTATCGACATTCTCCAGACGGGCTCGGAGCGCCCGTCGCGAATGACCTACGACGGCGTGTTCGTCTACGGCATGTACCAGAAGCAGCCGTTGCGGCAGGGGCTTCACTTTCGCGGGCTTGGCGCCGGCGCCGTCGTCGTGCTGAGCCACGTGCAGGGCAACCTTCGGTTCGTCGATTCGGCGCGGGCGACGATCCTGGCCAAGACCTCGTTCGAGGGTTCGGTGATCGTATCCGGCCGGGACAAGCGCCGAGACGGCTTCCTCGGCTTTGGCACGCGGCTGGCGACGATCGTGAGGCACGGGCTGTACCTGAAGGACAATCACAGCGTCGTCATGAGCGACTTCTACATCGAGCAGGCGGACAACGGCTTCGTCTTCGAGGGTTCGGCGGGGTGTCCCGCCGGCCGGGCCACGCTCCAAGGCGCCAAGCTCCACTTCAACGCCCCCAAGGACAAGGCAGAGGCCGGGACCGCGATGACTGTCCGCGACTATCGCGGGGAGATCTTCTTCGGCCCGAACCAGTTCTACGTGGACCCGCCGGCCGTGCGTGTCGTGCAGACGGGCACGAGCCCGGTCGGGCTGGTGCTGCTGGCGAACCTGTTCTACCGCACGCACCTGGCCGTGGCGGGCCAGGAGCCCCTGACGATCCGCCTGCTGGGCAACGAGGCCGTCGCGGAGGTGACGCCGAACGAGCCCGTTCGCTATCGCCGGGCCGCGGACGCCGCGCCAGCCGAGGCCCTGCGGGCCCTGCCCCGGGCCCTGGACGACCTTCGCAGACTTGGCGAGTTGGACCTTCGTCTGGACCACCTGGACGACGGGCCCCGCGCAGCGGGCGAGGCGAAGTGAACGAATCCCTTGACCGCCCGGGGTCGAGCGGCTAGTCAGTAGATGGGCGTGCGCGATCTGGCGGCGCCCCGTAGCCGGTAGCCGGCAAGACAGACGGCCAACGGGGCCGGGTTACTGTCTACTGGTTGCTAACTCCTGGCTACTAGAGAGAAGGAGCGAGAGATGGCGCGACGCGGCGCGAGATGGGCGCGGGGGCTCCTGTGCGGGATCCTGGTTTCGTGTTGTGGTTTGTTGGCTTCCTGCGGCAAGGACGACGCGAGGACGGGCGCCGGCGGCGACGCCGCCCGGCAGGGCGGGCAGATCATCATGGGCTTCTCGCAGATCGGCTCGGAGAGCGACTGGCGGGCGGCGAACACGACCTCGATCAAGGCCGAGGCCGCCAACCGGGGCATCGACCTGCGGTTCGCCGACGCCCAGCAGAAGCAGGAGAACCAGATTAAGGCCCTGCGGTCGTTCATCGCACAGAAGGTGGACCTCATCGGGTTCTCCCCGGTCGTCGAGACGGGCTGGGAGCCGGTGCTCCAGGAGGTCGCCAAGGCGAAGATCCCGGTGATTCTGACGGACCGCGGCGTGGACGCGCCGAAGTCGCTGTACGTGACGTTCATCGGGTCGGACTTCATCGAGGAGGGGCGGCGCGCGGCGAAGTGGTTTCTGGAGAACACCACGGGCGACATGAAGGTCTTCGAGCTTCGCGGCACGCCCGGCGCCTCTTGCGCGATCGACCGGAAGAAGGGCTTCGAGGAGGCCCTGGCAGGGCAGTCGCGGGTTCGCGTTCTCAAGAGCCAGGACGGCAACTTCGAGCGGGGTCGCGGCAAGGAGGTGATGGAGGCCTTCCTGAAGACCGCCGAGGGCAAGCAGTTCAACGCGCTGTATGCCCACAACGACGACATGGCTCTCGGGGCGATCCAGGCGATGAAGGAGGCCGGCCTCAAGCCCGGCAAGGACGTCAAGATCGTCTCGATCGACGCCGTCAAGGCCGCCTTCGAGGCCATGGTCGCCGGCGAGCTCAACTGCACGGTCGAGTGCAACCCGCTGCTGGGCCCGCAACTGATGGACATCGTCGAGGCGATCGTGACCGCCGGGCGCCTTCGGGCAAAGACGGCCGGGGCCAAGTTCGTCGAACCGGCGGCCGGCGAGCAACTGTCCAACCTGCTCGACCCCCGAAAGCTGTTCCTCCAGCGAGTGATTGTGCAGGAAGGCGTCTACGATCAGTCGGTGGCCGCGAAGCTGCTGGGCGACCGCAAGTATTGATGGCAGAACGGCCGGACAATGCGCTGCTCGAGATGCGGGGGATCTCCAAGAGCTTCCCCGGCGTTCGGGCTCTCGACGGCGTGGACTTCACGGTTCGCCCGGGCGAGGTCCATGCCCTGATGGGCGAGAACGGGGCGGGCAAGAGCACGCTGATCAAGGTCCTGACGGGCGTCTACGGGCGGGACGCCGGCACGGTCCGGCTGGCGGGGCGGCCGATCGCGCCGCGCAGCCCCATGGACGCCGAGGCGCTCGGGATCAGCACGGTCTATCAGGAGGTGAACCTGATTCCGCACCTGTCGGTCGCGGAGAACCTCTGCCTGGGGCGCCAGCCGATGCGGTTCGGGGCGATCCGCTGGGGGGTAATGGCCCGCGATGCCGAGGCGGCCATGGCCCGGCTCGGACTGTCGATCGACGTGTCCCGGGAAGTCGCTGGCTACTCCATCGCCATCCAACAGATGGTCGCCATCGCCCGGGCACTGAACGTCTCGGCGAGGCTGCTGATCCTGGACGAGCCCACCAGCAGCCTCGACGAGAGCGAGGTCGCGCAGTTGTTCACCGTCGTTCGGCGGCTCCGCGACGAGGGGCTGGGCATCGTGTTCATCACCCATTTCCTGGACCAGACATTCGAGGTCTCCGACCGAATCACCGTGCTGCGGAACGGGCGGTTCGTGGGCCAGTACGTGACGGCTTCGCTCTCTCGGTTGGATTTGATCGCCCGGATGGTGGGCAAGGCCCCGGCCGAGATCGAGGCGATGGAGGCCCGCCCGGCCGACGCGACGCCGGCGAGCGAGGGCGAGGCGTTCCTGACGGCCGAGGGACTCGCGCGACGCGGCGCGATCACGCCGATCGATCTGTCGATCCGCAAGGGTGAGGTGGTGGGCCTGGCCGGTCTGCTCGGGTCCGGGCGGACGGAGATCGCACGCCTGCTGTTCGGGATCGATCGCCCGGACCGCGGCACGATCCGTATCGAGGGCCTCGCCGTGGCCATCCGGTCACCGCGCGGGGCGATTCGCCGCGGGTTGGCTTTTACGCCCGAGGACCGGCGCGGCGCGGGGATCATCCCGCACCTGTCCGTTCGCGAGAACATCGTCCTGGCGCTGCAGGCGAGCCGGGGCATGTGGCGGGCCCTGTCCGGACGCAAGCAGCGCGAGCTGGCGGAGCGATTTATCCGCTCGCTGGACATCAAGACGCCGGGGGCGAGCCAGCCCGTGGAGAACCTCAGCGGGGGCAACCAGCAGAAGGTGCTGCTGGCCCGTTGGCTGGCGACGGAGCCGCGGCTGCTGATCCTGGACGAGCCGACGCGGGGGATCGACGTGGGCGCCAAGGCCGAGGTACAGCGCCTGATCTCGTCGCTGCGAGACGAGGGGCTGGCGATCGTGTTCATCAGCTCGGAGCTCGAGGAGGTCGTTCGCACCAGCCAGCGCGTCGTGGTGCTTCGCGATCGGGCGAAGGTCGGCGAGTTGGTGGGCGAGCAGATCGGCGAGCGAGAGATCCTCCACATGATTGCGAGGCACGACGATGTCGGGCACGGCGAATCCTGAGCGTCTGCGCCGCCAGTGGGTTTCAAAGCTCCTCTGGCCGGTGGTGGCCCTCGCGCTGCTGGCGGGCTACAACCTGGTTGCGACGGAGGGGTTCTTTGGTCTGCGATGGCTGGACGGGCACCTGTACGGGCCGTCGATCGACGTGCTGAAGAACGGCTCGCTCGTGATGCTCCTGAGCCTGGGGATGACGCTGGTCATCGCCACGGGGGGCGTGGACCTGTCGGTGGGGGCGTTGATGGCCCTGTCCGGTGCCGTGGCGGCGGGGCTGATCGAGCAGGGGTCCATGTCGCTGGGCGTGCTGCTGGCGGTGGCCCTGGCCGTGTGCGTGCTCGCCGGCGCGTGGAACGGCCTGCTGGTGGCCGTCTTCCGCGTCCAACCGCTTGTGGCGACCCTCGTGCTGATGGTCGCCGGGCGCGGCGTGGCCATGCTCATCACCGAGGGCCGGCGGATCACCATCCGACGGATCTACGAGGCCTACGACCAGTTCGTCTTCATCGGCAACGGGTTCCTGTTCTACCTGCCGGTGGCGGTGACGATCGTCGCGGCGATGCTCCTGGCGACCGTTCTGCTGACGCGGAAGACGGCGTTGGGGATGTTCATCGAGGCGGTGGGGGACAACGATACGGCGAGCCGGTACTCGGGGGTCAACGCGCGGGTGGTGAAGTTTGCGGCCTACACGTTCTCGGGTCTCTGTGCGGGGATTGCCGGGCTGATCTACGCGTCGAACATTCGGACGGCGGATGCCAGCAAGGCGGGGATGTTCCTGGAGTTGGACGCGATCATGGCGGTGGTAATCGGCGGGACGGCGCTGACGGGCGGGCGGTTCTACCTGCTGGGGTCGATCGCCGGGGCGCTGCTGATCCAGATGCTGACGACGACGATGCTGATGCATGGGATCAGCTCGGACGAGGCCCTGGTGCCGAAGGCGCTGGTGGTGGTAGCCGTCTGCCTGCTCCAGTCGGCGGAGTTCCGTCGGCGGGTGGCGGCCCTGTCGTTGCCGATTCGGCGCGTCGCCGGGCGGAGGTCCGCGCCATGAAGCTGCGAATCGACGCCAGGCATATCCCCGTGTTTGCCAGCGGCGCCGTGCTGGTGCTTCTCTACGTCGCCGGGTGCATCGCCTTTCGCGACCGGGGCTTCACCGAGCTGAGCGTGGTGACCGACCTGTTCCGCGACGAGAACGCCGTGCTGGGCATCGCGGGCATCGGCATGACGTTCGTGATCCTCTCCGGCGGGATCGACCTGTCCGTCGGGGCGGTCGTGGCGCTGACGAGCGTTCTGATCGCCACGTTGACGTTCGACCGGTCGCTGGACCCGCGCGTGGTGGGCACGGTGAGCGAGTGGCTGCCGCACGGGCTTCACCCGCTGGCGGCGATCGCGATTGCGCTGGCGTTCGGTGCGGTCTTCGGGACGGGCATGGGGTGCCTGATCCACTTCTTCCAGCTCCCGCCGTTCCTCGTGACGCTGGGCGGGATGTTCTTCGCGCGCGGGCTGGCGTTCATGGTCAAGTCGGAATCGCTGAGCATCAAGCACCCGTTCTACCGCCAGACGGTCCAGAAGGTCCTGAAAGTCTCTCTGACCGACCAGGTGGACCTGCCGCTGACGGCGTTCTGCTTTGTCGTGCTGTTCGTGGTGGGGCTGTACCTGGCGCGGTTCCGGCGGTTCGGGCGGTACGTCTATGCCATCGGCGGGGACGAGAAGTCGGCCGTTCTCATGGGCCTGCCGGTGGGGCGGACGAAGGTGCTGCTGTACACGTTCGCGGGGTTTTGCTCGGCGGCGGCGGGCGTCGTCTACACCTTTGCCGTCTCAAAGGGCGACCCGCTCAACGCGGGCATGGGGCTCGAATTGGACGCCATCGCCGTGACCGTTATCGGGGGCACGCTGCTCAGCGGCGGCGTGGGTTTTTTGGCGGGCACGCTGATGGGCGTGCTGATTTTCGGGCTCATCCAGACGCTCATCATCACCCAGGGAAATCTCAGCGCGTGGTGGACGCGGATTACCGTCGGCGCGCTGGTGCTGGTGTTCATCCTGCTCCAGAACTTCGTCTCGGCGGCTTCACGGAAGACGGCCGAACGCCAACGCGCCGCAGCCCACGCGGCGAACGAAACCTGATCCGCCGGGGCGATCGTCGAGGAGTCCGGGGGGCGACGGGAGAGGGCCTCCCCGCCGCAAGCGGTTCGGTAAAGCGATGCGTAATAGGAGTTTGTGGCGTGCGACAAAACGGAGAGGGTGGGATTCGAACCCACGGTACCCCAAGGGGCACACGGCATTTCCAATGCCGCCCGATCGGCCACTCCGGCACCTCTCCGGCAAACGGAGCATGGTAGTATAGCACCTGCGCTGGCGCAGACAAGCGCCTCCGTTGCGATTCGGCGCGGGGATGAGTCCGGCGGGCGCGGCGCGATGGCCCGGGCCAGACGTCGCGCCGGGGACGACGAAAGCGGGGGGCCACGATAGCATTGATTTTATTGGTCGAAGCTGACTTTTCGTCTTGACGGTGTCTTCGCCGGAGTGCAACATATCGACAGCTTTGCGGGCCGCGTGGCTTGCAGGCACCTGGTTGTGGCGGACGGCCAAGGATGTGTGTCGACCGTTGCAGGTGCGGCATTTCTTGGGTATCTGATTTTCGGGAACCGTTTGGAGAAGGAGCGAAGAACATGGCCATAGCCAAACCGATGACGAAGTCCCAGATCATGACGGCGCTGGCGGAGAAGTGCGACTGCTCGAAGAAGGAAGCAGCCGCGGACGTCGAGGCCCTTGTCGCCTTGGCGTATAAGGAAGCCAAGAAGGGCTTCACCATTCCCGGTCTCGGGAAGCTGGTCGTGGTCAGCCGCAAGGCTCGTTGGGGACGGAACCCCGCCACGGGGGAGAAGATCAAGATCAAGGCGAAGAAGGTTCTGAAGTTCCGGATCGCCAAGGCCGCGAAGGACGCGATTCTCTAGTCGCCCCTTCGAACCATCGGACGAATCGCAAAGCGGGCCGGCCCTCATACGGGGGCCGGCCCGATGCATTGACGGGGGCTGATCTCGGCGGCGTCGGTTCGGCTACCTGCCGACCTCCAGGCCGCGGAGGAATTCTTCGTTGGTCGGGAACCGCTCGAGGGCGCGAAGCAGTTGGGGCATCTCCTCGTCGACGTTCAGGGAACTGAGCGTTCGCCGGAGCATATGCATCTTGGGCAGCTTCCACGGTTCGACGAGGAGCTCTTCCTTCCTCGTGCCGCTTTTGGGGATGGAGATCGCCGGCCAGATGCGGCGCTCGGCGAGCTTCCGGTCGAGTTGAAGCTCCATGTTGCCCGTGCCCTTGAACTCCTCGAAGATGAGGTCGTCCATGCGGCTGCCCGTCTCGATCAGGGCGGTGGCGAGGATGGTGAGGCTTCCGGCGTTCTCGGCTTTTCGAGCGGCGCCGAACTGTCGCTTGGGCGTCTCGAGGGCGCGGATATCCACGCCGCCGGTCATCGTCCGCCCGGAGGTCTCGATCGCGCGGTTGTAGGCCCGCCCGAGGCGGGTGAGGCTGTCGAGCAGGACGACGACGTCTTGGCCGAACTCCGCCATGCGCTTCGCCCGCTCGATGGTGAACTCCGCGGCGCGGACGTGGCTGGCGAGGTCCTGGTCGTTGTTGGACGCGACGATCTCGGCGTTGATGCACTTGCGGCGGAAGTCCGTCACCTCCTCGGGGCGCTCGTCCACGAGCAGGATGAAGACGTAGCATTCCGGGTTGTTCGTGCCGACGGCGTTGGCGATCTGCTGGAGAAGGATCGTCTTGCCGGACCGCGGCGGGGCGACGAGCAGTCCGCGCTGGCCCTTGCCGATCGGGCAGACCAGGTCGAGCACGCGCATCTCCATGGGCCCGCCCGGCGTCTCGAGCTTCATCATCGGGTGCGGGTCCACGACGATCATTTCCTGGAACGGGATGATGTCGGTGTACTCGTCGGCGTTTCGGCCGTTGACCTTGCTGAGGCTTTCGAGCTTGGGGCCGCCCTTTTTCTTCGTGGGGGGCAGCACCTTTCCTTCGATGAACAGTCCGGTTCTCAGCCCGCGATGGCGGACGAAATCCTTGCCCACGAAGATGTCCCCGGGCGTGGCGCGGTAGTTGTTCTTCGCCTGACGAAGGAACCCGTAGCCCTTCTCCGTAATCTCCAGGACGCCCGAACCCACCGAGAGCTTCGGATCGGCCTCCTTCGGCTTGCTGCTCTTAGTCTGGTCATCCGTGGCAGCAGACTGCTGATTCATTGCAGAACCTTCCTCGTAAAAACCCCGGCTTTGAAACCATCCAGTAACGAATTCCGCGTGGCTCACTCACACCCGCAGATGAAGAGTTTACGTACGCCCCTCTTACCGTCGGTATCTTATACCAGAAATCTGCGGCAAAAGAAAGCGATTTTCCCTAGGAGTTTACGCTTTGGGGACGTTCCCCGCGGCGGCTTTGATTGCCTCGACCAAGTCGATTCGGCCCTCGTAGTAGGCTCGTCCGATGATCGCGCCCGAACAGCCGATTTCGCGGCATCGCACGACGTCATCGAGGGTCGCGACGCCGCCGGAAGCGATCACGCCGACATCCGTCGCGGCGATCACGTCGGCCGTCGCGTCCACGTTCACGCCCTCCAGCATCCCGTCGCGGGCAATGTCCGTGTAGACGATGGCACCGAGGCCCCAGCCGCGGACCCGGCGGGCAATATCCACCGCGAGCAGGTCGGTCTGCTCGGTCCAGCCATGGATCGCGAGCCGGCCCTCGCGGGCGTCCAGGCCCAGCGCAACGGCGCCCGCCAGGTCGCCACGCGAGACGAGCCGCTCGAACCAGGCCCAGTGCTTCAGGGCGGCCGAACCGACCACCACGCGGGCGACGCCGGCGGCGAGCATCGACTCGACGCTGGCCGTGTCACGCGCGCCTCCGCCCAGCTCGATCCGTGCGTTCACGGCCTCGGCGACCGCCCGGACCGTGTCGGTGTTCGCCGGCGTGCCCGTTCGCGCGGCGTCGAGGTCGACCATGTGGATCCAGCGTGCCCCAGCCGAGACGAACCGCTCGGCAACCGCCGGCGCGTCGTCGTCGTAGGTCGTCTGGCGGTCGTAGTCGCCCCGGGCCAGCCGAACCACCTTGCCGCCCCGCAAATCAATGGCAGGGAGAATGTCCATTGGTTAGAGCCTGACGAAGTTCTCCAGTAGTTTCAGCCCGACGGCCTGGCTCTTCTCCGGGTGGAACTGCGTCGCGAAGACGTTGTCGCGCCAGACGGCCGATACGAACTCGTGACCGTACTCGGTCGTGGTGGCCACCACGGACTCGTCGTCCGGCACGACGTGGTAGCTGTGGGCAAAGTACACGTACGCCCCGTCGTCGATGCCGTCGAGCAGGGGGCAGGGGCGTTTCTTTCGAATCTGGTTCCAGCCCATGTGGGGGACGCTGAGGGCGTGGAGGGGCTCGGCCGGGTCGAAGTCGAACCGCTCGACGCGCCCGGGCAGGATGCCGAGGCCCTCGTGCTCGCCGTTTTCGAAGGAGACATCGAAGAGCATCTGGAGCCCGAGGCAGAAGCCGAGGTAGGGCATCCCGTCGGTGATGGCCTTGCGAAGCGGCTCGACGAGCCCCAAGCCGCGCAGCTCCTCGATCGCGCCCCCAAAGGCCGCCACGCCCGGCAGGACGACCTTCTCGGCGCGGGCCAGTTCGGCGGGCGTTCGGACGAGTTGCGCGTCGCCACCAACGTGCGCGATGGCCTTCTGCACGCTACGCAGGTTCCCGATGTCGTAGTCGATGACGGCGATCATGACGGCTCGTGATGAGCCAGGCCGGGTGGGCCTGAAGTCCCTCGCCAACTGGGCGATGGGGGAAGAAGGACGGTTTGTGTCTTCGGCCTCGGGGGCGGGGCCGTGGAGGCTATCCCTTCACGACGGCGATCTCGACGCGCCGATTCTTGCTCTTGCCCGTCTTCGTGCTGTTGGAGGCGACGAAGTGGGTCGCGCCCATGGCCACCGTCTCGATGTGCTCGGCGTTGATGCCCTTGGAGATGAGGTAACGCGTCACGGCCATTGCGCGGTTCGCGGACAGGTCCAGGTTGTCCGTCCAGAGCTTCCGCGTCCGCTTGATCGGGTCGCTGTCCGTGTAGCCGTACACCCGAACGACCATGCCGGGATACCGGCTCCGCAGGAGCGAGACGGTCCGACTCAGACGCGACTTTCCGGCGGTGCTGAGCGTGGCCCGACCGGCGCCGAACAGGACGTCCGTCGCGACCGTCTCCTTGTACACGGTGATCTCGGCACCGGGGCCGGGCTTGCCCGCGGGCGCCGTGGCGGTGAGCTTCTGCTTAAGGTCCCGGTTCTCCGTCTGAAGAGCCGTGACCTGCAAGTCCTTCGAGTCCATCTGGCTCATCAACTGGCTCTCTCGCGTTCGGGCGCTCGCGATCTGGCTCTGAAGGTCCTTGCTCTTGTTCGACAGATCGAGGTTCTGCTGGGTCAGATAGGCGATCTGCTTTTTTTCCTTATCACAGCACCCGACGGCCAACATCGACAGGGCCATCAACGCGACAGCGATCTTGCTGCGAGTGATCCAGATCATCGCTTTCTCCTTGTGTGTCAGTTCCCAGCCGAGATTGCCCTTGGGCATTATACTCCCCGGTGGGTTGTCGTCCACCATTCCGGGAAAAATCGTGAATCTTCGACCGCCGAAGCGGTTGCATCTCGCCGCGGCGCTATCCTCGGGCCTCCCGATCGACCCGACGAAGCTCCGAGCGAACCTGCTGTCGCGTCCGCCGGACCTTCCGGAGGATCCGCACGCCGCGGGTCAGGATGCGGACCATGCCGTAGAGGACCACCCCGCCGGCGGCGGAGCCCAGCACGAGCCAGATCGTCCGGGTGGTCTTGTCCGGCCCGAAGGCCGAGAACGTGCTCCGTCCGCCCCATTGCAGCGCGACAAAGACGGTGGCGGCTAGCAGGGCCGAGCCGCTGAAGATGACGTAGACGGTGCCCTTGAAGCTCTCCATGATGGCTTACAAGCCTCCGGTGGCGGTTCGCCCGCCGCTGGCGAACAGAGCGAGGTATCCACCGAGCAGGTCGAGCAGGCGGTCGTGGAACAGGACGGCGACGAGGGCTCCGGCCGCCAGCCACGGGCCGTACGGAAGCTCCCGCTGCCTGCGAAGGGCGAAGACGGTCAAGGCCCAGGCCAGGGCCAGGAACGCCGCGAGGAAGAAGGCCAGTGAGGGCACGATCCACCCGCAGACGGCCCCGATGGCCGCCAGGATGTGCACGTCGCCCAGCCCCATCGCCTCCCTGCCGAACGCCAACGTGCCTCCGATGCGGAAGCCCCAGATCCACAACCCCCCGACCAGGTAGCCGAACAGGGCCGCGAGCAGCGCGTTGAGGTGGACGCCCAGACGCCCGCCGCCCGGGCCCGAGAGCCGCCGCCAGGCCTGCCCGGCCGCCGGGACGTTCGTCAACAAGAGCCCCACGCCAATCGCCAGCACGATCGCCGGGGCCAGGAAAATCACCTCGCGCAGGATCTCCTTGCGCGGATCGACGCCGTGGGCCTTGGTGATGGCCACGCCGGTCGGCTTCTTGACGTGGGCATCCTTGCCGTCGCCCGTCGGCTCGTCGGGGCCTTCGCCGAGGGGGCGGTCGTCCGCGTCGAGGAAGCTCCTCTGGATAAAGCCATAGTGGACCAGCACGGCGGCGACGAGCAGTCCGAAGGCCGCCGCCAGGCTCATCGCGCCCGTCGTCGCCGAGACGCGCGGCAACAGGTTCACGCTCGGCGGCGAGGCCGTCGCGCACACCAGGCCGACCGCCGAAGCGAACCAGCAGACCTCCAGCGGGATGATCCAGTGCTGGATATCGACCAGCGAACTGGCGAGCAGGCCGCAGAACAGGCACGCGTGGGCCGCGTACGTGGGCCAGTCGTCGAGAAACTCGCCCATGCCTCGCCGCATCCGCAGGAAGAAAAAGCCCACGTAGAGCCCGCAGACGAGGATGGCCGTGATCGTCTCCACCACGATGTAACGCGGCGAGATTGGCGCCTTGCAGAACCGGCACCGCGCGCCGAGCAGCAGCCAACTGACCAGCGGAATGTTGTCGTACCACCGGATCGACCGCCCGCAGGCCGGGCAGTGACTGCCCGGAAAGACAATGCTCTCGCCGCGGGGCAGGCGGTAAATCACCACGTTCAGGAAGCTGCCCACGCAGGCGCCGAGGGCGAACAGAAAAATGGCCCAGATGACGTCCATGACGGCCGGACCCTACCGCGCTCGGGCCGGATATGCAACCCGTCGGCTCGGGTTGGGGCTTGATGGTCTTGGGGCCAGGGCCTACAGTGCCCCCGAACGATCTGGCCGCCCTTTCGGGAGAAACCGATGCTCCGAGACGAGTTGTACGAGCGCATCCGCGAGATACCCATCATCGACGTGCACTCCCATCTGCCACGCGACCAGATGAGCGCCAGGGACCTGAGCGACGTGATGTTCTACCACATGATCCGCTACCCGCTCCGCGCCTTGGGGGTGGCCGAGGAGACGCTCTGGCCAGCCGAGGGAAATGCGTTCGATCCGGCCCGTGCCTACGCCGAGGCCGAGCCGCACTGGCAGGCCATCGGCGACACGTCCTTCGGCTGGGCGCTGAACACCATCCTGCGCGAGCTGTACGACTTCGACGAGCCCATCACGGCCGAGAGCCTACCGCGACTGCAGCAGGCGTTCGAGGAGCGGACGGCCCGGGCCGACTGGGCCGAGAGCGTGCTGGCCAAGGCCAACGTGCGGCGCATTCTCTCCAGCCGAACCAACGTATCCCCGCTGGC
>Ga0272442_10006451_pt1 | contig 15420 bp, 8 predicted proteins | sample SSMForm2O_FD_200262 | JGI IMG/M metagenome (GOLD analysis project Ga0272442, IMG submission 200262) | Marine sediment archaeal communities from Little Sippewissett salt marsh, Falmouth, MA, United States - SSM-Form-2O | ecosystem: Environmental > Aquatic > Marine > Wetlands > Sediment ...
ACCCAATACGGCCTCATGCAGCCCGCGCCCACCCCCGACAGAACAGCTTGCAATCTCCACCGGCAGGCGTAGAATGGACCCAACTGCCGGACCGAATTCGGTTCGCGCAGCTCCGGAGCAGTGGCCGAGCGGCTTAAGGCGGTGGTCTTGAAAACCACTGTACCGAAAGGTACCGGGGGTTCGAATCCCTCCTGCTCCGTTGCCTCACCGCGTGCCCGCGAACAGCCTGGGGCATCGGAAGAAGTTCTGGGGACGAAACGTGGTCACCTTCCTCCACTGCGGACTTATTCGTGCCGCAGCGCCTCGACCGGATGCATCTGCGCCGCCTGGTAGGCCGGGTACAAGCCGAACACGACCCCCGTCAAAGATGAGATACCGAAGGCTACCACCAGAGACCACCATGTGACGATGGTCACCATGTCGGTCAGCGCACCCACGACGGTCGGGATCACGATGCCCAGGACCACACCCAGCAGACCGCCGGCACTGGCCAGCATGGCCGTCTCCACGAGGAACTGTGAAATGATGTCGCGCTTCCGCGCCCCCAGGGCCCGTCGGATGCCGATTTCGCGCGTTCGCTCCGAAACGCTGGCCAGCATGATGTTCATGATGCCGATACCACCGACGAGCAGGGAAATCGCAGCGATGGATCCCAGGACCGTGTTGAAGATGCGCTTCGTTCGTTCCGCCTGATGAAGCAGCTCCATGGGCACCACAACGTCGAAATCCTTCCTGGCATGCGCGAGGGCCAGGAGGTTTCGGATCACCAGCGAGGCGCCTTCAACGTCCTCAAGCCTTTCAACCTGAACCGTGACCTCATGAAGCTGTACCTCCTCAGCCTGAAACGTCCGCCCATGGCGCTCGACCGACATCTCGCCAAAGAGCGCCCGTGCGGTCGTCAGCGGAATGAAAAGGCGATTCGGCACGGCCTCCCCACCACCGACCGAGCGGGCCTCGACCTTGCCCCGAGCCCGCCTGGGCTGGAGTATGCCCACCACCTCGAAGTAGTGACGCCCCACGCGAACGGTCTTGCCGAGCGCCCGGGAAATGGGAAACAAGCTCGGCGCCAACTCGCGCTCGAGAACACAGACCTTGCCTTGTCGCATCACATCTGCGTCGTTGATGAAGCGACCCTGTTCGATGGTGCGGCTGCGCAGGGAGGGATACCAGGGCACCGTGCCAACGATCTCGGCTTCCGCGCGATGCCGCGTCTGGTATACATAGTCGCGCATCTTGCGGTCCGGTACGATGACCGACACGCCCGGCACGGTCTCGTTGATGGCACGCACGTCCTCGTAGGTCAGCCCGTACGAGATGATCCGGCTGCCTCGACTCTGCGTCCGACCCTTCTCTTCGGACGGCTTGATGCTTCGAAGAATAATGTTCTGGCTACCCAGCCCCTTGATCTGTTCCTGCGCTTCATAGTTCGCGCCTTCGCCGATCGCCAGCATGGCAATCACCGAGCATACGCCGAAGACCATTCCAAGCGTCGTCAGCAGCGAACGCAGCCGATGCAGCATCAGACTCTTAACGCCCAAGGTCACGACGCGACCGACCTTGGATAGATTGTGCTTGCGACTGTCTGCCATACGACACCGTCCCGCCGCTAGCGGGCCTGCTCTCCTACGAGTGTGGCAACGGCCGAAGGCTGACCCGACGGCGGATCGCCACCCTCGAGTGGCTCCGGGCGCTGATCCGCAAGATCGACGCCCTTGGGCACGTGCAGGTACACCAGTTCGCCTTCAGCCAATCCTGATTGGACCGCAGCAAAACGGTTGTTGTAATCCTCCACTTCCACCGTGCGAAGCTCATGGCCCTGATCGTTTCTCACGAAGCAGACGTGCCCGGTCCCGCGCGGCATCACAGCCTGCAGCGGCACGTAGACCACATCGTCCAGTTCCTTGACAACGATCTCCGCCTTGGCCGTCATACCCGGCTTGAGCCAGTCGTGCATGCCCTTAACAGTGATGACCGTCTCATAGACCTTCTGGTCCGGGTTGAACCGCTGGCTCTCTGAATCGGGAAGCACAGCCACCTTCTGAACCACCCCGGCCAGTCCCTCTTCCGGCTCGGCATCAACGGTGATACGCACCGGTAATCCAACCCGAATACGCTTGACCTGGGTCTCATGGATCCTGACCATCAACGCCATATTACGCATATCCGGAATGGTGATGATCGCCTGGCGCTCCCGCACCTGAACCCCTTCACGGATCACCTCGTCCGGGTCCCACCGATCCCGGCCGTCCCCGTAGACCACCAGCCCCGGACGCTCGGCGCGAATGACGCATTTGCTCAGTTGCCGGTTCAGATCGTCGAGCTGCGACTTCTCCCAGCGGAAGCGCCGCTTCGCCCACTCGACATCGCTGATCGCGTCGGACAGTTCCGCCAAAGCGTCGCTCTTGACCCGCGCCAACTCCAGCAAGGCCTGTTCATAGTTCAGCAGGTACTGCTCGGCCGTCTTCTGCAAATCGTAGGTCTTGAACAGCCCCAGGTTCGCGCGGGCCGATTCCACCGTATTCTGGCTCTTCTCGAAGGTGATTTTCTTCTCCTCCAGCTCACTGGAGGTCATGTACCCTTCGGCCGCCAGGCGCTGCGCGCCCTCGTACGCCTTCTTCTTCAGAGCCAGTTCCGCTTCGGCAATCAGCAGTGAATCCTTGAGCCTTCTCAGCTCCTGGCGTGCTTCGCCGTCACCGAGCATGTGCTCGTTGTCGTCACTGGCGAAGATGCTGAAATCGAAATCATAGTCTTTGATCTCCGGGAGCAAAGAGTCGAGATTGCCCGAATGCTCCGGCGTAATTCCCCCGGACAGCAGATTCGGCGGCGTTGTGCCACCCTCCACGTTGGGGTCGGTTTCCGGCCGATAGAGCTCGGTGAACAACTGGGACAGACGGCTCGGGGAATCACCCGACCCGTCCTGGTTCTCGGCAATGAGCCGGTCGATCGCCTCGGCGCTGATGCCGACCTGCTCCAGAACCTGCATAGCCGCCTTCTCGCCCAGATACTTCTTGAAGTCCATCAGCGCGAATTTCTTCTGAAGATTGGCCTCCTTCAGGTCGCTCAGGCTGCGGTTCTCGCGCACTTCCTTGAGCTTGATCTGCTCGGTGAGGTTCGCAAAATTCGCCTGCACGTCGGTTTCCTGGCCAATGATCCGCTCCCTCAACTGCGACGAATCCAGCTCGACCAGAACCAAACCGTCGTTGACGTCTTGCTCCCGGACCTGGTAGCCCTCTTCAATGATACGGAGAATCGCCGTGCCGTCACGACCCTCGATCTCCGAGCGGATCACCTGCGATTCCAGCGCCTGGATCGTTCCCCCCTCCAGAACGCTGATCATAAGCGGGCCACGCCGCGCCGCAAAAGTTGTCTCCGCCGAGGCAGACGGCCGTCCCCAGAACCAGAGGACCGGCGCCATCACCACAACAACGAGGACCAGCAGCCATCGCCACAATCGGCCGGTTTTCTTAGTGAGTCTCATCGTCTTGTGCATACTCCAGCGACCACTTTCCGTTGTTGGTGATATACAGCAGGCCCAAATCACGCCAAAAATTCAGCCGCGTGACCGTGTGATTGATCAGCGCCGAGGTCAACTGATTCTGCGACCCCGTCAGCGCATCCTGAGCGCGCACGCGATCGAACGCATCGCCCTCGCCGATCTCATTGAGCAATTCCTGCTCCCGGACCCGGCTACGACTGAGGTCCACCCGCAACCGACTGATCTCGTAGTCACGCTTGGCTTGCTCCAGGTTGCGCCAACCGTTCTGGACATCGAGCCGGACCTGATCCTCGAAGTTCTCCTGATCGCGACGCGCCCGTTCGTACTGGATCAGCGTCGCCCGGTACGCATTACGCTCGCTCTTGCGATCCAGAGGCAGATCGAGGGCCAGCCCCGCGCTCCACGTGTACCGGTCGAAATCAAGACTGGGGCTCTTGGCCCCCTCTCGATTGGGAATCTGCCCGCTGACCACCAAATCCATGTCAGGCAACAGACCGTTGGCGACAACGTCGATCCTCCGTTCGGCATCCACCGCCCGGTCATTGATGGTCTGCAGATCCAGACGAGACGCCAACGCCACCTCAGTCGCTTCACTGACACTGAGACCCAGGTGTGTCTCATCGATCGCCAGTTTCGTCAGCTCGTCATCATCCAGCATGATCGGTGTATCGGTCGTCAAACCCAAAGTGATCTTGAAACGGTCCAGGTTTTCACGGTAATTGCGAAACGCATTGATCCACGCCTGTTCGTTCGTCAGTTCCGATTCCTGAAGTTCCGCCAGGTCAGCCTTCCGGGCCAGACCCTCTTCATAACGCGCCGTCTCACGTTTGACGTTGGCCTGAAAATTCTGGTACGCCTGCCACGCGTTGCGCACGCGATCGCGATCCTGCAGCACCCGATAGTACGCGGTCACAACGTCCACGGTGAACTCCTGGCGAAAGCGCGTGAAATCCCGCAGCGAGTAGAGCAGATTCCGCTCCGCCTGGGTCAGGTTCTCCATGGCCGTCTTGTAGCCGGCCCCCCGAAGCAGTGGCTGTGTTAGCGTGCCTACCAAAGCCGAGGATGTCGCCAGCCGACCGTCACCAGCCAGGTACCGGAAGAAATCCGTCGTGAAATCCACCGCGATCCTGCCCCCCGCTTTCAATAGCAGGTCGCCCCCTACCTGGCCGGAAAGATCGGTCTGCTTGTTGGTGACGACCTTATCGATGCCAGCCGCAATCTCCTCCGTCGTACGCGCCTCCTGATAGTCTACCGCCCCGCCCGCCGAGAAGATCGGCGTGTAGCGGTGCCGACTCAGCGTCAGGCTCAGCGCCTCCAGATAAAGCGATTCCTTTTCGTTCTTGTACTGTCGGTTGTGGTCTACCGCGATGTCCAGAACGTCATCCAGAGCAATGATATGACAGCCCACCTCGATATCCTTCTCCGCCCCGAAGAACTCGGCCTCCGTCTCGTTCACGGGATACTTCGACAGATCCAGAGCCGTACTCTGGGCCAGAGAAAAATTCGGGTCCATGTTGGGAACGCCGGGGGTCTTCTGCGCGATCGCCGCATAGACCTCCTTGTCGGCCGACTCCCGGTACTGTTCCCGGGAGCACCCACCGACGAAAGCCAACGCGGCTGCGATGCCTGCCAATACCTGCCTGTTCAATCTCACAACGCTATCCACCTAAGGGTCCGACGCGCCGTAGCGCAAGACAGCGCCCGCTGTCTGTAGTGGTCTCAACGGCAGCCGGCTAAGCGGCCGCCTCTTTCTCGGGCCGGCGATTGACGATTTCACGGTCGATCGCGCCGTCCTTCATATGAAGGACGCGGTGCGCCCGTTCCGCCACGTGGTCATCGTGCGTAACCAGTACGATGGTCTTGCCGGACTCGTTCAACCGCGTGATGATGTCCAGCACATCCACACCCGTTTTCGAATCGAGGTTGCCCGTCGGTTCGTCGGCCAGAATCAGCACCGGATCGTTGACCAGCGATCGCGCAATCGCTACACGCTGCTGCTGGCCGCCCGAGAGCTGCATAGGTCGATGGTCCAGACGATCCCCGAGACCCACCATCTCCGCCATCGCCAGGCAATGGTCTCGATACGATTCCAGATCCTTGCCCTGATAGAACAAAGGCACCTGAATGTTCTCAAGGACGGTCAACTGGGCGATGAGGTTGTAGGACTGAAAAATAAAGCCCAGATACTGGCCCCGTATCGCCGACACTTCATCGTCATCCAGCCCGGACACATCTTGCCCGTTCAGCGCATACATCCCGGCCGTCGGCGGGTCCAGACAACCCAAAATGTTCAGAAGCGTCGATTTTCCGGAACCCGAAGGGCCCATGATCGCGATGTAGGACCCTCGTTCGACCGTCAGATCCACACCCCGTAAGGCACGGACCGTAACGGCACCGAGGTTGTACGTCTTCTCTATTCCCTGGATGTCGATCACAACGTCTCTGTTCATATTCTCTGTCACACCTTCGCGAAGCACCGGCAGCACTGCTCGTCCGATGGCTCCAAGCAGCAACTCCCTGACCCAGTTGTCTCTCGTTCTTGTCCATTACAGCCCAGTGTGGCTATCCGCCTCACACGATCAACGGTCATCGGTCCCCATGCGAATGACGATCGCCCTGCTGCCATCCTCCGGACGCAGCAGTATGCTATGGCCCCTGCTCTCTATTATGAACACCTGCAGCTAATTGTTCTGTTCTTGAAGGATGGGGCGTCCAACCGACAGATTCGCCCCTCGCACAGGTTCTCTCTTGCTCGCCCACCGCAGCAGGAGCGTCAAATCAGATATGAGCATTACACGCCCGCCCTTGTCCTCAGCACGCACTTCCATAACCATCCGGACCGGCAGGCGTATCTCTTTGGATTCGAAGAGGCCATTTTCTCTCTTGACGAAATGTGGACAGGGCCGCCACGACTCGATATCCATCATGATCGACTCCCCCGCCCCCCTCAGAAGATCGGACGAGTAGATCATCTTGACCCCGTCTTCCGGCAGCTTCTCCTTGTAACCCTCCTCAAAACTCAGTTTCTTGCCATTCCGGTGATAACCCCTTCGAGTAGCTTCCAGTTTGTCTGATTCCAGACGAACCGTGCCTTCGTCACACAGTGTAACCGATTTCCGCATCCTTTCCCAGGCCTTCTTGTCGCTGGCCCAGATGTCCTTATCCAGCGATGTCTCGCACCGGAAATCCCAAAAAAGGCGAAAAACCTGGCATTCGTAGCGTAGCTGACGCCTGATCGCGCCGGCGCAAGCCCACGCCGTCAGCCATACGCCCGCAACATTGGTCGAATCAGAGAAGTTGTGCCTGAGTGATTCCATCTGCGTCCGGACAATCGATTCAAAGGGAGCGTCTGCCCTGCACCCTGCTCCCTTTCTTCAACGTACGAACGCCACTATTTCATGCAAGATTCCGGATTCTCTCAGAATTGCCTGCCGAGAATCATCCGGTCTGCTAACGGCCATCCTCAACCCCGTTCCCCAGCGCATCAAAGAACAGGCCCGAAGGCTGGCCCGCATGAATGCAGCCCCACAGAGACGACCAATGGCAAGAGGAAAACCTGCGCCCCATGGGTAGTATGGGCAATTTCGCCCCAGCGAAGAACGGCCGGAACTCCGAAAAAACTTCCCCCGGATCTTGCCAACCTTCCTATAATAGTGTACGTATTAGGGTTGAATAGGTGCGAAACGATCGCCTCGCACCGTTGTCCAGGCCCGACTTTGACGCCCCTGCCCGATTTGGGGTAAAATGGATGGGAATACTCGCAGAGTCGTCCTGGAATACGATTCTCAATCGGCTCGGAGGAGGTGGCGTCGAGAGGGGATAGATATGATGTTGCGCAAATCACTTTGCCTAGTAGTCGTCGCAGGTGTGCTGGTCCTCGCCGCCACCGGATGCCAGTTGTTTCCCGACCGAGGCCTCACCGTCCCGGCCAGTGAAATGGTTCAAGAGGGTGTCGCCGCTGCCCCACGGACGCGCATCGGCTGCTACCCAACCTCAACCCTCGGCACCGTCTACCTCAGCGAGAATCTCGGACCACACGGGTACCAGTACGATTTCTTCGAGAAGAACGGAGTCGTCTATACCTGTCGCGCAGGCCACGTCGATATCATACACCTCAGGATCGCCGCGGACTGGACGGCATACCTCACAGCCAAGTCCTTCAACAACATCATGAAGAACGACCCATACTTCTCGTATGGCATGGCCGTGGACCGTACCACCAATCATGTCAATATCTCCTTCCCGGAAGACTGGGCCCAACGACCTCAAGCCGAGCGGGCCGCCATCGCTCAAGAAGTCGCCACCGCGATAGGCCCCTACCTCGCCTATACCATGACCACCTGGCACGAGATACTCACGTGGTTCGGCTTCAAGTGCACCGGCTTCGCCACCGAGTTCCCCTCCGCGTTTTCCTGGGAGGATTCCTTTTCGAATCTTCTCGGCACCATCCTGGCAACACGAGCCCTCCAGGACAGGACGCGCCCCTACAACGAGGCGCTCGCCGTCACCCTGGACGACGAGATGCAAGCACTCGGGATTCAACCCGCCTACGTGGCCAGGCGCGCCAGTCAACAAGTCAAAGGCGACTGGTTTACAGGATCGATCCTGATCTTCGTCGACATCAAGAAGCGGAACTTCGACATCGGACTCGATGATGGCGAAGTCACCCCCACCATGCTCGGCTGCAATGGCCAGTGCGAAGAAAACGTCGAGCCGGTTTCGTATCCGGTTCCCACACTTGAAGTTCTTGAGAAACACGGGTTCTCCCTGGACCTCCAGATCGAACCACGCGAGTGGGAGAAAGACAAGATTCTCGATGTCGTCTATCCGGACAAGAAGGAGAGGAAACGGCGCATCGATCCGTCCATGCACTTTGCCCGTATTATGGACCACGTCAAGAAGGACGCCATCAGAAGGTACGGGCAGAACGTCGACGCCCAGCGCGCCACCGCCCTCTACGGGGCCGCGACCGAGGGCAAATAGGCCGTTTGAAGGGGCCCTCGGACGCCTCTCGCTCCGAAAACCGCAAGGCATCAACCCGCAATCTGCACGCGCACACGGCCGACCCCCTGAGAATACGTAGTTTCCACAATTGAGCGTGCCGGGGCCCGAGCAGTATCATGGAGGATAAGGCAGGACAGACACGTGTCTGTCTCCGGATGCATCTGCCGTTCCGGCAGCGGCACGGAGCCGGTCGCACTCAGACGGATCGTGGGCTGCGGGTCGATCGCTCGCAGCCCGTTTTGAAACCCCCGGTGCAATCGAACGGTTCACTTCCCTTCAGATCCCACGTAGCGACCCATCTGGAGCTGTTTCGGCTTGCCTCCTGGGCCTGTATCTGGTATAGGTACAAGGTTAGAAAGCCATCCGAATGGCCCTGTCGGGTAGCGGCCCCGGAAGGCAAGGCCGACAGACAGGCGAACCGGAGTTGCAGCACGCTGCGCAACAGCCACGACCGGGTGCCTCTTCGACCAGCGGCCTGTCACGTGACATCACGTCACGCGTCAGAGATGTGCTTCCGTTTCGCAGGTCGCTCGTCTGCGACGAGAAGGAGGTGTACAGGGCAAACACCGTGAACGTCTCCACGACAGGGCCCCCAGCCCGGCCCGGCGTCAGCAGCGATTGGTCCAAACTCCCAGGACCGGTGGAGACGGGCGCTTCGGTATGTGACCGAGGCGAGGCTATGGCTTCCAATCGTGAAGGAGGACAAGGCATGGCAAAGCAATTCCTGATTCTATCGTTTCTGATTGTTGGCATGATCGCCGCCAGTGCGCCCGGGCAATCGCTCGTACCCATCGACCCGGCCACCGTCACCGACGGACACGTATACCTCATGGACAACGTCGCCGCCGACGTACCGGATGAGTCGGCCAACGACATCGTCGGTACGCCCGTTGGCGCCCCAGCCGTTGTGGAAGGTCTCAACGGGGCGGCGCTGCAGTTCGACGGCACCGACGATGGCGTCAACATCCCGGATTCACAATTCATTAACGTCACCGGAGGTCCCTTCGGCACTCGCACAGCGATCGCCGTGTTCAAGTGCGACGATGTCGATAACCCGGGCAAGCAGACCATTTTCGAGGAAGGCGGCACCACCCGCGGCAGCAATTTCTATGTCTCCGAAGGACTCCTCTACACCGCTGCCTGGAACCGCGCAGAATACAACTGGAATGGGGAATGGCTTTCGACCCCGATTGAATCGAACACCTGGTATGCCGTGGCTATGGTCATCAGAAATGGCGGTGAAGCCGTCCAGGACGACAGGTTCGAGATGTGGCTCAACGGCGAGCTCATCGCCAAGGCCCCCGGCGGGCACCTTCACAATCACGGAGACAACAACGCTATTGGCTACACCCGGCAGAACACCGTGTTTCACGATGGCAATGCCTCCCCGGCAGACGGCCACTACTTCGGCGGCGCGATCGACGAGGTCTGGATACTCAACGTGGCCTTGTCGGAGGCGGAGCTGGCATCCATAGCCCCCACCAGCGCCACGGCCAGCGAGCCGACACCTGCCAATGACGCCACGGACGTCCTGCGCGACGGTATCTTTGCCTGGATGCCGGGCGAGTTTGCCCAGACGCATGATGTGTACCTGGGCGCCTCGCTCGACGACGTCAACAATGCCAGTCGAGACAACCCGATGGAGGTATTGGTCAGCCAGGGGCAAACGGATGCCACGTTCGATCCCGGTCGGCTTGAGTTTGGGCAGATGTACTACTGGCGCGTCGACGAAGTCAACGGCGCCCCCGACAACACCATCTTCAAAGGTGACGTCTGGAGCTTCGAAGTCGAACCGCTCGCCATCCCCATTGAGAACATCACCGTGATGGCTTCCAGTACTGATCCTGGCGTCGTGCCTGAGAACACTATCAATGGCTCCGGCCTGGATGAGGATAACCTGCACTCGGCTGAAGCGCCGGACATGTGGGTCAGCGACGCGGCGGCCGCCTTGCCCGCCACGCTCACGTACCAGTTCGATCGCGCGCACAAGATACACGAGATGCTCGTCTGGAACTACAACGTTCAGTTCGAGGCGTTTCTCGGCTACGGATTCAAGGATGTCACCGTCGAGTACACCGAAGACGGCACCGATTGGATCGTCCTTGGCGACTTCGAGTTTGCCCAGGGGACGTCGGAACCCGCCTACGCGGCCAACACCGCAATCGATTTCGGCGGTGTGACAGTCACAGGGGTGCGATTGACGGCCAACAGCAACTGGGGCGGCGCCTTCCCCCAGACCGGCCTCAGTGAGGTCCGCTTCCTGTCTATTCCGGTCCTGGCCCGCGAACCGCAGCCGGCCGATGGCCAGACCAACGTCACCGTCGACAGCACGCTCGCCTGGCGTGCCGGCCGGGAAGCGGCCACGCACGAAGTCTTACTCGCGGCCGATCCCAACGCCCTCGTGCTGATCGATTCGGTCGCCGACAATGCGCTTGATCCCGGCCCGCTTGATCTGGCGACCACCTACTATTGGCAGGTGGTTGAGGTCAATGAGGCCGAGACACCCACCACATGGGCCGGCGACCTCTGGAGTTTCTCCACCGTCGAGTTCATCGTGGTAGACGACTTCGAAGACTACGACGACGAGGAGAACCTCATCTTCGAGGTCTGGATCGACGGGTTCACCAACGATACCGGCTCGACAGTCGGGTACTTCGAATCGCCCTTCGCCGAGCAGACCATCACGCATGGCGGCGGGCAGTCCATGCCCCTGGCCTACGACAACACGGGCGGTTTCACCGTCTCGGAAGCGACCCGCACGTTTGACACACCGCAGGATTGGACGCTGAACGCAGTTCGTGGATTGGTCATCTGGTTCTACGGCGATCCGACCAACGACGCAGCGCAGATGTACGTCAAGATCGACGACGCGAAGGTCCTCTACGATGGCGACGCCGAGAACCTGGCGCGCGCGCCGTGGCAGATGTGGTACATCGACCTGACGGGCATGAACGTCAGCAATGTTCGCGAGTTGACAATCGGCATGGAAGGCAGTGGGGCGGGGATGATCTTCGTCGACGACATCATGCTGTCTCCGTACGAGCGTCAGCAGGTCACGCCAACCGAGCCCGACCTGGCCGGTCTGGTGTCGCACTTCGCCTTCGACGGCGACACCAGCGACAGCACCGGCGCCCATCCCGGCACCGCCGTCGGCAGCCCCGTCTTCCTCGATGGCAAGATCGGCCAGTCCATCAGCCTCAACGGCACCGGCGACTACGTCGAACTAACCGGCTACCAAGGCATCCTCGGCGCCAGTGCCATCACCGTCACCGCCTGGGTCAAGACCACCAGCACGGTCACCGGCGCCATCATCGGCTGGGGCCCGAACGTAGAGGGCCAGCGTTTCGGCTTCCGCATCGACGCGGGCCGGATACGGCACGAGCACCACGGTGGCAACATCCAGGGCGATACCGTCATGAACGATGGCACCTGGCATCACGTCGCCATCACCGTACAGGCCAACGCCACCGTCTCCTATCCGGAGGCAACCCTCTGGCTCGACGGCTTGGATGACACGCGACCGACGACGGACCCGGACCCGTACAACATCGTCGCCGATCTGGACGTCCGCATCGGCAGTCGCCCGGCCGCCGACGACCGCCTTTTCATGGGTGAGATCGACGAGTTGTACATCTACGATCGCGCTCTGTCCCAGGCAGAAATCGCCTACCTCGCCGGCCGAACTCAACCCTTCGACGTCGAGTAAGCCCGCATCCGCAACACCGGACACATCAACAACCAAGGGCCTGTGTCAAAACGACACAGGCCCTTTCTTCTTATCCAACAGCCACACGCACAGTCGCCTGCACGCTCAAGACTCAACCGGCGCGATCCTCCCCGGCCCACCAGCCAATTCCCGCAGCAGCCGGATGGCCGCCTCCGCCATCAGTTCGCCACCGCCTGGAGCGATGCGGGAGTTGACCGTCTCGTAGCTGCCTTCGGCAAAAGCCTTCCTTGTCGGAATGTAGCCCGGCGCATCCTGGCACAGTTCGACGACGAGCGTCGTGCGGAACGGACTGGCCGTCTTGATCGCCAGCCCCAAATCCACGAACACCTCGCCCGGCAGACCCACCACAGCCACCTCGTCGCTCAACCGGAAGACCTGCACCTCCAAGGGCAGCGTCGGACCGCCCCGCCACTTCACCGCCAGCGTCTTGTACGCCTTCACTTGATCGAGAAACGAAAGCTCCCGCGTCCCTACCTTGTGAATGTCCTTCTCCGCTTGCGCCACCTCCTCCGGCGTGAATTCCTGCAACGGCGCATGCACGACCTGATGCCTCACCGCCAGCGACGGAGAATCAACAGCCCCCAGTTCCTCCAGCGACTCTGCGATCGTCTTCCCCAGCGTCCGGCCGATCGTCTCCGTCTTGAGACGCTCCTTCCGCGTGACATCGATGTGGTTGATATCGCCGCATGTCCCCGTGCCAAACAGCAACGTGAATTCCTCGCCCAAGCTCTCCCGCAGTGACTGCTCCAGATAGTAAGGGTAGTCCGTCGCATACTGCGTCCCGCCCACCGTATCCAGGTGCAGCGCGAAGTTGACCAGCCCGGCCATCGCCTCGCCCTTCTCGCCCCCGCGAAACATGACAACCCCCACGTCCGGATCGATTGGCCCCGCCACGCGCACGATGTCCGGATTCCGCACGCCCGGATTGAAACGGACCGACCCGTCCTTCATGTGGAAACGCCGATTGAACGACAATCCCAGTTGCTCGACAATCCCCGCCTCGAACCGCGCGGGTTCCAGCTTGCGCTCGGCCGCCTGAATCGCTTGCACGATCCGATCGGTCAGCAACGCCGTGTAGTCGGTCTGCTCACAAGCATCGTGCCCATGCTTGGCCATAGCCTGCTCGTGAAAGTGGTTCCGCATTGCCCCGAAATACAGCGGCCCCGTATGCGAGTGCGTCGCCGCCAGCAGAATGTTCGTCGCCGGGATACCCGTTTGCGCTTGCGCGCGCCGCCGGGCCTCCCGCGAAACCCCCGGGGACAGCCCAATGATGTCACAGAACACCATCGCCGCACGCGTCGGACCCTGCCTGAGCACCAGCGCTTTCGCATGCAGCGGATTTGACACCCCCTCGCTCAAGCGCTCACGGAAATAGCCGCTCATCCGATAGCCCACGGGCGGCGTGATATCCACAGTGGCAACGCCCGCCTCCAGACCTCTTCCGCGCCCTGATCCACCCTCGGCACGTGCCGGCGCCTGACCCGTCAGTTCCTCCAGAAAACGACGCGTCTTCTTCGCCTCTTCCAGCGTGTGCGCCAAATCCCCAGGCTCAAGACACTCCACAACGAGCGGCCCGCCCCGGAAACCGCCGGCCCTGAGCTTCGCGAAAACCGCCGCAAAATCCACCTGCCCCGTCCCCGGCGTCACCGACACTTCCTTCGGATGCTTGTAGTCCTTGATGCACCACCCCGTCACCAGCCCGTCCACACTCGGCGCATCGTCAACCGGACTCAGTTCGCCGTTCGAGTAATAGTAGATATTCCCCGCGTCGTACCAGATACGGAAGTTCTCGTGCCCGACCATCTCAACAGTCTTGCGGCACTGAGGCCCCGTCGCGTTCAGCCCGCCGTGCGGCTTGATACTGATACCCATGCCGTGCTCGGCCGCGTAGTCGCAGCACTCGGCAATCGCCTTGTAGTACAGCGGGAACAGCTTCTCATTACCCGTGCCGCCCATCAGCAGGTTCGTCGCCCCGCACGCCGCGCAGTTGTCGATCAGCGTTCGCAGCCCCTCGATCCCCGCCTCCAGCGACTGGTCCACCGGAATACCACCACCATAGACCGATGCCACCCGCAGGCCGCGTCTCTTGACCTCATCGCCAACACGCACGGCCTCCTCGAGCTTCGTCGCCGTCGAGATCACCAAACGCGTCTTCGACTTCGTTGTCATCAAGCCGACGTACCTGTACCCTGCCTCCGCAATCGCATCCAGCGCCACGCGATAGTCGTAATTGCTCCACGGACGCGTGTAACAGCCAATCTGCCACGCCTCCTTCGTCGCGGCCGCCGCATTGGCCTCCTGAATCTTGGCAAGCGTCCAACCTGCCACACCCACCTGCAATGTCCGACCGAGAAAACCCCGCCGCGAAAGCGAATCCGCCTGCCTGCTCGTACCTCGTTCGTCTGACTTCATGACCCTGGCCCTTACATGAATGAACTACCCTTCGCGAATCTCCCGCGCCGCTTGGTCGTAGACCATGCGCTTGCCCGTGTCGTACGACCGCACCGCCATCAGGCACGCCACCGCGTGCTGGTACCCCGCATCGATCGACGCGTTCGGCGTCTTCCGCGTCCGCAGGCATTGCAGCCAATCCAGGAAATGGTCTGGACGAGGCACGTCCTCTACGGGTTGTCGCCCCCGAATATCACCCCGCCGCTTCCCGCCGCCCTCGGCCGTCAGCACCGGCGCCGTCCAGTTGACCATATCCAGCACGCCCTGGTCCCCGAAGATCTTGAAGCTGTTCCCGCTGCCGTTCCCAAAGTTCGTCGAGTAGCTGACCATGAACTCCTCCGGATAGATCCACATCGCCTGCACGTGATCCGGACACGTGAACTTGTGCTCATCCTTCCAGACGAACGTCCCGCCCATACACATGCAGCTCGTCGGAAACGTCGCGCCGGTGATATAATGAATCAGGTCGATGTAGTGGCTCGCCAAACCCGGCACCGGCCCATCCGAGAACTCCCGATACCCATACCAGCCGGAGTAGAGCACCGGATCGAAAGGCCGCCATGGCTCGTCCGCCAGGAACTCCTTCCAGTCGACGTCCTCCTTCTTCACGTCCTTGACATACGAATACCAGTAAGGACGCTCCCCGTTGCGACACTGCTCGATCCGCCCCACCGCGCCCAGGACACCCGTGCCGTAAAGCTTCCGACACCCCGTAAAGCTCGGCAGACTCCGCAACTGCGTC
>Ga0272442_10006452_pt1 | contig 15418 bp, 13 predicted proteins | sample SSMForm2O_FD_200262 | JGI IMG/M metagenome (GOLD analysis project Ga0272442, IMG submission 200262) | Marine sediment archaeal communities from Little Sippewissett salt marsh, Falmouth, MA, United States - SSM-Form-2O | ecosystem: Environmental > Aquatic > Marine > Wetlands > Sediment ...
AAAGTACGGCATGTTGTTGACAGTCTGCCTAAAAAACATGCACATCGAACAGATAAAGCAGAAGCTATACTACCACGATATAATGTGGACATAGATGAATCTTCGGACGAAGAAGAAGAGGAAGAAGAATAAAAGAAATATAAATTACGTTCTGCTTTGCGTATATGTTCTCTTAAGGAGTGTGCTGGGTTGTCTGGAAATGTTTACCTTCTGTTTTAATTGCCGGAGCAATAATCATATCAACCTGTTGCATTTCCTTAATAGTAGTAGCACCGCATACACCCATACTGGTGCGTAATGCTCCGACAAGATTTTCAGAACCATTGGTTACTGAGGTTGGGCCGAAAAGGAGTTGCTCCAATGATTCTACAGTGCCAACTTTAATGCGAGTTCCTCGAGGTAAAGCGGGATGTGGATGTGCCATACCCCAGTGATATCCTCTGCCCGGAGCTTCTATTGTATGAGCAAAAGGTGATCCCATCATAACAGCATCAGCACCGGCGGCAAAAGCTTTACATAAGTCACTACCAATACGAATCCCACCATCTGTTATCACTGAAACGTATCGTCCGCTCTCAGCCAGGTAAGTCTCGCGGGCTGCAGCGCATTCAATTGTTGCTGTTATCTGAGGCACTCCGACACCCAGTACCTCTCTTGTTGTACAAGCAGCACCAGGTCCAACTCCAACCAGTATGGAGTCGATTCCAGTTCGCATTAATTCCAGAGCAGAGGCATAACTACAGCAATTGCCTACTACAACCGGAATATTTAACATCTGGCATAACTCCGGGAAAACGAGGCCTCGTGTACTTTTTGAAATGTGCCTTGCACTGGTCACAGTTGACTGTACCACCAGTATGTCTAAACCAGCTTCTTTGGCAATCGGGGCTAACCGTTTTGTATTTGCCGGCGTTACCGAAGCTGCACAAATAACATTTTTATTTTTTATGGTACTAATACGTTCCGCAATAAGCTCTTCTTTGATTGGAGCAGAATATATTTCCTGAAGTAGTGATGTCACATTTGATTCCGGTGTTTTAGTAATACGCTCCAGAACTTCGTCCGGATTTTTATATCTGGTTTGTACACCTTCTAAATTAAGAACTGCGAGGCCACCAAACTGTCCTAATTTTATTGCCATACCCGGGTCAACTACCGCGTCCATAGCGGATGCAAGGATAGGTATGGGGAAATTATATTTGCCAATTGTAAAATGGATATCCGTTTGTTCGGGGTTTATGGTAACATTTCCGGGAACAAGCGCAACCTCGTCGAAACCATATGTGCGCTTCATTTCTTTGAATTTTGCCTGAGACATATATACTCCCTGGACAGATAATTGTCGTAAACTATACATCCCTGCCAGTTTGGAGTCAAGTTACGTTAACTAATAAAACAGAAATAATGACTATAGTAAAAGGATTGTAGTAGAGAGCACTAAAGTGAATATATATAGAGCCAGCCATGAGATTACCAGTGTGTGCAGTTGTATTATTTGACCGTTACTGACTTAGCGAGATTGCGTGGTTTATCAGGATTGTATCCTCGAGCTATAGCCATGTGATATGCTAACAATTGCAGAGGAACTATAGTAACCATGGGATAAAGAAGCTTATCAACTTTAGGAATCTTTATCCAGAAATCATAAATGGTACTCTTTCTGTCCGAAACACCAATAATATATGCACCTCGTGATTTAGCCTCCATGGCATTATTTATTGTCGCGTCGTACGTATCATCATCAGGACAAATAGCTACTACAGGGGTCCCTTTATCAATGAGCGCAAGAGTACCATGCTTCAGTTCTCCTGCTGGCATTCCCTCCGCATGGATATATGATATTTCTTTTAATTTCAATGCTGCCTCAGATGCAACAGCAAAGTTGATACCACGAGCTATATAATAAAAATCACTGCTATCCTTAAAACGTTGAGCAAGATTCATGATTTTTTTCTGGTTAAGGTCCCTTACCTCGGCTATTTTATCAGCTACACTTAATATACGGTCACGAGATTTGTTATATTCATTTACCATAGCAAACGAGAGTAAATAGAATGCAGTAATCTGGGATAAAAAGGACTTGGTGGCAGCTACGCCAATTTCGTAGCCACAGTTGAGTGAGATAGTCTGGTGACTGAGACTTTCCAGTATTGAATCAGGTCGATTGACAATAGAAAGAATATTTCCCCCTGCAACCCTGGCAATTTTTACTCCTTCAATCACATCAGCGGTCTCTCCACTTTGAGATACTGCTATCACCAGGGTGCTTTTATCTACTGAGTCGGCAAAATAGCTGAACTCAGAGGCAATAACAACATCAGAAAATTTTCTACCAACTCTAGAGAAGAGATATCTGCCTACCAGAGAAGCATAGCGTGAAGTGCCACATGCTGTAATTATCACCTGCTTGGCTCGTAAAATATCCAACGCTATTGCATTAAATTTCTTTTCGTCCTGTTGTACAGTATTCCTTAACACCTCTGGCTCTTCCATAATTTCTTTGAGCATGAAATAGGGATAGCCATTTTTATGGTTGTCGGTCCAGGTCTTGTTGACTTCATGAGTATCTTTAGGGATACTGTCGCCATTAGCATCGAAAAACCGTGCTTTGTCCATAGTTATTGCCACGACCTCGGCATCACCAAGGATTACCATTTTAGAAGTATATTTCGAAAAAGCCAGGGTATCGCTGCTCAAGTAAAACCCATCTTCACCAATACCGATTATCAGTGGATTATTCATACGTGTTCCCACAATTTTATCCGGGTCATCAAGTGAAAGTGCTACAAAAGCATAGGAACCTTCTAATTTACGAGCAACATTTATTACTGCCTTTTCCAGTGTAGGCGAGCCATTTTTCAATTCATCTCTTAAAAGATGTGGGATTACTTCCGTATCTGTTTCTGAGCTGAAATGATGACCTTTGCTTATTAGTTCATTCCGAAGCTGTTCATAGTTATCAATAACACCGTTATGGGCTACGGCTATTTTTTTTTCTTCATCGGAATGGGGATGGGCATTAGCACTGGTGACGCTTCCATGAGTAGCCCAGCGGGTATGGCCAATAGCTGTTCTGCCGGAGAGGGAATTCAGTTTATATTTTGTATCTACTGCCTCTATAGTGCCGACGTCTTTTCTAATCATTAAACGACTACCGGACAAAATAGCTACTCCTGCTGAGTCATATCCACGGTATTCCAGATTTTTAAGCCCCTCAATAACGATAGGAGCTGCTAATTGTCTACCGCAATATCCTATTATCCCGCACATAATACTCCTATTACTCTATAAATTGCGTAATATTTGCTGTCTTTTATTTTGCTCAAGATTGATGTCGTTGTCCAATATTTGATACTGAGGAGACACAGATAGTGCTTTCTTGTTTTCTGCCAGGTCTCTCGTTATACATACATGCGGACCAATAAAGCAGTGGGAACCAATTCGCACACCTGGCATGAGGTTAGCATTAATACCTACCCTGCAACCATTCCCCAGGATTGAACCAAGTTTATCGTAACCAGTATCTATGTCATTACCGTTGACATTTATCCGGATGTTTGATTCGTCAAGACGAAAATTAGCGGTAATAGCACCACTACCAAATGAACAGTCGTCTTCGATAATAGAATCTCCGATGTAATTGGAATGAAACCAGCAATTATCACCGATATAGGAATGCTTTACTTCTGTAGAATATCCTACCACCGAGTTAGCACCGATGTGGCAGTAACCACGCAGCAGAGTATTGTTACCGATAACAGAGTTTGGTCCTATATAGACAGGACCACGTATAACTGCATTTTCCAATATCCTTACATTTTCACTTATTATTGCTTCCCCTTCGATAATTGCACTATCAGATATATGGGCGGTAGGTGAAATATAGCTTTCCATATTATCAAGAAAATATTCCATTACCCTAAAGATGTGCCAGGGATATTTTATCGGTGCCCAGAAACCATCATAGGGAATAACTTTAATTTTGAGCCCATCCTGAACCATCCTATCAAGGGAACGTTCATATACGTCATCTCTATCACTATCTGTACTATGGATGTATTCCAGGAGTTTCCCGGGATTATTATGCAGGTGAACCAATATATTGACAAGATCGCTTGGTTCACTACCTGGATTCGGTTTTTCAATGATGTGCTTTAGATGTGCCGTACGGTCGGTTTCAAGATAACCACCAGGAAAGTATTCCTTGACTCGATACCCCAGTATAAAAGACTTGGCAGACGTTTGTTGGTTATTTTCAGAAATGATTTTCCGATAAGCCATATTTGCAAAGACATCGTTTGGGTTTACAACTAAGACCTGTCCATGGAGAAAAGGCTCAGCGCTTTTTAAGGCTCCAGCAATTCCTGTTGAGTTCTTCTGAAGCACATAATTAGCACTTACTCCAGGTATTGATTTAGTTAATTCCTTTATTTTCCCAAGGTTATTGTTGTTTCCTACAAAAATCATCTCATGAAGATCTGCACCTTTCGCTATTTCTATCTGGTGCTGAAGCAAAGGCTTCCCGAGAAAATCAAGCAGGAATTTATCCCTTACTACGGGGAACATTCTACTGCTACTGCCACCACAGAGAAAAATTACTCTCATTTGATTTTGCCTTTGTTATATATATGATACTACATGAGTAGTTATAAGAAGAATTCCTATTTATTACAGCAGGAGATAATACTTTCAACCAAATTTTTACCTTCAGTGATAAGGGCATCGGTCTGCAGAGGTGAAAACGATTCTGCAATGATGCGGACGATGGGTTCAGTACCGCTTGGTCTGATAAGCATCCATGAGTCAACAAATTCAACTCTTAGCCCATCGATTGTATTTATATTGGGTTGCTGTCCATTGAACATTATCTGTGCGGGAGTAACATTCTTTAGTCTGTCCATAACATATTGCTTTATGTTATTGGGACACTGGACTTTACCTTTTTTCAACGATAGCTTTGGTAGAGCCCGTATGAAATCCCTTATTTGTTCAATACTTTCCAGATTATTTAGTAAATATAGTGCTGCAAATATACTGTCCGGATAATATCCAAGTTCTGGGAATATATAAACTCCAACTCCTTCTATTCCTAAAGCAGCATCGATTTCCTTAACCAGGTAGGCTACATTAACATCTCCTACCTTCCCCCTTGCCACTTCTCCACCTATACTCTTTAGCGCAACATCCAGCAAGCAGCCTGTCTCTACAGTCGTTGCTACTTTTTTCTTTCCCGAGTCTCTAACCTTAGCAGCAGATATAAAGGTAGTCATCTCGTCAAAGCCCAGGAACCCTTCCCTGTCACAAAAAACAACTCTATCGGCATCACCATCAAAACATATTGCGACATCGGCATTTTGTTCTTTTAAGAACGCTACTGTTCCTTTAAGTGTATCTCCTTTGGGTTCCGGGTTTCTTCCGGGGAATAGACCATCGGGCTCATCATTTACAGTAACTACGTTATAGCCCAGACGTCGAAATATCTCACCGGCGAAAATTGAAGCGGCACCGTTGCCAGGATCGATGAGCAGCTTAAGTGTGTGACTGCTATTATTACGAGGAGAAAGCTTATCGCTAATGAAGGAGAAGTATAGCTGCTTCATATTGCTAGCTGTTTTTGATATTCCCTTCCCCTGTCTGAATGTTCCGGAATTGTACGTTCTTTCAATCATTTCCTCCTGAGCTTTGCTATAGCCGCTAGCATCTTTGTTAAATAGTTTGATACCGTTATATTCGGGAGGATTATGCGAAGCGGTAATCATAATACCAGTATCAAAACCCATTTCTCTGGTGAGAAGTGCTAAGGCGGGAGTAGGGAGTATGCCCATATCAGTAACATTGCCCCCTGTAGAAAGAAGTCCTTTGCAGACAGCTGTTTTAACCATGTTCCGACTCTGTCTGGTATCGGTAGCTATACAGATTTCAGCATGAAGAGGGAATATCGATCCTAGTGATTTACCAACTCTTTCGCATAATTCAATGGAGAGATCTTTATTTACGATTCCACGAATACCACTAGTTCCAAATAACCGCCCGGTAACGAATGAATCATCTGTTGTTGTTGTTGCCATTATCCTCCGCGAATATCACATTATTAAGAGAAGATTTGTTGAATGACCGACTGTACATTTCTTCTAAACAGCTGGATGCAGCGATGATATCTCTAACAAGGAAAGGCTTATTCATACATTAATATACCCTTTATACATCGTACAATGCATTATAGCACCTGTAATCCGACTCGCAATAACGATTACATAGCTTTCAGAGCTGACCATGCTGGTATCGTATAAAAGTTAAACTAAATAGATTTACTGATTCCAGGAGACTTAGAAAAAATTTATTCGTACCATTTATCCAACCTGGTTGTTTATGGAGCAAATAGATACAAAATATGATAGCATTAGGAAATAATAAATTAAGATAAGCAGTGTCTTTTCCGGATATACTATGAAAGTCTGCTGGTAGTAACTTGACCTGATACTGATGGTTTTCTATAATTTGTTCTTGGAGTGGTAGGGATAGTACGCTGTATTGATTGTATTTACTGGAAAAGTTACTGTTTATTAAATTCGACTACTTCAATTTTGATGCGGGAGTAACTCAGCGGTAGAGTTCCTGCCTTCCAAGCAGGGTGTCGCGGGTTCGAATCCCGTCTCCCGCTCCAATAGGGGCTCGTAGCTCAGCGGCAGAGCGACCGGCTCATAACCGGTTGGTCGTAGGTTCGAATCCTACCGGGCCCACCATATCAGCCTCAAATAAAGGTGGAAACTGACTCACAGTTAGACTGAATGAAATCGTAAAAGACCCATCTATTAGGCAACGCCGACCGCTATATACTGTAATAGTAGCAAGAAGTTGACATAACACTATTTTCTACTATCTAATCATCTATCTCAGCAACCGGATGATATTTATGATGAGTCTCTTCGGCATATCTATCGGAGGCGTGTACATAGCGGGTAGTAGTTTCCAATGATTCGTGACCAAGTAAAATCTGTAAAGCTACGGGATTTGCTCCTTTCTCAGCGAGGTACGTAGCAAAACCATGTCTTAGTGAATGAGCTGAAGTGGGAACATTAATCTTTAACTTTTCTCTATATCTTTTAATTCTTTCCTGGAGATAGTTAGTGGAGATTCTCTTCCTGGGATTTTTTGCATTTCTACCTGCGTAAGGAATAAATAAAGCAGGGAAATTATCCTTTCGAGACTCCAAATAAAGATTTAGATGTTGTAGTGCTCTAGGAGTAAGATAAACAAAGCGTTGTTTTCTACCTTTGCCAGTGATAAATATTCGTCCGCTTCCATCTATTTGACTACGATTAAGGTTGCAAAGCTCTGAAATACGCATTCCTGTTGCCATGAGAAGTTCCAGCATAGCCCGGTTCCTGAGTGCAATATGTGAATTTGTCTCTATAGCACTGGGCGACTCAACCAGTTTTACCAGCTCAAAAAGCTCAGCAACCTGAGGGTGTTTAACTGTCGTTTTAGTTAATTTTACTGCTTCAGGCGGTAAAGGACAGTTATAATCCATATCTAACAGATAGCGTAAGTAGCCTCTGATTGAGGATAACATACGGTTCACAGAACGTGAATCCAGTCGTTGAGCCTGGCGGTTTAGTCGGGAAGTCTTGCGGTCGCGTGAACTGAGGTATGCTTTGTAATAGGTGATGCTGCGTTTATTGATATCAGAGAAATCTATTTTGCATTCATGCAGGAAACTATCGAACACCTGTAGATCGCGTTCATAATTATATACTGTTTCTTTTGAATAATTGTTAGCCTGTAAATTGAGTAAGTACTCATCTACATTTGGCAGCATAATTTTATCTCCATTATATTAATACTGAGTGTAAGAGTTATTATACTCATACTATTGTACCACGTAGTAAGCATATGTCAAATAACTTCAGATGACATAGTAAGATGTTATAATCTTGAAATAAAGAAATTGCGGGAATAAAAATTTAATTGCCTACTTTATTATTTGTTGTGACTAAAATATATTATAGCCTTAGCAACTACAGAGGGATTATAAATAAAATAATCAAGTACATAACTACAGTTGCTTTGTTAATCTTTACCAGGTTTGTTTTGACGGGCTCCCCGACTTTTAAGCTTATGCATAATTACCAGTTTATTATGAATGATCTAAAGCATCGCCTCGGGATACTATCAAATGGTTGCCTGCAGGGATTTATCTAGTGATGAAAACGATAATTCAGTTGCGGGAGGTAAGGAATTGAGAAAAATTGGTGGAGCGTTACTTTGTACAGGTTTGGTGACTCTAATTGTTTGGGGTTTATACAAATGGTTTCAGGAGCTTTTCCCCTCTTTGCATATAATTATAAGGATTGCAATAGTATTCGTGTTTCTTGGCTTGGTTATACTTGTGGTTTCCCTAATAAGGGAAAGAATCAAAAATGCAAAAGAAGAATCGGCCAGATTCAAGGAGGTTGAAAAATGATTATATGTACTACTGAACAGATAGCAGGTAAGAGAATAACAGAGACTTTAGGATTGGTAAAAGGGAGTACTATTAGAGCCAGACATGTTGGCAGGGATTTCATGGCCAGCTTACGAAATATCGTAGGTGGAGAGATAAAAGACTATACGGTAATGTTAGCACAGGCCAGAGAAGAGGCTTTACAGAGGATGATTGAACAGGCTGAAAAGATGGAAGCCAGTGCTATAGTAGGTGTCAGACTGGCGAGCTCTGCAGTAACTTCCGGGGCTGCTGAAATGGTAGCCTATGGTACAGCAGTAAAACTGGTAGAAGAATAGGCAGTATCTGCCGGATTAGGAGTAGTATTTGATACACCGAATAGAGATATGGCCCAAAAAGGAGATACCTGATGTCAGAGGACTTGGGCTGGTTAAAGATATACATGATTTAGGAATCAAGACGGTTTCTACGGTTCATGTAGTAGACGTATATTGGTTTGATGCCGAACTGGAAACTGGCGAAATTGAATTACTTTGCCGGGATCTTCTGGCTGACCCGGTTACACAGGATTATGTAAACCAATCTGATGCCCAATTGGAAAATAGAATAGCCAAGGAATGCCATATTGTAGAGGTTGCCTATAATGCCGGTGTTACTGATCCTGTTGAAGATACAATTATGAAGGCGACGCTGGATCTGGGATTAGATGAGGTCCGGGCTGTACGAACGGCAAAGCGTTATTTTATTGAAGGTCAACTCGATACGCAGCAGTTGGCGATGGTTAGTTCAAGACTGTTGGTAAACCATACTATTCAGCATGTGGTAGAAACAGATCCGGTAGGATTTCCGCAAAATCCCCGATATCAATTTGAATTGCAGTCTATAGATATTTTAAATATGACCATTTTAGAGCAAGGAAATATACGTGAATTATTCGGGTTCGACGATTCTGAATTTCAGGCTATCGTCGACTACTTTAAGCAAAATAAACGGAATCCCAGTAATGTTGAGCTCGAGACCCTGGCTCAAACCTGGTCCGAACATTGTTGCCACAAGACTTTCGGGGGGAAAATAGATTTTAATGGTGAGGTAATAGACAATTTACTTAAAAACACAATAATAAAGGCGACCACAGAGATTAATAAACCATGGTGCCTTTCAGTCTTTGAAGATAATGCCGGTGTGATTGAGCTGGATGATAAATGGGCACTATGCTTTAAAGTAGAAACACATAATCATCCATCGGCTGTTGAGCCTTATGGTGGAGCTGCAACAGGAATAGGCGGAGTTGTACGCGATATTTTAGGAACCGGCCTGGGAGCTAAGCCGATAATGAATACTGATGTATTCTGTTTTGCCCCTCCTGATTTCTCTTATGATAGATTACCAGGCGGTGTTCTACACCCTCGTCGTGTTTTCAAAGGGGTTCGCGCTGGTGTTGCCGATTATGCCAACCGGCTTGGAATTCCCACACTTAACGGTGCTGTTCTCTTCGATGATAGATATATCTCCAATCCGCTTGTCTTTTGTGGAACCCTGGGTTTGTTACCCAAAACAGTTTCACAAATAGGTATGCAAAGCCCGGGTGACCTGATAATCGTAGCTGGAGGGAAAACCGGCCGCGATGGTATACATGGAGTTACATTTGCCTCGAAACAACTAACTGATGAATCAACTACAGTTTCGTCCAGTTCAGTCCAGGTAGGTAACCCCATAATCGAAAAGAAGCTCATAGATGCTTTACTACAAGCAAGAGACAGGAATCTGTATGTAAGGATAACTGATTGCGGCGGTGGAGGACTTTCTTCAGCTATAGGAGAGATGGCTGAAGAAACCGGAGCCATCGTTGACCTTGATAAAGTCCCTCTGAAATATGCAGGATTATCATATTCGGAAATCTGGGTATCTGAATCACAGGAAAGGATGGTATTAGCAGTACCTCCTGATAAAATTGAGGAACTATTAGCCGTCTTTTCTGCTGAAGATGTTGAGGCAACGGTGATAGGTAGATTTACCGATGACCGCAAGCTATGTCTCTATTACAATAAGAACAAAGTATGCGATCTGGATATGGAGTTCTTGCACAAAGGTAGACCACAGGTAAGCCGCCAAGCTGCCTGGCAGAAAAAAGAATTTCCGGAACCGGATTTTAAAGAGCCGGAAAACTTAAACGCTGATCTGCTGAAGCTGCTAGACTCATGGGATATTTGCAGTAAGGAATGGGTTATCCGTCAGTATGACCACGAGGTCCAGGGTGGCAGTGTGCTGAAACCATTGGTCGGGATAGATAACGCTGGTCCCGGTGATGCTGCTATCATCAAGCCACTCTTGGATACGGACATGGGCGTGATTGTTTCCAATGGCATTAACCATAAATATGGAGAGATTGACCCCTACTGGATGGCAGCTTCAGTAATCGATGAAGCGTTAAGGCAGGTCGTTGCTGTTGGAGGTAATTTAGACCAGGTAGCACTATTGGATAACTTCTGCTGGGGAGATGTGAGCAAGCCTGATATATTAGGTGCTCTGGTAAAAGCAGCACAGGCTTGTTATGACATATCTATCGTCTATGGAACACCATTTATCTCCGGTAAAGATAGTCTTTATAACGAGTTTGAATATGAGGGCAATATAATCTCAATTCCCCATACACTACTGATTTCTGCTGTTGCTGTGATGAAGGATATAACAAAAGCAGTTTCAATGGATTCTAAAATACCCGGTAATTTAATTTATATTGTTGGAGAAACCTATAATGAGCTTGGTGGCTCCGAGTATTTCAGAAATCGAGGATTTATTGGTAACAATGTCCCTAAAGTGAGAGTTGAATCGGCTAAACAGGGAATGGAAAAGCTCAGCCAGGCTACTGGGAAAGGACTGGTATCGGCATGCCATGATTGTAGCGAGGGTGGAATAGGAGTGGCACTGGCTGAAATGGCCTTTTCCGGAGGATTAGGAGCCGTAATGTATCTGAAAGATGTTCCACTGGGAGAGCCAATAAATAGAAATGACTATATACTTTTTTCGGAGTCAAATAGCAGGTTTCTGGTAGAGATATCGCTTGAACATCAAGCTGAATTTGAAGCAGTTATGGGAGGATCGAACTTTGAGATGATTGGTAGTTTTACTTCCACGAAAATACTTGAAATATTTAGCATGAATGGAAGAACGATAGTTAAAATACCAATTAATGAATTGAAAGAAGCCTGGCAGAAACCAATCAGGTGGTAAATATGGCTAAAGTAAGAGCTTTGATATTACGTGGACCTGGAACAAACTGTGATGCTGAAACTGCATTTGCATTTCAGAGGGCTGGTGCACAGACCTCGTTAGTCCACATTAATGAATTAATTCGAGGCAAAGCCAGACTGTCTGACTACCGACTACTAATCATTCCCGGTGGCTTTACCTATGGAGATGATATATCAGCCGGTAAAGTACTGGCTAATGAACTCCGCTTAAGGCTGCGTGATACTATTGATAGATTTGTAGCCGATGGCGGTTTGATTATGGGAATCTGTAATGGGTTTCAAGTATTGGTAAAGGCTGGTATTTTACCCGGTCCAATAAAAGATGCACAGGCAGATATTACCCTTGCCTCAAATGATTCCGGGAGGTTTGAGTGTCGTTGGGTGCATCTTGTAGTTAATGAAGACAGTCCCTGTGTATTCACAAAAGGAATAAAACATATGTATCTTCCCTCAGCCCATGCTGAAGGTAAAGTGATAGCTGGCCCGGAACTTATAAAATCATTAAACGTCGTACTGCGGTACACGGATAAGAACAGTAACCTATCAGCGGGCTATCCGTATAATCCCAATGGCTCAATAGATAATATCGCAGGTATATGCGATGAGACAGGCCGTATTTTTGCTCTAATGCCACATCCTGAACGGCATATCAGAAAAACTCAGCATCCCCAATGGATGAGACAAAGCCCCGGTACTGATTATGGTGACGGTTTTCAGATATTTGTCAATGCCGTAAACTGGGCGAGAAGTATATAAAACAGTAATCTTCTCAGTAGTTGTACGTTACTGGCGAATTCAAATATCTGTCATGCAATTGAGTGTTGCTTTAGTGCAAGGCGTTTTCTTCAGATACTATTTTCTAGCCTTTTCTTCGAACGTTACTCATTATATTTATTTGAATTGCCTGGCCACATTTTGGACATGTTACTTCAAGGATTACCGGTTGCTGCATTACCCGTTCCACGAGAGAAGTCATGACTGAATCTATATTGTCCAATCTGCGATCCAGCATGTCCAGACGTTTGTCTACCCGTTCTATATTCAGAACCAACTCATCTTGTGCCGGTTGATTGTTATTTCCTTTTCTAGCCAAATTGTAAACTCCTAATAAGTTAGTGATGCATATCTTAACATATTGGGATATAATTTATTATTGGATAGCTCTTACATATAAATAGGAGGTGTGTATATGCCAGAAATAAGAATTGGGCTGGTAACAGACTTCTTCGTTAGGCCGGTTGTTGCAGGTGTTAAAGTAGAAGGTGCAGTCAATCTGGGCGATTCTATCCATATTAAAGGCCATACCACTGATATGGAACTTGTAGTTAAATCGATGCAGATTGATGGGGCCGATATAACTGAAGCTAAGCCTGGCGACATTATTGGTCTAAAAGTAGCTGACCGCGTAAGGCATGGCGATATTATTTATAAAGTTACTGAATAGATTTACTAAGATTTGCCATTTCAATAGCACTCAGAGCAGCAGCAAATCCTCTATTCCCTTCTTTAGCTCCAGCTCTCTGTATAGCTTGCTCTAAGGTGTCAGCGGTTATTATGCCTTGCATTACCGGTAATCCGGCATCAAGTGCTACTTTCCCAATACCTCTGTTAACTTGTGTTGCCACATAGTCAAAGTGTGGTGTATCGCCACGGATAATAGTGCCAAGACATATCATGGCATCATATCGACCGCTCTGAGCTAATTTTTGAGCTATAAGTGGTATTTCAAAGCATCCCGGAGTTCGGGCTATATCGATATCTTCTTCAGACACGCCGTGACGTATTAGCCCATCCTTTGCTCCCTCCAGTAGCCTGTTTGTTATAAATTCGTTGAATCGCGACACTACTATAGCGAACTTGAGGTCTTTCCCGGTCAGCATTCCTTCATAGTGCTTAGCCATTTTCAACCTCCTCCAATTTTAATAAATGTCCTAACTTTTCTTTCTTTGTCTCTAGATATCGTATATTATACGTATTAGGTGTCGCCATTAATTCTGCAGTCTTCACTACTTTGAGTCCATAGCTTTCCAACCCTACTATCTTTTTGGGATTATTTGTGAGTAAGATAATATTATGTAAACCTATATCCGCAAGTATTTGAGCTCCAACCCCATAATCTCTCAAATCAGCCGGAAATCCCAGCGCTATGTTAGCCTCTACTGTATCCATTCCCTGATCTTGAAGAGCATAGGCTCGCAGTTTATTGTGCAATCCTATTCCTCGACCTTCCTGCCTCATATAAAGAAATACTCCCCTGCCCTCTTCGTTTATTTTCTGCATGGCAAGTTCTATCTGGTCACCACAATCACATCTCAGGCTGCCGAATACATCTCCGGTAAGGCATTCGCTATGAACTCGCACTAAGACCGGCTCATCGCTTAATATATCACCTTTCACTAATACTACGTGTTCTGCCTTATCTACACTGCTCTGGTAAGCCATAACAGTAAATTCACCGAACTTAGTAGGTAGCCTGGCCTCAGTAATTTTTTGTACCAACCTCTCATGACGACGACGATATTTAATTAAATCCGCAATTGTAATAATTTTTAAATTATATTTTTCAGCCAGTACCTCAAGTTGAGGAAGGCGTGCCATAGTGCCATCTTCATTCATTATTTCACAAATTACGCCAGCGGGATAAAGGCCGGCTATACGAGTCAAATCTACGATAGCTTCTGTATGACCGGCTCTTGCCAATACCCCCCCTTCTCTGGCTCGTATTGGAAATACGTGTCCCGGACGTGCTATGTCATCCGCGACAGTACTCGGATCAAGCACTGTTTTGATAGTTTGTGCACGATCAAAAGCAGATATGCCTGTCGATATCTTGCTCTTAGCTTCAACGGAGGTGGTAAAAGCAGTTTTATTCTTCGAAGTATTTTCCTGTACCATCATCGGTATCCGTAATTCATCAAGCCTTTCTCCGATTATTGGCATACAAATCAAACCACGTGCGTGGGTGGCCATAAAATTTATTGACTCGGGACTGACTTTTTCTGCCGCTATTGCCAGGTCCCCTTCATTTTCTCTGGTATCGTCATCAACGATTATGACAAATTTGCCAGCTTTAATATCTTCAATGGCCTCATTAATATCGGATAACATTATTAACTTCCTTTCTCTGCCAGTCCATATTCTTTTAGCATGCCCAGAGTAATCTCATGATTATCACATTCTTTAAGGCGTTCCAGGTATCTGGCGATAACATCTATTTCCAGATTTACAGTATCACCGGCTCTCTTATCGCCAAGTGTGCTATGTCGTAGCGTATGGGCCACCAGAGATACGCTAAAAGATATAGAATCAAGTGCTGTAATAGTCAAACTAACTCCATCAACGGCGATAAAGCCTTTGTACGCTATATAACGCATTAAACCCGTCGGTGTAGTAATTTTAAGAATGCGCTCTGACTGCCCCGGTAGTATTGTTACTATCTCCCCCACATCATCGATATGCCCCAGCACAAGATGACCTCCAAGTCGTCCGTTCATAGTCAGTGCTCTTTCTAAATTTACATGGTCTCCATAGCGGAGCTTACCCAGTCCGGTACGATTTAATGATTCCATCATTATATCAACGTCAAAACAATTCTTCATCAGAGTGGTTACTGTAAGACAAACTCCATTGATAGCAATGCTGTCTCCTATCTGCACTCCTTCAAGTACTTTATCGGCTTGTATCACCAAATGATGCTGAGAAACCTCTTTAATAATACCTATTT
>Ga0272442_10006453_pt1 | contig 15416 bp, 8 predicted proteins | sample SSMForm2O_FD_200262 | JGI IMG/M metagenome (GOLD analysis project Ga0272442, IMG submission 200262) | Marine sediment archaeal communities from Little Sippewissett salt marsh, Falmouth, MA, United States - SSM-Form-2O | ecosystem: Environmental > Aquatic > Marine > Wetlands > Sediment ...
ATAAAAAATACAAAAAAAATATTTTAGGAATAATTTCTGATGTTAAGTTTCCAAAGGCTGGAAAAATTGATCCATTGGCAGGAATAAAATTTATTAAATTTATCAAAAATGATAATCCTTATTTGCCAACTATGTTGCAGTCAACTGACCCAAATAATAGTGAGAGAGCAGAAAAAATTGGGGCTTATTTTATTAATAAAAATTCTCCTTCTTTAATGCAAGATTTTAACCATTTTATGCTAAAGCATTTAGGATTTGGAGATTTTGTTTTTTTCTTACCTAAAAAGAAACATCACAAGGCAGAAACAGACAAAAAAAATCATTCAGAATTAAAAGAAATTGCAAGAGCGTCAAATCTAAAAGAATTTGAAAAGTTTTTACAAGAGATCCCTCTCGATTCATTAAGATATCACGTTAACAGAAATGATCTTTCTAACTGGTTGATGGCTAGATGTGAATTTAAACTTGCTACAAAACTTCGGCCACAAACAGTTAATGACTTTAAAACCCTTGATGAGATGAGAAAATATCTTATTAGGGTTTTTAATGAAAGCCGTCGTGAAAGACAGCTAGGCGTTATGACTGATTTTCCTCAACAAAAATTTGAATTTGATTCATCTTATACAAAGATAGGGACTGAATCTTTAGGTGGTAAAGGAAGAGGTATTGCTTTTATAAGAACTCTCCTTGCAAGATATAACTTTATTGAAAAGTATAAAGATATTAAAATAACTGTGCCAAGTACTGTTGCAGTGGGTACAGATGAGTTTGATAAATTTATTTCTGAAAACGATCTCTATTCTTATTTAACAACATTGGATAACAAATCAGATAGTGAAATTGCTAGAAAATTTCTTAAATCAAAGTTATCTAAAGATTTAAAACAAAAGCTTAGTGTAATACTTAAACATTTTAAAAAACCTCTAGCAGTAAGGTCCTCAAGTCTGCTTGAAGATTCTCAAAATCATCCATTTGCAGGAATGTATTCAACCTATATGCTTCCTAATAACCATAAGAACAGTAAAATTAATTTGGATCAACTTTGTAAGGCAATTAAATTAGTTTATGCTTCTGTTTTTTATAAAGATTCTAGGGTTTATATTGAATCTACTACTGCAAAAATTGAAGAAGAGAAAATGGCAGTTATAATTCAGGAACTTATCGGAAGTGAACACAATAATAGGTTTTATCCAACTTTTTCTGGTGTGGCTCAATCTTATAATTTTTACCCTGTTTCTTATCAAAAAAGAGAAGATGGAATAGTAAGCCTTGCAGTAGGTCTTGGCTATTCAGTTGTTGGTGGCGAAAAGGTTTTACGTTTTTGCCCTAAATACCCAGAGATAAATCCTGATTTTTCAACTGCTCAATCGATTTTTGAAAATACTCAAAATGAATTATATGTGTTAGATACAAAAAAATCTGATATAGATCTTAATGAAAAGGAATATTCAACACTTAAAAAAATAAATATTTCAAATATTTCAGAAGATAGAACCCTTGAAAATATTGCTAGTACTTATGATAAGGATGACCAAAGGGTCAGAGATAAATTTTCAAAGCAAGGCCCTTATCTTATTACTTTTGCAGGTATATTAAAATATGATGTTTTCCCGCTTAGTTCAATTATGAAGGATCTTCTTGAAGCAGGTGAAAAGAGTATGGGAAGTCCTGTTGAGATCGAGTTTGCTGTTAATTTTGATACTGAAGGAAAAAAACCTCCTGTTTTTGCAATCATTCAAATTAGACCTCTGGTAATTTCTCAAGAAAATTTACAAATAGAATGGGATGAAGAAAACATTAATAAAAAAGATGTCTTTTTAAAATCAAATAAATCACTAGGTCATGGAATAATTAAAGATGTAAAGGACATTGTTTACGTTCCTCCTGAAACATTTGATTCCTCAAAGACAATAGAGATAGCAAGAGAAATTGGTGAAATTAATAAATCTCTTGCCGGCTCGAGATACGTTCTTATAGGGCCTGGGAGATGGGGAACCCAGGACAGATGGCTTGGGATGCCTGTTTTTTGGAATGAAATATCAAATGTAAAAATTCTGGTTGAAACTGCACTTAAAGATTTTAATATAAAGCCTACTCAGGGAACACATTTTTTCCAAAATATAATATCAAAGGGAATTGGTTATGTCCATGTTTCTTTGGATTCAACAAAAAGTTTTATTGACTGGGATTGGTTAAAAAAACAAAAACCTGTTTTAAAAAAGAAATTTACAAGTCATATAAGACTAAATGAGCCTTTTAATATAAAATTAAACGGAAGAACCGGAGAAGCTTTGTTTTTAAAACCATAACTTAAATATCACTTGTTAATATCAATATTTTTATGAATCCTCTTGAGGATGAGCTTAATCTTCGCCTTCTTCGATTCTTAGTTTCTGGTAGTGGAGTTTCTGTAAATATTAGAGCTGTTTCGAAAGATATGAATATCCATAGAAATACTGCTAGAAGGAGAATTAATTCACTTTATTATAATAAAATTATAAGCCCGCCGTTTTATTCTTTTCCTTATCTTTATAACGTTTATCCTTTTTTAGTACTTGCAAAGGCAGATATGCCGAGAACTGAGGACCTTATTGAATTTTTAAAAGATGATTCACATATTTTTGCTGCTTTCTCTTGTATGGAAGGGCCATATAATACCTTTTTAATTGAGTTTTTTAAAGATTTGGAATATTATCACAATTGGAGAGAACAAATTGTTAAAGAACAAAAGATTCCATCAAGAGAAAAACGGGCACCTGCTGATGTTTATATTTTTAGCAACAAATTAACGTTTAAATATGACCCAAACTGCTTTATTGGAGAGTTTCGAAAAGAGTTTGAAAAAAATGGCTTTTTAGATATAGGTCAACTTAGGCTTGATAACATTTCTTTTAACATACTTGAAAACCTTATGAAAGGCAATTACATTCAAAGAAATGACTCTTTCTTATCAAGAGAATTAGAACTAAACAGAAAAACTATTAAAAATCATGTAGAAATGTTAATTGAAAGAGAAATTATTGGAAAACCAAAATGTTTTTTCCCAAATCTTTTCATCCCTCCGGGTTATAATTTGGTTGTGTCTATGATTGAAGCAAGATCAAAAAAACAGGAGTTTAAAAATTATATAATTGAAAATAACAATATATCAAGGGCTCTTGAAGCAAGTACTGGTAGATATAATATCTTAATTTTTTCAGCATTTAAAACAATAGAATATTTTTTTGAGATGGGAGAGCAGATTATGGGAAAATTTCCTGATAGTATTGGAGCGATTTCAAATATAATTTTATCTTCTAGAATGATACATGCAATAAAACCACAGAAACTATCACTTGCTTTTATTGAACGAAAGTTATGGGATATAAAGAAATTAAATGTACAAAGTGGTACATAATTTATATGTTTTAATCTCATATTTATCTTAAATATTTTAAAATAAATATACAAAGTTATGTAAAATTAGGCTTATTTTGTAACAAATTGTACATTAAAGACTTAATTAATTATAAGCCATATATTTATATGACTTATCCAATCGCGCCATTGCATCCCTTATATATAAGGAGGAAAATAAAATATGGCAAAAGAAGGTTATAACCCATTTAAAATGGCTCAACAGCAATTTGATAAAATTGCAGATATTTTAGATTTAGATAAACCTACAAGAGAGCTTCTAAGGACACCATTGAGGGAATATCATTTTACAATTCCTGTTAAAATGGATAATGGTTCAATAAAAATCTTTAAAGGTTTTAGGATCCAGCACAATGATGCGTTAGGTCCCTGCAAGGGGGGGATTAGATTTCATCCACAAGAAACTGCAGATACTGTAAGGGCATTATCAATGTGGATGACTTGGAAGTGTTCAGTTGCAAATATCCCGTTAGGTGGTGGCAAAGGAGGAATTATTTGTGACCCACATGACCTTTCAGATAATGAACAAGAAAGATTATGTCGAGGATGGGTAAGGCAACTGTCTAAAGACATTGGCCCTGTAAAAGATGTTCCAGCGCCTGATGTTATGACAAACGGCCAGCATATGTTATGGATGATGGACGAGTATCAAACTATTCATGGTGGTCAATATCCTGGTGTTATTACAGGTAAGCCAGTTGCTCTTGGTGGATCATTAGGTAGAACTGAGGCAACAGGATATGGAATTATTTACCAATTAAGAGAAGCGCTAAAGCAAATGGATATGGATATTACAAAAACAAGGGCATCAATTGAAGGATTTGGAAATGTTGCTCAATATGCAGCTGAATTGTTTATAGAATATGGTGGAAAGGTTGTTAGTGTATCATGTTGGAATCAACAAGAAGGGCGTCCATACAGTTTTTACAAAAAAGAAGGAATAGATTTCAAAGAACTTAAAAAGATAACAGACAGATTTGGATCAATTGATATAAAAGAAGCCAAAAAATTAGGATATAAAGTTTTACCAGGCTCTGAATGGTTAACTCATGATGTGGAAGTATTAATACCAGCTGCACTAGAAAACTCTGTTACAATTGAAAATGTTAAAAAAATAAAACCAACTGTTAAAATATTTATTAGTGGGGCAAATGGGCCGATAACACCTGAAGCAGAAAACACACTTGTAAAAAATGGTGTAGTTGTAATACCCGATTTTCTTGCAAATGCAGGAGGAGTTGTTTGCAGTTATTTTGAACAGGTACAAAGTAATCAGAATTATTATTGGACAAAAGAAGAAGTCCTTGGAAAACTTGACAACAAAATGACAGATGCCTTTTACAAAGTATGGGAACTTTCACAAAGAAAGAAGGTAAGCATGAGTGACGCTGCTTATATGATTGCAATCCAGAAGGTTGCTGAGGCCTGTAAATTAAGAGGCTGGGTTTAGTTATTTAATCTAAATATGTTAAAAAAAGATAAAGAACAAATTATTCAGCAAAGGATTGAAGAAATAACAGGCAAAAAAACATCAATAAATAAACAAGCATACTATGATATAAATAGAAATTACCGAAATTTTGCAGTTAAAAAAATAATATTACTTTCTTCATCCTTTGATTACTTTTTGTTAGAGGAGGAAAGAAGACTTAGCAGTATTTTTGCTAAGTGGAGTTTGTTTGTTGAGCAAGAATCATCTCCACAAATCACCCATGCAGAAACTGAGGAGGAATGTTTTTCATTAATTGAAAAAGAAAATTTTGATTTGTTGATTATATTTAACTTACCAAATGAAAAAATATTGAGAGTTTCAAAAAAAACTGATTTACCTATTGTTGTCATAGGAAATATTGTTAAGGACTTGGAAAAAATTGATTGCAATATTCCTAACATAAAAAAAATTTCAACTTGGAACGGCGATGGCAAAATAATAATTAGTATTATAAAAAGTTTTGAAGATGAAAAAAATTTAAAGGATTTGCCAATAGAAGAAGAAAAAAGAATTATTTTGCTAATTGAAGATTCCATTCAACATTATTCAAGTTATTTAGGATTAATTGAAGAAGAAATATTTAGTTATCTAAAATCAATAATAAATGAAGATTTAACCTCAGAACAAAAGTTATTAAGATATAAAAGAAGACCTTTTATTCTTCACGCATGTGATTTTGAAACAGGTTTTAACTATTATGAAAAATACAAAGATAGACTTATTTGTATAATATCTGACAATAATGCAGGAAATGGTATAGAAAAAAACGCGTTAGGCGTAAAATTAGCAAAAAAGGTAGCTGAAGAAAAGCCAAACCTTCCTTTATTAGTCCAATCCTCAGATCCAATTGATGAAAAGGAAAAAATTTCTAAAAATTCTTTATTTATATCAAAAAATTCCTCGTTTTTAATGAAAAAAATAAGAGATTTTATACACAAATCTTTGTCACCACGTGAAATTACATTTTTTGATAATAAAGGAAATGATATATTTCGAGTTAAAAATATAAAAGATTTTGAAGACGCCGTAAAAAAGCTAGATGGTAAAATCATATTAAACTGCTGTAAAGAAAATAAAATTTCTAAATGGTTGAAAAATCTAGGAGAATATGAATTTGCTGAAAAATTTTTAATAATTGAAAATGAAATTACACAAGAAGACATATTAAAATCACGAATCATAGAGTTGCTTGAAGATTTCAAATATTCAATTAACCAGAAATCAATTTCAAATTTCTCTCAAAAACATTCAGATCCGCTCGTTAAAATTAGCAGGATAGGAAACGGTGCTTTAGGAGGTAAAGCAAGAGGTATTGCATTTCTTGCAAAGATACTTTCAAAATATTTAACTGAGGATATGTTTCCAGATCTTAGAATTACAATTCCACGGAGTATTGTTTTATCAACCGATGTTTTTGATAATTTTATGGAACAAAACCATCTAAATGAACTAGATTTTTCTCATTTAGCTGACGACAGAATCACTTCAAAGTTTTTAGATGGGAGTATACCTGCAACTGTTTTAGGAGATTTAAGGTCATTTATAAGAAAAACACGTAATCCTTTAATTGTACGTTCATCAGGTCTTTTAGAGGATTCACTTATGCAACCTTTTGCAGGAATTTATAGTTCTATGTTACTCCCGAATGAGTCTTGGGAAACAGATCTCAGATTCCAGGAGGTCATTAATTCAATAAAATATGTTTATGCATCAACTTATTTTGAAAAAGCAAGAACCTACATAAAATCAACACCAAAACATATAGGAGATGAAAAAATGGCTGTTTTGATACAGGAGGTAATTGGCACTAGAAAAGGCAATTATTTTTATCCAACTGTATCTGGCGTTGCAAAATCTTATAATTATTATCCATCAGGCAGATGTAGTCCTGAGGAAGGGATTGTTTATTTGGCACTTGGCCTTGGGAAATCAATAGTTGATGGAGGAAGCTCTTATGCATTTTGCCCTGAAAAACCAAAAATTCCTTTGTTTGGAACACAAAAAGAATATATGAAATATGCTCAAAACAAGTTTTATGCATTAAATATGAAATCTATTTACAGATTTGTTGATTATAACGAAGAAACATCTCTTGAAAAATTGGATATAGATGTTGCTAAGAAATATGGTGTTCTTGATAAAATTTCTTCAACTTATATATATCAAGACGACAGATTTTATCCTGGAGTTTCTGAAGAAGGGGCAACAATTATTGATTTCTCACCAATTATAAACTATGATGAACTATCCCTTGCAAAAGCTTTAAAGTTGTTATTAAACATTAGTGAAATTGCTCTGGGATATCCAGTTGAAATAGAATTTGCAGTAAATATACCAAAATCTGATAATAGTATTGCAGAACTTGTAATTTTACAGATAAGAAACATGATTCCTCCACATGAAAAGATAAATATAAATGTTGATGAAATACCAAAAAAAGATTTATTATTTTACAGTGAAAATGCTTTAGGAAATGGAGTGTTTGATGATATATTTGACATAGTTTTTATAAAACAAGATGTTTTTGATATGTCAAATTCGAATAAGGTAGTAAGTGAAATTAGGAAATTAAACTCAAAATTAATGGAAGAAAGAAGACAGTATATGCTCATAGGGCCTGGGAGATGGGGATCATCAGATCCTTGGTTAGGTGTACCAGTTATTTGGAGCGATATTGCTGGTTCAAAGATTATAGTTGAAACACCTTATAAGGAAAGACATATAGATCCTTCTCAGGGTTCTCATTTCTTCCATGATATGATAGCTTCACAGGTAGGATATCTAATTACAAAAACACAAGAAGATATCAATTGGAAATGGATAAACTCTCAGAAGATAATTGAAGAAACAGACCTTATTAAACACGTGAAATCATCAAAAAATCTACAGGCAATAATTGATGGCAAGTTAGGTAAGGCAATAATTAGGGAAAAACCAAAATAATTTAAAGAGGGTAAATTAATATGAAAGGAAAAAAATCAAATAATGATTATGTTTCTGACAGTGGAATAAATGCTTTAAAAGAAAGAGTAAAAGAGCTGAATTGTTTATACAATCTTACAAATATTGTTAAGGATCCTTCTCTTTCTTTTGATCAAACCATTAAAAAAATTGTCGAACTTATCCCTCCATCTTGGCAATACCCTGATATAACCTGTGCAAGAATTATAATTGAAAAAAAGCAATATAAAACGAAAAATTTCAAAGAAACAAAATGGAGCCAAATTTGTAATATTATATCAAATGAAAAAAAGATTGGGACAATTGAGGTTTATTACCTTAAAGAAAAACCTGAGATAGATGAAGGGCCTTTTTTAATCGATGAACGTAGGTTAATTGATGCAATAGCAGATCTTATTGGAAAGTATGTGGGAGAAGTAAAAATTAAAAAAGAACTTGATAAGGTTGAAGAAAAGCTAAGATCTAAAAAATCAAAAGTTAAAAAGGAATATACAAAACAAGATTGGGAGGTTGTTATTGATCTTTTGATTAAGACTGACCCCCGGACTCTTTTAAGACTTACAAGAAAGATGGTTTATTATTTATATCGTTTTGAAAACGAAAAAATCAATATGCTTCTTGGAAAAATATGTCCAATTGATAGAAATGCAAAAGCTAGTCAATGGTGTGGAATTAACATGCCTAATCCTAGACAGGATTTAGAATCATTGAAACATGTGCAAAAACAGATTTTTGAGATGGCTAAAGAAAGCATTCCGCCTGAAGAAATATCAAGGATGTTTCAAGAATGGCTTAAGCAGGATAAAGCAAGACCCTTGCTTCTAGCTTCTCAAAAAGCAGGTATGCCACTTGTAGAAATTACAACTGAACTTAATCGATTTTTTGATCAGGAAGAAGGAGAGGAATCTCTAGCCATTGAAGATAAAATTAGTATAAAAACTGCATTAATAAGAAGATTTTTTACAGATAGACTTCAACATGTGAATGTAGCAAAAAAATATACTGAAATTGAAGATTTTTTAAAAATGCTAAACAACACGGTAGGTCCTGCACAAGGTTCTGGGAAATTCGGTGGAAAAACATCTGGTGTTGTTTTAGCCGAAAAAATAATAAGAGAAGCAATGAAGACTAACAAGGTTTTAAAAGATATTTCTTTTCCAAAAAGCTGGTTTATTACTTCTGATACTATAATTAATTTTGTTCATTATAACGATCTAGACGAAGCATTTCACATTAAATATTTGCATCCAGAACAAATTAGACAAGATCAACCTTTTTTAGAACAAGTTTTTAAAAATTCAACCTTTCCTCATGAGATAGTAGAAGGGTTTAGAAGAATCATAAGAGATCTTGAAGGAAGGCCAATAATTGTAAGATCCTCAAGTTTACTTGAAGATAGTTTTGGAGCTGCTTTTTCAGGAAAATATAAAAGTTTGTTTGTACCAAATACTGGTTCTGAGGAAGAAAGACTTCATTCATTAATGGATGCTATAGCTGAGGTTTATGCTTCAACATTTGCTCCTGACCCAATTGAATACCGAAGAGAAAGAGGGCTTCTTGATTTCAGTGAAGAAATGGGCATTCTTATACAAGAAGTCGTTGGTAAAAAAGTAGATAAATATTTTATGCCGGTATTTGGTGGTGTTGCGTTTAGTAGAAATGAATTCAGCTGGTCGCCTAGAATTAGACGTGAGGATGGAATGATACGTTTAGTCCCAGGTTTGGGAACAAGAGCGGTAGATAGAGTTGGAAACGATTACCCAATTTTAGTTTCTCCTAATAGGCCTAAACTAAGAGTAAATGCTCTTGTATCTGAGAGGGTTCAATACTCACCTAAATATATGGATGTAATTAACTTAGAAAGTGGGGCTATTGAAACGGTTGATGCTATTAAAGTTTTTAAAAAATATCCTGAAGAATTTCCAAGACTTGATCAGATTGTGTCAATTTACAAAGACTCGAGGCTTTTGGAACCAAATATTATGACTGATTATAAAATAGAAGATCTAGTAATAACCTACTCAAATCTTTTTGAAAAGACTGATTTTCTTGAAAAAATGAAGATTATTATGAATCTTCTTGAAGAAAAAATTGATGCACCTGTTGATGTTGAATTTGCATCAGATGGAGATAAACTTTATATTTTACAATGTAGACCTCAAAGCCAAGGTAGAGGGATAGAAAGAAAGCCCATTCCGACAAATATCCCAAAATATAATAAAATATTTTCAGCAAATAGATACATTACAACTGGCCAAATTGAAAATGTAGAATATATTGTTTATGTTGTCCCTGAAGCTTATGCAAATCTTAAATCAAGAGAAGATATGCAAAAAATTGCGTCTATTATAAATGAGTTAAATAATATACTTCCAAAAAGAAAATTTATTCTCATGGGCCCAGGTAGATGGGGAAGTAGAGGAGATATAAAGCTTGGTGTCCCAGTTAAATATGGTGATATTAATAATACTTCTCTTATAGTAGAAATTGCTAAAGAAAAGGGAGAATATACTCCTGAACTTTCATTTGGAACCCATTTTTTCCAGGATCTTGTTGAAGCTGAAATAAGATATCTGCCTTTATACCCTGATCAACCTGCAACCATTTTTAACGAAGATTTACTGATAAATTCTAAAAATCATCTATCCGAAATAATTCCATTATATAAAAAATATAAAAACGTGGTGCATGTTATTAAAACAACTGATTTGCTTATTGGAGGAAACTTGTCAGTTATAATGGACGGAGATGCAGAGGAAGCATTAGGTTTTTTAAAGCCGCCTGATCACTGGACTTGGCGAATGCAGAAAGTTGAGGACTTAGCTGATTCTCTTGACCCTAACTTGTACTCAGTTGAAACAATATATCTAATAGGTAGTACAAAAGATGGGAGCGCAGGGCCTGGAAGCGATATAGATTTGTTAATACATTTTAAAGGAGATGAAGAACAAAAAGAAAAATTGTTATCTTGGCTTGATAATTGGAATAAAAAATTATCAAAGGAAAACAAAGAAAGAACAGGTATTGAAGTTGGAGGAATTCTTGATATACATATAATAACAGATGAAGATATAAGAAAAAAAACCTCTTGGGCAACACACATCTTAAGTCCTTATACAAGTGTTAAAAAAATACCTCTCGGAAAAAAAACAAAGAGTTAACTATTTTTTTATTAATTCTCGGCTAGCTTCATTTAAAAGATTTGTGTCAAATCTTACAAGTGCAAGTTCGGGTCCGTCGTGAGCTGCTGAAAAACAAAAGGTTTTTCCAATTTTTTGCATCCATTTACCCGATAGTCTTACTGATTCATGTACATGTCCATGAAGAGTCAAAAAAGGATTATATTTTTTTATAAAACGCTCAATTGCAATACTTCCAATATGAATGTCAACTGGCGCATGATCAACCTTTTTTCCCTCCAGATCAGCAATATCAAGATAAGTGTTATATGGGGGAGAATGAAAAAGATAAATAGTTTTTTTTGGAGATGATTTTTTTGTTAATTTTTTTAAGTCATCAGATATTGTTGAATACCGTTTAGTATCTTCATGAACATCCACTGTTCTGATACCCTCCTCAGGTGAGATTGCTCCAACATCTACAAACCTCGAAACATCATATTTTTCCCAATCTTTTAACTGAAATGGGGTAGGTGGAACAAAAGAATAGCCTGAAACAAAAAAATCTTGAATTTTAACTGTTTTATTATGAACATATTGTAAAATATCCTCCTTACCGGCGTTTATAAACATTTCTTCAAAAGTCCTAGGATCATCATTACCAAATATCAGAAAGAAAACTGTATTAGTTTTATTTTTTATTTTTTTTATATTTTCAAATATTGTTTTTTCAACAAATCTTTCAATATTATTTGAAAATGCATTTGGTAGAATATCTCCACCAATAAAAACGGCTTGTGGGGCTTCATTTTCAACTATTTTAAATAGACTAGAATATCTTTTTTGATTGCCGTGTAAATCAGACACAAATATGCATTTCACAAGTAACACCAGATTTAGTTTTTTTATGTTATTGTTATCTTGTCATAATAAACTTATCATAAAGTATTAAAAAAACTCCTTAATACAGGATACCAGAAAAATAGCCTTTAGATGTGATTTAATGTATGAGATTATTGAAAAAAAAGTAATGTCTGAAACTGTAAAATTAATGAAGATTAAAGCACCCCTTGTTGCAAAAAAAGCAAAACCAGGGCAATTCATTATTTTAAGAATTGATGAAAATGGTGAAAGAATACCTTTAACAATTGCAGATTTTGACAGAAAAAAAGGAACTGTAACCATGATATTCATGGAGGTTGGTAAAACGACAAAACAGCTTGGGGAACTTAATGTTGGTGACTATCTTTTAAATTTTGTTGGCCCTCTTGGCCAGCCTTCAGAGATTGAAGATTATGGAACTGTTGTTTGTATAGGTGGCGGGGTAGGAATTGCCCCTCTTTATCCCATTGTTAGAGCACTTAAAAAAACTGGAAATTATGTTATTTCAATTCTTGGTGCAAGAAATGAAAAACTATTGATGCTTGAAAAAGAGATTAAAGAAAATTCTGATGAACTTCATATCTGTACAGACGATGGTTCAAAGGGCCACAAGGGGTTTGTTAGTGACGTTTTACAAAAATTAATTGAAGGCAATAAAAAAATCAATATTGTTTGGGCAATAGGCCCTGTTATTATGATGAAGGTGGTTGCAGGTGTTACAAAAAAATACGATCTTAAAACAATCGTTAGTCTAAACCCAATTATGGTTGATGGAACGGGTATGTGCGGTGGTTGTAGAGTATCAATTGGCGGGGAGACAAAGTTTGCATGTGTTGATGGCCCGGAGTTTGATGGGCATCTTGTAGATTTTGATAATTTAATGCTTCGTAATAGACGTTTTGTTTGTGAGGAAGAAGAATCTTGTAAATGTGCTGGAGTTGAAATCTAAATGGCTGTTAAAAAAGAAAAACATAAGATGCCTGAACAATCTCCAAAAGAGCGAATTAAAAACTTCAACGAAGTTCCATATGGTTATGATGAAAAAACTGCAATTGAAGAAGCAAAGCGTTGCCTTCAATGTAAAAATAGACCTTGTGTTTCTGGTTGCCCTGTGGAAATTGATATTCCTGATTTTATAAAACATGTTGCTGAAGGCAATTTTGATAAAGCAGTAGAAGTATTGAAAACAAAAACTAGTCTTCCTGCTGTATGTGGTCGGGTATGTCCATATGAAGGTCAATGTGAGGGAGAATGTACTCTAAATAAGATTGGTGAACCTGTTGCAATTGGTAGACTTGAAAGATTTTTGGCTGATTATGAACGAAGAAAAGGAGTAAAAATTCCTAAAATTGCAAAACCTACTGGCAAAAAAGTTGCAGTGGTTGGTGCGGGCCCTGCAGGTCTTACATGTGCTGGAGATCTTGTAAAGATGGGACATAAAGTTTCAGTTTTTGAGGCACTTCATGATCCAGGTGGGGTTTTGATGTATGGAATTCCTGAGTTTCGTCTTCCCAAAGAAATTGTAAAAGCAGAAGTTGATTATATTTCAAAGCTTGGTGCTAACATAAATTATGATGTTGTAGTTGGTAAAACAGTTGATGTTGATGAATTAAGAGAAGATTTTGATGCAATATTTATTGGAACTGGTGCTGGTCTTCCACGTTTTTTAAATATTCCTGGTGAAAACTTAGATGGAGTGTATTCAGCAAATGAGTTTCTTACTCGTACAAATATGATGAAGGCATATGACTTTCCAAATTATGATACGCCAATAAAGATTGGTAAAACTGTAGCAACTTTTGGTGCGGGAAATGTTGCAATGGATTCAGCACGTACCTCTCTTAGACTTGGTGCAAAAAAATCATACATTATCTACAGACGTTCAGAAAAGGAAATGCCTGCAAGAATTGAAGAAATACATCACGCAAGAGAAGAAGGGGTTATATTTAAACTTCTTACAAATCCTGTAAGATTCATTGGTGATGAAAAAGGACACCTTATACAAGTTGAGTGCATTGAGATGAAACTTGGTGAGCCAGACGATTCCGGTAGAAGAAGACCTATACCAATTCCTGGTTCTGAATTTAAAATCGATATTGAAACAGCAATTATTGCAATTGGACAAAGCCCAAATCCTTTGGTTCCACATACTGTAAAGGGACTAAAAATTGGTAAACGTGGGAATATTGAAACAGATGAGGAAGGAAGAACTAATATCCCAGGTATTTTTGCGGGTGGAGATATTGCAACTGGTGCTGCAACTGTAATTCTTGCAATGGGTGCAGGTAAAAAGGCAGCACGTGCAATAGATAAATATTTAAAAAATACAAAATAGAGATTATAAAAAAATTAGGCAATAAAAGATACAGGACATATGTCATATAATGCTTTACTAATGTTATCTATATAAGCATTTATTGATATAATTTCTCTTTGCCTTTTTATTCCACAGTTTTTCAAATAATCTTCATAAGATTTAATTAAATTTTTATCATTAAAACTATCTTTATTTTTTACTAAAAATTTCCACATTACATTAAGAGGCCATTGTTCTTTTCTTCTGTAATATACCTCATTTGAAACGTTTTTACAAAGCATTAATATTCCTTTTCTATTTGGATCTAGTTTTCCTTTTTTAATTGGAGCCTTTTCAATTATTCCTAGTTTTAAGAATTTTTTAACATGATGGTCTATTGTTGAAGGAGTTAAGTTTAATTCTTTGCTAAGCTCAGATTTTGTAAATGAAATTGAAAATCCCAAATAGATAAATATTTTCCTTGGTGTATCCTGGCGTAATAGGTCAACAAGTTCCTTTTCCTTGGAGCCAATTGAGTCAATTAAATAAATTCTTCTATACATCCCATTTGTTTTTTCTTCTATAAGTCCTTGCTTTTTCAATACTTTTAGGTGATATATAACAGATGATTTTGACATCTTTTTTTCTTTTGAAATTTTTCCTATGTGTGTACCTGGATTTTTTGAAATAAATTCATAAATTTCTCTTCGTGAGTTTTGTTTTAATATGTTTTTGTTTGAAATCATTTAATATATAACCCCATTTAATATTATCCGTTATAACATATAAATTTTTTGTTTAGATTAATAAATCATCTTTTTTTTTGCTGCTTTAATAAGGCCATCAAAAAGAGGTGATGGCTTCATTGGTCTTGATTTAAATTCAGGATGGGCCTGAGTTGCAACAAAATAAGGATGGTTTGGAATTTCCATAAACTCCATTAATACTCCATCTGGCGAACGTCCAGAAAAAACAAGCCCGCATTTTTCAAGTTGATCAATATAAGAAGGATTTACCTCATATCTATGTCTATGTCTTTCATACACTTTGTTTGTTTTATATAGTTTATATATCAGGGTTCCTTTTTTTAGAACTGCAGGATATGCACCAAGTCTCATTGTTGCACCATATCTGGAGTCCTGCAATATTTTTACTTGGTCTGGTATAAAGTCAATTACAGGATGGCCAGATTTTTTATCAACTTCTGTAGTATGAGCATCTTTTAGTCCACAAACGTTTTGTGCATATT
>Ga0272442_10006454_pt1 | contig 15416 bp, 9 predicted proteins | sample SSMForm2O_FD_200262 | JGI IMG/M metagenome (GOLD analysis project Ga0272442, IMG submission 200262) | Marine sediment archaeal communities from Little Sippewissett salt marsh, Falmouth, MA, United States - SSM-Form-2O | ecosystem: Environmental > Aquatic > Marine > Wetlands > Sediment ...
AAATGAGGTTCCTTGACTCTGAAACAGGTTTTGTGGTAGGATTTCAGATGTTGCTTTGTTGGAAATAGTGTGTTTTATAAATGTGTAAAAAGAAGAGAACACGTCCAGTACCTCCTCTGAGTACTGATGTTGGAGCTTAAGCATGCCTATCGTCACAACAGCCTTGCACGATGCAAGAACGATGCCGCCAAGTTTAAACCAAAGAAAGAATATCTATATGAATACGCATCGAATTTCTCGCCGCCGTTTCCTGGCCGGTTCGCTGGCTGGTTGCATGGCGCTGCAAACATGGACGCACGCCACGGCTGCCCGTGCGCGCAACATACTCTTTATCATGACGGACCAGCACAACGCCCATGCACTCGGGTGTTACGGCAGCCGGGAAGTACAAACGCCCAATATGGATCGCCTGGCCCGGGAAGGCACGCTGTTCGAACGTGCCTTCTGCCAGACCGGGCAGTGCTGTCCTTCCCGCTACTCCATTTGGACCGGGCGCTACGCCCGTAGCCATGGGCTGTACTTCAATGGACAATTGGAGAATCCAAAGGAAGGCACCATTGGCGATATACTCAAGCGAAAGGGGTACAAGACCGCGACCATCGGCAAGCACCATATGCACATGGACGTCATGCCGGACAAGCACGGCTTTAATGTTGTCGTTGACCTTCCCGAGTATCGCGCGTTTTTGAAAGCCGAAGGAAAAACGGGGCAAGATCATAAGGGGGATTTCCTGCCCGAAAAAGTACATCCGGGCCGCTCGCGCGTCGGTCCGTGCCGGGTGGATAACGATCATCATAAAGCCGGTTATTGGGCTGCCCGAGCCATCGACTTCCTGCGCGAAAACAAGGAGCAGCCATTTTGCTTGTGGCTGTCGTTTTACGGTCCCCACACGCCGATCATGCCCTCGGAGCCCTGGGCGTCCATGTACGATCCGGCCCGCGTCACGCTGCCGCCCAACCACGAATACGACTACGACTACAGCACGCCGGGGCTCAAAGGCACCCAGGCGAAATCCGGCACCTTTGACGCGGACCTTCACCGCAAGACGCTGGCCTACTATTACGGTCTTGTCAGTCAGATCGACTACAACATCGGCCGCGTGCTGGATGAACTGGACCGCCTGGGCCTGGCGGACAACACGGCTGTGGTCTACACCGCCGACCACGGCGAAATGATGAGCGAACACGGTTCATGGACCAAGGGCGGTCAGGGATACGACGCCACCGTGCGCGTGCCCCTTATTCTTCGTTGTCCCGGCGTCATCCCCCGCCGCGTGCGCAGACAGGCGCTGGCCTGCTCCATTGACCTGTTGCCGACGCTGCTCGAACTAACAAATCAGCCGATTCCCCAAAACGTGCAAGGCAAGAGCCTGGTGGCCCCGGCGAAGGGAGAATCCGGCGCATGGCGTGACACCATCTTCTCGGAAATCGGCGCCTCGCTTGAGAACCAGACCGTCACCACGCGCACGGCGAATACCAAGTACGTTGTCTACCGGAAAGACGCTAAGGTGGTCTATGAACAGCTCTTCGACCTCGAGAAAGATCCCTGGGAGATGAATAACGAGATTGCCAATCCCAAGTACACGCAGGTGCTGTCAGCGATGCGCAAGAAGCTGGCCCGCTGGGAGGAGGAAACCAAGGTGGTGCCGCCCTGCAAGCGCGTGCCGAAAAAGACCAAGCAGCGCGGCCGGACGCGCACATAACGTACCGGGAGCAAGGCCCCATGAACAGACGCGGTTTTGTGAAAACACTGTATCTTGGGTAATAGATGATTGGCAAATAGGATGTGTCAGGAACCTATGATGAAAAAATGGTGGGTATGCTTTGTAGGTATTACGTTAGTCGTGACGATGGTTGTCGCTCAGACTAAAGAAGAAAAGTCAGTAACGGGTGCCGGGGTTCTGACGGATGAGGAGGCACTGCAATGGAAGACGACAGGCTTCAAACAGGCGAACACCATGGGCGGCGGCGAAGCGGCGATTTCGAAAAGCGGAAAGTTTCGCGTTTTCGTGTTAATGGGACAATCCAACATGCAAGGCGCCGGACGGGCGAAAGAACTGAAGGCACCCTACAATGAAAGGCACGATCGCATCAGAATCTGGGCGAATGGGAGGTGGGAATACTTTGTGCCGAGCCAGCGGTTCGGGCCGGGCGTGTCAATGGCGCATCAGCTTGCCGGATTCTGGCCGGGCGATACCGTAGGCATCATCAAGGTTGCAGTCGGCGGAACGGGGATATGCGGGTTCGAGAAGAACTGGTCATTTGAACGGGCCGAGCTTACCTGGGATGGAAAAAAGGGGCCGCTGTATAGGGATCTGATGAACGCTGTTGCTGAAGCAAGGGCCATTTCGAAGCCTGAGTTTTGCGGCTTTGTCTGGAAACAGGGAGCCGCCGATGGAACGAAAAAAGTCCTCGCGAATGAGTATTATGATAGGTTCAAACAGCTTGTTTCAGACCTGCGCGGAGACCTTGGCGTCTCGGACCTGCCGACATTTGTTCCCGTCTACATGAAAGACGAGGAGTTGCTCAAGGCTCTCCTGTCCAGGATGAATGAAAAGGACGTGCTCAAAGCTAAAAGATCGGCAAGCACACCTCCGGAGAATGACGGGGAATTGCTTAAAACCCTGCTGTCCTACATAAATGACCTGGACTTGGCCGAAGCTAAAAAGCTGGGAGGCAGGCGCCCGTATATCGCAACTGTCATCAACGCACAGAACAGGGCAGGTCGGGAGATACCCAATGTTAACACTATCTATCCCGGCAAATTGCCCGTCGGGGACGATGGAACCCACTACAGCTCCGAAGGCTATATCAAGCTCGGGAAGATCACGGCCTCTGCTGTGGAAGAATTTTACAAAGCAAATAGGTAACTGCGACTATGATGCAAGAGAGAAGGGAAAAGACAATGAATATTGAAATGAATAGAGCTCTGGTTATTCTCGTGGCTCTGATGACTGTCGCAGCACCTGCCGCCGATTCTAAATGCGACATGTTCAATATCGCAGAGATTCTTGACGAAAGCACGCTGGATATAAGGATCCTGCAGGACTGGCATGTGGACGAGGTGACAGGCTCGACGCGACAGAAGCTAATCGAAATCAACGTTGCCGAATGGTGGCCCGGACAGGATTATCGGATTCCAGTGCGCATGGTTGTGCCGCTCAAAGGCAAAGCAAAGGGCTTTTGTATCACGGGAGCAAATCCATATGAAGGATTGATGACTGATTCGAAACCAACCGACTTTCAGGCAAAACTGCTGGCCAATGGAGTTGGCGTCGTCAAGACTGTTGTCAAGTCGCTAAGGCAAATCCCGGGAAAACAGGGCCTGGAACAAGAAATGAGGCAATTGTTTCTGGAAGACCTTAATCCGCGATACACGATTGTCTGGATTTGGTCGATGACCTTGATGAGGGCTACAACCGCGGCGTATGCGGAAACCGATCATTTCGAAAAAGGCAAAGTGGCCGGCTCGGGCGGCTCCAAGAACGGCATATCGCCCGCGGTCGCCTTGATTAATGACGAGCGTTTTACCGCTACACGCTCCGACGTGGCGTTTGCTTACTATTCGCCGACTCGGAGGGCCGACAGGGAAGAAATGGATAAAGCGAAAGCGGCAAACAAAGCATTCTTCGAGGCTGTCAAGGCCGGCGATGTCGACCTGAAGCAACAACGCGCGAAATGGTATCAAGGCGTTATGGTGGGATCAGAGAGAAGCATGGATAAGATGGCGCTGGAAGCGGGAAAATCCATGGACGAAATGCAAAACTTTGCGGATTGTTTTTGGCGCAGTTTGTGCGTTACGGAGAATTGGGATCGACTGATGGAGCGCGGCGTCGATGTGCTTTTTCAGCCGGGAACACATGACTATGTTGCTTATGACGTTCTTTGGGGAGCGCAAAACCATCCTCAGTTGCCTGTCTGGTACGAGCCCAGTGGCGGGCACAAACAAAAACCGCACCGCGCCGCAGCAAAAGACAACCAGAATACCGAAGCTTTCCTCTGGAATCATTTCTTTGGCGGCGAGCCTTTGCTGAAGCCTCCGAAGTCAAACTACAAAGTCGACAAGGACAAACTACGTGTCAGTGTGAAGTTTAATGAAGGACCTCAGTCGATAAGCGGACGCATATGGTGGATCTATGATCGCGCTCCGGCCGGCTCCGCCCCGTTCTTGCACGTGAAAATCCCCGAAGACCAATGGATGGATATGGAATGCGATGCAAAGACCGGCGCATGGACTGCAGCCATACCGTTGAAGGATGGTTTTTCCCGAATCGATTTCTTCAGCAATCATGGACTGGAAGTCAACGGCTACAAGCAGTATCTTTCAAGCCCTTATACCCGAGTGGAACTTTCCCCATCTCGGCATTGATGGCGGGGCAGACTCTGAATAGTGCTGCGGTATGCTGGATTCGATCGGAGGCAATACTATGGAGGCAATATATAAATTTCATTATGATTTCATCATTCGCAAATTGAAGTCTCTCTGAAATCTGCTTTAATAGGAGAAGAAAGACACATAACGTTGCTGTCTCAAGAGACCGCTCCTAACGTCTCGTCTCCTGAGCAGAGCGTTCTGCAACGGAAAAGGAAATACAAAATGAGATTTAGAAGAATATTTATAATTTCACTTTTTTTTGCAACTGTTTGTTGGTCTCAATCATGGAATGACAACATAAGCAGCAATGCAACAAAAGTCAGTCGGCTCCGCTGTGAATATCTTGATAATCCCCTGGGTATAGATGAGAGGGAGCCAAGACTTAGCTGGATAGTGACCTCAGAGGCCAGAGGCCAAAGGCAGACAGCCTATCAAATCCGTGTTGCCTCCAGTATAGATAAGCTTCTTTCGGGAAAAGCGGACCTCTGGGATAGCGGCAAGGTCGCCAGCGATGAAACAGTCAATATCGTTTACCAGGGAAAGCCTCCGGTGTCCAGGCAGCTTTGCTTTTGGCAGGTTAGGGTCTGGGACAAAAATTCAAATGTTTCTAAATGGAGCAATCCCGCCAGATGGAGTATGGGACTTTTAAATAAAGAAGACTGGCAATCAGAGTGGATAAGCTTTAAAGACGATTCACCACTGGATGCAACACGCAAGAAAATAGTTCTGCCCCCGGCGCGCTACTACCGCAAACCTTTTGACTCCGCTCCTGCCGTGAGCCGGGCAACTGTCTACGCCACAGCCTTGGGTGTTTATGAACTGTATATAAACGGTCAGCCCGTGACCGAGCAGATGTTTACTCCCGGCTGGTCCGACTACCGGCAACGCGTATATTACAACACCTTCGACGTAACCGACCGAATCAGGAAGGGTCAAAATGTTTTGGCAGCCACCGTTTCAGACGGATGGTACAGTGGCTATCTCGGGTTTGGCTTGCTTGTCGGTTACGGACCTAACAGGTGCGGCAGATATTTTTATGGCAAAACGCCTGCTTTGCGCGTCCAGCTTGAAATAGAATACACCGACGGCACAACCCAAACGGTTGTAACTGACAGGAGCTGGAAGACCTCCGAAGGGCCTATTCGTGAATCCGACATGCTCATGGGCGAAGTGTACGACGCACGACTTGAAATGCCCGGATGGGACGAGACCGGGTTCGATGACCGTCAGTGGAAAACAGCTATACTTGCGCGCGAAAATGGAAGTCTTAAAGCTCCTTATTATGATAGGGCTGGTCACAGGGAAGTTGAACTTGGATTTATCGAACCTGAGGTTGTTCAGTCCTACTCTTCCGTGCCGGTTCGACCCATCGAGACCCTAAGACCTGTTGCCATAACCGAACCCGATCCCGGCGTATACATTTTCGACATGGGCCAGAACTTCTCCGGCATTGTCGAACTCACTGTCCGGGGCAAACGCGGGACAAAAATCCGGATTCGACACGGTGAAATGCTGCACCAGGACGGTAGGCTGATGACGGAGAATCTGAGGAAGGCCCGCGCTACCGACACGTATATTCTTAGAGGGGGCGAAACGGAAACGTGGCGACCAAAATTCACTTTTCACGGGTTCCAGTTCGTCGAGATCATCGGCCTGCACAGTAAACCGACCCTCGATACGATCAAGGGCATAGTCATCCATTCCGACACGCCGCTCACGAGTTCGTTCGAGTGTTCCGACCCTATGGTCAACCAATTGTTCAGCAACATCGTGTGGACCCAACGATCGAATTTTCTCGAGGTACCGACGGACTGTCCCCAGCGGGACGAACGGCTCGGTTGGACCGGCGACGCCCAGGCGTACGTCCGGTCCGCAACGTACAACGCGGACGTGGCTGCATTTTTTACGAAATGGGAAAAGGATCTTGTCGAATCGCAACGTGACAACGGTGCGTATCCTGCCTACGCTCCGTTCCCCATGCAGCACGGTATCCGAGGTAAAGCATACGGTACAGCATGGATGGACGCAGGCATCATCTGTCCGTACACAATATACAAAATCTACGGCGATACAAGAATGATCGAACGAAACTACGAGTCCATGGCGCGGTTCATGAACTTCCGCAAAGAGGTGTCGCCCAATTTCCAGGGCGTCTTTGTCGGTAATGACTGGGGCGACTGGCTGGCCCTCAACAAGACGCCCATCGAGTACATAGACTCCGTCTACTTTGCGTACACCTCAGATCTCATGGCCGAGATGGCCAGCGCTATCGGCAAGACAGCCGACGGCAAGAAGTACGCGAACTGGGGCAAGCAGATCCGTGCGTTCTTCAACAAGAACTACGTCAACGACGACGGCAGTCTCGCGGTCAACACACAGACGGCTTACGCGCTGGCTCTCTTCGTCAACATGCTGCCGCCCGGAAAACGGATGTCGTCAGGCCAACATCTCGCAAAACTCATCAAAGACAACAACAATCTGATGAGTACAGGATTCATAGGCACACGCCCGCTATTGCCGGTTTTGACCGCCACCGGTCATCATAACCTCGCCGTGCGGCTGTTACAGAACCGGCGCTACCCGTCCTGGGGGTTCGAGGTCGTCAACGGCGCCACCACGATCTGGGAACGGTGGAACAGTTATACGAAGGAAAACGGATTCGTTGCCGGCATGAATTCCTTCAGCCACTACTCGTTCGGAGCCGTTTGCGAATGGATGTTCCAGTCGCTGGCAGGTATTGACACCAACGGTGCAGGATACAAACACATTATACTGCGTCCCGGTCCGCCAAGTGCAGGCAGCAATCCCGATCACGAACCCATCAGTTGGGTCAACGCTGAATATGATTCTATTCGGGGTAAAATTCAAAGCAGTTGGATAAAAACAGCCAGCCGGTTAGAATACAATGTGGCTATCCCGGCAAATACGACGGGCATATTATATCTTCCTGCTGATAAGGCAAGTAACGTCATCGAAAGTGGTATGAAGCTAAGCCGTGCGCCAGGTGTTAAAATTCTTGGTGAAAAAGATGACGTGATAGAGATTGAACTGGCCTCGGGATCATATCATTTCATTTCAAAGAACTAAAGGGAGATTATTGGCATGAGTAATCACAAAAGAATAGAGATTTTGAAACCAGTTGGAGCAATGGTCATTATCTGTGTATTTATTTCAATCTCCTGTATGGCTCAGACGCGTCCAAACATTGTGATGATTATGGCAGACGACCTGGGTGGCAGAGATTTACCCGTTTATGGAAACACCTTTAACGAAGCGCCAAACATCGATAAGCTGGCCACACAGGGCCTGCTCTTCACCAATGCCTATGCCGCACCGGTTTGTTCTCCCACCCGGGCCGGCATTCAGTCGGGTCAGTATCCGGCCAGAGTGGGGATTTTCGATTTTATTCCCGGGCACTGGCGTCCCCACGAGGAAGTGACCGTTCCGCATCACAAAGTCCAGCATTTACCGGATGACATTACCACTATTGGCAATGCCTTGCAGGCGGCAGGTTATAAAACCGGGTATTTTGGCAAGTGGCATTTGGGTGCAAAACCGGAGCATTTGCCCGATGCACGGGGTTATACGAAAGCACACATGTACGCCGGCGGCGGTTTTTACCATCCGAAGTTTGTGCCCAAATATAATGGGGCCGGCAACAAACGCTTGAGTGACGTCCTCACTGACATGGGCGTCGACTTCATCCGAGAGAACCAGGAGGAACCGTTTTTTCTGTTTATTTCTCACTATGATGTGCACGTGCAGTTGGATGCCGACCGGGATTTGATAAGCAAGTATTTGAAAAAAGAAAAGGTCCCCGACTATGCCTGTAATGCCGTGTATGCCGCCATGATAGAGCATGTGGACAAGAGCGTCGGGGACATCATGCATGCGGTGGACGAATTGGGTTTGACGGACAATACGGTATTTATCTTCTATTCAGACAATGGCGGCGTTGACAACCGATTCGACAATATCCCCTTGTTGGGGGGCGCGAGTAAGACCGTATATCCTGAAGATCATCCCTTACGCTATATAGCCACTTCAAACGCGCCCTTGCGCGCCGGCAAAGGAACGCTGTACGAAGGGGGCGTGCGTGTGCCCTTGATCGTCAGATGGCCGGGACACATCAAGCCGGCATCCAAAACAGAGGCCATCGTCTCATGTGTCGATTTTTATCCAACATTTTTGGAGCTATCACAGGGAAATAGACCACAGAACCAGGTGCTTGATGGGTTTTCAATGTGTCCGGTATGGACAGAAAGAAGCTTTGACCCGGAGCGCGAAGTCTTTACACATTATCCGGTCTATCACCACGCACAACCCATGTCGGCAGTGCGAAAAGGGGACTGGAAAATTGTGGAAAACCTGGTGTCCGGCGAGTTCGAGCTCTTCAATCTAAGGTATGATGTCAGTGAAATGACCGACCTCAAGTTTAGCTTTCCCCCTAAGTTCAAAGAAATGAAAGCAGTTTTGAAGAAATGGCAGGAAGACACAAAAGCTCAAATGCCGGTTCCCAATCCCCAATTTGATCCCGCAAAAAGATACGATTGGGGAAGAAATCCTTTTCGGAAATAAGGTGAACGATATGAAAACGAAGTTCATGATTGCGGTCGTATTGATGACATTATCCCCGGCTGCCCACGCTGCGGAGCGACCGATGAATGTGATATTCATTCTGGCCGACGACCTGGGCATCTGCGATGTCAGGGCATATGCCCAGCGCTTCACGGGTACGGCGATCCAGGAAATGTATTACGAAACCCCGCATCTGGATCGTCTGGTGTCAGAGGGCATGGCCTTTTCGCAGGCCTATGCGTGCCAGCTCTGTTCGCCCACGCGGGCCAGCCTGCTGACTGGAAAGAACGCGGCCCGCGTAGGCGTGACCACGGCCACGCCCGGCAGCGTCAGGAGCTACTACAACCAGGGCATTAACCCACCTGCGGGTTACCTGCCTCAAGATGCAATCTACTGGGGCGATAACATCAAGGTCGAGCAGGCCCTGGTCAATGGCTCGACCCTGCTGGCTCTCCCGGCCGGGCAACCAGGGGACCGGGGCCGGGATGAGATCACCCTGGCTAAGGCCCTGAAGGGCCACCATTCAGCCTTTATCGGTAAATGGCACTTGGGAGGTCACGGCGCTGAAGGTTGGCAGCCCAAGGATCAGGGGTTTGAAGAATTATCCTATTTCGATGCCGGCGGATCCATTTATTTTAACTGGCGCAAACAATGGAATCAGCGCCGCAAGAGCCATGAGGGCATGCCACAGGAACAGTTATGGATGGGCAAGACAGGACAGGATTTCGGCAAGACTTATCTGACCGATGAGCTGACCGAACACGCTGTGCAGTTCTTGAAGCAACGGGTGTCCCAGAAACAGCCCTTCTTCCTCTACTTCTGTCACTTCTCCGTGCATACGCCCATTCAGGCCAAGCCGAAGGACATCGCCTATTTCAAGGGCAAGCCTACGCGCGGGTGGAATGGTCACGACCATCCCACCTACGCGGCTATGGTGCGCGCCCTGGATGATTCCGTGGGACGTATTCTGGATACGCTCGAGCAGACCGGCCTCGATGACAATACCCTGGTGGTCTTCATGAGCGATAACGGCGGCGTAATGTATGTGCAAGAGGGGCCGACTGACAATGCCCCCTTCAAGGGCGGCAAGGCCATGCTGTTTGAGGGGGGCATTCGTGTCCCGCTGGTCTTCCGGTGGAAGGGCAGGATTCAGGCCGGTCAGTGGTGTGACATTCCCGTGCATGCCAGCGATCTGTTTCCGACGCTGCTGGACTTGGCCGGCTACGATGTGACTGCCCATATTGAACTGGGCGGGATCGACGGTCGCAGTTTCAAGGGACTGTTGCGCGATCCGGAAAACAGGCAGCGATCCTACACGCGCGATACCTTCTTCTGGCACTATCCCTTCAACGTAATCGTCAAGCATCCGGACGACGGCGTGCCGTTGGCGCCGCACTCGGCCATTCGGCAAGGGGACTATAAACTGATTCACGATTGGTCGGGACGTCTCCTGCTGCACAACATCGTAAAGGATCCCTTTGAAAAACGGGATCTGTCCGAGACGATGCCGGACACGACGCGGGCGTTGTTCGTGCGCCTGCATGATTGGCTGGATACGCAGGTGGACGTGAAATACCATCCCGCCCTGAACCCGGACTACTGTGCCGACAAGGAGGCGCGTAGCCGCCCCTTCATAGACCTGCGCGCAAAACACCTGGGGTCCGATCGAGCGATTCGAAGCCCCCAAAGCGACCCGCGCCTCAAATCGAAACCTTGACATCATAGGCTTAGGATAGTTTGTTATGGGGGGGGGCGGCACGACAGACGTATCGTTAATGGAGTTAAATGAGAAATATCCGTTTATTCAAGGGGTATCATCACATGATTATGAAGATCACTTTTCGACTCGTTGTTTTTCTGCTTCTTATTCCAGTTGCCTTCTCGCAATCGGAGGGACAGTTGCGTCAGTGGTTGAAGCGGTTCCCGGCCGCGGACACCGATGGCGACGGCGCGCTGACGGTCAAGGAAGCGAAGGCATTCATGGCAGCCCGCAGGCGGGCCAGAAATGCACAGGGACCGCGTGCAGAATTCAGGGTGGATCCGGGCTGGAGCAAGGCACGCTTTCCTGACAGTGCGGTTTGCTACAAGACGCCGAAAGAGATCCAGGCTATTTACCGAAAGGCGTTCCCTGCCGACCGGCAACCGGTGTTCAATGTCCCCAGGCCGGAGAAGGCCTTGCGCATTGTAGGTACAGGACACAGCTTCATGGCACCCGGATACCGGACCTTTCCTGTGATCTGTCGAGCTGCGGGATTCGAGCAGCCGCTCCGAACCCACACTGGCGGTGGGATGACAGGCAGTGCCCGCTACAAATGGGAACAGGAGAATGGGATTTTCGAGTTCGCAGGCAAGCCGGAGCCCAAACTGCTGGCGGCCATTGCCACGGGCGCCTGGGACGCCATGATGTGGGGGCCCTATCTCGCGGACCAGCCCGCGTATTACGCCTGCTGGATCGACTTCTGCCTCAAGTACAATCCCAAAATGGAATTCTTCCTCAGCGATGCCTGGCCGCAGTTGCGTCAGTTGAGTTCTTTACCCGAGAGCGAGGATGAACTGAGTGCAGCGACCTTCGTTCGTTTGGCCCGGGAGAGGCGCGTAACCACTGAGAAGCTAATCGCTGCTCTTGACCGTAAGTACGCAGGCAAGGTTCATATCATGCCCACGTCCGACGCCATGGTGCTGGCGGTTCAGGCCTACTATGAGGGCAGACTGCCGGGCATTGAGGGCGTCAACCGTTGGCTGGGCGGCAAGACCTACAGCATCTGGCGCGATCAACTCGGGCATCTCGGACCGGGCTTTGAGCGGCTCGAAGGGTACGTGTTCTACGCCACCGTGTACAGGCGGTCACCCGCCCTCATTGAAGGGGATATCCCCTTCAAGCCCTTAGTTGACAAAAAGCTCGGCAAGCTCGATCCGCCACGTCAGGAAGTGGACCGACTCTTCCGCCGCATCGCCTGGGAAGCCGTCATCAACAATCCGCTATCCGATGTGACAGATCGGGACAGGGACGGGATTGGGGACTGAGTCCCAATGCCGGGAATGCCGGGGATCAGGCCTCAGGATATCGATTACGCTGTCTGTGATTGCATATTTTTGAGGCCGGCATCAAAATGAGCCTCGCACCGGGCGTGAGCGTTTTTGTCTCTGACAAGGAAGGCCATACTTGCCGAGGTTCTTAGTATTTACTGTTGCGCTGCGGTGCCTGTCGTCCACATCACGAAAACGAACCCCATCGCTTTTAGAAGCTCCTTCCGGGTTGACACGCATGAGACCACCTCGTGGCAATGTGCCCAGAATGTTCCCAAAACAGAATATACATTCTGAGCACTGCTGCCAATGAGAGACGTTGATTTGCTTCTTAGAAAGGATTTATGTAAATCGGGGAGACAAGATTTGAACTTGCGACCTCTGCGTCCCGAACGCAGCGCTCTGGCCAAACTGAGCTACTCCCCGGTCAACCAGTCTACAAAATAGCATATGCTTCGCTGGAATGCAAGCTATAATAAATTTACCGGATCAATATCTATAGCGATCTTCACCATCGGCCGGATCGGGCCCTGGCCTCGCAGTTCGGCGAAAAGCCGCTGGATCGTTGCCGCTTCAGGGGCCTGGATGATGATTTGCATCCTGTGGAAACGCTGGATTCGGCTGATCGTTGGCGGCATCGGCCCGCGAACGGTGGCTTCCAATCCGTCCCGACGGATGATGCGATCAATGCGTTGCCGCATCTGCTGGCATGCCGCGTCGAGCTTATCGGACTTCATGTCCCGAAGGACGATCAGGGCCAGCCGCCAGAAAGGCGGTAGATTGCACGCCCGGCGGTGTTTCATTTCCTCCCTGACGAAACCGTCGAAATTCCCGCCGAGGGCGTATCGAATCGCCGGCTGGTTGGCCAGGAACGTTTGGACGAAGACCGTGCCTTTCTTTTCGGCGCGTCCCGCACGGCCGGCGACTTGTGAAATCAGTTGGAACGTTCGCTCGTTCGCTCTGAAATCGGGCAGATAGAGAGACGTATCGGCGCTGATAATACCGACCAGTGTCACATTTGGGAAATGCAGACCCTTGGCGAGCATTTGCGTGCCGGCCAATATATCAATGCGCCCTTCGCCGAAGTCTTTGAGCAGGCGGTAGTAGTCTTTACCGGCCATCGTATCGCTGTCGATCCGTGCGATACGGGCCTGTGGGAATTTCTTGGCCAATTCTTCTTCGAGCCGTTGCGAGCCCATTCCGATCATGGCGAATCCCTTGCCGCAAAGGGGGCACTTTTCCGGCACGAGCGTTTGGGATAAACAGTGATGGCAGATGGCGTAGCCGTAATTAATATGCTCGCCTGTGACGGTTCGCATTCGCTTGTAGCGGGGGGCGTTCGATTTGTGGAAGGTTAGCGTGACGTCGCAATTTCGGCAGTGCAGCGAATGTTTGCATGAAGGGCAAAATACGAAATTGCTGTATCCCCTTCGGTTCAGGAGCAAAATGGCCTGCTCTTTCCTCGCAAGGATTTCTTTTAAATGCCCCGCCAACGGATCGCTGATTAGGTTGATGCCCTTTTTCGTCATTTTTGTTTGCGTTAAATCAACGAGCCTCATTTTAGGCATCGGCAGGTCCATGACGCGTTTGGGCAGGCGGACGAGGTGGAAGTGTTTCTTAAGCTGACAGTTGGCCAGCATTTCCAGCGACGGCGTCGCGCTGCCCAGAATGCAATGTGCGCTCGCAAGCTGGGCCCGTTTAATGGCCACGTCACGGCCGTGATAGCGCGGCGCCGTGTCCTGCTTGAAGCTGGGCTCGTGCTCCTCATCGACAACGACCAGGCCGAGGTTTGCCAGCGGTGCAAACACCGCCGAGCGGGCGCCGATGACTACATCCGCATCGCCTGATTTAACCTTTTGCCATTGGGCGTTACGTTGAGATGCGGTCAATCCTGAGTGCATGACGGCGATTCGTGCGAACCGTGCATTGAAACGCTGGACGGTTTGGGCCGTCAGGGCGATTTCAGGAAGAAGGACGATGGCGCTCTTACCTTTTCGCAGAACCGTCTGAATCGCCCGAATGTAAAGTTCCGTTTTGCCGCTGTCGGTGACGCCATAAAGCAATGTGACGCCAAAATTGTTAGAGTCCATTTGAGCCTTGATGGCATCATATGCTTTTTGCTGATCCTCGTTGAGGATAACGTGCGGCTCCGTCTTGATCGCCATACCCTCCGGGATGGCGGGAAGTGATTTCAATATTGTCTTCTGGGTAATGGCGACGATTTGTTTTTCGGCTAATTTCTTAGCCGGTTCGATGCCGCAGCCGGCGGCCTTGACGATCTCGTGCAAATCCGCCGCCGAATCGGGATCGAACGCCTTCTCCGCCTGAAGGCAGGCGATAATCTGTTTTTGCTTTTTCCCCTTTAGATTCTCAACCGTCTGTTCAATCTCGGCCGGCTGGATCGTCAGGTGAACACATCGTTGCGTTTTGACGCCGATTTGCTTTTTCACCGCCGACGGCACCATCGCCGCTAAAACCTGGCCGAGGGGGCAGACGTAGTAGCTGCTGATCCACTTGGCCAGTTCCATCAAATGCGGGTCCAGTAGCGGCGATTCCTCAACGGCACGTTTGACGAGTTTGAGGTGAATACCCCGATCCTCGCTTCCGAACGCCCGCTCCGGCGGGATATCCGCTTCAACACAAAAGCCTTTCTCCAGCTTGTCGTTTCTTCCAAACGGCGCTTCCACCCGCTGGCCGGCCTGAATCGGCCATATCTCGTCCGGGGCCAGATAATCAAATTCCGCATCCGCCGCCGTCTCAAACGCTACGCGAATAATATGATTGCAAGCAATTTCCTGTGTTTCTTTGGATGCAAAAAGGGTGTCTGCCCGGCGTTTGCTCATTGGGTTTCTCGTTTAACTTGAGGTGCCAAATTGGCATCTCAAATTCTCACATTTTCCAAGATAACATAAATCGGTTCGCTTGAGTTATTTCGTTTCTGTATTTATACGGTATATACCTGCTTTTCGTCGTTTTTCGGATTTCTCGTCGATATGGGTATCTTCGCACACGTCCAGGCCGAGCCTGGCGATGAGGGTTTTGAGATAATCCAGATGCGGGCAGGGGGGCGCGTGGAAGTTGTCTTTCGTGATGCAGGACGACAATTGCACGACGATCCGGTCTTTAGTGATCCCTTCCAGCTTTTTGATCCGACGGGTTAGGTTGCTCAATTTCCGGTGCAGCGCCCGGCCGCAACAGCCGCCACAGGTTAGGTTGATTGTACGATAGACTTTGTCCCTGGGATAGCCGGAAAAACCGCCCGTGCGCTCGTGAAACGCCTTTTCACAATGGTAGCCGGGGCATCGTTCTTTAACGATATGGCATTGGACGATAACGACGTAATCTTTGCCCTTGAAATCGATCATAATCCATCATTCCCCTCGAGAATGCGGTTGAAAATAAGGTTTCATTTCTTCACTTCCGGAGTGCTCGGAGAC
>Ga0272442_10006456_pt1 | contig 15414 bp, 11 predicted proteins | sample SSMForm2O_FD_200262 | JGI IMG/M metagenome (GOLD analysis project Ga0272442, IMG submission 200262) | Marine sediment archaeal communities from Little Sippewissett salt marsh, Falmouth, MA, United States - SSM-Form-2O | ecosystem: Environmental > Aquatic > Marine > Wetlands > Sediment ...
AGCGGCTTTCAGAACGGTGATCGCGTGGTCTCCAACGGCTATCACGCTGAGCTCGTCAGCGTGCCGGAACATTTATGCGCCAAAATCCCCGATGATGTCAACGATACGACTGCCTCTTTCACGGTTCTTTCTTCCATTGCTTTGCAAGGTATTCGTCTGATTGACCCGACATTGGGTGAATCCGTGGCCGTGATGGGCCTGGGTTTGGTCGGTCTATTGGGCTGCCAGATCCTCAAAGCCAATGGCTGCCGGGTGTTGGGCTTTGATATTAATGAAAAGAAAGTCGAACTGGCTCGCCAGTTTGGTGTTGAGGCCCGTATCATCGGTCCCGGTGACGATCCGGTGCAGACGGCCATGGCGTTTACGAGCGGGCAGGGTGTTGACGCGGTCCTGATTACCGCAGCCACCAAAAGCAATGCCCCCATCGAACAGGCACCGAAAATGTGCCGCCAGCGGGGCCGGGTGGTTTTGGTCGGTGTCACCGGCCTGGAACTTAACCGGGCTGATTTTTACGCCAAAGAGATATCCGTCCAGGTCTCCTGCTCATATGGGCCTGGGCGGTATGACCAGGCTTATGAAAAGAAAGGCCTGGATTATCCGATTGGATTTGTCCGCTGGACCGAAAACCGTAATTTTCAGGCGGTCTTGGAATTAATGGCCAACGGGCAGATCAATACGCACCCGCTAGTTTCCCGCACTTTTCCCATTGACCAAGTTGATCAGGCCTACGAAGAGGTGGTTTCGAATCCAGACAGCCTGGGTATTATCCTGAAATATAGTCCTGAAGCAGATCTAAAATCCAAGACGATTAGCCTGAAGGCACCCTCCATCGGCCAGGCAGAGTCTGGTAACCCGGTGGTCGGTTTTATCGGTGCCGGCGGGTTTACCGGCGCGGTGCTGCTGCCCGGCTTTCAAAAGGCCGATTGCCGGTTAAAGACGATCACCAGCGCTTCCGGTATATCAAGCCATTCCCTAGGCAAGAAATTTGGTTTTGAAAATAATTCAACGGATGTCGAGTCCGTTTTTAATGATTCCGAGATCAATGTCGTGGTCATCACCACCAGGCATAACACCCATGCCGATTTCATTATCAAAGCGCTGCGGGCCGGGAAGCATGTGTTTGTTGAAAAGCCGCTTTGTATCTCTCAAGAGGAAATGGAATCGATTATTGCGGTTTATTCTGAGACCTCACAACAGTTCGCCGGGCAAATCCTGATGACGGGTTTTAACCGGCGGTTTTCGCCCTGCACCCAGGCCATCAAGAAACAGCTGGCTTCCCGTCGTGAGCCGTTATGCGCCACGTTAACGGTGAATGCCGGACAAATCCCTCTGGACCATTGGACCCAAAATCCGCATATCGGCGGCGGACGTATCATCGGCGAAGGCTGCCATTTTATTGATTTGATGAGGTTTATGGTCGGTTCACCGATAGAAAAGGTTTACGCAGCCACTACGGCTGGCCATCCGTTGACCAATTCGGATAAGGTTTCTCTGACCATGTCTTTTCAGGACGGCTCTTTGGGGATCATCAATTATTTCGCCAACGGCAGCAAGGACTATCCCAAGGAGCGCATGGAGGTCTTCTGTGAAGCCAAAACATGGGTCCTGGATAATTTTAAAACCGTGCAGGCCTATGGCTGCGGCCCCGGCGCCGGCTTGAAATTGCGCTCCCAGGATAAAGGCCATTGTGAAGAAGTACGCCAATTTCTGGCAGCTGTTAAAGATGGCCGGCCATCCCCGATCCCCTTCGCCGAGATCGTCGAAGTCACGCAGGCCGTTTTTTCGGTCCTGGAATCCGTTCGGACCGGATTGCCGGTCAGCATTCCCCGGATCATTGAAAGTGAAACATAGATAGCCCTGAATGGAATCCCGCTTAAAATATTACAACAGAATATTTTCTGCATATCTCACCAATCACAAAAGTCACCTGTCCTTCTGGCATGGCGACCCGCAGGTCAATGATCGTTTCCAGACAAACGATTTGGATGAATATTATATGCTGTTTTTTGAAAAGGCGGATTACACCGGGCAATATGATGCCGTTGGGATACCAATGCTCGATTACCGGGGCGAGGTCGGCCTGCAGTACAACCCGATCGCGATCGCCCAATACGGTTTGGGCAATTACAATTTTTATAAAAGAAATCAGGAACAGACTCGTTTCGATAAATGTCTGCGCGCGGCCGATTGGTTGGTTCGTAATCTTGAGAAAAATCATAAAGGCATTTATGTTTGGAATCATCACTTTGATTGGGAATACCGGGATAAGCTCAAAGCACCCTGGTATTCGGCTTTGGCCCAAGGGCAGGGGATATCTTTGTTAGTCAGAGTTTTTAAGGAGACGGGCCGTCAGGAATATAAAGTCACGGCGGATCAGGCGCTGATTTCGTTTACAAGAGAAACGGAAGAAGGCGGGGTCGCCCATACGGACGAGAGGGGGTATGTTTGGTTTGAGGAAACGATCGTTAATCCGCCGACCCATATCCTCAACGGGTTCATCTGGGCTATGTGGGGCGTATATGATTATTATTTTTTGACCAGGGATGAAGCGGCCCAGCAATTGTTCCAAAAGGCCGTCCAAACATTGGAAGACAATCTGAAAGATTTTGACTGCGGTTTCTGGTCGCTGTACGAACAATCCGGCACTCGGCTGAAGATGCTGGCCAGCCCATTTTATCATCGCTTGCATATTGTCCAGCTTCGAATCATGGCTCAATTAACCGGGAAGGAGGTTTTTGCCCGTTACGCCGCCCGGTGGGAAGGGTATTGCCAGGATATCCTGAAAAGGAATCTGGCTTATATCTATAAAGCCTTTTTTAAGCTCTGCTACTATTAATCAGCATGCACGTTTTATTCATTCATCAGTTCTTTCTTACTCCGGCCGAGACCGGGAGCACCCGGCATTTCGAATTGGCTCGCCATCTTGTCCAAAGCGGCCACCGAGTGACGGTGATTCGCAGCAATTTGAATTACATGACCGGCCGCGAAGATCAAGTTACCCCGGCCGATTTGGTGGGCCGAGGGACAGTGGATGGAATCAATATGATCCGCGCCTGGACGTATCGGGGCGTGCATAAGAATTATTCGGCGCGGTTGCTCGGCTTTCTTTCCTTTATGGCATCCAGCCTTTGGTCGGGTCTGCGGCTGAAGGATGCGGATATTGTCATTGCCTGTTCCCCGCAGATTTTTACCGGTATAACGGGCTGGCTAATCGGCCGCTTGCGGCGCATTCCGTTTGTTTTCGAAATCCGCGATTTGTGGCCGCGGTTCGCCATCGAGATGGGCGTCCTGAAGAATCCGGTGTTTATCGCGCTGGCCCGTGGATTGGAAAAATTCATCTACCGGCGGGCCGATTCTTTTATTATCAATTCCTCGGGATTTGCTTCCCATCTGAAAAGGTTCGGGATACCGGATGACAGGGTTTTCTTGATTCCCAATGGCGTGAATACCGAATTTTTTCAGCCCGGTCAGAAAAACAATTCTGTCCGGCGGGATTACTGGCTTGACAGCAATTTTATTGTGATGTACGCCGGGGCACATGGCCCGGCGAATGATTTGGATACTGTTCTTCGGGCTGCGGAATTATTGAAAGGCCATCCGGATATTAAATTTTTGTTGGTCGGCGACGGTAAAGAAAAACAACGTCTGATAAATTCGGCCCATCAGCGGCAATTAGATAATATCATCTTTGCAGATGCCCAACCCAAAGAAAACATGCCGGAATTCTGTCACGCGGCCGATATTTGCCTAGCTATCCTGCAGAAGAGGGATGCCTTTAAGACAGTCTATCCCAATAAACTTTTCGATTATATGGCCAGCGGTCGGCCGGTAATCCTGGCGATCGACGGTGTCGGCCGCGAGATATTGGAAAAGGCTGAAGCTGGCGTGTTTGTGGAACCTGAAAATCCCGAAGCGCTAGCCGCCGTTATCAATGGTTTATATCGGGACAGGAAAGATCTTGATCAATGGGGCATGAACGGCAGGTGGTATGTGCAGGAACATTTTGAGCGGAACAAAATAGCGGAAAAATTAAAAACCGTACTTGAGAATATCTGTGAGAATGACAAAAGGCGACATGCAGCTGGATAAAGCAGATTCCCCGGATTATTCACTTGTGGCACGGCTTCATTCCGAATGCCTACCGGATGGCTTCTTGACACAGTTAGGGATTCCCTTTTTGAGTTTTCTTTACTATAATATCTCTCAATACCCAAAGGGAACGGTGATAGTTGCCAGAGAGGGAACTGAGGTCGCGGGTTTTGTCACCGGGGTTGGAAATACGCGGAATTTTTATCGCTATTTCATCGGGAACAATTTTTTCCGTGCCGCTTGGTTAATTTTTCCGGCACTTTTTAAAAAAGGGATTTTATTCAGAATTTGGAAAACCGTTTGTTGTCCCCAGCAGGGCAACAAACCGGATTGGCCGGCGGCCGAATTATTCAGCCTCGCGGTCCATCCGGATTACCGCGGCCGGGGCGTGGCGGGTCAATTATTTGACGGATTAGTAGCTCATTTCCGCAAAAACGGGATTAACGAATTCAAGATTGTGGCGGGCGCCGAGCTTGCGCGCGCGCAAAGATTTTATGAGCACAAGGGCTGCCAGCGGGCCGGGATGATCGAGGTTCACGGGGGCAGCCGCTCAATAGTGTATACCTTTAATATTTCATGATATGCTGTATGTGATTCCGATCAGTCTTTTTTGTCTGGCAGCCGGCCTGACCCCTTTGGCGGCGCGTTGGGCCAGACATCTTAAAATTGTTGACCACCCGGAAGGAACGCCGCTCAAAATCCATACCGAACCGCGCCCTTTGTGCGGGGGCATGGTCCTGGCGGTCTGCCTGACAGTCGGTTCACTGATCTATTTAACGCAGTATCCTTTTTCAAAAGCGGGCGTCACGCAGATTATACTCATACTGGTGGCTGGCCTGTTGGTTTTTTTTGTCGGTTTAAAAGATGATAAAGCCGGCCTGCATCCCGGTTTTCGATTGGGCATTCATTTTTTTAGCGCCTCGATTGTCTTATTGATGGGGATCAGGTTCGGAATGCTGCCGTGCGGCATTGCCGGTATTTGCATAACCTTATTTTGTCTTGTCGGGACACTCAATGCCTGGAATTTTATCGACGGGATGGACGGATTATGCGCAAGCCTGGCTTTGATTTCGGGTACGGGGTTCCTTATGCTGGGATATGGTCAGTCCAATAATGTCTTGATGGTTTTTGCGCTCATTATGGGTGTTAGCCTGTTGGGTATTTTGCTTTATAACCTTTTTCCGGCCCGGATTTTCCTGGGCGATTCTGGCAGCGGTTTGCTGGGCTTGCTTTTGAGCTCAATGGTGATTGTGGCAAATCCCGGAATATGGAATCTGAAAGTTTTTTTGGGCTTTATGCTGTTGATCGGTATTCCGCTTGCGGATATTTTTATTGCGGTCATGCGGCGTATCTTCAGTCAGCGGCCGCTTTTTCAGGGCGACCGCAATCACATTTATGACCTTTTATTAAAAAAAGGCTGGTCACAGCCAAAGGTGTGGGCTTTGCTATGTGGAATCCAGGTCCTGTTCGTGCTTGCGGGGCTAAAAATATTAGAAACAGTAACAAAACCTTGTTGAATCGGTTTTCGGGCTGTGTCCCGTGCTCAAACATCCTCGCTCCCTTCGGTCGCTGCGGAACTGCGCGCGGGACACAGCCCGAAAACCGCCCGATATAAGAGGTTTTGAAACCATTTCTAAGCAAATCAATACTGTAAAATGAAAGTACCACTTTCCAGCCCGGACATAACTCCGGCAGAAAAAAAGGCTGTTCTCAAAGTCCTGAGCACGGCGCGGCTTGCCCTGGGGCCGAAGCTATTGGAATTTGAGACGCGGTTCGCGCGATACATCGGCCGAAAATACGCTGTTGCCGTCAACAGCGGCACCAGCGCCCTGCATTTGATTTTATTAGGCTTAGGGATCGGGCCGGGAGATGAGGTCATCACAACCCCGTTCAGTTTTATCGCTTCGGCCAACTGCATTTTGTTCGTCGGCGCCAAACCGGTTTTCGCTGATATCGAGCAGCAGTCATTAAACATTGATCCGTTACAGATCGAGAAGAGGATTACCTCACGGACCAAGGCCGTACTGGGCGTGGATATTTTCGGGCAACCGGCTGACTGGAGGTCGATATCGCGTATCGCCCGTAAACACGGATTCAAAGTAATCGAGGATTCCTGCGAGGCCTTGGGGTCTGAGTATAAAGGCAAGAAATGCGGTTGTTTCGGTGAGGCGGCCGCATTTGCCTTTTATCCGAACAAACAGATGACCACCGCGGAAGGCGGGATGGTTGTCACGGATAATAAGCGGCTGGCTGATTTATGCCGAAGTCTGCGGAATCAGGGAAGGGACAAAGGTGCCGGCTGGCTGGAGCACGCGCGCCTGGGTTACAATTACCGCCTTTCGGATATCCATTGCGCCTTGGGCCTGGCCCAGCTAAAGCGGTTGAAGCGCATGGCCCATGAGCGCCGCAAGGTCGCCCAAACCTACGACCGGCTTTTCAATGACTGCGCAGATATTGAATTGCCCTTTGCGGGATGTGATGGTACAATAAACCCGTTTGTTTATGTGATTCGGCTTAAAAAGGGATTCACCCGCGCTGACCGGGATCTGATTTTGAAGCAACTGCGCAGCAAGGGTATAGGTTGTCATCATTATTTTGCGCCGATCCATTTGCAGCCGTTTTACCGCCGGATGTTCAATTATAAGCCGGGGGATTACCCGGTGACCGAGGCTGTGGCTGACAGAACCATTGCTTTGCCGTTTTTTAATCAATTGAGCCGGGCCCAGATGGGATATGTCGTTACTCACCTGAAAAAATCGATTAAGAACCTGTCAAAATAGTTTGCCATGCTGTTTTTTTTCCAAAAACACCGCAAATATTTCATGCTCCTGATTGACCTGATACTGGTCAATCTGTCGCTTTATCTGGCGTTCATGATTCGCTTTGACTGGCATCTGGTTTCTCCGTATTTGAACGCCTATCTAAATCTGATTTTATGGGCCAGCGTCCTCAGGCTGGCCACTTTCATGGTCTTTGGCTTGTATCAATGGTCATTTAGGTTTGCCAGCCTGAGTGAAGCCTTCAATGTCATCAAGGCAGTAACCGTCGGGACATTTATGTTAGTGGCCGTGGCCTATTTCGGGTATGCCAATGGGCTGGCCCGTTCGGTCCTAATTATTGATTATTTGCTCTGCTTGTTTTTAGTCGGATCGTCACGGTTTTCCTTCCGCATTATGTCCAAGCTGCCCTGGTGGCGTCATGCGACCGGCGCAAAAGCCCTGATCATCGGTGCCGGCGCGGCCGGGGTCATGGTCGCGCGCGAACTGATGCATCAAAAAGAGCGGCTTTATTTCCCGATTGGTTTTATCGATGATGATCCCCGTAAATGGCATGCCAGCATCCAGGGCATACGGGTGCTGGGCTCCACCGGAAAGATTAAGCAATTAGTCCAGAGCCTTAAGGTCGAAGTTATCATTATTGCCATCCCGTCGGCCAGCGGGAAGACGGTGCGCCAGATCGTCGGAGCGTGCGAAAACCTGGATGTCAAGATCAAGACCGTGCCCGGCCTGCATCAGATCCTGACCGGTGAGGTGGCGATCCAGCAGCTGCGCGAGGTCAAGCCCGAGGACCTGCTGGGCCGCGAGAGCGTTGAGATCAATAGGGACGATCTGCGTGATTTTATTCAGGACAAGGTCGTGCTGGTCACCGGCGCCGGCGGGACGATCGGCTCGGAACTGTGCCGCCAGATCGTTAAGTTCAATCCGTACATGCTGGTGGCGTTTGACCATGACGAGAACAATACTTATTTTCTCGATATGGAACTGAAGGAAAAGTATCCGTTCATCCATTTTAAGACCATCATCGGCGATATTAAAGACATCGGATTGTTGAAGCACACATTTACGAAATATAAGCCCAACATTATTTTTCATTCTGCCGCGCACAAGCATGTGCCTTTGATGGAGGCCAATCCGGCTGCCGCGGTCAAAAATAATATTATCGGGACGCGCAACTTCATGTATGCCGCCGAGCATTACGGGGTTGAGCGGTTTGTGATGATATCGTCGGATAAGGCGGTGAATCCGACCAGTGTCATGGGCGCGTCCAAAAGGATCGCCGAGATGATCATCCAGGCCAAGGCCAAGACCGCCCGGACCAAGTTCAGCGCGGTGCGTTTCGGTAACGTGATCGGCTCCAGCGGCAGTGTGGTGCCGATCTTTAAGCATCAGATTGAGAAAGGCGGACCGGTTACGGTCACCCACCCGGAGGTCAAACGCTATTTTATGGCCGCCGGTGAAGCGGCCCAGCTGGTTTTGGAGGCCGGCGCGATCGGCAAAGGCGGCGAGATCTTCATCCTGGATATGGGCGAGCCGATCGAGATCAAGGATTTGGCCCGCAACCTGATCACCCTGTCGGGGCTGGAGGTGGATGAGGATATCGAGATCAAGTATATCGGCCTGCGGCCGGGTGAGAAGATGCATGAGGAGCTTCTCTTGGATGCGGAAAACGACCAGGCCACCCAATACGATAAGGTGTTTATCGCTAAGCCGAAGGATCTTGACCAATTAAAACTGCGGCGCGAGGTCAAGGAGCTGGAGCGCTTTGCACATCTGATGGATGAAGAGGCCATTATCCGCAAGATGAAAGAGATGGTCTCTAATTATCACCGGCCGGCCGGACATTTTGACCACGAATTCAGTTTGGCAGCAGAAGAGTCAGGCGGCTGAGTAAATAATATTTTTGAGTTTAAGGTTTAAAGTTTAAAGTTTAAAGGATCCCGTATTTGTTTGACCTGTTATTATTGGCACCGTTCTTTAAACCTTAAACGTTAAACTTTAAACTTTTTATAAATGTCAAAAAGATTCCCCCGAGCGGTTTATGATATCATTGCCTTCAATCTGGCCCTGCTCATCCTCCTGGGCGTTTATTTTCCTCTGTCCGTCAAAATCCTACTGTATTTTTCCGCGGTTCTTTATACTCTCCTGATTGTCTTTTTGATCCTTATCTGGCGGCCCAAAGAATTTTTTCCGGATAATATCCTCACCCTGCCTGTGGGCCTTTTTTTCCTGGCGGTCGAGCTATCGGTTTTGTTAAGCGTCAACGAGTATCAAAGTCAAAAGTTTTTCTTTTCAAGGTTCCTGGGCTATATGCTCGCTTTTTTTCTGGGGGCGGCCGCGGCGCGGGACCGTAAAACCGAACGTTTTTTACCGCTTGTTTTTTTTATCGGCAGTCTTGTTATTACCGCCGGAGGGTTATGGGATTACTGGCGTCTTGCGCCGCCGCGGCTTTTTACGTCTTTCGGCACCGAAGTCCATTGGCCGGTGATGCTGGGGATATACATGCCTTTTTCGGCAAGTTTAATCTTATTCTCGGATCGAAAAAAACTTAAAATATCCGGCTTGGTCTGCTTTGGATTATTGTCTTTTTGTATGCTTTTTCATGCTGCCCGGAGTGTATGGGCCGGAATCATATTCATTGTTGGTATCTTGTTTGTCTTGAAAAAACAGCGATGGCTGTTTGTTTTGGGTCTTAGTGTATTGCTCGCAGTATTCTTATTTTCTCCGTATGTTCGTTACCGGATTCAGACAGTTTTTCATGCTGAAACAAAGTTAAATATGAACCGTCCGGCTTTAGAGATCTTTGAGGATTTTCCGGTTACCGGCGCGGGCTTGGCCACGTTTGAGGTATTAAAGCCCATTTACGCTCCGGATGCTTACTTGGATTATATTCATACTGATAATACCTATACGGAAATCATGGCCGAAAACGGCCTGTTGGGGCTGACAGCGTTTATCTGGATTTTTGTTGTTTTCTTCCGGGAAGCGGCCGCGGTGATCAAACGGCAGCTGGAGAAAAACAATATTGATCCGCTTATGTTGGGCCTGGTTGGCGGGATTATGGCGCTTGCGATTATCAATATCGCGACCAATGCCGTGACCGTGGGTTTTCAAAATGCGGTTATTTTCTGGATTGTGCTGGGTTATGCCTCCGCGCTGGTCTCCCGGGCGCGGCTGGAATCCGAATAATATTGTCATTCCCGCGGAAGCGGGAATCCATTTTTTCGTGTCATTCCCGCGCAGGCGGGAATCCAGTTTTGTGTCATTCCCGCGTAGGCGGGAATCCAGTTTTGTGTCATTCCCGCGCAGGCGGGAATCCAGTTTTGTGTCATTCCCGCGCAGGCGGGAATCCAGTTTTGTGTCATTCCCGCGGAAGCGGGAATCTAGGAGATGCGGCGACAGGAAGCACCGTGGATCCCCGCCTACGCGGGGATGACAAAAGGGTGCGGGGATGACAAAACAATAGTTATTGACACATAATTTAACTGTTCATATAATGTGAACAAAGAGTTTATGGATCATGAACATTTTATTTATGGAGGATGAACATGGAAGATATATTCTCAACTAAACAAAGGATAAAGCTTTTAAAAGCGATCATTCTAAAAACCGATAATATAAGCGTTAACAATATAGCAAGCCAGCAGAAATTGAGTAAAGGACTAGTATCAAAATATTTTGATATTCTCTTGAGAAAGAACATTCTGAAAAAGATAAATGGCAAATTCATAATAGTTGAATCGCCATTAGTTAAGGCAATAAAAATATGCCTTACGATAAACAGCATCAATACAAAATTGTTTAACAAGTATCCTTTTGTCAAAGGAGTTGGATTATATGGTAGTGGCGCTAAAGGAGAAAATACTGCTGAATCTGATGTTGATTTATGGATAAGGATCGAAAATACAGGTGAAAGTCAGTTGGCCCATTTAACATCAGAATTAAACAAAAGAATAAGTGACGTTAAAATTTTATTTTTGACTGAGAAAAAAATAAAAAAATTAAAAGAAGATGATGCTCTTTTTTACAACGCACTTGTCTTTGGTTCAATTGTTCTTTTAGGGGATAGAGATGGTATTCAAATATAAAGATTGTATTGAAAAGGGACTTTTAAGGAAAGTCCCATCTTCAAAAGACAAAGCTTTACAGTCAATCAATAAAGCCAAAAAATGGCTTGAAGAGGCGAAGAAAACACTTGCAGGAGAGGCTTTCGATTCATCTGTTCTTGCGTCCTATATGGTTATGTTTCATTCTGCGAGAGCCATTCTTTTCAGGGATGGATTTAGAGAAAGAAGTCATGCCTGCGTAGCCAGATATCTTGAGGAAAAATATGTCAAAACAAAGAAATGAGAGAAAACATGGATTGAACTCCTGGATCACCATAGAGAAATCAGGCACAATGATCAATACGATTTGAGCTTTTTTGCAACAGATGAAGAGGCCCGGGAAGCTTTAGATTCAGCCAGTAAATTTTTAAAACAAATTGAAAATCTATTAACCTTGAATGGATAAGAAGTCTTTCTCTGCTGCTGGGGGTGACAGAAAGCAGCGGGGATCTAGCTTTTGATGTCATTCCCGCCCCCGCTTCCTGCCTGCGCGGGGACAAGTTTCGCGGGGGTCCACTCCAGCGGGAATCCAGTGATTGTCATTCCCGCGTAGGCGGGAATCCAGGAGTTGCAGATGACAGCAATAGCCAAATGACAGAAAGCACCCGGGATCCCCGCTTTCGCGGGGATGACAAAAGGGCGCGGGGATGACAAGAGGAGGCGGGGATGACAAAAGGGCGCGGGGATGACAAGTAAAGCATAATGATGCAAAAATTTTCCATTATTGGCGTTTCCATCTCAGCCGTCAATCTTGACCTTGCGGCTGAGACGATTGATGAATGGCTTCAAAAGCGCGAAAAGCGTTATGTCTGCATCGCCCCGGTTTCGACGATCATGACCTGCCAGGACGATCCGGCCTATCGCGAGGTTATCAATCAGGCAGACATGGTCACCCCCGACGGCATGCCGGTTGTCTGGCTGGGCCGGAAGCAGGGCTTTAAGCAGATATCCCGCACTTACGGACCCGACCTGATGCCGTTAATCTGCAAACGCGGGCAGGAGAAGGGTTACCGTCATTATTTTTACGGCGGTTCCGAAGAGACGCTGCGCCGGATGGAAACGCGGCTTCGCAACCGTTATCCCCGCATTCAGATAGCCGGCCGGTATTCCCCGCCGTTTCGGGAATTGACTTCCGCAGAACTCCAGGCCGATTTGGACCGCATCAATGCCACCAACGCCGATATCCTCTGGGTCGGTCTGGGTTCCCCGAAACAAGACTTTTGGATTGCCCAAAATCGTGCTAAACTAAATACTTCGATTTTGATTGGGGTAGGTGCGGCCTTTGATTTTCTAGCCGGGACCAAACCCCAGGCCCCGCGCTGGATGCAGAGAAGCGGCCTGGAATGGTTATTCCGGTTTTACCACGAACCCCGCCGGCTGTGGAAGCGCTATTTGCTCGGCAATCCGCGGTTTGTTTTTTTATTATTAAAAGAGGCTGTTTTTCGAAAATTTAATTTCTATAGAAGGAAGCGGGAAAATAACTAATAGTCATTCTCGCGAAGCTTGTCCCTGCGCAGGCGGGGAACGGGGAGCGGGAATCCATTTTTATGTCATTCCCGCGCAGGCGGGAAGCGGGGGCGGGGATGACAAAAACAGTAGGGATGACAAAAAATGCCCATGACTCGATATAAAAATTTCCTTATCAAATTTGCGTATATTGTATTCGACGTAGCCTGCGCCTGCCTGTCGATTTATCTGGCCGCTTACCTGCGCAAGGCGACCCTGCCGTTTTCGGTCACATTCGGGAATATCTTTTTTAAAGAGATTAACCCGTTCCGTTTTGTTTTCCTGTTTTGGATTCTGATCTCGATCCTGTTCAATCATGCCCATAAGTTGTATTACACCAAACGCGAGCTCTTTGAAAGCATCGAGATCTGGGAGGTCTTCAAATCCGTATTCCTGTCCGCCCTGGCCACGATCATGCTGATCTATCTGGCCAAGATCGAGGGCTTCCCGCGCATGATCTTCGGGCTGTCCGCGGTTTTCATGACGGTTTCGTTCTCGGTCTGGCGGATCCTCAAACGCCTGTACGTCGAATATCTGGTCGTGCACGGGTTTAATAATTTCAATGCCCTGATCGTCGGCGCCGGCCGCGTCGGCGAGGCCCTGGCGCGCGAGATCGAAGCCCGGCCTACGCTGGGGATCAAGGTCAGAGGCTTTCTGGATGATTATAAAGACGAAGGCCCGGCTAGCAACCGCTGGAAGGTCTTGGGCAAGATCGCCGATTTCCCCCGCATCGCGCCGCGCGAATTCATCAATCATCTCTTCATCACGATCTACCATGACAGCGATGCGTTTTTTAAATTATTGAGCCAGGCCAAAGAGCTCGGGGTTGCGGTACGGGTTATCCCGCAGGGGTTCGAGCTCATGTCGGGCGAGTTTCTGAAATACGATATTGGTCTTATCCCGGTTCTGGAATATTCCGATATGCAGCAGCTGCGCAAGCAGGCCGGCAAGCGGATTTTTGATTTTTGTGTGAGTCTGGTTATGCTGGTTGCCCTCAGCCCTGTTTACCTGCTGCTTGCCGCGGCCGTTGTACTCGACAGCCGCGGTCCGGTTTCTTACCGCTGCCGGCGCTATGGCCGCGGCGGCCGGGTATTTTACATGATCAAATTCCGCAGCATGGTCAAAGACGCTGATAAAATGAAGTCTGAAATCGAGCATCAAAATGAGGCCGACGGGCCGATCTTCAAGATTAAAAATGATCCGCGGGTTACCCGGGTGGGCCGATTTTTACGTAAATACAGCCTGGATGAACTGCCCCAGATTTTTAATGTGCTGATGGGGGATATGAGCCTGGTAGGTCCGCGGCCTTTCCCGATTAGCCAGATCGAGAAAGAGGACCTGCGCCAATTGAAACGCCTTGAAGTCCGGCCCGGGATTACCGGGCTGTGGCAGATACGCGGCCGCAGCGATATATCATTTACCAAACTCCTGCGCTGGGATATTTGGTATATTAACAATTGGTCGTTGTGGCTGGATTGGAATATCCTTTTGCAGACCGTGCCGGTGGTTCTCAAGGGCAAAGGCGCGTATTAAGTGTTTATGTTTATTGAGAAAGTAACAGGGGTTTTTTAAGCGCACAATCAGAAATTTTTTGCCAAATGTTGACGAGGATTTGCGGCGAGGTCGCGCCGGAACTGACCGAAGGGAATTCCGGCAGGCGACCGAGGCCGTAAACCGAAGTCAACGGCAAAAAGTTTCGTGCGCAAAGAAACCCCTGTTACTTTCTCAGGGATCAGTAATTCGAGCATCGATATTTTCGAATGATATCTACCGATAAAATTATCAGTAAGATTGACGCCGCGATCCGATTCTTCCTTTACGTGCTTGTCTTCTGGATTCCGGTCAGCAACGCTGCGGTCGAGAGCTGTGTTATTACAGCGGTTGTGCTTTGGCTGGTCAAACGCGGTTTTTTGATTAACCGGGCTGCAAGGGAGCGGCGCCTGAACTGGTTGCGGTTTTTCGAGATCTTGCGGCCGGCTGAGACCGTCCTGGATTTGCCGATAGCGGTATTTATATTCGTTTGCCTACTGTCCTGTCTTTTCAGCGCTCAGCCGGCGGAATCTCTTTCGGCTTTTTTCACCAAGACCATGGAGTGGTTCGTCGTTTTTTATCTGTTCGTCGAAGTCATGACCCAGAAAAAACACTACCGCATTGTACTGGGTATTTTTCTGGTCGCTTCGGCCGGAACCGCATTGGATAGTCTGATCCAATATTATTTTACCGGGAGTGATCTTTTTCGCGGCCGCGAAATTACCCGCGGCGGGGCCTGCGCGGCTTTTAACCACGCCAATAGTCTGGGAACGTACTGGATCACGGCTTTGCCGCTTATGCTTGCGCTCGGGATGGCCGGTTTCAGAAAAAGGATATCCTATTGGGCGGTTATGACCCTCATGGTCTGGTCGCTAATGATCACCTATTCGCGCGCGGCTTGGCTGGCGCTGGTCGGCGGATTGATGGTCTTTCTTTATTTAGCCCGTCGAAAAAAAATATTTATGATACTCGTTATTTTGCTGGCTGTATTCTTGCTGGTTGTGGCGGTTACGCCCGATGCGGTTTTGCAGAAATTCCGCCTGGACCGCAGCGCTTTTTACAATGCCCTTTCCTGGCGCCAGGGTTTATGGGAGGACAGTCTGTTGATGATCCGCGAAAGGCCCTGGCTGGGCCACGGCATCAATACCTTTATGCGCCTGTTCCAGGGATACCGGCGCAAGGCCTTTGAACATATGCCGGGGTATGTCCCCCAGCCCTACAGCCCGACGTATGCCCACAATTGTTATCTGCAGATGGCTGCCGAAATTGGGGTGTTGGGCTTGCTGAGTTTTTTATGGATTCTCTTTCGTTTTTACCGGATTTCCATTAGAATGATACGAAATGGCTTTATTAACCAAAGCCAAAACGTTATTATCTTTATAGGACTTTTCGCAGGCATAACCGCG
>Ga0272442_10006457_pt1 | contig 15413 bp, 19 predicted proteins | sample SSMForm2O_FD_200262 | JGI IMG/M metagenome (GOLD analysis project Ga0272442, IMG submission 200262) | Marine sediment archaeal communities from Little Sippewissett salt marsh, Falmouth, MA, United States - SSM-Form-2O | ecosystem: Environmental > Aquatic > Marine > Wetlands > Sediment ...
CTATAGAACTGTTAATGATGCAACGCCGAATAAATAATGACTTCTCGCGCGGGACCAGATTCCCAGAGGAATCGAAAAACAGATTCGGCAATTCGTCGTCGAGGTCCAGTGCTGCCGCGCGGGCCAACCCCACCATGCAGTAGCCCTTGGACCCTCTAATAGTTATTGGCACGGTGAATCGTCCAGGCGTCCCAACGGATACCAGGGCAGTCAGGTACGCGCCGTTGGCATCCCAGGCCGATGAGCCCTTGAACTTGAGCTTGCCGCCGCTGACCTCCACGTTAGCCCCGGCATCAACCATGGTCAGGTGGCCGGCGTCGCTGGCGAAATCGTCGGTCCATTGCTCCACAAGTGACAACTTGCAGGCCCGCTTGCCGGTGCCGTCTATGTACTCCAGCTTGTCCGAATCGGACAAGGTTAGTTCGTCGTGGAACCAGCCGAGCGAGGCCACTATTCCACCATTGCCAGCGCCGCCGCGCGAAGCTCGTCACGGCATTCGGTCAGGAGCACGGCAGCCGCAGCGGTCACGCCCAGTGCGGCCACATCGTTGGCACCGTATTCCGGCTCTGTTGACAACGTGCCCAACCAAGCCGCCTTCACTCCGCTACCGGCCAGCACGCGGTTGCGCACGCTGGTGCGCCAGGCATTGACGTCCACCGGCTCGGGCTGCTCGGGTTCGCTCTCGCTGAGCACCCCCTGGGCCGCCAGGGTGAAGTCGACCACCTGCTTGAGCAGGCGCAGCTTGGTTATCTGGGCGTCGGTGAGCATCTAACACTTCCCCCGCACAATCTGCACAAAGACCCACAAGACGAAACTGATCGCTATCACGATGCACGCGAGGATCAGCCAGTCGCTGCCGGCGATCATGCCCCGCCCCCTTCCTGCGTGGGCGGCGTGTCCCCGAACGTCGCGACCGCCATTAGCCCGTCGAGGATTCGCGCGCGCTCCCCGGGCGTTGACTCCGGGGGCACACACACCGCCTGCCACTCGCCGCCGAGCAAGGCCGAGACCCATCCGCGCCGGCCAAGCTCCTCGACCGTGACGGCCCGGTCGCGCGCCCACCACTCCTCGAACTCCCGACGCGAGATCACGACCGCATCCCTATCCGATCCCGGAGCCATTCCCACACGGCGAAAAGCACCAGGAAGCCACCCGTCAGGAGCCAGCGCCAACGCTCCAGGCGACTCAACCGCTTGTTGATCGACGGCGCGCAGGTCTCGCGACAGTAGCTCCGCGCCGACTTCTGCTCTGCGCGCAACGCGAGAAGCGTCCGGAGCATGAGCCGTTGACGCGCCTCGGGGTCGTCCATTGCCCGCGCGGCCTCGCTGCGCTCAAGGTCGTCGAGCGCGTTGAGGTCGGGATGGTCAAGGATGCTGTCGCCGGGCATGATGTCCCCTCAGATTTCCCCGACGTTGGCCTGTTCAACGGCCGTGCTGACGTCCGTGGTGTTGATCTTGAGCAAGCTCTTGGCCTCTTCGGCGATCAGGTCTTTGAGCTTCGTGCCGTTGTCCAGCTTGGTCGCCGCGCGGCCGAGCACGCCAACTATTTCGCCGGACCTTTGGCTCTCGGCCTGTGCCTTCCGTCTCCGGAGCCATTCAACCCCGGCCAGCGCCAGGCCGATAGCCGGCCCCGCCCACGGTATCTTGTCCGCGAGCCATTCGCCGCCCTTGCGCAGGAACATGCCTATTGCAGACCGGGACGCCCGCTCGGCGCGGATGCCCTCGGCGTTTTCGACCGACGCCTCGACCGTCACGGGCACGGTTGCCGGGTCGATCTTGTCCGCGCCGATGTCGACCGCGACCTCGCCCAGCTCCGCGGAGACCGCCTCTCCTATGGCCGTTCCGGTCTCGGCAGCGTGCTTGCGCGCCCGCACGACGGCGACCTTGTCCCGGTAGGTGACGCACCCGCTGCACAGCACGGCCAGCACACAAACGGCGATCAGTGACCTCATGTCGCAACCTCCTGCACGGGGATCAGCCACTCGGCACTCTCGTCGAGCCGATCCCATCCCTCTTGCACATCGTAGACCCTGCCGGCCGCGTCAGTGATTGTGTCCCCCCGGGCCGGCTCGACCTCGACCTCGTCCAACACGAGGTCGGCCTGGTCGACGTAGAACGCTATCTCCGTCGCGCGCGAATAGACGCCCTCGGTGTCGACCACGTCCGCGCCCCTGTCGAGCCGTATCGCGGCCAGGGAAACGGAATCCTCCCCGCGCGCGTAGGTCACGGTCTCGCCGCCGGCCGTCCGAAAGGCGGCCTTGGCAGCGCGCGCGGCGGTCTGGTAGGGCGTCGTCACGGAGTCAACCCCTCATCACCACGAAGCGGATCGCGCTCTTCTCGATGCGGAGATCAGGCCGGCCGTCGACGTCGATCTGCAAGGTCTTGGCGCCCGGCTGATTGGTCACGACCACGCCCCGCTTGGTCTCAGCCTCGTGGCCGAATTCGACCTCGCTCCCGATCTCGATCTCGTCGGGGTTCTCGACCTCGACCAGGACCTCGTCGGCCGCGGGCTCGGGCTCCGACGCCTCGGGCGGCGCGGGCTCCTGGGGAGCCTCGGGGATCACGACCACGGGCTCGGTCGCCAGCGCCGGGTTCTTCTTGTCGCTCCAGAGGTACTTGCACTTGGAGCAACGCCACGGGTACAGGGTCGCCCCGCCGCTCTTGATCGGATCGCCCTCTCGGGTCGCCGTGCCTTTACACTCTGGACAGCGCATTCTCGCGTACCTCCCTAAGCTGCACGCCTGCCGCACAGACCAGCGGGCGCAGGATCTCCGGGTCGGCGAACTCTTCGCGGCACCATTGCCGCGCGGCCAGCCAACTCAGATAATTGGTCACTCTGTCCTGCTCCGGTGTCCACCCGTCGAGCATGACCTTGATATCAGCCGCCAGGGTCGCCAAGGTCGCGCGTTTAACTGCCCCGGCATCTATGCCGAGGTGGGGCCCGAGGGCCAGGACCGGGACGCCGGCGGCTAGTGCGTCTACAGCGGCGTTGGAATTGATCGTGATTACAAAGCTCGCGCCCGCGAGGGCACGCGCAAGGCTCGCGCTCCCCTTGGTCTCGCGATAGTCGGCGCGCTCATCCGTGGTGTCGGGCAATTCCGGCAGAAGCTTGTGCAGCGGGTTCGGCCGCTTGCGCGGGACCGCCGGATGCGGGCGGAAGTATGCCTTGACGCCTTCCGGGAGCGACTTGGACACCGCGCCCTGCAGAGGGATCGGCCCCTTGATCTCGCTGTCGGCCATCTGCGTATCGCCGGCCACCTGGCCGACCACAAGCACATAGCCCTGCCGGCGCGTGACCGGCACCAGGCCGCTCGGGTAGAACCGCGCGAGGCGGTCCCCGGCGCCCTCGGGAGCGGGCCCGCCGATCTGCCGACGCCAGCTCGACCAGTGCAGGAACCCCTCCGGGTCGGCCGTCATGTAGCGTTTCCGCTGGTAGAACCCATTCTCGCACCACAGAGCCGGAACGCGGTGTCTTGCCGCGGACTCCGCGAGCTTTCTGCGCCGGATGGGGTTCCAGGCGACGAGGAGCGCGGGCTTGTGCGGTAGCCGGTTGAGTATCCCCTCGTCGTCGCGCCGGTATCGCTTGACCAGGACCCCTAGGCCCCGGAGCCCCTCGGCGATCCCCGAGATGCAATGATCGTCCTCGCAGTCCTCGACCAGCGCATAGGGTCGACTATCGGGGGCGTTGTTCCACGCGCGCACAAGGGCCTCACGGTTGCCGTCAAGCCACAGGTGCAGCGCGTAGGGCAGTTGCCCGCCCGTGCGCGGCTCAGCCTGCCGCAGGGGAGCCACGTCGCCCCGGAGCGCGAGCTGGTAGTGCTCAGGCGCGCCGCGGTGTCTCATCGGCATGAACCACGGCCAGTCAGCGGTCACGAATAGACTCGGCTTCCGTTCGACGACCGCGGAGAACAAGTCGGGCCCGTAGCTGCAGCGGCTCTTTGCCGTCGTGGTCTTGGCCGCGTCGATCAACTCCCGCAGGCCGTCCGCGCGGGGTCCGCTGGCAATCACGCAGTTGTTGATCGGGACCTTGTGTCGCTGGCGACTCACAAACACCCGCCGGCCGTCGAGCCCCCACGCCTGCTCAGCCTCGCGGAGCGTCCGCAGGGGCCAGTAATCGATATCGAAATACCATCCGCCCTCACGGTAAAGCACGCTCAGCCGCACGAGGTCCGCCTTGCTGCTCGCGTGTCGGGCGCGCCGGCAAGCGTCCTCAAGCTCGGGGAGTATGCTGGTCTCGTCATGGACCTTGATCTCGTGGCGCGGGTTGACTCGGCGGAATGCCTGGATATTGCACTCGGCCCACACGGGCATAGGGCCCCCGACCCAAACGAAGTGCACCTTTCGGGGAATCAATGCTCGTCCCTCACAAGCTCGCCCTTGGACTCAAGCCCGCGGTTGTACCTCTTACGCGTCTCAGCCAGCGCCGCCTCGTGGTTCCCCTCGGCGCCGATCAGCTCCCAAAAGCGTGGCCAGGCCTCCGGGAGGGATTCAATAAAGACGGTCAGGCGGTTCCCCTCGAATCGATAGCCTTCCCGGAGCGGAGCCTTGCGCAGGGCCGAGTCGGCTAGCGCATTGATCGCGTCATAATAGTATTCCGCTGCGGCCCTCCGGAGCCCTGGCGTGTGACGCGTGCAGTTCACAAAACACGCAAGCTTAGCGAAGAGGTCCATGTTGAGGCGCCGGCTGTAGCTGCCCACACAGGCGGCGCGATCGCGGAGCAGGTGGACATAAACCGCATCCGAGCCGACCGGGTACCTCTTGAGCAACAAGGGCAGCCCCCACGTGAGATGGTGGTCGACCTCGATATGCTGATCCGGATAGCTGAGGTCCCCGATCGATTGCCGGGCGTGCGTCTCGTGGCCGGCCGTGAAGTTGGAAATGTGCTTGCAGGCCATCGCGAAGGTTCGCGTGCCGCACCGGCCCGTGCCGACGACGAAGACCCTCACGACCGCGCCCCCCGCTCCAGCGCGACTTCGCCGGGATCTTCCGCCCAAAGGCATCCGAGATTACGGAGCCAGGTCTCCCACATCGATCGATTCTTGTGGTAGCTCCCGGGCAACAGATAGACGCGCCGACCCGCGGCCAGCGCGCAAATCGAGAAGTGCAGCGCGTCAGTCACCACCACGCGATGATCTGACGCGAGCCTCAGGTATCCCCGGACGTCCCGCTTGCCGATCAGCTTGAAGGGAGCGCCCTGGTTGCCGGGCGTGTCCGAGAATCGTCCCTCGCGGTCATCCCGCAGGAAGATCCCCAGCCTTCTGCTAGGCTCGTGACTGACGTGCTCCTGGCGAAACCAGTACCCGAGGCCGATATCCGGCCACAACTCGGCTCTGGGCGCGTAGAGGCTGATGCTCTCCCGCTCCCGCGCGCAGAGCCTCACGCTCGTCGGTAGGAGCTCCGGGGCTCGCCAGGAGTTGGGCAGAATGGTTATTGGCAGGCCGTGCATGAGCGCTTTCTGCCGGATGCGCCAAGAGCCGCCCTTAAGCCCCATGTTGCCACCGCCGAAGAGCACCAGCTCATCGATGTCTCGGAGCGGTATCTTGCCGTTCCAAAGCCCGTCGGCCTTCTCCCAGTCCCACGGCTCGCGGCCCCTAACGGTGGGGGAAACCCAGCGCACGTCAAGCCCGTACTCCCGGGCCATGCCGTAAAATGCTTTCTCCTGTAGCGTATCGCCCACGTTGCCGTGCTCGCCACGCACGTAGCCAATCCGCTGGCCCATAAGCGGCTCGAAAAGCCCTCGCCAGGAGTCGAGCGGCAAAAGCCTCACGGCCGCGAGTCGCTTTCTGGCAGCAGGTAGCACTCAACCGGCTGGCGAGCTACCGGCCGGCCGTGGTGTATCTCGTCTCCCTGCGGGGTCCGATCCGTGTGCGCGAGGGCCACAATGCCCATGATGTCCATAGTGGGCGGCAACCGATAGCCCTTTAAGATGTCCCCCCATGTCCGCCCGCTGAGAATTCGGTGATGATCCATGCAGGTAAACGCGGAAACCCAGCAGGAGGCCAATCCGTGAGCCGTCGCGAGTAGCAGCATATTCTGAATCGCGGCAGCGCTATCCTGATACGGCAGAGTGGCCCACACCTTGCCCGCGGGCGCGCGCAGATAGGGGCAGCTAGCGCGGTCCACAAAGACGATTATCAAGGCCGCGGCCTGGCCGATGATGCGCTCCGACCCGCGCCTGCACGGGGCCAGGGCCGCAATCTGTTCGGGCCGGGTCTCGATGAGGAATCGCACCGGCTGCGTATTGGCGCCGCTGGGGGCGTAAACTCCAGCCGTCACGAGATCGATAAGCACGTCGCGGCTGATCGGCTCAGAACTATAGCCCTGCCGGCAGCTCCGACGAGCGAGTATTGCGCTGCGGACCGCTTCTAGCGCTTCCATAGCGTCACATCCCACCCCATAGAGGCCATGTATCTACACGCGCGGTTGCGCCGCTCGAAGTGATCCGGGCGGCGCTCGTTCCCGCGATCGTCTGAGAGATTGCGGTAGAAGGCACGCATGCCCGCAACGCATCGAGAGGGCACGTCAGCGACCTCTTGCGTGGCCGCGCACAATACGATATCGTCCTCGGCCCGTATCTCCTCGGGAAGCGCGCGCGCAAACGGTAGCGCCAGAAGCTCCCGCCGGCACGCATGTATCTTGCCCTTGACCACGCTCACCGGACCCTGCGCGTGACTGTACCGCGCGGCATCCTTGCCCCAATACATTTCCGGCCCGCAGCCCTGCAACCGCCGACATTCGGGGCCGACCACGGCCTCCGGGTACTGCTGCAGGGCGGCCAGCAGGGGGGCGGCAAACTGTGCGCAGGTCGGCAAGACATCGTCGTCCACGAAGACCAGCGATTCCGAACCGGACAGCAAGCCCAGGGCGTGCCGAGCCTGGCAACCCCAGTTATGCCGACTGTAAACATCGCGAGTCCCGAAATCCCCGGAGGCCCCCTCTGGCGCGTTGTGCCAAACCAGCACATGACGCGGTGCCGGATCTTGCCTGCGCATGATGGCGACAAGAGCCGGTATGTTCTCGGGCCGGCGATAGTTGAGGAGTATGACGTCGTAAGTCACGGCGACCTCCTCACTGCCTCGGCCAGATAGAGGCTGTGGCGGTACCGCTTGGTACGCCACGGGAAGGCGGTAATGCGCACGAAGTCCAGGATGCCACCGAAACGGTCGCGGATAAACTGCTCGGAAATGTAGGCGCGCGCATGCGTCGGAGTCTGCCAGTCAGGCATCGAAAGGAACAAGCGCGTCCCTGGCCGCACCGCGGAAAGGATTTCGAGGTCGTTAGGCAGATGCTCGAGGCTGTCACATAGGATCGCGTCCCACTGCCCCGCCCACGTCGCGGGCAGCGTGGCGTCCAAACGAGCGACCCTAGCTCTGTTGTCGCTGCGCAGGTAGGGCCGAGCGAACCTCACGGCAACGCGGCTCCAGTCGGACCAGAGATAGCGTTGGATGTCCGGCAGCTTCTTAAGGATCATCTGCGCCCGCTGGGGGTGCGCTGCGGCAAGCTCAAGGATTGTTCGGGGCTTTGCCGTGGCCACAGACTCAGCTATGACTTTATTCCGCGCGCAGTAAAGACCGCGGTCAAGCGTCCGGAGGTATTCCGTCGACTTGGCCAGCCCGAGCCCCACGACTCGCCTGGGCCGTGGCTGCGACACGGCAGGTATATCGAGCCGATCCCACCCGTGGAGCTTGGGGTGCCAGAGGTGCACGAAGCCCGTTACGGGCTCGCGCGTGTTGAGATCCTCAGCGGAGAGTCCGCGGGAAAGGAACCAGTCCGAGACCGGCCGGTCGAAGTTGCCCCAGGTAGTCTTGGACGGCCAGCCTCCGCACTCCAGAAGCTGAGCCCGGAGCATGAAGGCGTTCCCGGTTCCGTGGCGGGGCGTCGAGGGAGACCGCAAGGCCCCGCCTCGGCTCATTGCCATGTAGCCGGGAAACCACGCCTTGCCCTCATTCAGGTAGCCAAGCCCTCGCCTGAGCAGCTTCCAGGGCACCAGCATGTCACAGTCCAGGAAGAACAGGCGATCGCTGGCCGCCTTGTGGGCCAGATGATTGAGCGCGGCCCCCTTGTTGAATGGGCCGCTCATCTCCACGATTGTCAGTGGTATCTTGCCGATTGCCCGGGGAAGCCACTTGCGCAACGGCGCGAGTTGCGGCACGTCGGGCCAGTCGGCGACCAGTAGCTCGATTCGCAGATTGGCCTCACGGGCCGCGTGGACCAGGGAGTCAACCGTCCGCGGGAAGAGCGTCAGGCGCTCTCCCTCGACGTCAATCACACTGCGATTGCAGTGTGCGACGCATACGGATAGCTGCGCTCCCTGGTCCACGGCGACCTGAGCACGGTTAGTAACGCGACAGCTTGACCCGGACCGTGGCGTCCGCTGCGGCGGCGGCCTTCGTGACGTGCCCCACGACCTTGTTGGTGCTGGCGGTCGTGGTCACGACTTCGTTGACCGCGTCCCAGTAGACCTTAGTTCCCACGGTGAGGGCGCTCGCGGACCCGGTGTCCTTCGGGAACGTGAACTCTCCCTCGACGTCCAGCGCGCCCAGCGCACTCGCGGCAATGGCCCGCGGGGCCACCCCCACGAACTCACCGACGACGCAGATGTCCCCGGCCGATACTGCGCCGTCCGGGGTGTAATCGATTGACGGGCTGCCCGTCTTGACCCTCGTAGCACTCGCCATCTTAATGTCCTCCGATTGGCGTTTGTCGGTCTTGGCGGGGCGGGGGCCTACGTGACCCCCGCCCCAAGTCCCTCAGTCCTGGCCTTAGGCGCCGGCCATCTTCACCGCGGCGCGCGGATCGACGGCGGCGACGCCGAAGTCCCCGTATCCGCGGAACCCGAGCCCCAACGTGTCCGAGGCCACCCCGACCTGCTCGATGGTCGGCATGTCCTGGCCGTTGAGGTACGCGACCTCGAAGGCCGCCAGGGCTGCCGGGTCGGCCCACAGATACCAGGCCGTGGCCGAGTACCCGGTGAAGCTCGCGCTGGCGAGCTGCGGTATGCAGACCGGCTCGTAACGGCCCGCGTAGATGTTCGCCTCCGGAGCCTGCTCGACGGCCCGGGAGCTTGTGGAGCTGAGCCCGCTCGCCACGGTGCCGAGGTTGCTCGACTTGTAGAGGCGATCCGCCAGGGCCTTGAGAGCCGGGGGCACGACCAGGAAACGAGCGTCGACCGCGATCGGCTTGGCGTGGTTGTCCACCTGGGACAACAGCAGGGTCATGGCCGCGTCGAGCCCCGTGGTCGACAGTGCCGTCGCCTCTCCGGTGGCGTAGTTGGCCGCGTACCCGGTCGGGCTCTCGGCGAAGAAGCTGCTGGGGTTGCTCAGGAGCAGCGTTACCCCGGCCTCCTCGATCGCCAGCGCCCACCCGCGCCCCATGACGGCCGGCAGCTCCAGGAAGGCCCCCAGGTCGTCGTTCACGACATCCTGGCGCGTGAGCTGGAAGTAGCGGCCGTAAGTGTCCGCCTTCTGCGTGTAGGTCTGCTCCCCGAGGCTGCCGTGCTGCAGCTCCCCGGCGGGGGCCATCTTCTCGAAGCCCCCGGCGGCGGTGAGCCGATAGCGCGTGTGCGTCTGGAAGTTGCTCACCGTGCCCCGCTTGAAGATCCGGCGGATTCCCGGAGTGATCGAGCGGTAGGCGGCCAAGAGCGACTTGTTGGCGACCGCCCCCAGGATGCCGGAGAGGCTCACGCTGCTGAACGCCGCGCGTACCCACTCCTGACTGCCGCGGCCGAACCTCGGCAGGCTCACGCCGTCCAGAGCGGCGGCGGCCGCGATGATCTCGGTCAGCCGGGCGCGGCCGAGCTTGTGCGCGCCTTCCATGGTCTGCTCGCCGAAGCTCGCCGTGAGCTCCTCGTCGCGCATCCCGATCGCCGACTGGTTGGCGATGCAGAGAGCGGCGACCAGGAGCTGCTGGGTCGGCGCCGGCCCGCCCTGGATGAACGCGGGCGCGCTGGACTGCGGACGGCTGGCCCGCAGGATCGTGAGCAGCTCGCTGTTGACCTGAGCAACGCTCTCGCCGTCGCGGACGGCCTTCGCCCGTATGTCCTCGACCTTGACCTTGTCCTCGTCGGACCAGTCGCCCTTGCAGGCCGCCTCGATGTCGGCCACGCGCTGCCGCTCGGCCTTGATCTCGTCGGCCGCGCTGGCGCCGGTCGCCTGCACCGCGGGAGTCGCGGCCTGCGGCTTGGGCTCGTCCTTCTTTGCCTTGTCGGCCTTGTCGGCGGCCTGCTCGGCGTCGTAGGCCGCCCGGAGAGTCTTCTCCTGGTCCTCCGTCAGCGCCTCGGGATCGAATCCCTTGGCCCGTACCCACTCTTTGAATTCCATGTCTGCGTCCTCCGTTCGCTTCTTGGAAGCGGCTACCTGGGCGCGCGTGCTGGAGTCCGCTCCAAGCGAAACGAACGACGCGCCCTTGAGTTCCGACCGTCGAATGACGGCTATTGGTCCGCTGACCGGCTTGCCGTTGACCTGCGCCTGGGCGCCGGCCTTGATCTCCTCAACGCGCAGGGGAGCGGCCTCGATACTCGCCTGCCAGGGAAATCCGTTCTTGCCGTTCCCCACGACTTCCAGCGCGGCCTCGCCCGTGCCGGATATCTCGCCCTCGATCCAGACGCGGCCGCCCTCTATCCGAGCCTCTCCGTGCCCTACGATCTTCCCGACGTCGTGATCGCGATGAACCGGGACCGCCCTGTCGGGAATGCTCAGGCCCGCGAGGTCGATCACCACTGACCCGTAGTAGTCCACGCGCATCGCCCCGCCGTTATAGACGTTCATCTTGAACCGCGGGAGCTTTGCGGGTGTGTCCCCCTGAGCGGGCTCAGCGGCCGTCAGCTCGACGCTTCCCGCTCCCGTGCAGAAGCGGAAAGCCTGTAGGCTACGCTGCTGATTGGCCCGCACCAGCTGACGGCGGGACCGTGCCTTGCTCTTCCTGCTCATCTCTGACTTCCTCCGCGTCATCGGCGTCGTCGGCCGGCGACGGCTTCTCTTGTGCTTCCGCTGCCCCACCCGCGGGGAGCGTGATTCCCTTTTCGCTCGCGTATTCCTGGGCCTCTGCTATGCGATCGAACTCGCTGCGCCAGTCGAGCCCGCGGCGAGAATAGTATCGCTGGTAGGAGAGCGTGTGATTCTTGAGCCTCACGTCGTCGGCGCTAGCTTCCTTGCTCGGGTCGACGTGCTCAAAGCCGTCGAAATACCAGTCGTGCCGCGTTTCCGCCGAGATCCGTCGCCCCGTTGCCAGGCGATACTCCGAAGCCCACAAGCGGAAGAGCGGCGAGAGCAACACGACGGCGATGTCGTAGCGGTCTATCTCTATCGACCGATGATAGACCTGATGGTCGAGGCGCCCGCTCGCATAGTTGTACTGGCTGCTGTCCGCGAGCGCGACATTGAGGGGCATCTGGAGACAGCGGGCGGCCTCATTGAGCAGGCCCCGAATATACTCGCGGTGCGAGGTCGTCGGCTGCTCTGCCTTGATCTGCTCCAGCCCCCATCCCGCCGGTATTGTGAGGCCCGAGCCCCCCGGCAGCTCGATCACCTGCTCGGGGTCTACGGGAACCGGCTGAATATTCGCGTCCTTCGACACGAGCGCCCACGCGACGGCCGCGGCAGTCTCGGCGGCCGTAAGAACGGCCATCGAGTAGCGGCGGATCATCGCGAAAAGGTTCAGCGCCGGAGCGATGTCAGGCACTCCGCGCCGCAGGCCCGGGCGGGTCTGCCGGTAGAAGTGCAGGATGCGATTCGCCGGCACCCGGCGGAAGCTACCGAAGCCCGTTATGGGCGCGACGTTGCCCCCGGGGTGATAGTCCAGGACGTCATAGCTCAGGACGTGCCCGGCCGAATCGTACTTGATCCCGTCGTAGTACAGGGGATCGCTTAGGTAGTCGATCTGCCCGCAGATACGATCAGCCTCGATGAGGTCCAGATTTATCTTGACCGGAGATTGCAGCTTCATGTCGCGGACGATCTCGAAGAACGCCTCGCCGGAGTCGCCACGTTGGAGCATCGCCAGCCGGAGCTTCTCGCCGAGTCGGACCTCTTTAGCCCAATCGTGGAAGTCGCTCTCGGTCAGTTCGGCCTCAGCCTCTTCGTCGAGTAGCTCCAGTCGCGGGCACTTCCCCACGGTGTCATTCGCCCGCGTGTCGAGCATCCCGCGGCAATAGGAATTGTTCCTCGATTCGTAGCGGCAACGGTTGCGAATCGTCGCCCGCACCGAAGAGGTCGCCTCCGCGTCGGCGCTCTTGCCGCTCGCGCTGCCCCAAAGATTCGTATTCCGGTCCGTGGTCTGCGCGGCGTCATAAGTCGCGTTGACAAGCCTATTGACCCGATCGTCGAATGTCGCGCCGCGAGGCTTCCAGGCGCCTTCTCGCTCGGGTACGTTTGCCGAAACCTTGCGGCGGCTGAACGGCCACACCTTAGGGCGTGCCTCCAAGCTCGATACTCTGGGTCCGGATCATGCGGGGGGATCGCGCCGAATCCGTATCCTCGAGCGCCCTCGCCTCCCAGAATAGAAGCGCGTCCTGTAACTCTTGCAGGGTCATATGGGAAAGGTTGCGCCCGTCCGGGAAACCGATTAACTTGATGGCCCCGCCGCTGAGCTTGGCGTCGATTGCCAGCTTGATTTGCTCAACTCGCTCGGCCGCTGTAAGTGAAGCCATTCAGTCTCCGTCAGGCAGGGGGGCGGGGCAGGCCGAAAAGAAGCGGGCCGGTCAGCGTTGGCTGCCAACCGGCCCGCGAGTCTTCTGGATGTCTCCAACGCGAGGGGGATCAGGCCCCGCGCTCGGAATGCCCCGCCCCGCTACCTCATGCCCCGTGCCTCCCGTTGCGCCCGTTGTCGCGTCTCACACAAGATACAGTGACCCATAAACCGGGGGCAAGTCAAGAGATTTTGGGGGAATCGCGCGGATTTTGCCATATATGGCAATCAGCCCCCTAAAGCGTCCGCTCTTCGGTCGTGAACTCAAAGCGGCAGTGCCTACAACGGCGGCGGCGCTTCACGGCTCCCGCGGCGTGCCAGGTGTTCACCACTCGCAGGTCCGGACAGGCGCATTTCGGGCACACAAGCCGGCCGTCTTCGTCGCGCACCTCGGGCCCGCGGAACCTGTAGCCGGCCGGCTGATCTGCGCTCGGTGCCTGGTTAGCCTCTTGCATTCCGCGCTCCCTTGAACCTGTAGCCGCCCCCAATCGTCGGCACGAGTCTATTTTCACCGTCCAGCGCGATCCCCATCCTGGCCGCCGCGACGTGGCATCCCACGAGGCAATCCCACCAGTGATTGGGCCGGCCCGGCAACACTTTCCACTTCTCGAAAGTCTCGCCCGTCCGCCGCTGCTTGGGGTGCGCGCGCTCGCTCGTGAGCTGCTCCGCGAGGGACCACCGGGCTTGCGTATTCTCGCCCCATAGGGTCAGCGCCCCGCGGCCCCCGGCCGGCGTCCGGATTCGCTCGGCGGTGAAACTCTTCCAGTGGTCAGTCGTGTAGGTCAAAAGCCTGGCATCCCGCTCCCGGTTGAGCATAACGTGCCAGCAGTCGCCGCGATCGCGCGCCGGGACCGTCTTCGGCGTGCGGAGGTCCAGCTCCCCGCCCTCGCCCTTGCTCGGCGTGAGCACCGCGGCGGCCTTGTGGCGCCTCAGGCAGGTGTAGATCGTCCTGGACTTCCAGCCCGAATCGACCAGGAGCAGCCCGATCCGGAGCTCCCCGCCGCCCTCGACGCTCCACGCGCGCCCGCAAAGCCGGTCAATCTCGACGTTCAGCGCCGTCGTGAGCGCCCCCTCCAGGCCCCCGGAGGCCCGGGTCCCCGCGACGAGATAGGGCCGCATTCCCGCCTCCAGGACGTGACCGGAGAAGCCGGCGCCGAACGCGCAGACAACCCAATGCAGTTGGGGCTTGCGCACATCGATCGAGGCCACCACGAGAGACGATCCGTGAGGGGCGATCCCCGCCGGCAGGCCGTTGCACTTCTCGAGCACGTCCCGAGGCTCGAGGGGCGGCTCGTCGCCCGTGCCCTCTTCGTCGAAAGGCTGATTCTGGTACTCGGCGGCGAATGCGGCGTCGCCCTTGTCGATCAGTGCGTTGTAAGCGTGTTGGATCGCCGACAGCTCGCCCTCGCTGTAGCAATGCTCCCAAGCGACCACGCATCCCTCGTCCATTTCGGCCCGGTGCTGCCGATAGAACTCCGTGGCCTCGCCCTCTGCCGCCTCGCGCCCGCCCTGCTCGTCGAGTAGGTCCTGGCGCCGGAGGCTCGCGTACTTCCCGAGCCACAGGTCCTCGTGCCGCCGGGCCCACTTGCGGACCATCGGCAAGACCTGCCCCTGCCACTCCGGATGTAATTCGTGGTCCAGGAGCCTATCGGCCATGTCCCCCTTGCGGATAATCGTCGCGCACATGACCCCCGCCAGGCGCCGGAAGTGGCCGCCGAGGCCCAGGACGGTGCGCGTAATAAGCTTCTCCCGCTTGGCGCACTGCGCGGGACTGGCCGCGCTCTCCTCGGTCTGCGGGTCGTCGATCGCCACGAACTCGGGACGGACCGTCTCGCCGTCAGGCGTCGTATGGGCGAGGCCGCGGAAGCCGGCACGCAGGCCAAACGCCCGAATGACCACGGACGCGGAGACGGCCGGGCGGTGCTTCGTGGGCGCCTTGCCATCGGCGCGCCGCTGCCACACGTCGACCACGGGGAGCGATATCGCGGCCGTGCTCCACTGGATACGGGTCGGCTTGCCGTCGCTGAGCTGGCCCGGGCAGCGGTGCGTCAGGCCCTCGAGCGCGCGGGCCGGCTTGCAGACGCACTCGAAGTCTTCGAGCATCAGCTTGTTGGTCTCAAGCTCGGCCTTGATCGAGGAGATTAGCCGGTCCTCGGCCAGGGCCCGCGAGGCCGCCAGGAGCGGAATAAAGCGCCGGTGCCCGTAGAGCGCCGCCCACATCGCCGCGCCGATCAGGATTTCCGTCTTCCCGAAGCCCCGGAACACCGCCTCGGCGAAGAGCCCGCCCTCCAGTATCGCCGTTTGGATCTTGTGGATAACGTGCCGGTGATCCTCGCTGAACGGCGCGAAGTACCTGGCTGGCATGTACGTCGTCAGGAACCGCTCGAGGTCCAGCCTGCAGGACTCATGTCGCTCCGGGTTGAGCGGCGAGAGGCACTTGCCGATGTCCCGGGCCTCGGAGCGGCGATCCCGCATGAGGGCGGCCGCGGACTGCTTGGGCGCCGTGCCACGCTTGCGATACTTTCGGACGCGGATCGTCCCGGCCTTCGTGTAGCCGAGGGGCGCCTTCTTGGACGCGCGGCGTTTCCTGCTCTTCCGCTTCGGAGTAGCAGCTTTCCGGCGCGCGGACTTCTTGGGCGCCGGCGCCTTCTTGCGGGCCTTAGGCTTACGGCGAGCCTTCACCGATCACTCGCTGCCCCCCGGGAAATTAACGCGCAACACGCTCGCGAT
>Ga0272442_10006459_pt1 | contig 15411 bp, 13 predicted proteins | sample SSMForm2O_FD_200262 | JGI IMG/M metagenome (GOLD analysis project Ga0272442, IMG submission 200262) | Marine sediment archaeal communities from Little Sippewissett salt marsh, Falmouth, MA, United States - SSM-Form-2O | ecosystem: Environmental > Aquatic > Marine > Wetlands > Sediment ...
CATTCAAAATTTTTCCGTCAGACACATCTACCAACGATTGAGTGATGTCATATTCTGGGTCTCCACAAGTTCGGCTCCACATCTCTGAAGATGCTTCAACAAAGTAGATTACGTGCAAATTAAGTATAATAACAATAACGGTACTTGCAAGAAGCGTCTTCTTTGTGTATGCAGTCATTATCTTCGTTATATTGCATCATTTTTATTCTCATTAAAACCTTTTTGTCAAGAAACCTTGACCTGTGTTTAGTCAAGAAAATTTGACCAGCTACTGTTTGTGTGTGAGTTTTTGGTTTATATGGGAGGATTGTTGCGCTCTTGAAGTCTTGAAGTGGTGAGAGAGAGAAGGTTAAATTTTACCCAAAAAAGAGGGGACTTTCTGTACGAAAACGGGTGGAGATGTCTTCAACTTTTTAGGTAAACTCTATTAAGGATATAGCTGCATATTAGGTAAATAACATGCCAGATGTTAAGGTGAAACATGAATGAAGCTTGTAACTGTTCTTCTCCCAGAAGCCTATTTGACAGGGCTAGACGAGTTAGTGAGGTCAGGAATGTACCCGAGTCGAAGTGCCGCCATCCGGGCAGCAGTAAGGGATATGCTGAAGAAAGAATTGTGGGCTAACCGCGAGTAGAAAAAAGCCTGTTTTCAACAATGTACCTTTATTAGTAGACTAATACACCGCAAAAACAAACAGTCAGGACACAGGTGTGAAGTAGCCGCGTTTTTTGAGTTTGGGAATCAAATTTTGGATTATCGTGGTTTTTTCCTGAGTGCTTACTGCCTACTACGGCTACAAACTTTGGTATTGTGATTGCACCTAGCCTTTACTTTAAACAGCCACATCATATCCTATCGGTGAAAAGCGCCACAAAGACTTCAGGGTTAACAAAACGGTAGCCGCGAAAGCTTCTCTGAAGCCTGCATAGAGATTCAAAACATAATTCGTTCTCTTTATTAAAGTCCAAGTTCACATAAACTTCCGCGATGGAGTGTGACCGCATGGTTTCAGTTACCGCGGCTGTTGGAACAAGCGGTTCAGGAAAAACTACAGCGCTGGAATACTTGATTTCCAATCTTGGCAGCGAAGGCTATAGAATCGGTTTATTTGTAAGCAAAATAAGACTTAACCAAGTCCGAGCGATAAAAGAAGAGAAACAGCGGTTAACAAGGGAGTAACATGACCAAAAGGGCAGCAATCATACTTGCGGGAGGAAAATCCCACAGATTTCAGAACAAAAGCGGCGAGTGGCTAGACAAGGCGCTCGCTAGGCTTTCTGGAAAGCCTCTTCTGATTCATGCCGTTGAGAATGTCCGCGACATTGCAGACGAAATCGTGGTCTGTGTAAACAACGAGGCTCGAGCGGCACAGTACGCTAAGACGTTAACAGAACACAGTACCAGAAACGTCAAATTAGTTGTCGACGAAGAAAACAGCCACATTAAAGGACCCAACGTGGCGATTCTAACAGGATTGAGGTCTGTTAAAGCAGACTGCTGTTTCATTCTTCCCTGTGACATGCCTCTAATGCAACCAAAAGTTGCTGATTACATGCTAAATGGCGCAAAGAGTTTCCGCGTGGTTGTTCCTATGTGGCCTAGCGGCAGATTGGAGACCCTCGTAATGGCTGTAGAGAGAGACAGCGTTCTGGAAATCGCGGATACACTGTGCCAGTTACGGCGCCCCCGCTCAGACGACATAATAAGAGGAGCCTTAAACGTCCTATTTGTTTCTCCATTCGGGCAAATCAGAGCGCTTGATACAGAACTAAAGAGCTTTGTCAACATTAACTCTCAGGATGATTTAGTTCGACTACAAGCGCGCCAAAGCCAAGGCTCAGCCGCAGAAGACATGCAACTGAACCTAGGCGCCCTGCCACTGTCCAAACTGCAACGCCTCCGAAACGCCGCCGTTATGTACCGTAAAAGCAACTTCACAGAAGCTTCAACAGTCTTTTCTTCATGCGCAAACCAGCTAGAAGAGGAGAAGTCGTTTTTTTGGGCAAGTCTTAGCCGAGAAAACGAGGGGGCAAACCTGCTGCAGTTGTCCCAGCGGCAAAGCGACCCCAAATACGCTGCTGAAAAGAATATAGAAGGAAAGAATGCACTTTTGGCTGCCGTGAATAACTATGCATTAGAAGCTGAAGAATTTGAGGTGAATAACCTCAGATTCTTGGCTGAACGGGCAAAGGCTAACGGGGCATGGTGCGAATCGTGGATTCAAGGTAAACTTGACAAAAGGCAGCGGTTTCCTCCGCCATAGTTTGTTACCTTTAGATCATGCCAAAGCAATTTTTGCTGTTCAGCTTTGATACTACCCAAAAACGCGCACTACACACAAAAACAACAACTGCTGCCCTTGTCATTTTTTGCCTAGGGCTTCGGTTAGCATCTGCATGGTTTTTTCTATGCTGCCTTTCCTTGTGGAGCGGACGATGGGGCTGAAGCATTTCTTGACGTACATGCCGTAGATGAGGATTTCTCTGGGGTCAGTCTCCGACAAAGCCTCAAGCAGCAGACCCAGAATCTGCTGTTTCGCTTCGCTGCTCTCAATGTTCCTCAAAACATCCTCCACATCGCCAACTTTCTCCTCTTTCTCAACGCCCTTCTTGGGCTTGAAACCCAACTCCTCAAGCTTATCTAAGACCATTTTGTTCATCTCCAAGCTTCCGGAATCAACTTGCTGACCGTGGCTTTTCTTGCTTTCTGATCAAACTCTTCTTGAGTCATCAAACTCAAAGCACCTTCCGGGCACCATTCAACACACCGAGGCGAACCATCACACAGGTCACACACCATAACCGTCTTTCTCTCCAGATTCAAAAATATAGCACCATACTTACAGCTCTCAAGACACCAACCACACACGTCACATTTGTCGTCGTCAACAATAATCACGCCTGTTTCGTTAGATTGTGTTAAAGCGTCTCGGGAACATGCACTAACGCACGGAGCGTCTTCGCAGAGTCTGCAGGCTACAGGCATGTCAAGAAGTTGATGTACACGTAGCACCTTGATTCTGGAAAGCTTTGGGTCAAAAACTTTCTCTTTTTCCAGCGCACAAACAAGCTCACACACTCTGCAGCCAGTGCACTTGTCAAAGTCTACGCCAACAAATTTTCGCTCATTTTCTGTCTGCTTTGACATCTCCACTGTCAACCTTCTATGGCAACCACAAAGCTGTGAATTGCTTATAAACTTTCATTATTTCTCTGTGAATAGAACAGTCCCCAAACTAAGAACTAAAACTCACAAGAATTTACTTGATGAATTGAATTTGGCGACAGCCACTAATTATGTAAGAGTGGTTTTGTTCCGAAATGTGGAATGTGTATTCATAAAAGTTATATATCGCTTGTGATGTCTTTAGTGATATCGCTGGTGATATAGTGGCTGATAGGTGGACAAAAAGAACAGGCGGCGTCCCAAGAGGACTCCTCCGTTTCCTAGTTCTGAACATGTTGGCACAGAAGCCAATGTCCGGCGTAGAAATTGTCACTGTGATCGAGGAAGAAACAGGCGGAAGATGGAAACCAAGCTCGGGATCAATCTACCCGCTTCTAGCTCGGCTGCATAAGAGAGGCTACACCACTGAATCGTCAAGCGAAGAAATAGGGATGAAGCGGTACGCGCTTACAGCCAAAGGAGAAGCATTTTTCGAGAAGCAGATAAGTGTGGGACAAAAACTGTTGAATAAACTGGAGTTTCTTGTGCCTCTGCTGATCAGTGGATTCCGGTTCTATCCAAACGATGAAAAGATTCTTGCAGGGACAAGGGAACCTGCAAAACGGGTTGTCATGGCTCTTCTAGACCTGCGAGCAATGACGAGCTATCAACTAACTGAGTCGGATGCAAAGGAAATAGAGAAAATTTTGAACAAATCTGCCGACGAGCTTGAGTCGATAGTGAAAAGAATCAACAAAGAAAAACAGGTCTGAAAATTCAGGTGCTACGTAAATGAGTCTCTCACAAAATTTCATGTTTGAACATTTCTGCAAAAAACGGTAGTGGATGTTGGCAAATGGGTCTAAAATCTAGTTTCATGATAGCTAAACGGTCTTTGTGGCGAAGAAAAACAAAGAATCTCAGCGCAATTCTAGCAGTAACTCTGGGCGTTACGCTATTGGTCGGCATCCAAATCACAACTGACACGCTGGAAAACGCGTTTCTCACAAGCCTACTTCAAAGCGAAGGAGAAGTTGACTTCTCCGTAGTGAACGCCACTACAGGCGGCTACCTAACAACAGCAGACGAAGCAAACATCAGCTCTTTGGTAGCCAATGCAGTGGGGATAATGCCTGAACTGACTACACGAGTACCCATAATGCTTGGGTCGCAGTTCGATTCTTCTGTCGAGTTGGCTGGAATTTCCACCGGTTACCCCGAAGTGTTTGGCACTTTTTATGATTGGATTTCTGGAGAAGAAATGGATATCGGCGATTATCTAACCGACAACACAACCGTTCTGATGTCAAGTAAATTAGCAGAAAACTTGAACTTGGACCAGAATGTCGAGCTTCCAATTGTTCTGACCACAGAGTTCACGAATGTTACAGTAACCGCCGCAGTTAATCCGTTAACTGGCGCAGTTGTAACTACGCCAGAATATAATACGGAAAAGGTGGAGTTAACTGTTGTCGGCATTTTTGATTCAAGCCGCCCCGGAATTGGGTCGCAATACCGCGTGATTATGGCTCTGGATTACCTTCAGGAATGGAGAAGCCTAGAGGATGCGGCACGTGAAACTGACTGTATCAGCGCCTATTTGGTGGCACTAAAGACTGACCATTTCACCACCGAAATAGATGAGGCTTATCTTCAAGAACAGGTGGACTTGTTTGAAGCTTCTGTTTCGGAGGACGTGTACAGCGTTGAATCTAACCGATTAACGTTCTTCAGTGTTGCAGAAATCATCATAACCCTAATGTCTACAATGTTATCGACACTTGGACTACTTATCATGATAACTGGTGTTCTGCTCATAAGTAACGTTCAACTCATGAACGCGGAAGACCGAGAATTCCAAACAGGCGTTCTGCGAGCTGTCGGAGAGAACCGCCGCGGAATCACCCAGTCAATGATCATCGAAAACATGTTCCAAGGAATCCTAGGCGGAATACTCGGGTTAGCGGGAGGTTTAGCGTTTGGTCAACTTGTTTCCCTCTACCTGGTAAGCCTGTTTGGAACAGGAGAAGCCAGTGTTCAACCCATCGTTTCACAACAAGTCGTGATTCTGTCCGTGATAATCGGCGTTTCACTGGGCGTCGCAACTGGCGTACTACCTGCATTGAGAGCGTCACGGGTTAACATTGTGGATGCTCTTCGCGGAATCAAAGTTTCGTTTAAGGAAAAGTCTGGGCGCAACTTGGGTCTGCTGGGTGTTGTTCTTGTCGTGGCTGGTGTGCTAGTTTTGCTAATTAACGGGGTCATTGACGAAAGCTGCCAAGCCATCTGGTTTACTGAAGGATGGGATACAATAGACGAGTGGAGAACAATCTTGGTTGGCACAGGTTTGTTTTTTTCCGGAGCAGGTGTCGTGCTTTCACGTTTCATAAGCCGGGTGAAGGCGTTTAACCTCACAGCGTTTGGTCTCTGGGCTGCGCCCACACTTCTGTTTGTTGTCGCTATGGGCGAGTGGATACCAGAAATTTCTGGCTTAGAACCCTCCATTCTGATGATAGGTGTAGGCGAAATCTTGCTTGGTTCGGTTCTGATTGTGGCAGTGAATCTTCCTCCAGTCATGAGCGCCTTACGAAGCATTCTTGTTAAACTTAGAGGCTTAAAGGGCGTCGGGCAAATATCTCCAGCGCTCATTTCGTCCCACAAGGCACGGTCTACATTAACTTTCGCAATCTTTGCGGTTATACTGACTTTGAATGTGACAGTTGCTACTTTGGTGCCTACAAACCTGAGTTCAGTTGTCGCAACCGAGGAAGACGCCAGAGGAGTAGACCTTGTTGTATCCCTAAATAAGGCTGAAGCACAACTAGCCAACACATCATACACGGAAAAATTGTACAAACTGGACAGTCACATAACAGACGTAATTGCATTCAAGACATACCGCACCACCGCTGATTACACAAAGTTTGTTGCAGTAAACGACCCGTCTTCTTCTGAGTTCAACATGCAAACAGACCTGCTGCCCCTTGGATACGGCGAAATCACATCCGAACAGATCCGCGGAAACGCAACTGACGCATCTGACCCCGGCTGGCGATACGACTTTTATCTAAGCGGGTTCCCAGACGTAATCTCCCAACCCGAGGCTTCTGATGTAGCAGACGAAGAGTTGCTGCAAATGAGTCGCGAATCATGGGACCTGTTCTTTAACACCTCATACGCAATGGCGGCATACAATGTGTCACTGTCTGATCTCTTGTCAGAAGACAGAGACCTAGGTGATGTTGACTTGTCAACGCTGGGAAGCTATGGGGGCAGTGAACTGGAAGGATTGGAAGTATTACGGGACGAAGACGGTGAGGTTATTGAAAACCCTGTTGTGTTCACAGACTCGTTTATTCTTCCATTAGGTCTGCAGATTTGGATACCTATGAACACATCCGATTATGGGTTCCCCGTTTATCAAGCATTCACTGTGGCAGGACGGTTAGATTCTGAACGTGCAGGAGGATTCCCGTTGTCATCCTTTAGTGTCAGCGGTTTATTCAGTGGCTCTGACGTTGATTTCACTGATATTCTTGGAAAAATATACCTCACAGAATACTGGGCAAACCAAACAAACTTCTTGGCAGCTGCAGACGGCGAAACTTCCGTATCAAGAGCCTCTGACCAGTATGACTATTTCCTAATCAAAACCACCTATGCGATAGATGACTCCGAACTTGAGCCCTTGGCGCAGGCAATCGAAGAATTCACCAACACTAACGACGAAGAATACAGGCTCTTAGCTGGAGACAACTTCTATGTTGCAAGCACAACAATCATCTATTCAACTGTTGAAACGACCCTAAACATGGTCGAACGGCTGGTCTCCTTTTTGCAAATCTACGTTATGTTTGGTTTAGCCATCGGAGCAGTGGGCATGGCAGTAATCTCCATACGTAATGTTTCAGAAAGAAAACGGGAAATCGGCATGATGAGGGCAATCGGCTTCCCAAGAACACAAGTGATGATTTCCGTGTTGCTGGAACTTGTGGTGTTAGGCATAATTGGACTGTTTATTGGAATCGTTAATGGTTTGGTAATCAGCATTGGCTTCGCTAACATGCAGAACGTTGCGCTGATAATTCCTTGGGGCGACATTGGACTATACTTGGGCATAATCAGTTTGATTGCCTTAGTCTCTGGTGCTGTTCCAGGGTGGTATGCATCAAGGATTCCGCCCGCTGAAGCTTTGAGGTATGTAGGATAAGGAGGAAAAGAAACATGACACGAATAACACACAAACAAAAAAGTGCGTTAGTTACTGAAAACAAAGAATCGATTCTGGCTATCTCGGGATTGCATAAACGCTACAGTGAAGGAAAACCAAATGAGGTTCACGCCATCCGAGGGGTAGACCTTGTGGTCAGAAAGGGTGACATGATGGCGATTATGGGACCTTCTGGATGCGGAAAAACAACTCTCCTGAACATGATAGGGCATCTGGACCGCCGCTCGGAAGGAACAATAGTGATTGACGGCATAGACACAACCACGCTCTCAGATAGCCAAATGACCGCCTTCCGGAGGGACAGCATCGGCTTTATTTTTCAGTTGTTCAATCTGTTTCCGTTCCTGTCTGCTGTGGAAAACGTGGAAACTCCGCTGTTGCTGAAGGGAGTGAAAGCGGGTGTGGCTCGGGAACAGGCGAAAATGCTTCTAAGAGAAGTGGGTATGGGCGATAGGCTGTATCATCTGCCTATGGAGCTTTCGGGCGGTCAACAACAGAGGGTTGCTGTTGCTCGTGCCCTCATTAATGAACCAGCAATCATTCTCGGCGATGAACCTACAGGCGACTTGGATTCTACGACAAGCGCTGACGTTATGAACCTTTTCCGCCGAATCAACAAAATCAACAGGCAAACGCTTGTGTTGGTTACCCATAACCGATGGATAGCCGAGCAATGCGACTACATCGTCCATATGAGTGACGGAAAAATCGTCAGCGTCGAACAGGGACCCTTCACAACAGAGGAGGACAGCTGATGCGCGTTTATGCAGCGGGTCTAATTGATAAATCTCTGCGACCAGCCAACGCGAAGCTGCAGAAGAATCTGGCTTCTGACTACCGAAAGATTCTGCATGTGCCCCGCAAAGCCGTGTCCAGTCAGGAACTGAACTCTTTCATTGTTTTGGCGGGAGAAAGAAGCGGAGATGTGGATCAGAAGGTCATTGAACAAATTGAGGCGGGAAGCCTCTGCAAGCGCTTCAGGAGATACTATGCAGACAACGAATCCAGACTACGCAAACAGTTTAAAAACAATCAGGAACTGCGGGAAACATCAAAGATTGTCAAAGATTTCATCAAAGAGGTTGACCCAAACCTCGTAAAACTTTTCGATTCTCAACTGAAAAAGATAATCAAGGAGCTGCCAGCCAGCTACCGCGAAATCCAGCTGAAAAGCTATGTGACGTTATGGGATTTCGTGGAGACCCAGCAATACCGTTTTTCCCTTTCAGGGCTTGATTCATCCTCATTCGTCGGTTCAACCGCCGAAAATCAGGTAAACGCAGAAGAACTGGTTGACAAGCTGCTTGTGGCAAACTTTTTCACGATCTTTTTGAAGCCTACAATTGCTCGGCTAAAAGAATTGGATACTGTTCTTGAAAGACTGCAACTTGGCGTAGAGGGAACACACTACAGAACCAAGAACCAGAAAATGCAGAAAAAGCTGGAGCTGTTCTTTCGAATTTTGGCGGCGAAACTCAGCGCCTTACAGGACATAGACCATTTGCTGTCCAGAATTTTTGCTTTGTTTGATGTTCCACGAGCTTCGCTTGCCCCTTATCACTTCAAGAATGATTCATTAGAACTTAACAAGGCTCTCGTGGAGATGGCTTCAGAAATCGAGTTTGGCAAAACTTTGCTTCTTGAAGTCCACGACAAGCTGCAGCAGTGCCAAATTCATCTTCGGGACTATCTAGATGAACAGAAAAACGGCGTCAAAACAGTAGATTCGGCTGCCGCCTTCAAAAACGCTCTGTTACCCATGGCGGAACTAAGCACAGACCTGTTCGTTGAAGCAGAACTCATGAAGATGTGGTCAGACTTTTTCGGATCAGACATCCCATACTTCGGCTTCAAAAAACAGCTCTTCAGCACACAAAACATCGAAGTAACTGAAGTAGCAGACGACACCATAATCGCGGTGCGCGGGTTATCAAAAAACTACAACCTTGGACGAACAACCGTCTACGCGCTCCGGGGCGTAAACCTTGACATCAAAGAGGGCGAATTCGTCGCAATTGTCGGAAACTCGGGCGCAGGAAAAACAACACTGCTAAACTGTATAGCGGGTCTTGACCGCCCAGATTATGGTGTGGTTCTGTTTCGTGGAGAAAACCTGCACGAGATGGATGACTCAGCGAAATCAAAGGCTAGATTGCTGGAGATGGGCTTCATATTCCAAAGTTATGCTCTGCTGCCGCACTTCAGCGCCCACGAAAACATAGCCTTGCCCGCAGATTTAGCGGGATTAACCAGCGAATTGAAGGAGCGCATAGAAAGCCTCCTAAAGGGAGTCAGAATTGATAATCAAGCTAAACAGTATCCCGCCACATTGAGTGGAGGGCAGATGCAGCGTGTAGCAATTGCACGTGCATTAACCAACCGTCCCGCAGTGATATTCGCTGATGAACCGACTGGCGACTTGGATTCCGCAACTGGAAAGCAGGTTATGGATTTGCTCAAAAAATTCCATGAAGAAACAAAAACCACAATCATTGTAATCACTCATGAACAGAACATCGCCGATTATGCGGAAAGGCAGGTTACGTTAGAGGACGGCATAATCGCGTAGACTCCATAGCTCAGACTGGCTTTCGCAAGCCCTACTTGCCTTATTTCATGTATTTCAGTTTCAGCTTCAAGTCATCTATTGTTGACTGGAAGTCGTTTCTCACTAAGCCCCTGCTGACCAGCTCAGAGTCTCTTATCTGCCTCTTGGACTGGAACAGCAGCCTTTTTGTCCATATTTTCCGGAAATCTTTAATCGCGCTTGCCAGCCCCCTCAGGGTTGCTTTAGCTTCTTTGGTTTTCTTCGTGGCTAGAAAGCCGACAGAAACCATGAACGTGAAGAAAGTCAAAACCGAAAATCTCCACCACATGTTCCTGAGTTCATAATTTTTGAGCGCTGTGTATAGTCGGTTTTTGGATGAGTGGTAAAGCATCTGTCCGCTTACGCCCCTTAGGACTCCGCCTCGGTGAATCACAATGGCGGAAGGAACAAAGAGTATCCGGTGCCCCATCAGCCTCACTCGGAGGGAAAGGTCGGTGTCGTCATCGTATATGAAGTAGTCGCCGTCAAAGCCTCCAGCTTGGTTGAACACTTTTCTTCGGATAATGGAGCAGCCTGAAGACGCCGCCAAAATCTCGATTTTCTCTTTAAGCCTCTCTTCTTTTGAGCCGTAGTTTGCAGCCCATGTTCCTAAAGCGTCAACAGCCTCACAGACATAATCTAAGCAGCGTTTGTCTTCAGCCAACACGATTTTAGCCTGCGCCAACCCAACGGAGTCATCGTTTTCCATGACTTTAACCAGTTCCCAGAGCCACTCTTCAGCGTCGAATTCTATGTCACTATCCAAAAAAACGATGTATTGTCCCTCTGTCATTCTCGCGCCGATGTTGCAGCCCTCAGCGTGCCCCACGTTTTCACTGTTTCTAACAATTTTTATGCGCGAATCCGAACCGAAAGAAGCTTCCGCTTCATCTGCGCTTCCGTCTGTAGAGGCGTTATCGACAACAACGGCGTCATAGTTTGGGTAGTTTGTATTCAAAAGAGTGCGCAAGCATTGCTGCAGGAACTCTCGTCCATTGAAGTTTACGATTACAATGGAGACAGGGGGGAGGCTTTCACTCTTTTCAGACAAACACACCACACCACATAACACTGAAGCTTACTATGTTTCAGCACGTTTTCTCGGCTCATAAAGTTTATTTTGGCTAACTTAAGCTTTTTTTGGCGTAAACAATAAATGATTTCGAGTCAATTTTACGACGGATAAAAGAAGCGATTGTGATGGATGGCTACAAAACGTCTCCTTCAGTTACTGTTGTGGTTCCTGTGCGGAACGGAGCACAGACTATCCAGCCGCTGCTAGAGTCTCTCCAGAAGCTGGACTACGACAGAAACGCGGTAGAGGTGATTGTAGTTGACGGAAACTCCACCGACAAAACTCGGGAAATTGTCAAGAAGTATCCAGTCAAGCTGGTTGTTGAGGAAAAGAAAGGATTAAACTTGGCAAGAAACATCGGAATAAAAAGTAGCAACGGCGAAATCATTGCCTTCACCGACTCCGACTGCATAGTGCCTCCCAACTGGATAACAAAAATTGTAGAAAACTTCAAAGACCCAAAAGTCAGCTTAGTGGGCGGAAGCGCAGAAGCTCGTGACAACGACTTCATCTCCCAATACGCTGACAACAGCATCGTAAGACTGATGCCCTTCTTCACGAAACGGGAAGAACTCCGAACAGTGAAACCGTTCTTCCGTCATCCCGCAGGATGCAACATGGCTTTCAGACGAAAAGTCGCAGAAGAGGTGGGATACTTTGACGAAAACATCGAGTATGGCTTCGATGAGGTTGAGTTTGCGGACAGAATTTGCAGGGCAGGCTACACGATGGTTCTGGACCCTGACGTTTTGGTCTGGCACAAGCACCGGTCAACTCTTAAAGAGTTTTTGAAGCAGAACTTTCAGTATGGGAAAGGAAGCGGGCTGGTGTTTAAAAGGAACAGGATGAAGGACGCGGTTTCTAAGTGGACCTTCCTGAGTATAACGGGATTCATAAGCTGGCTGCTGATAGTTGGGTCATTGACTTATCTGACTGTCACTTCCACTTCCAGCCTTTTCCCTTGGCTGCTGTTTGGGTTCACCGGCTTGCCCCTAATTATATTGGCGTCAGTGTATGCGTATAGGGCGCTGCACAACAAAAAGTTCACCCGAATAGTTTTGTACCCCTTCATTGACCTCTTCCGGGTTCTCTCCTTCTGTGTTGGGCAGCTTTCTCAGCTCGTCAAAAAATCCCTGAAACAAACAGAATAGGCGCCATAATGTAGTCCAAAACTTCGGCGCTTCAGTCTGTGAAGAAATATTTCGGATTCTATAGCATATCCGATGCCGCAATTTTTCTTAAATTGCCTGCAACCCTTTCCTCATTGTTCAAGGAGAGGGAAGCCTGATTTGGATTTCGAGTCTGGCGATGACTATATCTACAGCATGTTCGAAACCGTAATTGATGTTGTGCATGGAAAGAAACGCGATAAACTCCAGTTCGCCAAATGCCCAAAGTGTGGTCGTTTAAATCCGTTCAGACCGAAATCCACGGGCGTACAATCCACAGCTATGCGCTGCAGCAATTGTGGAAGCATAATCTGCTTTGGTTTAAGAGGAATGAGTTCTCACTTCAGCGAACTTGCCGAAATCTTTTGCGAAAACTGTACAGATGACTGCAGAAAATGTTCAATCAGCAAATTAGCCAACAAGCAGATTCGCATGAAACGCGCTGAATTGCGTAAAAGAGCACTAACCTCTACTTAACGAAAAAGCAAACTCGGGGTTCCACTAGGCTGCTTTGTTCTGTACAGAAACCCTATTGTACATAATATAATGGGTTGCTGAAAAAAGAAAATGAAAAAGAAGAAGGTAGTTTAGTATCTTCTTCGCTGGTATCCGCCGCTTCTTCCGCCGCCTCTACCCCCGCCTCTTCCGCCGTATCCGCCGGATTGACGGTAGGGTCTGTGGTAGCGTCTTTCTTGTTCGTATCGCTTGTCTGACAGATTGTTTTCTGTGTTGACTTCTTCGATTGGCGAATCTTCTAGAACTTCGTAGCTACCGTATTTGCCCACGTTTATGCGCATGTTTCCTCTGAAGAGGTTTATGTAACCGTTGGTGATTTTTAGGGTGTCTCCTTCGTTTATTGCATCTATTTTTTCATCCCAAAGAGTCATGTACAGACAGGCGGTCTCGTCTCCGACCAAAGCATCTGTAACTCTGCGCACAGAATAATCTCTTCCTGTGACGCTCCTGATTTCGCCCTTGGAAACTAGTTTCACGATGGTGTTGACGCCTCTCGAATTTGGCGTAAGTGTTTCTACCTTTACAAGCTCTTCACTTTCAGAAGGTTCTTCACTTGACATTTAAATCTACATCCGATTTACATGCTCTTTGAATGGAAGCGGTTCTTAAACATTGCGGTTTAACTGCTTAGACTGTAATGAACTAAAAAATCTCTGTGGCAAGCTACAAATAATAGTTTATACGTGGCAGTCGATGTCCCACTCATGATTTATAAGCTCCCCGCTGCAAGTCTTTACTGAACGGTGATTTTATGGGCAGACAAAGAAACTTCCGAGCGCGGGCGCCACCCGTTCCCCTAGAGAAAATTGACGATTACAGCTGGCGCATACCCACAAGCTACAAGTCAGGTATGCGTGTTCCCGGCATGGTCTTCGCCGACAAGCAGCTTGTAGAAAAAATCAAAACAGACCGCACACTCATTCAGTGCGTTAACGTTGCTCACTTGCCGGGCATCTATAAGTATGCAATCACTTTGCCTGACGGTCATGAGGGTTACGGTTTTCCCATCGGGGGCGTCGCCGCCACAGACTACGAGGAGGGGGTGATAAGCCCTGGGGGAGTGGGATACGACATCAACTGCGGAGTACGCCTTTTAACCACAAACCTTTCCGAAAGCGATGTTAGACCCTACCTTGCCGCCCTCACCACCGCTATATTCAGGAACGTTCCCAGTGGACTCGGCAGCAGCCGCAAAGACTTCCGATTGAACCTGCATGAACTTGAGCAGTTGGTCACTGAGGGCGTGCCTTGGGCAGCGAAAAATGGTTTCGCTCGACCCGAAGACGCCGAGCACTGCGAGGAAGGTGGATGTATGGAGGGCGCCAACCCCGACAAGGTTTCGCCCAGAGCCAAACAGAGGGGACTTCCTCAAAGCGGCACTCTGGGCTCAGGAAACCACTTTCTGGAAATCGGAAAGGTTGACAAAATCTACGACAAAAACGTAGCCAAAACCTTCGGCGTCACCCATGAGGGACAGGTCACAGTTCTGATTCACACCGGCTCTAGAGGCTTTGGGCACCAAACCTGCTCGGACTATCTGCGGGTCATGGAGCGGGCAGTCCAAAAATACAGCATCTCTATTCCAGACAGGGAACTCGCTTGCGCTCCAGCCACAAGCGACGAGGCACAGGACTACTATCAGGCTATGGCATGTGCCGTCAACTACGCCTTCGTTAATCGGCAAGTTATCACACATTGGGTTCGCCAGAGCTTCGAGGATGTTCTCAAGAGGCCAGCAGAAGATTTCGGCTTAGACCTAGTGTACGACGTTGCTCATAACATCGCAAAAATCGAAGAACACACCATAGACGGTAAACGGACAAAAGTTTTCACGCACAGAAAAGGGGCAACACGCTGTTTCCCGCCTGGACACAAGGATGTTCCAGCTGACTACCGATCCGTGGGGCAGCCGGTCATCCTTCCAGGAAGCATGGGTACGGCTTCGTGGCTGCTGGTGGGGACGCAGAAGGCTATGGAGCTTTCTTTCGGTTCCACCGCTCATGGGGCTGGACGGATGCTGAGCAGGTCTGCGGCTAAGCGTAGGTTTTGGGGCGGAGACGTGAAAAGAGGTTTGGAGGGTCGGGGAATCGTTGTTCGTGCTGCCAGTTCCGTTGTTTTGGCTGAGGAGGCTGACCCTGCGTACAAGAATGTGGACAATGTTGTGGAGGTAAGCGACAGGGCTGGGATTGCAACCCGCGTTGTTCGGCTGGTTCCGCTGGGTGTTGTGAAAGGCTAAACCGCGGCGATGAACTGTTAGCGTTGCTGTGTTCTCAGGAAATGAAAGAGGTATTCCTGCGCGTAGCCCGCGTATTTTCCGAAGTATTCTCTTCCGAAAGAACTGATTGTCTCATATTCTTTTGGCGCTAGTGAACTTTTGTTTGCAACCTTTTCGATGAATGAATGGTCGAAATGTCTCGCATAGAATGTTGTGGCTGCCCGTTTCATCCACACGTCTATGGGAAACGCCTCCAGTTTCTCCAGAGAGAAAAGGAGAACGCAGTCGGAGACCTTCTGTCCCACTCCAGGCAGACCCAACAGCTCTCTTTTTGCCTCCAAGTAATCCATGTCACGTAAGGATTCTAGGGGGAATTCTCCGCTGTCAACCCGCCTCGCGGCTTCTAACACTCGTTCTGTTCTAAATCCTAGTCCGCAGCTTCGCAGGTCTCG
>Ga0272442_10006463_pt1 | contig 15404 bp, 10 predicted proteins | sample SSMForm2O_FD_200262 | JGI IMG/M metagenome (GOLD analysis project Ga0272442, IMG submission 200262) | Marine sediment archaeal communities from Little Sippewissett salt marsh, Falmouth, MA, United States - SSM-Form-2O | ecosystem: Environmental > Aquatic > Marine > Wetlands > Sediment ...
TCCTAAAAAATTTAAAAAATAACTAATGTTTTTTATTCGCCGCCAACCCATTTGGATTTATGCCAATAATTAAAAAGTTATTTTACAATTTTTACAATAGAGCCGACTGATTTCTCAGTTTATGAATGTGACAATGGCCGTTCTCTAAAAAGTGGACACACCGAAAAGATAACGTTAAGAGAAATATCTTGGCGGTGTAAAGAGGTACACGCCTTGGGCACTTGCTATGGTAGTAAGGTCTCATGCGAATCAACGGAATTGCAGCATGGACGAAGCGGCGTTTTATGGTAACCACCGACTCATGTCATCGGCTGCCGGTTGCACCGAATCTTCTTGATCAGCGTCTTTACGCAGCTGCTCCAAACAGCGTATGAACGTCAGATATTACGTATATCCGACCCCAAGAAGGGTGACGTTGCCGTGCGGTTGTTCTGGATATCTTTAACCGTCAGATTGTCGGCTGAACAATGGATGGGCGTATAACCAGGAATTTGGGTAATCGATGCCGTGCAGATGGCCATAGGACAACGTAAACCAGTACTAGGAGTACCGTTTCACTAAGATCATAGCAGACAATATGCCAGTTATGATTTTGCCAGACTTCTGGCAGAACATGAATTTATTCAGAGCATGAACAGTGCGGAAAACTTTTATGACAATGCCATCGTTGAGATGTTCTTTCATACATTAAAGTTGGAGCTTGTCTACTTTAAAAAATATCGAACCAGGCCACAGACCCGAATGAGTATTTTTGAGAACATTACGGAGTTTTACAACCGAATCAGTAGGCATTCGGCATTTGTGTATCAATCTCCCGTAAATTATGAAAAAACGGCAGTTGCAGATTAACTGTGTGTCTACTTTTTCGTGGGAAGATCACATTGCTTTGTAATGCTTAATAATTATTATTAACCAATATGAAATTATATATTTTGTGAAATTTGTTTTATAATTTTTATGCACACTTTTACAAATTATGAAAAATCGTAAATAACTTAACAAAAGCATATTGTAATTATATTATTAATAACGTTTTATGTAGTTAGAATTTTTGCGAAACCAATGAAATTAACTTAACAATATTTTTACGAAAAGGACAAAATAATGAAAAGATATAATTTTATTTTTCTTTTACTTGTTATATTGCTCTTTCCTAATTTATCCATAGGTGCAAATCATTATATACGTGCTGGTGCATCTGGAAATCTCAGTGGTACTGATTGGATTAATGCTTATAATGATTTACCATCAACTCTGGTTCGTGGAGACACATATTATGTAGCAGCCGGAACATATTCTGGCTATAATTTTGACGATGATGAGTCCGGTTCCTCATACATATATATTAAGAAAGCCACTATATCTGATCATGGAACCAGCATTGGGTGGAATAATTTTTATGGCGAGGGTGAAGCTATCTTTAACGGTGGCATCACATTTGGATCAAGTTTTTGGGAAATAGATGGCAGCGTAGGTTCTGGTCAAAGCGGTCATGGAATTAGAATACAATCAAACGGAAGCCAAAAAGTTGTAGCAATGAGCAATCAATCACATATTCATATAAGACACTGTAATTTGGACCATCAGGGTAATGTGTCTCAGTCCGGTCTAGATATCATATATGCAAATTCAGTTCGAGTATCGTCAACAGACATTCAAATTTCATATTGTTACCTTCATGATTGTGGCAGATGCCCAATATTACTAACTCATACAAATAATTCGATTATAGAATACTGTTATATATCTCGAAATAAGCTATACCAAAGTGATCATTCAGAGGGTTATTCAGCGAACTTCGGAGGCACTGATCAAGGACACAATGTTGTTCGATTCAATATCTGGAAAGATATTGGAGGAACTGGACAAATAATGATTACGGGTGATTATTGGGATATTTATGGAAATTTATTTTATTGGACTGGCACAGGATATCCCAACAATACTGATTGCGTAGTTGGTAATTGGAGTGGAAAAGATCAAGCAGTATTTGGTTCCTCATTTGTAAAAGTTTACAATAATACAATTGTTGATATCAGCGGTGGTGGTACCATCGATTGCGAAATATATTTTTACCCGGGTGAACAAGGCAATGAAGCATTCAATAATTTATGGGTTAATTGCAGGTCCGCTCGCATTACTAACGCCAACATACAAAGTAGTAATGTATTTTACGGTAACAATAATCTTTTTGAAGATTATGAAAATGATAATTTTATATTAAGAATGTCGACTGTTCCTGGCACACAACTGGCTGCGCCATATGATAGAGACATGTATGGAAATATAAGAGGAGTTGATGGTATATGGGATGTTGGTGCATTTGAATTTAACAGCAGTGGTGACAGTAATAATGCCCCAAGTCCGCCTGCTGGCCTAAAGATTGTTACAAATGATCACAAAATATAAGCATATTTTTCTATTAAGGTTAGAACAGGCACTACCTTTTTATACAAAGTGTGATATATCAAGACGTTGCCTTGTTGAAGGGATGATTTCTGAGAACTATGCCAATTTCAAATGGGGCTTCCCTGATGAGATATATGACCTTAATGTCAGATATATTCATGAAGTGGAAACGATATTCACTATAACAAATGAGTGAATTAAATAATTGGACAGAGCTTATTTATTTTCAGGAAGGGTCATTATTATACTTTTCGATAAAAAGAAGTGACCTCTTTCTATTTTAATAAAATTCGCATCATAGCCAACTCAATCCAGTCAATGGCCTTCACATCAGATATAAGAACAGGTGAAGGACGATTCAAAATATTGAACATCGTTGCCGATTTCAGAAAAATTCCCCAAGCACAATGGTTGATAAGTCAATTTCTCCCTAGAAGATCATAATATACCCTGAAATGTTCTGCAGTTATCGCAGTCATACACGCATTGATAGCAGCCCGGAATTTGCGATAGCTCATTCTTTAATAACCCATACTTTGGGGCAAGGTTAGAAAATCAATCTCAATATTCTTTGGGATGAGATCAACAACTCTAAGAAATCAATCTCAGGCTATAAATTGTTTGGAGCATCCAAATGATCGGATTTTTCTTAAATATCAACTTGGAATCAAAAAATAATATTAAATTAATTGTTACTGATCATCTCTCCTTCAAAGATATTGATACGTTGGAAAATCAATGTTTGTATATCTTTAACGATGTTCATGATCAAATACTTTTTTCTCATGGACAAATGTTTTATTGTATTGGCACTTTGATCAATAAACATTTTTCGAACAAAGCGGCTCTTAGACAAATTGATAATGATATAAATTCAGGCAACAATTGGAAGGCAATAGCAAAAAATCTTCGAGGTCAATTTTGTCTAATTGTACACACAAAAGAAAATCATGTATTTATAATAACTGACAAAACTGGGAGTTTCCCTATTTATAAATTTGAAAATAAGAATAGAATTCAAATATCAAATTTTCTCCCATTATTAACCAAACATAATAAATTATCGATCAACGCCCAAGCCGTCGCTGAGTACTTGAGTCTTGATTATACAATTGATTGCACGTTTTTTAACGAAATCATGCCTTTAGAAATGGGAATGATATTCAAATTTTGTAATGAACGACAAGCTCAACGCTACGATAATTTCTATTTAAATTTACAATATAATAAGTACAATAAATTAAAAGATATTTCTCATCGAGCGAAACAGATATTAATTAAAAACTTATCGTTTTTAAATTCAGATGATCGAATATTTGCAGATATTACTGGTGGCTTTGATACAAGAACAATCATAGCAATTTTAAAACATAACGAACTCAATTTTGAAGGTGGTATTTGTGGGGAACAGGTCTCTGGTGAATCGTTGATTGCGCAACAACTTGCCCAATTGTTGAAAATAAAATTTCATTCCGGTATTTCTATATCTGATAAAGCCTTATTTGATAATGTTATTAATACTCACTTTGATATAACAGGAGGAGCTCCTATTCCATATCACTCATCTGAACTAATCAATTATTACAGTTATATCAAGAATATTTTTGATATTCACATTACAGGTTTCTCAGGAACTGAATTATCTCAGTCAATACCTCGGTTAAGTCTCCTTACGAAAACTGTTAAATTTAGGATGATATATGAAAAATTTTATAAATATATAAATATTTTTAGTAATAATTTTATGGATGAAACTGAATATTACAACAACATTGAAAAAAAAATCGATAGATTATTGAATCAGATAGGCACTAATATTCACGAACGAGTTATGACATTTTTAATTCGATCTACATACTCAAAATACTATCATGGGTCCTTAATTGGAACGCATAATACTATATTGCCTTCTTATTCTCCATTCATTGAGACAAATTTTATAAAGTTAATGATGGAAACGTCTCAGAATTTAAAATATAACCACAAAATTCAACGTGAAATTATAACAAATATTAACCCTTCAATCAGTTTGATAATGACTTCTCACGGTTATAATGCAAACACAAGTAATTTTCGAAACACATTTCCGATAGACACTTTCGGCATATATTTTGAGAACCTGGCAAGAAGTATTGTCTATGAATTTAGAATATTTAAAAAACTCAAAGACACACTGTTAAAAGTTTACTCAAAAAGCATTCCACGGTTCACAATAGAAGAACGTCAAAGATCATTTTGGGTCAATGAAGTCACGAATCTATGTGCAAATGAAATGAAGGTTTTCGAATTTATTGACCGTAAATTGTTTGATAAATGCACTGTAGACAATTTCTTTTCAGCAAAGCTTAAGGCCAAAGTCATATATTTAAATGAATTATTAAAATATTCAATATAGTTCAAAACTTCTTTATCTGTCTGAATGACCTTAACCATTGAACCTTGGCCATTGTTAAATCGAGTCACTGCTGTCCTAATGTTAGGCCAACATACTAAAGTGGTTGCTTGGAAAGTGGTATAAGAGATATTGCGCAACTTGGTAGATTGAAGGAAGGTCACCAGTTCTCCGATAGTGCAAATGAACCGTTTGAATAATAAACGAGACACAATTGATGGCCAAGACGCATGATACAATCTGTTACAAGAAATTCTTACTGAATTTTATGACGGAATCGGAACCACTGTATGCGATGCAGCAGTGGTTGACAGAGAAGATGATGGCAGTGGAAGCAGAAACGAAAGTAAGCGCTGCAAAGGGGGCACATTCGATAGAACGGACAATCCATTTTTCAGGTACCCGATTCAGTCGATTTGAACGGGGTGGGAAACGATGTACCTCGTGATTCCGAAACTCCGCAAAGTTGGCTATCTTCCCTTTTTTCGTGATGGAGGAAAAGCGGTCGAAACAGGCCCTGATCCAGGTGGTACCGAAAGCATTCTTTAACGGCGTATCGACACGGAAGATAGAACGACTCGCCCGTTCATTTGGTATTGAGACGCTCTCTGGTGATCTCCTATCTCATGGAATATGCCGAGGACGTAGCAAAAGAAGGAGTTACACCAGTCCGGCTAAGATAGAAAAGCAGCAATTTCAGCTTCAGATGGTGGCATAGCACAAAGAATACCGATAGTCTCAGAAACGAATTTGAGAACTCCTATGATGGTGCTCAAGTCCTATTTTTATAAAAAAGGAACATTATGTGCGGTATTGTTGGAATAATTAATCTCAAATACGAACAATCCCTGCAGGCTGAAGATTTACATTGTATGACAAATTCAATAAGACATCGTGGGCCAGATGACGAAGGATTTCTGCTTTTTGATGAAAACCGACATTATACATTTTATGGTGACGATACTCCTGTTCCTGAGAAACAAAATTATAGAACGCATGCTCTGCAATATTATACAAGTGGGCATATATCAAACGCATACAATCTCCCATCACATATTGCATTTGGTCATCGAAGATTATCGATAATCGACTTAACCGTTCACGGTCATCAACCTATGCAATATCTCGATCGTTACTGGATTATCTATAATGGTGAAATATATAATTATATTGAGGTAAGAAATGAATTAGCAAAAAATGGATACCATTTTCATTCAAACTCGGACACAGAAGTGATTCTTGCCGCTTATGATTGCTGGGGAAATGAGTGTTTGAATATATTCAATGGAATGTGGGCTTTTGCTATATACGATAAAAAGAAACATAAATTATTTATATCTAAAGACAGATTTGGAATAAAACCCTTATATTATTATAAGGATGACAAATATTTTATTTTTGCATCTGAAATAAAGGCAATACTTTCACATCGTGAGGTAAAGACATTCCCGGATATAAATTATTGTCGAGAATACATTGCGCATGGTCCAAGAGAATATATTAAAGAGACCGCTTTTAAAAATATTTTTCGATTTAAAAATGCCAGTTTTGTTGAAATTGCTATTCATGACTTGGAATATAAAAATATAAATGAGCAAATCTTTTGGAATTGTGTACCTAATTTGAATAATGAAGTATTCGATAATAATAAAGCTGAGAAATATGCAAAAAAGTATTATGAAATACTGAGTGACGCTGTCAGGATTAGATTGAGGGCAGATGTAAAAGTCGGTGCAGCGCTTTCCGGTGGGCTTGATAGTTCAACTATTGTTTACATGATCAATGAACATCTGAAGAGACAGGGTCAAGACGCCAAGCTAGAAACATTTTCCAATATATACAAATCTGAAAATGTTAATTATTGCGATGAGAGTCAGTATATTAATCAATTGGCTAAATTTTTGAATGTAAAATCCAACCAGATCGAACCGATACTAACTGAAATAATCAGTGAACATAAAAAAATGATCTATGCTATGGAAAATCCCGCAGTAGGCCCCAACATGGGGGGGTGGTATACATTTAAGCTCGTGGGTAATTCTGATATCACTATTAATCTTGATGGCCAAGGTGCGGATGAACAATTAGGCGGATATTTTTCTTACATTTGGAGGTATGTTATCAACCTTCCTTTGTCTGACCTAGTAAAAGAATTCAAGGCATTTCTTCATTTGCCAGGGTTAAATAAAATTTATCTTATACTTAGCGTAATATGTAATATTTTGCGAAGAGTCTTCCCAGTAAACTTATTGGAAATAATTTCAAGATACTTAGGTGATAAGAATAAAGACAACGCACCTATTTTTGAACCCTTAAATAAAATACTATATCAATCCACAATGACAGATCTTTTAAACCTCATCCATTATGGTGACAGTCAATCAATGGCACATTCAATAGAGTCACGTCTGCCATTTATGGATTACAGACTTGTTGAATTTTTAGCATCCGTCCCGGCAAATTATAAAATCCACAATGGCTGGACGAAATATATTGCAAGAATTGCAATGGATAAGATACTCCCTGATAATATTACGTGGCGTAAAGATAAAATGGGTTGGCCTGATCCATCAGAATTTTGGTTTCGTGGTCCTTTAAAGGAATGGCTTTGTCGCGAGGTTGAATCTTCTTCATTTCTAAAAGAACTTGGCTTTGGTTACAACATAAGAAACAGAATTAATGGCAAAGAACCTATTATCAATCTCATTCGACTATTAAATTTAAGTGTTTGGTACAACATTTTTTTTAAAAATGCAGTTTAAAAAATTCGGCACATAACAGCTACAGACATATTTGTTTGAATGCCTTTTTCGACTTTGTGTTTATCGTATTTATCAGAGAACAACGCTTTCCCAAATTACGAAAACAACGGTTCGACATCGATATATCCCATATTTTTTCCAACAAATAAATGCCGAACTACAATAGTAAAAAATGAGAGGGCGAGTAATGATTCCAAAGAATATGGGAGCAATAATAATAAGAAAAACCAACAGAACCATACTAATAAAGAATCGAACAAATCGATAATGCCTAGAGATATCTAAGACTTTAGACTTTCAATTCTAACGTTGCTAACAATAGGATTTATGGATTAGATTTGAATAGAAAGGAATAGAGCTATATGGTTATCGATCACGTAGGGATAGCGGTAAAATCATTGGATGCGGGGATAAAACATTGGAAAAATGTATTTGGATACAATCAGATGACAGAAATTATTACTAATACACGCCAGAAGGTCAACGTTGTATTTCTTACGAAAAAGGATTCCCTTACTGTTAAATTAATTGAGCCTACAGATTCATCTTCACCGATTTACACTTTTGCTCAACGTGGTGGCGGACTGCATCACTTGTGTTTCAAATGCGCTAAAGTTGAAAAGGAAATAGAACGCCTGAAAGCACTAGGCCTAAGAATTTTGACCGAACCACAACCGGGAGAAGCTTTTAAAAATGAAAATATATCATTTATTTTTGCTAAACAAGGATTAAATATTGAACTTATAGATACAGATAAAAGAGCAGGAGTCATTGAGGATTCTCAGGAAAAAGGAGGTTAAAAACCATTGCGCTGACACGGATATTTGACCTCCTCTGCTTGTTATTTTTGAGATATCTGTCAAGAAACGACATTGTTAACTGATGTTCACAACTGGGGGAAGTGGGAAAGCTTCTTTATGTTGAAAGGGTCGAGGAACGCCTAATAATACATCAAAGACGGATTTTCTGTATTATGAAAGATATAATATACAACGGCAAGCTGGTTAGAGTATCTTTAAATATATTGGGATATTATATATCCGGATCATAAGACATTAATCTTCAATCTTTATTTCTACTAGCGACTTTGAAGTACTTACTATGGCAACTTGATTTATTTCAACTTTTTCGGGGACACCTCAACCAAAAATTATAATAAATAGATAATCAGAAGAAATAATATTTGAGGTCAACAATAATGAATCTTTCAGATATTTTATATAGTTTTTATAGGATTAAAAGTCATCGTATAAGAAATATAATATCAAAAGCCATATTAAGAATTGAAGGGGGTGAACTCTATTCTGAGACATATCGTAGGATTTTTAAAAAATATTATCAAGTTGATATAGGATTATATACTCTTGGTGGTTGCTTCGTGCCGTATCAAATTGACAGATACACTAAAATTGGTAGATATTGCTCAATAGCTCGCGTTATGAGAAGTATGAACCGTAATCACCCCATGGATTTTAAATCGATGCATGCATTTTTTTTCAACCCTGCCCTGAGTTACTGTGAGGAGGATCGGATTGAGTATGTTCCGCTGGAAATCGGGAATGATGTCTGGATCGGACATAACGCAATTATTATGCCGCATGTACAGACAATCGGTGATGGGGCAGTCGTGGCGGCCGGTGCCGTGGTTCACAACAATGTGCCGCCCTATGCGGTTGTCGTAGGGAATCCCGCCCGCCCCGTGCGTTACAGGTTCCCGAAAGAGGCTATTGAAGAACTACTTGCGTCTAAATGGTGGGAAAAATCCATCGAAGAAATTAAACCATTTATTAAGGAATTTCAAAGACCGTATTTTCAGCCACCGGACACAAACAATACATAAAGAACATATCAGATCGTCAAAAAGAAAAATCAGATAACACATTCATTCAACACATGGAGCTGAGGACATTGACAGGACAATTCAGTATTAATAGAGCTCATATACGCAAGATCTTAATTTGTTTTTTTTTCCTGCTGATTTTACTCGGAGGTTGCAAAGAAAAAATGGACACAAAATCAATCGATATCGCATATGAAACAAAAGGATTGACGGACAGCGCCATTCAATCTATTAGAAGCAAAACCATATTTTTCGGACATATGTCGGTAGGATACAATATTATTGAAGGGCTTGAAGATATACAGAAAGCAGACAGCCGTTTTAATGATATCAACATTGTTGAGCTCGACGGTACGGAAACTGCTGGTGGCTCCAGACTTTATCATGCCAAGCTAGGAAACAACGGGTTCCCGAAGAAGAAGTGTGACGAATTCAAAAAAATACTGATCGAAGGCGGATTGGGAAGTAAAATCGAGTATGCCTGCCTCAAATTCTGTTACGTGGATTTTATGGAAGATGCCGATGTGAAAGATATATTTGATTACTACGTGCGGACAATTGATGACATTAAAAAGGAATTCCCCGATCTGAAAATAATTCATTTCACAACGCCGCTGACAGTGCATGTTTTTGGCATGAAAAGTTACATCAAGAATCTTCTGAAGGGAGATATCCCCAACATCAAGCGCAATGAGTTCAATAAGCTGCTCATCGCTCAATACGGGGAAATCGACCCGGTATTTGACCTTGCAGAGATTGAATCGACACTGCCTGATGGCACAAGAAAAGAATTTACATATAAAGGTTCAAGGTATTATTCTCTGGTCGACTCATACACCGATGATGGCGGCCACCTCAATGGGCCGGGCAGATTCTACGCAGCCAAGGGACTGCTGGTGTTTTTATCGGACATATAAGCATGATTATTTGATCTGGGAGATAATTCAGCAACTCCCGGAAGAAGATCTTAGAAGACTCATCTTTTTCAATACTAGCAGAACAACTTGTTCTGGAAGGCTATCGGCCACAGGAGATGTAAAATGGTTAATACGGATATCAGATGGAAAGGGATCATCCTTGCCGGCGGTTCCGGCACACGGCTCTACCCGATTACAAGAGTTGTGAGCAAACAGCTCATACCGGTATATGATAAACCGATGATATATTACCCTCTGTCAGTGCTCATGCTGGCAAATATCAGGGATATTCTCATCATTTCAACCCCGGAAGATCTGCCCCGCTTCAGGGAACTCCTTGATGACGGATCACAATGGGGGCTTTCGTTCTCGTATGCCGAACAGCCGAGCCCCGACGGACTTGCCCAGGCCTTCATCATCGGCAAAGAGTTTGTCGGCAGTGACAATGTGTGCCTGATTCTCGGCGACAACATCTTCTACGGTCATGGGCTGCCGGAAAAGCTTCGGAATGCAATATCTAAGAAAGACGGTGCGACTGTTTTCGGTTACTGGGTAAGAGATCCAGAACGCTATGGAGTCGTCAGTTTTGATGCGGCAGGCAACGCCTCAGAAATCGAGGAAAAGCCGTCTCAGCCGAGATCCAACTGGGCGGTAACCGGCCTTTATTTTTATGACAACAGGGTTCTGGATATCTCTGCAGAACTGAAACCTTCCGTCCGAGGAGAACTGGAGATAACCGATGTGAACCGAATCTACCTTGAGGCCGAATCACTTTACGTGGAAAAGCTCGGTCGCGGCTATGCCTGGCTGGACACAGGAACGCATGAATCGCTGATTGAAGCCAGTACATTCATAGAAACCATCGAGAAACGCCAGGGGTTGAAGGTCGCCTGCATAGAAGAGATTGCCTATAGAATGGGACACATAGACTCCCAGCAGCTTCAGACGCTTGCAGAACCCATGCAGAAAAATGGCTACGGCAAATATCTCATGGAGATAGCGGCCCATGCAACCAGGGGGATCTGACCCCCACCCTTTTTTGCTCAGTACTATTTTGAATTAACGGATTTGTGAATAACACAACTCAAAAGATTTCGTAAAACATTATGTAAAAAGAGACGAAATGATATTTTTTCATCGCTTCTGTAATCTTTTTAGAATGAATTTTATAAAACGACAGACGCGATTAAATGCCGACTGATAGAAATTCCGATTATCATTTTTTAAAGAGGTGCAGGTGTGAAGAAAGATTTTGAAAAAAATATTCTCTGTATAGGCGGGGGATACGTAGGCGGATCGACAATGGCAATGATAGCAAACAAATGTCCTCATTACAAAGTTACCGTTGTCGATATCAACCACGAACGCATCCGGCAGTGGAATTCAGATCATCTACCAATCTACGAACCGGGCCTTGCTAAGATAATCGCTAAAAATCGTGGCGGAAATCTATTCTTCAGCACCGACATAGACGCCGGGATCAAGGAATCTGAGATAATCTTCGTCTGTGTGAACACACCAACAAAAAATTTCGGAACAGGGGCTGGCATGGCTGCCGACCTTCAGTACTGGGAAAAAACCGCGCGCCATATTCGTAACGCAGCGGAATCGGATAAAATAATAGTCGACAAAGGAACATTACCGGTGAAAACAGCGTTGGCAATGGAGCGAATTCTGACTGCTACGGGTAACAATATTCATTTTGATATTCTCTCCAATCCCGAATTTTTAGCCGAGGGAACTGCCATCCGTGACCTCGAAAATCCTGATCGGGTCCTTATCGGGTCGCGGGAAACATCCCGCGGGATAAAGGCCAGAGACGAACTGGTTGCTGTTTATAAAAACTGGGTCCCGGAAGAAAAGATTATTACATCCGACATATGGAGCAGCGAACTTTCAAAACTGACAGCCAACGCATTTTTAGCTCAAAGAATATCGTCCATCAATGCTGTATCGGCCCTTTGTGAAAAAACTGATGCCGATATCAACAAGATCGCCCTTGCCGTGGGAACAGATAGCCGAATCGGTGATAAATTTCTGAATGCGAGTGTCGGTTTTGGTGGTTCCTGCTTTCAGAAGGATATTTTAAACCTAGTTTACCTGTGCCGATACTATGGACTCGATGAAGTTGCCGATTACTGGGAAAGTGTCGTTAAAATCAATGATTATCAGAAAGAGCGATTCATTCTTACAATGCTGCACACGATGTTCAATACACTGGTTGATAAGAAGATCTGTCTCTTTGGATTTGCATTCAAGGCAAATACGGGCGATACGCGAGAGAGCCCAGCAATACACATCTCCCGACGGCTTCTTGAAGAAAAAGCGGAACTGGTCATAAACGATCCGAGAGCACTTGAGAATGCAAAAGCTGACCTGCACAAGTTGGAAGGTAATATCAAATATATCGAAGATCCCTATGAAGCTGCGACAGGCTGTGATGCCATCGCGGTTATGACGGAATGGGATATTTACCAAAAGCTCGACTTTGTAAGAATATATCAATCAATGTCAAAACCGGCATTTCTTTTTGACGGCCGTAATATTCTTGACCATGCAAGGCTGTTTGAAATTGGTTTCAATGTGTTCCCGATAGGAAAGCGGTCTCTGAGCCATTTTCATAATATATAGTCACCGGCTGCAGGCATAATCCACGAATGAATCTCCGGTTTCGAAAGGGCCATCGGCATCTCATGCACCAGGATCACTTAATGCAAGCATTAATTTCCCGTATCTAAAGAAAATTCACCCCCATGCCGAATAAAATAATTGAGACATGAAAGCAAATTATTGTTCAGCAGCGCATGAGAATAGGAATGTGCAATGGATCTGATTAATCAGGTACTTCCGTTTGGCTCGGCCTTCGTAAGCGGTTTACTGGCATTATTTGCTTTGTACCGGGACCGCCATCTGTTTGTGCATCAAATTTTTGCCGCCGGAATGATTATATATGCGGCGGAAGCGGTTATGACAGGGCTTTGTTTGAGTGCCTTGATGCCTGGGGATGTGCGTTACTGTCTTGGTATAAGGTCTTGCACAACTGCCCTGATCCCGGGAACCTGGCTTCTATTCAGTCTGTGCTTTTCCAGAAAAAATTATAAGGATATAATTGCCAAATATAAGTGGTTAGTCATTATTCTTTATGCCCTCCCCCTGCTTGCAGCAACCCTGTTTCAGCATGCCTTTTTTATCGAAATGCCGCATGTGAGTATTTCCTCATTCTGGCTTGTCAGAATCGGGTGGGCCGGACATGTGTTTTATATTTCCATTCTTCTTGCAACCATAATCATCCTGATGAATCTGGAAAGAACGCTGCGGAACTCAATCGGGCATCATCGATGGCAGATTAAATTTATGATACTAGGCATCGGGTGTCTCTTTGCGGTGCGTATCTATACCATCAGTCAGACCATACTGTTTCACTCAGTCGATCTGGCGCTGGAAGTCGCAAACAGTGCGGCCATTCTTATCGGATGCTTTTTTATTGTAAAGTCACTCCTTCGAACCCGCCGTATGGATGTCAGATTTTACATGTCTCAAACCTTTATTTTCAATTCCATAACGGTATTGTTTATCGGGATCTACCTTATATCGGTTGGATTGTTGACTCAAATTACGATTCGCTTCACCCAGGCTCGATACATCCCTTTAAAAGCTTTCATTATCCTGCTCGCCTTATTGGGACTTTTCATGTTCATTCTTTCCGACCGGATGCGTAGAAGCGTCAAACGGTTTGTGAGCCGTCATTTTGAACGACCTTTTTATGACTATAGAAAAGAATGGGCAAAATTTACCAAAAACACAACATCAGTTACAGACATTAAGAGCCTCTGTGATATTGTGGTGAAGATGGTGTCCAGAACATTCGACACCCTTTCCGTTACGATATGGGTATGCAATGATAAAAATGATTCTTCTTTTATAGGGGCCACGACAACATTTTCAGACACAATTCATGACGATATTGAAAAAAACAAAAGCATGCTGGCAGATTTCATCAAGGTGATGCAGCACAAGAACATTCCATACGATCTTGATTACCGGAACAGGAAAGTACCTAAAGAACTACAGGAATTTGATGTAGATTTCTTCAACAGTTTAAAAATTCGATACTGTCTTCCGCTGAAGGCCGGTGAAAAACTGCTCGGCCTCATGACCGTGGACGATGTTGTCGGGAATAATGCCCTTACGATTGAAGACTTTGATCTACTGAAAACCATGTCTGACCAGGTGGCCTCCGAGCTGCTGAATCTGATGCTTGCTGAAGATTTGAAACAGGCAAAAGAAATGGAAGCGCTTCAGACAATGTCTGCATTTTTTATCCATGATCTTAAAAATTTGGCGTCCAAATTATCTCTGACGATGCAGAATCTGCCTGTCCATTATGAAAACCCGGAGTTCCGCCAGGACGCTATAAAAACCATGTCCCAGAGTATTGAGAAAATTAATCTTATGAGCAGCCGCTTAACGACTCTCAGCGAGAAAATAGACATAAATCCCACGACATCCGATTTGAATCAGCTCATTCAGGATACCCTAGCAGACCTGAACGGCTCGTTCGGTGGAAACATTGCCAAAAATCTCCGAACGTTACCGAAAGTCTCTATAGATACAGAACTGATAAAAAAGGTCCTCACCAACCTTTTACTTAACGCCTACGAGGCATCGGATCGAACAGATAATATTATCGTTTCCACAGAACGTAAAGAGGGGTGGGCCATATTTTCCGTTCAGGATTTTGGTTCTGGAATGTCGAGAGAATTCATCGAAAAGTCTTTATTCCAGCCATTCAAAACCACTAAACAGAAAGGTATGGGAATCGGCCTGTACCACAGCAAATTAATTATAGATGCCCACAAAGGTAAAATCGAAGTCGAAACCGAGCAAGGCAAAGGGAGTATGTTCAGGGTAATGCTGCCGGTAAAAACAGCATCAATGAGCCAGGTTCAAAAATAAAGGCACAAGGAATTCGAGGCAGTAACTGGAGAAGTAACGAAAATAATTAATCCCTTCGCAAAATCAATTCCCACAAAAAAACAAAATGCTTGATATTCGTGTCGAATATCTTTACACTAATAAATGTT
>Ga0272442_10006467_pt1 | contig 15396 bp, 13 predicted proteins | sample SSMForm2O_FD_200262 | JGI IMG/M metagenome (GOLD analysis project Ga0272442, IMG submission 200262) | Marine sediment archaeal communities from Little Sippewissett salt marsh, Falmouth, MA, United States - SSM-Form-2O | ecosystem: Environmental > Aquatic > Marine > Wetlands > Sediment ...
TTGTTGCTAAGGGTTTTATAGAGAAGAAAAAGACGTTTTATGGTTATAAATTTAAATGGATTGCTCCATTCCCTTACTGAGTATAGAAATGCTTATAAATCAATCATAATTTTCCAATTATGAGCTAAATGGGTCCATAGCTCAGTCTGGTAGAGCATCCGGCTCTTAACCGGAAGGTCACGGGTTCGAAGCCCGCTGGACTCATTCTTTTTAATTTTCAATAATTATTTAAATGAGAATTCTACTAGATTTATTATGCCGAGGTCGCATACACCCAAGACAAGCTTGTGGTCGCGACCTGTCTCGCTATGCTCGCCGAGGTCGCATAATCTGGTATTGCGACGGTCTCGAAAATGACTTTCGAGTCAACCGTTTTCCTTTGGATATGTCGGTTCAAATCCGGCCCTCGGCGTTTATCAAACTCTTACCAAAAGAATTATCAACAAAGACACCAATATTAAGTTTGTTCTTATACATTTTTCCTGTAAATACAGCAAGTCCTAGAAAATTATCATTGGAATCAAAAACAAAATAATATTTGTTTTCTATACCATCCTTAGATAAGATATCTCTACCGCAAACAAATAAAAAAGCTTTTTTAGAATCTAACTTAAGAACATTGTCAAATTGTTCAACTAGTCTAAAGAGATTAATATTCCAGAAATATTTATTATTCTCAATTTTGCCAACATTAATGCCATCAACATAGAGAAGATTATCTTTTTCAATAATTTTTTGATCAAATGAAAATCCTATTCTCTTACATACTTCATTTAAACTTCCTGTAATAAATTTCATAGTAAATATTTCTCCATACTTTTCTTATCAAAATAAACTCTAAATGGCCTTATATATTTATTGTTCACATTACGACCAACACCAACCATCTTAGTTTTATAAAATATTGCAACTTCGTCTTCAAACTCGTTAGGATATGGTAATAACATGCCATTCATAAACTTTTTGAGATCTTTTTTCTCTAGTTTTATTTTCTCCCAATCTTTAAAACAGTGCTTCATTGGATATAGCATCATTAAAAGTTCAGTTTCATCACCGTTGTTAGCACTAACAATAGCATCTTCAAGTTGTTGTAGAGTAACAATATCTTTTTCTGTGAACATTGATGATTTTATCCTTCTAAGCTCTTGCATATGTGCTCCAACGTCTAATTTTTCGCCAATATCGTGCACTAGTTTTCTAATATAAGTTCCTGCTTGACAATTGACTTCAATAAGATAATCTTTTTCAGAATAATCCAATAAGTTAATCGAATATATTTCTCTTGTACGTAATGCTCTTTTTACTGCGCTTTTTATAGGCGGTAATTGTTCAATCTTTCCTACAAATTGTTTCAATACTTTTTTAACTTCATCAACTGCAACTTCTTTATGAATGTGCATCAAGCAAACATAAGTCTTATCTGATCTTAGTAAGAATTCCATAATACGAGTGGCTTTGTTAAGGGCAACAGGTAGTACTCCTGTGACTTTAGGATCTAAAGTTCCTGAGTGTCCGGCTTTATCAACATTTAACATCTTACCTACAACCTCTGAGACTTGGTGTGATGTTAAGTTTGTAGGTTTGTCAATAGCAATAATACCATAATCTAGTAGAAATTCTAATTTTTTACTTATTCTGTCTCTGTTTAATATCTTCATTTTGTTAACCTTTGTTCAAAAATAAGTATACCAAAGAATAAAATTAGTGAAACTATTGCTGAATAAAATAAGAACATAAAATAATTAGTATAGTTTTGATAAAAATAAAGACTGATTAACATAAGTAATAGTATCTTGGAAAAAGCAATACCATTAAGCTTAGATTTGAAGTTATTTCTTATCATGTATATTTCGGATGATATTCTAAGCATACTCATACCCATTAATCCAACTGATGTTGCAATAATTAAACTAATAAAATCAACACTTTGCGAATAACTTAATGGAATTAATGAAAATAAAGATATGCCAAAGATAATAACTGGTAATTGACCATAATTATTAGATATCAAATAATTGATTTTTTTTGAGAATAGTAATGAAGCAATAATTGAAATACCAAAAACTAGAGCAATATTGCCAAAGTGGCCAAGATAAAAATGTTTATATTGTTCAAAAATATAAATGCCTAAGTAAGAATATGTTAATATAATTGTTGCATTTATAATAGCTAGTGCTAAAATAAATATAGTTCTTTTTGAAAATACTTTGATATTTTTATATTCACTAACTAATTTTCTAAAACCAGTAATTTGAGATAATTCTTTAATTTTTTTCTCAGGTTTTAGTCTAAATAAAATATAGCTTGATAATATGAAAGATATTGATGCAATTTCTAATGGAATTATCAAACTATTTACCCTAAGAAACAAATATGCTGAAACAAATGTTAATGCAACAGACAACAAAGTAAAGAAATTAATTCTGCTATAGTATTCTCTTAGATAGCTGAATTTAAGTTCTTGTTTTACCAATCTTCTATATAATAAGCCTTGCGAACTAATACTTATTCCACTAAAAATCATACCAATCCCAAAAATCATATAATTATTGTAAACAAGACCAAATATCATGATGAAAAAGCTAAATGCATAAAATAATGAGAATAACCTGATTCTACTTAGTAATGTTTTATTATCATAATTGCCTAAAAATAGCTCAGATACATAACTGCCAATATGTTTTAGTGAATTAACCAGAGCAACAATCCACCATCCAAGTCCTGATAATAGCAAGATTGAGTAAAATAAAACATTAATGAATTGATTGGGCATAAAACCAAAAGCAGTACTATCAAAAAACTCCTTTAATGAGAAAATTGCGCTTTTTTTGTCTATTTCTGGCTTTTGAACCATATTTTATAATAGTTAAATCTTAAAGTTTATAAATGTTAATATTTTTATATATATAAAATGAAAAAAGAGGGATTTTCAGTAGATCAAGCTATTTCGCAATGTGCATTCTCAAATCTATTTAAATCTGGACTTAGATTTAAGTTATTATTTATTACAAACAATGAAAAACATAAGATTGTAATGTTAGATTCACAATCAAAAAAACAAAAACAAGTTAATCTTGATCTAAAACTAAATAAAACTTTAGGTGGAGAACATATTAATGAAATTCTATTTTATGATATTGACTATAATAACACAAATGAAATAATAATAACAACCGATAATGGCAGAATAATTGTAATTAATCTTAATTTTGACGAAAAACAACCACTATCAACATTTAATTCATATAATGTAAATATCTATGATGTTTTTTCTATGTTTGCACAAAAAATACAGAGAAAAACAAATTCAAAAGACAAGATAACTGAATTATTTCAAGGCGAAAAAATCAAATTATCTCCTAAGATAAACTCTATTTTATTTCCTAATATCATAACAAGAAAAATCATTACAATTGCAATGGACAAATATCTAATAAACTTGGACATGAATGATTTTTCAATCCAAAATTATTCTGATTTAGGCTCACAAATAACTCATATTAATCAGATTAATCACAATATATCGATTGTAACAACACAAAACGCTTATGTTCTTGCAATAGAGCAGTTATTAAGTAATAAGCTTGATTTAAAAACAGCATTAACAATCAATGATACTAATATTACAAAAATATCTAAAATATACAACGATCTTTTAATTATCAAAGAAAACTCAGTAAAAAGATTGACCATAAAAAATAAATCAAAATGGGCTTATAATGTAGAAGGTTCAATAAGTGCCGATATATTGAATTATGATTATGATTATGATGGCTATGATGAATTATTGATTGTATCTAAATCAGGTATAATTCATGCACTAGATAAAGATGGCAAAGTAAAATGGTTATATAATACTGAATTTTGGAATACTAATATGCCTTTATTTTTTTCTCATAAAGGATTGACTAAAAAACAACTTGTAAGTGTTGTTACTTTTGATGGAAAGATATACTTATTTAAACCTAAAGGTATATTAGATTTAAATGTAGAGCCTAGTAGTGCGGTGATGCTCGATTATGGTTTTTATGATTTAGAATATGATGCAAATCAATATTTAACAGGAAACTTGATTGAAAAGATTGAGATTAATGATACTATACTTGATAATTTCAAGTTAGATAACGAATACTTGCTTTTAGTTAGTCCAAAAGGCAATATTTATTTAATTAATGTTTTTGAAAATTAAAAAAAGGGTGATAATATGAAGTTAATTACAAACAAAGAGGAAATTGTAAGACTTGCAACAAATATTGATAATTTTGATCAGGCGCTTGAAGGTGGATTACCTGAGCATTCTGTAATTCTGATGGCAGGAACATCAGGTACAATGAAATCATCATTATGCTTCAATGTAGCATTTAATGAGATTGTAAATAATAATGCAAATGCTGTTTATTTCACACTTGAACAAAATACTTATTCATTACTTAATCAGATGATTACAATGAATTTTGATTTGAGCAAGCTAAATCTTGTTAGGATTTCAGAAATTTCCAAGATTGATGAAAATATAAAGAACATAGATTCTAGTAAGAACTTTATTGTTGCTGATGTTGGTGTCTTGAGAAAAGAAGTAGAATCACTACAAAAAGTAAAGCCTGAAAGTGATTGGATTTATGTAATTAAGAATATAATAACTAAGCTCAAAGAAAAGAATTTGTGTGATATTGTTATTTTAGATTCGTTATCCGCATTATATGTATTATCACAATTCAAAGAAAACCCTAGAGTTAAATTATTCCAATTCTTTGAATTTTTAAGAGATAATGAGATTACATCCTTACTTATATCCGAAATTCCGCCTAATGGTAAAGGTTTAGGTGAATTTGGTATTGAAGACTATCTTGCTGATGGTGTTATTTTATTGGCTAAAAATCGTGAAGGATTATCTGTAAGACGAGAAATATCGATAAGTAAGATGAGACAAACATGTGCGAACATGGATGTATTTATACTTGATTTTGATGGGGGAAAATTTAGAGCTTTAACTAAAATATCAGAATGAGTTTTTTAGAACAATTGGATGTTGTATCAATTTTATTGATTGTAATTAGTTTTGCATCAATTATATTTAGTATCTATAATCTGAATCTTATTCGTAAATATTTAATTAGGTTGAAAGAAAAATCTAAGCTCTCAACCACATTAAAATATACAAAATATTTTATTTTAATTTTCATCCTAGCTAATATGATTCTTTATCTTGGAGACATATTCTTTTCAATCAATCTTAGTTTGTGGTATGGGCTTTTATTTTCTTTAAGAAAGTATTTATATCTTATAATCACATTTTCAGCATTATGTGTAGTTTATTTCATTTATCATGCGCATACAAATGATGCAGGTAATAATCCTTTATTTGCTAAGTTTGAGAATAGATTATATTTTATGCTGGGTGTTTTTGGATTATTGTTCCTTTATTTATTATATACTGATATTGTGAGTATATCTCATACTAGATTCTTGGGTTTTGTTGTATTAATGTCAATACTTGTAATCAATTATTTTGTGTATAAGATTTATAATGTTCCTGCTTCGATGTCTGTACAAAATTTAGATAACGATCTTAGTTTATTGACTGTTGTTTTGGATATTTATATTTTAGTATTTTATATCTCTGCATTTGTTTTTCCAACTTTAACATCAAATTATGTTAATTATTCACCTATATTCTTCTTTTTTGTAAATCTAATGATACATGCTTTATCAAAGAAAAATCTATTAGATCAAGATAGAACTGCAAGACAAATAGAAAAAACTGAAAATGTATTATATATCAATCACAATCTAGAAACAATAAAACCTGCATTATCATCGGTAACTGGTGTTTTAATAATATCTCGAAAAAATCCTCAAGAAATAGAAGATAAAGGACTATTCAAAGATATTGCAAACAAAGAATATGTTTGGTTAACAGAAGCAACAGAGATTATTGATGCGATTGATCCAAAAAATTTAGAAAAATTATTATATAAAGTAACTAATTTTATGAAATCATCATATCAAGTTCCTGCAATAATATTGGATGATCTTGGATATATCAAAGATTTTAATGGGTTTAAGAAAACATTAAGATTCACACAAGACATTAGAGATCATTGTCAATCTCATAGAATAATGTTCTTATGTAATATTCCTTCAGTTTCATTTGATATGCATGAAATATCCTACTTTATCAAAGATTTTAATATTGTTAATGAATATCAATATGCTAAAAACAAAAGACCTAAAATTGTTAAGGTAAAGAAAAAATGAAAGAACTATTTTTTCCTTTAATCAACGGAACGTTATCATTCATAGTTTTTATACTAGGTGCAATCAAGTATAGGCAAACAAAAGATAAGTTCTTGCAACGATGGTCTTTTGCTTTTTTATTCTATGCAATTGCACATATGATTGCAGCATTTACAATAAGTGGTATTACTTTTACATCAAAATCGCATTTTATTTTAGTTCAATTTGCAAGGCAATCTATGGTTAGTTTGTTCTTTGTTGTATTACTTTATGGTTTGATGGAACAGGTTGTTTCAAGATATGATTATAGGATTAAGATTGCAGTAATCACTTTTATTGTGTCAGAATTGATGTTGTTGTATTTTGATATATTGGGTCAAGGTTTGATTGGTGAATTAATACACATAATAATATTTGACCTGCCGTTTAATTTTGCAATTGCATTCTTGTTTATGTATCAGTTTTATTATCATCGTGATGCATTCAGCTTGTTAAATGGTATTGCGTGGTTGATGGATACAGTATTATTCATATTAAGTCAGCAAGTTTTGAGATATCCTACTTACAGATATGTGCTTTATTGGATTGCACAAATACCTATGTTGTTAATTGTGTTTAGTATGATTGCTTTATATTATCAGCCTGAACGTAAGATTATTGATCTTAATAAATTATTTACATTTAAGGCAGAACCAACACGTGAAGATCTAGGTAAAAAATATAATCTCAAAAATGGAACTTATCTTCTATTTAATGATCCTTCAAAAAAGATTTATGATTATGTTAAGAATTTTGCTGATCAAAATGTTCCTGTATTATTAATTACAAGACAAAATCCCGATTATCTGAAAAATCTCTACAAGTTCAGATCAAATGTCAATATATTCTGGTTGACAAAGATAAAAACACAATACATGAGTCTTGATCCTAATAATCTAGAGAACTTAATATATGTTATTAATGAATTTATCAAATCAAGTGTTGCTAATAATAGTAATGCAATAATATTGCTGGATGGTCTTGAATACATTTCATTAACAAATACTTTCTTGAAAATGTTACATTCAGTTCAATTAGTTAAGGATTATGTAACAAATTCGCCTACAGTAATAATCAGTCCAATTGTTAAAGAAGTATTTAATAATCAAGAACTTGAACTATTAGAAAAAGAATTTGAATTAAGAGAATTGTAAAAAAATTTATTTCTTTTCTTCTTTAGGAGCTAATTTATCAACAACAGTCATTGGAATACCTGCTTCAGTCATCTTATCTCTTATTGCTTTGTTAGATTTGTTTTTCATCTCGCCAAGAATTTTATTACCTAACTTTTCATATTCTTCTTGTTTTAGTTTTAGCTCTTCTTGAAGGTGTTTCTTTTCTTCTTCAAGTGCTTTTAGTTCTTCAGCTGTTAACTCAGTTTTACCTGAACTTATTTTAGCATCATAAACACCTTTGTTAATATCATCAATTGATTCATGAGCAGGCTTGCCTTCAATCATAACTCCAAGAGATTGACAACTGCCTGCGATTTCTTTAACTTTTTCTTTTAGAGTTTTACCTAGTAAAGCATCTTCTTTCATCTGAGCAATTTTCATTACTTGTTCGATTTTAAGATCAGCTACTTTTTCTAGTTTAGGGTTAGATGCGCCTTTTTGTATACCACATTCTTTTTTGATCAATGCTGATGCTGGAGGTGTACCTATTGATATTTCAAATTCTTTTGTTTCACTATCAACAGTAACTTTAACAGGTACTTGCATGCCATTGAATGATGCAGTTTTTTTATTAATTTCATCAACAACTGCTTTAATATTTACACCTAAAGGACCTAAAGCTGGACCTAATGGAGGTGCGGCTGTTGCTTTTCCGCCTGCAATCATTACATCAACTGATTCTTTTCCCATTTTAAATTTCTCTCTAATAAAATTGTTCTTATGAATATGATATTTGTAAAAAATAAAAAAAAACCATGCATAAATGGATAAAAAACATAGACAAATATGAGCGTTGGGTCTTGCATGCTGAATACGTCGCCGAAGCTCCGTACTTATACACCAAGTCCATCAAACAGATCTTTTATCCATGCTCTAGGAGGTTTCTTTTCAAGGGATGCTTCGTACTTAGATGCTTTCAGTACTTATCACCTAGCGCGTAGCTGCCCTGCGTATACCTTGTCAGATAACAGGTAGACCAGTGGCGCCGAACCACCGTTCCTTTCGTACTAGATGGTCCTTTCTTTCAAACCTCGAACAGTCCCAGTAGATATCAAACAAACTGTCTCACAACGTTCTGAACCCAGCTAACGAACCCTTTTGATGGGTGAACACCCCCACCCTTGGCTGCAACTGCACAACCAGGATAGGATGAGCCGACATCGATGTAGCAAACCGCGCCGTCGATACGAGCTCTCGGGCGCGACAACTCTGTTATCCCCAGGATAGCTTTTCAGTCATTCCTAACCCTCATTAATAAGGTATAGGAGTTCGCTAGGCCACACTTTCGTGATTAGGATTAACTTTATTATAATCCAAATAAGGCTGGCTTTTGCCCTTACACTCTACGTCGGATTTCTGACCCGACTGAGCCAACCTTTGGGCACCGTCGATACCTTTTCGACGGCGTACCACCCCAGCCAAACTACCCATTTGCAGTTGTCCTTTCATTGAAAGTAAGTAGCACAAACTTTAATGAGTGGTGTTTCATTGGTGTCTATTCGCAATCTAGCGACTACGACATAACAACTCCCACTTACGCTGCACATTAAAGCTTGTGTTACAGCTACAAACTGTAGTAAAGTTCCATGGGGTCTTCGCTTCCCACTGGGACTCTCCGGCCTCTGCACCGGAATGGAATGTTCGGTGGATTCCGATAGGGGACAGTGGCAATCTCGTTATGCCATTCATGCAAGTCGTCATTCAAACGACAAGGTATTACGCTACCTTAAGAGAGTTATAGTTACTCCCGCCGTTTACCAGTTCTTAGCTCCCTTGGAAAGGAGTTTCAAATGCTGGCACTGGGCAGGCATCGCCTTCTATACTAGCCTTTTCAGGTTTGCAGAAAGCTAAGTTTTTGTTAAACAGTCGGACCGCCTTTGTCACTGCGCCCTGCTATCGCATCTATTCAAAAACAATAACAGGGATCCCTTATACCGAAGGTACAGGACTAATTTGCCGAATTCCCTCTATCGGATTAAACCATCACACCTTAGGCTACTCACCTAGGGGCACCAGTGCTGGTTCTGGGTACGAATATATAACGATACTGTACTACTTTTTTCAAGGAATCTAGGCATCAGCTATACATTTCTGCCATTCCAAGTTTAGTTAGGATCTCATGATTACCATACTCATCTAACTTATCCTTGTTAGCATCCACGACAATGGATGATAGCTTAGCCCAAAAAGTCAAGTAGCACATAGCGTCACCGCGTCATTATATAGTACTGGAATATTAACCAGTTTCCCTTTCGGTAATTTCGATTACGAGTTACCTTAGGATCGACTAACCCTTGGCTGATCTGCATTGCCAAGGAACCCTTGCCCTTACGGTGGAAAAGATTCTCACTTTTCTAAGATCCTACTCTTGCCAGGATTTTCATCAATGTATGGTCCACAGTTGTTTACACAACAGCTTCTGCCCACGCATTGCGCCAACTTAACACTACTTATCGTAGCCTGAAGTATCGGTAGTTTGCTTAGCCCCGTCCATTTTCAGGACCTGTAACCTCGATGAGTAAGCTGTTACGCACTTATTATAGGGTGGCTGCTTCTAAGCCAACCTCCCCACTGTCTTAGGTTACAGATACCTTTTACCCGTTAACACTTAGCAAACATTTAGGGACCTTAACTCCAGTCTGGGTTGTTCCCCTCTTGGTATTCAAGCTTACCCCGAATACCCGTCTCCCAGATTCTTCGATGTTAATAGTTTCGGAGTTGGACTGAAAACCGAAGGATTTCTCCCCCTAAATCCCCAATCCGTATCTCTACCTACTAACTATCTCGTCTGAGGCTTGACTTCGGCCAATTTTAGTTGGAACCAGCTATCACCGGACTCGATTGGCTTTTCACCCCTAGCCCCAGGTTAGAAGAGCACTTGCCCGTAGCACCTCTGCAGGCCTCCACGTTACAAAAGCAACGCTTCACCTTACCCAGGGTTAGATCGTCCGGTTTCAGGTCGTATCCAAGTGACTGCAGGCCCTATTGAGACCTTGTCCCTCACAAGTTGCGGACTATTGCTTTCGCTACGGATACGATATGTAAATATCTTATCCTTGCCACTTAGATACACTCCCTGGCTCGTTATTCAAAACGTACGATACAACTCCTTAAAGCCGTATCAAACTATAACTATTAGGTTTCAGGGTCTTTTAACTCCCTATTAAAGGTTCTTTTCAACGTTCCATCGCTGTACATGTACTCTATCGGTCTTTGGTAGTATTTAGGGTTAGAAGTAAATGACTCCCAATCATTCGTGCTTCATTTCTAAGAAACACTACTCAGGAACACAGCAGTATCTTAAAGCCAAAAAACATACGGGGTTATCACCCTCTATGACGCCTTTTTTCAAAGGACTTCTGTTCTTTTCTTCAAGCACTATGCCAGTCCATAACACCACATCTCCCAACTATTGCTAGTCAGGATTCAGTTTGCCCTGTACCGTTTTCACTCGCTGTTACTCACGGCATCTCAGTTGATTTCTTTTCCTGCAGGTACTAAGACGTTTCAATTCCCTGCGTATTGCTGTCCTTACGGACTTGCCGAAGCAAAGAGGTCTCATTCAGAAATTCTTAGGTCAAAGGTTGCTTGCACCTCGCTAAGACTTTTCGCAGCTTGCCACGTCCTTCTTCGCCACCAAAGCCAAGTCATCCACCTAATAGCGTAGAATCTTGCCTATGTGAAGATTTTTTATCCATTTATGCACGGCTTCATGAATATCAGCCTTTAGTGTTGTGTTCATCTCTGACACAAAACCATTAAATGGACCCGTCGGGATTCGAACCCGAGGCCCCCGCCTATCTTTAACTTATGGTTATTACCACAATGATATGCAAGGGCGGTGCTCTACCAGGCTGAGCTACAGGCCCATAAAAAGGTAAAATATAAGCATAGAGTAAAAAAAGTGGAAGTGACATAAAGTCACTTCCAAAATATAAAGGAGGTGATCCAGCCGCAGGTTCCCCTACGGCTACCTTGTGACGACTTAACCCGCCTCACGAAGCTTAGATTCGTCGCTAATCCAGAGACTAACGCCTCATCAAAGCCCCGCTCGGATGGTTTGACGGGCGGTGTGTGCAAGGCGCAGGGACATATTCACTGGACGCTGCTAACGTCCAATTACTACCGATTCCAACGTCACGAGGGTGAGTTACAACCCTCGATCCGGACTGAGATAAAGTTTCGAGGATTAGCTTCTCCTTTCGGAGTTGCAGCCCATTGTCTTTACCATTGTTGCGCGCGTGTAGCCCAGGAGATTCGGAGCATACTGACCTGTCGTTGCCTACACCTTCCTCCCAGTTTCCCGGGCAGTCTCTGCATTGTGCTCGCTCCTAAAAATTAGGCGTTAGCAAATGCAGATGTAGGTCTCGCTCGTTACCAGACTTAACTGGACACCTCACGGCACGAGCTGACGACGGGCATGCACTACCTCTCGGCTCATCCGGTAAGGCCTTTAACCTGACCATCATCTTGCCGTCGCCCCTGGTGAGATTTTCCGTGTAGACTTGAATTAAACCGCACGCCGCACCGGTTGTGGTGCGCCCCCGCCAATTCCTTTAAGTTTCAGTCTTGCGACCGTACTCCCCAGGCGGCGAGCTTAACGTCTTCACTACGACACTGCATACCCTTAGGGGAATGCAACACCTAGCTCGCAGCGTTTACAGCCAGGACTACACGGGTATCTAATCCGTTTCGCTCCCCTGGCTTTCGTCCCTCATTGTCGGAGCCGTTCTAGTTAGGCGCCTTCGCCACAGGTGGTCTTCGTAGGATTATCACATTTTACCGCTCCTCTACGAATACCCCTAACTTCTCTCCGGTCCCAAGTCAAGCAGTATCTTTTGCACATGCAACGTTGTGCGGTGCAGTTTAACAAAAGACTTACTCAACCAACTACGGACGCTTTAGGCCCAATAATCGCGATTGCCACTTGCAGCGCAGGTATTACCGCGGCGGCTGGCACCCGTCTTACCCACTGCTTATTCGCCAAGGACTTTACCCTTGGCAAAAGCCCATGCTGAGCATGAGCACTGGGAGTACCCCTATCACACTTTCGTGCATTGTAAAGGTTTCGCGCCTGCTGCACCCCGTAGGGCTAGGGTTAGTATCTCAGAACCCTTCTCCGGGCTCCCTCTCTCAAGGCCCGTACCGATCGTAGGCTTGGTGAGCCTTTACCTCGCCAACAACCTAATCGGCCGCCGACTCATCCTAAAGCATTGCTTTTGAGAAATAAATCATTCCAGAATATATTTCCTATAAGGTGTTACCCTCAGTTTTCCGAGGCTATCCCTTACTTTAGGGCAGATTATCGACGTGTTACTGAGCAGTTTGCCGGTGCTCCTAAGAGCCCCTGGACTTGCATGGCTAAGTCGCACTCCCATAGCAGCAATCTCCAGCAGGATCAACTGGAATTCTACTATATTGGTCACAAATTATTCAAACTTAAAGAATTTAGCATGATTTTTTTGCACTAAAATCTTACTCTATGCTTATCTCGTACCTAATGAAAAACATGAGGTATTCACATTCGATAAATAACACTAATGTGTATTTAGAAGGTGGTGATGAGTATTCTGTTGGAAAATCGACTTGTTTATAAAGGTTTCGTTTGTATTCATTTGTATACTAGCAAAACGATATCTTTTTAAATGCTCTATTTTTTCAATCTGATATCATGGTAACAAGAATAGGTGGCTTTAGAAGAAAGACAAGAGATAAGTTAAGAAAATCTCACAGAGCAAAGGGTAAAGTTAGTATTACTAATTTCTTACAAAAGTTTGTTAATGGTGAAAAGGTATTACTAAAGGCAGAGCCAGCATATCAACATGGTATGTATCACCCAAGATTCCATAATAAAGCAGGAATTGTTGAAGGAACTCAAGGCAATTGTTATAAGGTAAAGATTAAAGATTTCACCAAAGAAAAAGTATTACTTGTACATCCTGTACATTTAAGAAAATTAGTTTAGGTATAATAAAAGGTATAATAAAATGCAAGATATAATTGATGAAAGACCAGTAACATTAAGTCATGTTAAGAAATTCTTATCAGCAAATGAAAAAGATTCAGAACTTAATTTTAGAGCAAATAAGACATTAGATTATGTTAAACAATTTAAATTAAAATCTGTTAAGGATGTTGAAGCTCTAGCAAAAAAGATAGAAGATTTAGACATTCCGAGAATGAAGACAAATCATATTTATAAGATTATTGACATTATGCCTAGTACAGCAGACGAACTTAAGGTTGTTATGCAGTCCACTAGCTTAGTTTTATCAAATGATCAACTAAAAAAGATCATTGATGTATTAAAATAAAAAAATGACTGATCAAGATTCTATGAATGCATTGTACCAACATATGCATCAAGAAGTTCAAGTTCTATTAGAACAGATAAAGATGATAGATAGTTCTTTAGTACAATTAAATAATGCTTTAGAATCTGTTAAAGAACTTAAAGATGCAAGAGATAATGAAATTTTAGTCCCATTAGCAAGTGGAATATTTTACAAAGTTAAATCAATTAATGCTGATGAAGTTTTAGTTAATGTAGGTAATGATGTTTTTGTTAATAAGAGTTTGTCTGATGTTCAAACATTATTAGATGAACAAATTGTAAAGATGCAAGAACAAAGAACAAAATTACTTGAACAATATCAAAATTCAATAGCTATGCTAGAGAATTTTCAAAAGTAGGTGATTAATCATGTTTAAATTTTTGAAGAAGAAGTTATTTGGTAAAGTTGAAGAGATTTCTGAAGAGATAGAAGAAACAGCAGAAACTGTTGAGGTTGAAGTTACCGAAGAACCTAAGGAAGAAAAAAAAGGTATTTTTTCTAAGATCAAAAAAGCATTCACAAAAAAGGTTGATGTTGAAGATTATGAAGAAGGTGCAGATGTTACTAAAAAACCTGAAGAAAAGAAAGAAGAACCTAAAAAAGAACCTAAGAAGAAAGAAGTTAAGCCTGTAAAAAAAGAAAAAAAGATTAAAGAGCTTAAGGAAAAACTAGAGTTTGATTCAAAAGAAGAAGAACAAGAATTTGAAGAAAAAAAAGATGAAGTAATTGAGCATATTGAAGAAGTTATTGAAGAAGTCGAAGAAAAAAAGCAAGAACTTGAAGCAAAACAACATGATAAAGAAATTAAAGAACATCTAGAAGAAAAACCTGAGAAAAAATCATTAATTCAAAAGATTAAGACAAAAATCTTTGCCAAAGTAATTAATCAAGATATTTTTGACAAAATATTCTGGGAATTAGAATTAATATTATTAGAAAATAATGTTGCTTTAGAGGTTGTTGATAAGATTAAAGAACAACTAAAAGAAAAATTAGTTGATCAGCCAATACCTCGTTCACAGATAAAAGATAAATTCATGGAAGCTTTACAAAATGTTGTTGAAGATGTTTTAGTTGATCCTGATATTGATGTTATGAATGAAATTGTAAATCATAATAAGGATACAAACGAACCTTATGTGATTTGTTTTGTTGGTATTAATGGTAGTGGTAAAACAACAACCATTGCTAAGCTAGCGCATTTACTTAAGAAAAATGATATTACTTCTGTTGTTGCTGCTTCAGATACATTTAGAGCTGCAGCAATTCAGCAAATGGAAGAGCATACAAAGAAGTTAGGTATTAAATTAATAAAGCATGATTATGGTAGTGATCCTGCTGCTGTTGCTTTTGATACAATAAAATATGCTAAAGCTCATAACTTAAATGCTGTCTTGATTGATACAGCAGGAAGATTACATACAAATACTAACTTAATGGATGAGATGAAGAAAATCATTAGAGTTGCAAATCCTAATCTTGTATTGTTTGTTGGCGAATCAATAACAGGCAATGATTGTTTAGAACAGGTTAATGAGTTTGGTAAATTCATTGATATTAATGGTGTTGTTTTGACAAAGGCTGATGTTGATGAGAAAGGCGGTACTGCT
>Ga0272442_10006468_pt1 | contig 15393 bp, 19 predicted proteins | sample SSMForm2O_FD_200262 | JGI IMG/M metagenome (GOLD analysis project Ga0272442, IMG submission 200262) | Marine sediment archaeal communities from Little Sippewissett salt marsh, Falmouth, MA, United States - SSM-Form-2O | ecosystem: Environmental > Aquatic > Marine > Wetlands > Sediment ...
GTTGTCGTTTCTTCCCTTCACCAGTTGGTTTAGCTGTTTTTTTAACTACTTTGGGTGCAGTAGCTTCTTTGAAGAGATCACCAAGTAGAGGCATTTATGGGTCCCTCACTGAAATATCTATTAAAAAGTCTTGCCACGTTTTCTTGCCTTTCTGTTTTTTTAGTGCTCTGTAGGTATCTTTGTCGACAGGTATTTGGATAACTTTGATTCTTGACATAGGGCAACAATATATATATTGGATTAAGGGATTTATAAAACTTTGGTTTTGAGGTAGTGTCCCAGGTATTTGAATGTTTTGTTTTTGTTAATTAATTGTTAGTAGTGTGTCGACGTATCTATATATATATAGTACTCACTCTCTTTACTCTTAGTAAAGAGTGAGTACATATATAATATAGTAGGAGACACTGGGGGGAATTGGAAAGGGGGGTTTTGTTTTTGTAGATATATAGGACTATATAGACTATATAGGAAAAGTATATTAACCCCTCCCCCTATAGTAGTTATGGTAGAAAACCATGACGAAACAAGAATTGATGAAAATAGCCGAATGCTGGGAACCACAACATGGAGCATTTGATCTTTATGCTTCATATAGAAATGAACTTGTCAGATATGAAGAACCTTGTATGTGTGGTTGGTGCAAAAAGTTTTTTCAAACTATTGATAAAGGGATTGAACACATAGAAGAACATGAAGACAGACTTAACTTCTTTATTGGTGATAAGGAAGTTTATCGTGACCCATATAAAGTTACGATTGAAAGGATTGAATTATCGACTGATCCACATCTTGTATATTTATTTGGAAATGGTTATTGTGGTTTGGTAGTTAATTGTAATACGATATCAGAGACTGTAACTAGGATGTTAAACAAAGACTATAAGTACAAATCGAATGTGAAGCTAGAAAACTTGCATAAGGTTATCGATGAATTGAAGAAATATAAGATTGTTGAACGAGATATTTATGCATGGCGTCAGACAAACAAAAATTTTACTATACGGTATAAAGCATTCAAAACGATCGAAGAAATGAAAGCTGAGGAAGATGCAGTCTTTAAAGTATAATATAGTATGAGTGACTACACTCATACTAAATGGAGTGAAGGGGAATTAGAATGCCTCCTTTTTCGTTATGCATAAACCTCCCAATAAGGTTTTCTACCTCAAATTCACTCCAGAGGTGAAACATGAATTCAAACAAGAACCCATATAATTATGTGATAGAAAAGGTAGAATATAGGCAGAAGAAAGATTTGTTTGGTGAAGAAGAAACTGAGCGAATTAAACATTTTAAGCTAGTGGCTACAGACGATGAACTTAATGAGATTTCAATGGTGACACTTGGTCAGCTTTTAGCCATAGGGATCAAGGGTGAAGACTATAAACGTGCATATGAAATTTATCTGCGTAGAAAGATGAATGAGGAGATGGAAGAATGATGGATCTCATAGGGCAAATATTACTAGCGATAATGGGTATATCAGGGACAGGCTTCTTTGTTGGTATTATGGTGATAAATAAGACAAACGAAGTATTATGTCTGTTATGTGCTGGTGCTATTGTTCTGGTATTATTCGTGGTTTTCTTTGGCATCGCATGGATAAGTCAAAAAGGAAGGGGTATGCTTGCTTAGGAGGATAAAGCTCCTTCTACGTTTCTTTCGAATAAAGTTGAAGATCGTTTTTATAGAAAGTTATGTGGAGTTTGATAATAGAGGTATATTGGACCTACCACTATGGTGTATTTGTGGAATTATTTTATTGAACTTTACATTAGGATGCCTCTGTATCGGAATTGGGCTCCTTCTTTGGGGTATATAAAGTGCCCATATATAAGGGGTATAGGGGCATTTATTTCTTTCTTTCTAATTGTTGGAGAAATTGAAATCAAAACCAAGAGATGAAATAATGAAAAAAGAAAAAAGAGCTATATACGTAAGGGTATCAACAGAGAACCAGTCGGTAGAACAACAGTTGGATATCTGTAGAAAGTATTGTGAAGTGAAGGGCTGGGAAGAAGTTGAAGAGTTTATTGAAGTTAAATCTTCACAAAAATATAGACCAGTGTGGGAAGAAGTTTTGAAGAGAACACGTGACGGTGAGTTTAAGGTTATTGTTGTGTTTAGACTAGATAGGGCATGGAGAAAGTCGAGACAATTTATTATGGATTACGACAACTTGTCGAGGATTGGTGCTAGTGTCGTCTCAGTCACTGAAGGTTTGGACCCTACCACTACCATAGGCAAAGCAATGATGACGATTCTCGTGGCTCTAGCGGAGCTTGAGCGAGCAAATATTAGCCAAGCAACAAAGGATCGGTTACAAGCGAAAAAGAATTTAGGTATGAAATTGGGTAGACCAAAAGGCTCAAAAGACAAAAAGAAACGTAATAAGTCAGGGTATTATTTGCGATGGGCAAACAAAGGGGCTCATAAAAAGTAATAGAAAATTTAGGTGGAAGTAAAAAAGATAAATAAATGGCGATTGTTTATGAATCCTATTCTATATGGAAAACGAGTAATGAAGTTCATTAAGAGAGGTAAAAGATATAAAGGAGATGATAAAAAATGAACATAACTAAATTGATGGATTATGTTATAAAGAACACAATTAGAGTGACTGCAAGAATGAACATATATGACGACACGTATGGTTTGGGGCTGACGAGACCTTTTACTAAGTTATTGATTGGAAAGAAGAATCTTGTCGGTGCAGAGATTGGTGTTCATGCAGGTAAAAATTCTTTATCCATGATGAAAAACCTTGATATTAAAATGCTCTATGGCATTGATCCGTATGTTGTTTATGATGGATATGTTGAAGAATGTTATGAGCAAACACAAAAAGCGTTTAATAGTACCAAACAGCAAGCGTATGATAAACTACGCAATTATATGGAGCATTATACCTTTGTAACCAAGTTTTCTAATGATGCTGTCAATGATGTGCCTGACGAATTGGATTTTGTCTATGTCGATGGCAATCACGAATATAGTTATGTTAAGGATGATATCAAGAATTGGTATCCTAAAATTAAGAAGGGAGGAGTTATTGGTGGACATAATTACTTTGATATGACTGATGAACATTTTGGTGTCCACAAGGCAGTGAATGAATTTTCTGTGAACAATAATATAGACTTGTTTTTTAAATATCCTGATTGGTGGATGATAAAATGAAAAGGAGAAAAGTGAAATGTATTAATTGTGGTAGATATGGGCTAAATTATGATGAAAAAACAAAAAGATTTCAGTGTCCAAACTGTCATTGGGAATGGATGGAAACAAAGTATGGTGTCCATATTTTACTTAGAGTAGATCCTTTTGCAACTCCTTTTCAGGTATAAAAGTAGACTGTAACTCCTAGAGTTACACTGAACAAATTGACTTTTAATCAATAATCCTAAGGAGTCTACTTTAACTTTTTACCAAATTTTTGCTTTTTGCCTAGTCTTGTGTTTTTCATAAAATTTTTCGATTTCTTGCTAAGACTTGGTTTTTTTAGTTTCATTTCTATATCTCCTATATAAAATCATATTTTCTCAATACAACTATGACTGTTATTATTGCCGATAACATCAGTAGAACACCAATGATTGTAAAGACAGTATTTCCTATATCACCAACATCTGTAGCATCTGTTGTATAGACAACACACACTCTTTCAGCATATTCACCCCACTGTACTGAAGCAGAAGTACTCACAGCATCATCAAGTTCAGTTGCATTAACAGAAACATTGTTTCGTAAGACTCCTGTAGAAAATCCAGAACAGTTTGAGACATTTACTACATACCAGAACATCCATGATTCTCCGACACCAATAGTATCATTTGCAAATAGTCTGTAGCATGAAAGATTTGTTATATCACCCCAATCTACGCTTGATGAGAAATTTGATTCATTAAAGTTGTGGCAAGAACAATTGAATTTTGTATCATTGACAACAACAGTTGTAAGAATGCCATTTCCTGTGTTATTGACATAGACAGTATAGTTTATCCAAGCATATGTAGAGCCAGAGTCAACAGAAGTAATATTGGCATATTTTTCGATTGATACATTGTAAAGAATCTCTCCACTGTCACTGAATTCACCAATGATTTGTCCTTCACCCCAACGGAGTAAATTAGTTGCGTTTGCGAGAAATCCTTCTATTTCTCCTGTGCAGTTAAAGAAGTAGTTAGTTATGGCAAGATAGTTATTCTCTTCCTCATAATATGCTTCGTCTAGTGTTTCATTCCAATTCTGCCAGACACAAGCGTCTTGCGTTACATAGGCTGTCCCTGATGTCGTTGTTATGATTGAAAGACCAAAGGTATCAGAAACATTGAGATTGAAGCCATTCTCTTTTACAAGGTCAGCTAGTGGAATATTGATAACATAGTTTACATGGCTTGTATATCGATGGAGATTTCCTACGGCAGAATCTTCACTGACCCACAAATTCCATGAGGCAATGTTTGGAATAGGAGCTCCATTTCCATTGTATGTCTCGTTGAACACATCTCCAGCATCATCAACATATGCCAAATATACTCTGTCATTAATGTCCCACTCTCTGTCATTATCAACATCTATACCCACCATAAAATCACCGTATTCGTCAGTTTCTATGTCATCTTCAGGACACATCTGGACGTGAATATGAAGCCATTCGTCGTAGCATTCAGGACAGAACGCTGTAAAGTTATCTAAGAGACAGGAGTAATAGTAAACAGTATCGTTTTGTTGACCGTTATCAAGAGAATCCAGTTCGAATCCTCTGGATTCCATATTCATCGGATTAGTAATATTATCCTTCATGATATCACGGATAGCATCAATGCTGACGTTTCCATCAAACGTATCATTAAAGTATGCCATAAAAGCTTCTGTCCAGTTTGATAGGTTTATGACTGGGAAATTCATGTGTGGTCGAGTATCATTATGACCTGAGATGTTTATCCATGCAGAGGCATTTCTTGTATAATTTAGTTGCCATACGTTGAATAAATCCCATTGGATTGTTGTGTTACGTTCATTTGGATTCCAGATACCAATACCTTTACATCTGCATTCTGTGAAATTGAGTGAAGCAGACTCGTATTGTATTGTCCATCCTGTTGGTTCACTCATAAAGCCATTACCCCACCATTTGAACTTGACGGACCCATTACATTCGTTGTAGATGATTTTGAAATAGTTACCTTCATCCGTGAGATAGACTCCTTCTTGAACCCATTGATCTGATAGGTCAGTACCATCAGCAGATGGATCTACCACTGCCTCTCCCGAAACGATATCTGTCATATTAGTGCCGTTCCAATTGAATATCCAAGCCTCTGTAGACGACCACATGACGACATTAAAGTCCATAGAGGTATTATATGCGAAGATGACAAAAGGATAGACAGCATCGACCTCTGTGTCGTTTGAGTGAACCCAGCCGAACATCTGCGTTCTGTTCATACCTGAGTTGTTGAGGACAGTGAATGATGCATTGATTCCTGTGGTATTTATGGCATAGGTATAGTTTCCTCCCCACCAAGCAGACTCACTACTAACAAACCAATGAGAATAGTTAGCCTCTGTCCATGCTTCTTCAAGGTCGCCTGTTTCATTGATATGTTCACTGAACGACCAGTTACCATAGAGATATCCTGTTTCAGTACATGAATGAGATGAAGATATTGTCCATGTATCAGACCAGTTTGACCAGTCACCACTCTCACCAGCATCTGATAATCCGTGGACAGTAAGATTATCTATGTGATAGTCTCCTTGATAGCTTGCTGATATCTCACCGAATGATAAGTTATTCATCTCCATGCTTGTCTGTTCTGTAAGTGAGCCGAACGTTGTCCAGTTTCCTTCAAATGTTGTATTAAGGACTATTTGATATCGTTGTGTGGTATAGTTCAAATTCACACGAACATGGAACCATTCATCTTCTGGATATCCGAATGTTGGATTATCCTCGCCATTATCATCATCATAACAAGTTATCAAGTTTGATGTTCCATCACCAAATCTGATGTAGTTTATTCTATGTGTTTGGTCAGCTGAGGTTCCCGATGAATAGATAGAACCGTTACCAGCACATATGTGACCCATTTCATGAGTTGATGAATTTACAAACATGTCAAACTCATAGTATGTGTAGGCATCTCCTGTAAAGTTATGGTCGTTCCTTACCTTTGTTGCATCTGCGTCTGTTGTATCAACAGCGAATGTTTTTTGACTGCCAAGCGTTGCTACATTAAATTCTGGAGGAGAACCTGAAACATATTTAGAATACGTATACCAATCTTCCGATGGGTCTGTATTGATTGCATCATCCTCATAGTCTTCAATATCACCAATGACAGGATAAATTATCGTAAATAACATTAGTGTTATTGCTAGCACTGTCAGGATTTTTCTTTTGATGTTTCTTCTCTTTTTCATTTTATTCACCTCTATGGTTTATAACTTCTTAATCTGTAGTAATGTTTACCTGAAAATGTTATGTTATGCGCATATGGAAGAGAGAACTCTACATAGAGACCCTTCTCATCATACGTGCATCCAGGTAGTGATTCTAAATATCCTCCCTCTGTGATATTGGTAAGATTTATGAATGTTGTAGAAAAATCTGATGTATTCGATACCTGTAATTGATAGATTGTTGCACCAATATCTCTTGTCCAGTTAAATGTACGATGTCGAGAGGTTGTTTCTTCTGTGTTATTGAGAGAGTTTATATTATTAAATTGTGCATTGTGTACTGTTTGAAATGAAAATTCATATTGATTATAGCCAGCAGTTCTCCATGTATCTGAACCCACGGTGTAGGTTGTTACATTTATTGTGTTTGCTGAGAGATTGAATGTCCAAATATTAATTGTCCCGTCTCCTCCATTTGTATACTGTTGGTAGTTATGAAGAAATTGATAGCATGAAGGGTCAAATAATCCTGTTTGATATGAGGCATTTGTTGTTTCATTGACCATACCATTATCATCCCAATCAACACAGGAGGTACACGTTTGGTGACCAGATAATACAAGTGCTATATTATCATGATAACTTAATACTTCATTGTACACATCATCTCCATCATTTACTGTTTCTCCTCCTCCTGTTGCCCCAGTATAGTTTTGACACACATAGCACACTGTTTCGCCACAACCAAGAGTTTCACCAAAATACGTATCATCATGATTGATATGAGAATGAGCAAACATAATAACATGCTTGTCTCTATTTCCATTTAATGTGTCATTGAGCCACTGCATCTCTGAATCATTCTCACAGAATGACATGCCTATGACCATGAATTGTTCTCCCGATGCATTGAAGTAGGCATACATGTTGTTTGATGTTGTGTCTGGATAAGAGCCACCAAATTGACAGTGTGATGCATTGTTTATATTATTGCTCCAGAGAGATAATGGAAAGTAATTATTCCACCAGTCTGTATCTTTAGGGTGACCACCAAATTCATCATCGTAGTCATGATTTCCTACTGTTCCCAGCACAGGAGTTGAATTATCGAATAGTCTATCCATTGCTTCTCTTGCAGTAGTCCATTCATTGACATCATTATCTCCATCGTCTACCATGTCCCCAAGATGCACTACGAATTTGATATTGTATGCATCGGTATTATCAACTATCCAGTCTGTCATTTGATTAAATGGGACTGGAAACCTATCAGCCATTTCTTGTGTATCTGGGATAGAGACAATAGAAAAAGTTTCTCCAAGTGTATCACCACATGATGTACTTGGCAGTATAGATATAAATGTAAGAAGGAGGGAGATCGATATCAGTACTGTTTTTATTTTCATTCATTTACCCTGTTACGTTTATTGATACTGATGTTCCTGTCTGGGTATAATTACCTGTATCTATGTTTTGTGATGAACCTGTGTTCAATGTTTCATAGACTCTTGTAATTGTTGCTCCAGCTGGTATGGTAACGGTTTGTGCTATTGATGGATCTGTTACTGTTACACACTCTGAGCCTGACACTGCAAATTCTTCTATATCAGACATACCAACCCAGATAGTAAAAAAAGAAAATACTCCTACTGCTAACATCATCATTGCAACAATAATTGCCATAATTTGTTTTGGTTCAATCATTTATTCACATCCATAACTTTTACTCTAAGAACCTTGCCTTTTTTTGCAATAAATTTTCCTCCCAAATGATCTATAGAAATGTTTTTTGTTAATAAAAGATCTTTATGCTTTCGCATTCTTTTTCCTCCTAAAATAAAAAATAAGGGTGTCTTTAAACACCCTCTTAGGTGTCTACTTGACGTAATTGTATACCAAGCCCACAATACTCATAATGGCACCAATAATCAACACAATACCTATGATGTTGAAAACTGAATTTCCTGTAGACGACACGTTATTCACAGCAGATGAAGTTACTGCATCAGTTGCAACATTTGTCACCTCAGAGAGCGTAACAAAGAATGCAAAGACACCAACTGCAAGAATAATCAATGAGACGACTACTCCCATTATGGCACCAGGGTCGATAAAACCATATCGAGTTTTCATTGTCTATCTCCTGCTTTCTTTATAATAGGTATTTAGAAAAAGGGGTTTATAAATCTTTTGTAAGATATAGAATAAGTATATTATACGTACCTTTTGGAGAAAAACAATACGTATTTTATACTCTTTAAGATATAAAAGTAGGGGGGTATACTATTTATGTCCTGGATATGGAATTTTTGGATTTTGTCGATATAGGTCTGTTAATGTATCTTCTTTTGCTTTCCCAACAACTTCGAAATAGAGAAGGATTTGCCAAAGGATGTTTATGAATATGCAACCGAGTGCAATATAGAAATATGCATTTGCTGTTGCTTTATAATACGTTGCGTCAGTTATTGGAACCTCAATAACGATTTGTCCTGCCATGACTATTATCCAAAACAACATTGATATTCCTGCATAGATAACGCTTTCTTTTTCTATCCCTAATATCATGAAGACGACAGCTACTATTACAGTGAGTATAAATATACTTTCTAGCATTTTTTCACCTCAATCATATAATGACTTATAGAGTCCATATGCTCCTATTAATCCAGACACAATACAGAATGCAAATATAACTATTGTTTGTAATGCAACTCCTAAGAAAAAATCGATGAGAATAAGAATACCAAGTGTTATGCGGATATTCTTGTCTGAGCCTATATAAATTGCAATGACTATCACTGTTACAAGAAGAGAAATAAGAATGTCCCTACCTATAAAAACAGTAAAGACATCAAATGCATTCTGAAGAAGCTGAGAAGAGTTTGACATATTTATTTCTGCTAATAGGTTCAACATTTTATTATCTCCCAAACTGTGTTGGTGCCATTGTCTGCAACACTCCGTTGATAACAACATAAGTAAACACTGTTGATATAACGACGGCAAAGAAATATCCAATGATGGCAAAGCCAGCCATTGAAGAAGCCATTTGAGTTATTATTGAAGACATTTTTATCCATGTATTGACAAATAGTCCAGAAATAATACCAAAGATGATTCCATATTCAATGCGACCAGTGAGGTAGGAGGTTGTGCCAAGTACAGCAACAACTACTCCACCAGTAAGAAGTCCTGACCAGAATCCTCCTAGAAGGAATGAAGATACGTCTCCAATGCCCCATTCTGACATAGTTTGACCAAGTTGAGGAGCTATCCCAAACGATCCTATAATAGAAAATAAGTTAAGCATAATATGAAAAAGGATAATGAACATTATCCATGATGATGGGTCTCGTGCGTGTCCTGATGGCATTATTTAATCACTCCTTTCAAGTAGTTCACCTCTTGCAAATATTATGCCAAGAATAATCATGGTAATTCCAACCATATATGAACCAAGCGTTGTTGCATTTGACTCAAAGAAAATGATACCATTCATGATCGCTAGAGTTGCTCCAGCACTTATAAATCCAGCAGATGCATTAACAATACCAACAGATAAGAAGATAATGAGGGTGAAGATACAGGCAAGAGCTTGAGTCCATGTGATGTTTGGGATGGGAATTACCATGAACTGATTCAATTGATTATTTATCCATTCTACATTTGTTATAGAGTGTCCATAGAATCCAGGGATATAAAGAATGACATATGTTTGATTTGATGTATAGAGTGAAGAATTAATATTGAAAACGATATAATATGTGTAGTTCTCTGTGGCTCCAGCCCATCCATAGTTTTCCGTATCTGTTGTAAAGTTATACCAATGTACTTCAGTTTGATTTGTTCCAGAGACATTATAATAAGTAACATTCACATAGTTTATTGAGAAAAGTGTATCAAAGAAAGTGAAATTGAGTCCTCCATTCCATGATGTATTAATTAAAATATGTTTGTTTATATAGTTTTCAGTATTTGAGATAGGATAAATAGTAATGGTAACGTCTTGATTTATATTTGTGTCAATATATTGGATAAATGGAAGATTTGTATTTGGATTTCTAATTCCTATAAAGTACCGTTCGCCATAATGAAGATAGACACCTATCTGGTCATTTACATCAAGAAAGTCTTGATGGATATAAAATTTTCCTGAACTATTAAAGTCATAGATAGAAATGTGAGATTGGTTTGATACAGAAAACTCTTGCAACAGAGTATTATCCTCTATAGAAAATATATAGTATAACTGATATTCAGAATAGTTATATCCTGAATAATTATAATTAGGATAACAGCAAACAAAGAAAGTTATGTTATGTGGGTCATCTGTTGATGCTGGAATAATGGAACGGATTTGTCCAGAAGTGTTATAGTCAAAGAAAACAATATCTACTCCTGTGACATTTCCTGGGATAACATGAGGATTATTTTTTAGAGAATCATTATAATATCGAAGTTCTCCTGTATATGATTCTGCCCAAAGCGTTGAATTAGTAAAGAGAGAAGATGTATTATCGATAAGAGAATGATTACATTCCCATCTAAATGTTATATTAAAAGCTCCAGCTACAGTAGTATCAAAAGTTGTGTCAGCATTATCAGAGAACCACCAATAATATGGAGAGCCAGATGCATTGATGTATGTCCATGCTTTGAAGTAATATGCTGTTGATGGTTCAAGACCTTCTATTGTTGTTGTCGTTGCTGTTCCATTGTAAGCTAGAGTTCCATCTGTTGTTCCAGTTGGATATGAACCAGCTTTATATCGAATCATTGTTGTTTGATTTGAAACATGTACTGTTGCATTTGTCCATGTTAGAGTTATGTTTGTGCTGTTCTTTGATGCAACATCAAGATTTGTTGGAGGATTTGGTTTTGTTAGAAAGGTATGATAATCATCAGACGAATTAAAATTATAATATCCACTTCCAGGAACATTTGCTCGGACCCATGGTCTTAGATAATAATATGTTCCAGAAGTTAATCCTGTCGCTATTGATATTTCCACTGTTCCTGATTTGATTGGAGCTGAAGAAAGAGTAGCAGTATAGTTTTTATTAAAATTTGTATTGTTTATTGGAGTAGCATTCCTGATCCAATATCCAAGAGTACATAGTCCAGATATTGGATTAAATCCTGACCATGATGTATTCTCAGGATACCAGCCAGTATCATTAAAATCAAACATTGTCGTTTTTACAGATGTTTCTTCATGGTTAGAAAGAGCAATTGAAAAATTTGCGATTGACCAGTTCGAAAGAACAGCCATTGAAAAATCATTATAATCTCCCCATTCGGATTCTATTTTATACCAAGAGGGATCAACAAATGCATATGGGTCTCCAACAGTATATACATCAGATGTGGTAGCAGTACTTGACCAAACTGCAAGACCAAGAGCATCATTGAAATCTACAAGAATGGTATAATAATTCCCTGAGACAAGAGTATCTCCATCGTCCATATAAACATAGAACCATTGTTCATCAGAGGTATAATCACTACTTAGAATGACTCCTGTATCCATTGTAGCAAGTCCTCCTGGGTTCCCAGTTCCTGATAAGAGACTAACATCTATCTGCCCAGAGCCAAGCGTGTGTGTATCATCAAGAAGAAGAGCAATATAATCGCATGTTCCTGCTTGTCCGTTTTCTCCTATCTTTATGCATTGAGAAAGCTTCTCATATCCACCATATCCACTCGCTGAAGAATTCACAGTATAATCAAACATACCATATCCAGCTACTATTGGAACAGATGCAATTAAAAGAAAAAACAATATGACTACTATTTTATTCTTCATATCTAAACCTCTCTCTTTCTCGTTTGTTTAATAGAGCTGTAATCCATACAACTCCTCCAATGGCAAAGATAACAAGAATTGTTCCAAATATTTGAGGAAGAGATGAAATGATAGTATTGCTGTCACTACGATAATCTGTATCGGAGATTGCTGAATCACCAGCATCATTGATTGCATCGAAGACTGTTCCAAGACCACCATAGATGAGACCAGCAACAATGACAAGCATGAATATTCCTACTCCAAATTTTATGATGCCAGATATTGGATTGTCATTTTCTTGTTGTTGTTGCTCTCTCAAACTTTTTACTCTAATCATTGATCTATCCATTATTGGATTCATTTAGTATCCCCTCTCATATCAACAAATAAGTTTGCTATAAGGTTAAATAAAATTATCATAGGAGCAAATGAGAATATCATAAGAATGATTGTAAGATATACATTTGTTGTAAAGTATGGATCAATTAATAATAATGCTTCTGTTAAAATATAAAATAGTAGTCCTCCTGCAAGCAATCCTCCTCCAAATCTTATGAATGGTATTATGTTCATATTTTCACCTGTGGTGGTTTAAAGAATAACCCTGGTTTTATCTTGAATGTTCTTTGACCTTTTATGAAGTTTTGAGGTACTCCAATTGATACTCTGACCTTTTTGTCTTTTTCTTCAAGTGGTTTGAAGAGAGGTATCTTTTTAACACGAAATGGGTTTAACAATTGAGCTGGAGGAATATAGACTGAAGTTTGTTCTTTTTCAACTGGAATAGTTTCGGTTGCTTGTGTTAGAGATTGTTTACGTCCATATATTGGAACAGTCTCCTGAGTCTGTGCAATACGTTGATAGGAAGCTTGTTTACGAGCTGGTCTTATGGATTGTGCTGACTTATTTAGTGCTTTTTGAATTACTTCGTATTGTGGTTGGAGTGATGAAACTTGACCAAGGGCAAGTGTTGAAGCAACGGTAGAAGCTGGAGCTGAGAGAGAAGTTGATATGGGAATTGAAATAGTATCAGGTTTTATCATTGCTGTTTTGTGATAGATTGTTTTAGTGAGAGGTTTACGAGTGATTTGAATTGGAAGGTTTGGTTGAGGAAGTACAGGTTGTTGAGCTTTTGAAGTAAGTCTACGTGGAGAAAAACGACTGATGCGTTTTACATAACCTCCATAGAAATCAGGTGTTTGATAAGCGAATTCGTCACCAAAACCAGCAATTTTTTGGAGAATAGAAGCTGGAGGACGTTTAGGTGTGATAAAGAATTCAGAGGTTCTTACTGGTTGGTAGAGAGAGCCTTTTGTTCCTCTTCCTGTTTTGAATGAATACATTTGAAGGTTCTTTCTGCCTTCATGAGAGAGGTATTGCTCTGTATATCGACGAAAAGATTTTTTACCTACTTCTGCTGTTCTTAAGAGTGTTGTTTTTATAGATTGTTCCGTTGGGAGTGAGCGAACAACTAAATCAGCCTGTGGTCTTAATTTAGCTTGGAATGCTAGTTGTTCTTTTGGTGACATGTATTGTGTTTTTCTAGTTGGTTTATAGACTGTGCGTTTGGCAAAAGTTTCATACGTTATGTCATCTACTTTTTTTATTGCTGATTGTTGAATACTGCTCTTAGCTTTATAGATGCGTGCTTTTACATAATCATCACCATATTTAGTGAGGTTTTTACCTATTGGTGATTGAGAAAGACGCTTATAACCAGGAATTTCTCTACCAGTGAATTGTTTAAATTTTTGAGCTACTTTAGGGCTGTAGCGAATAGCTGGTTTTATTACTGAGGCAGAAAGTTTTGTTGTAGCAAATTTAGTGGCTTGACCAAGTGCTAGCATTGATATAACTTCTCCTCCAGTGGCAAATGCTGATTCAACAGGATATTTTCTTATTCGAGAATAGGCATCAGCTGGTGTTCCAGTGAGGACACCAATACCTTCAGAGATTGTTCCACCGATTGCTCCTGGTGGTGTTGGACCAAATTGTTGTTGGAGGAATGAAGATACGTCGGGACCAATTTCTTTACCAGTGAGAAATTTAATTCCTGCTCGTGGGAGAGTGTATGGGGAAGCAAAGACTTGTGATGCTGAGGAAACAGCTGAAAGCTCCCATCGTGAGGGTGCAGGAAGATTACGGAAATATTTTTCACGTCGTTGTTCTTTGGTGAGGAGAATGTTATCCCAAGCCTGTTTTTGAAGTAAGAGAGAAGAATCTTCTTTTATGCCTGAGAAACGACCACCAACAGAAGCATAATGAAATTCTTCTAGTTTTAGGTCTGGATGGTCTTGCATGTATTGACGGATCAGTTCTTTCTTTTTAGCTTCAGGAAGTGATTTTAGGTATTCAATGCCTCCTTCATATTGTCTTATTTGTTCAGGAGGAAGCGTTTCAAAGAAGTCACGATTATATTGCCCTTTTTCCTGTAGTGTTAGGTTTTCGTAGGATTGTTGGAGTTCACGTTGGAGAGGGTCTTGTCTTGGTCCTACAAAGTCTTTAGGGGTAGGTTGTTCACGTTGCTCAATGGCGTCTATAATGTCTTGTCGTTGTTCAGATGTTTTTGCACGAGCATATAAAAAAGCAATTTCTTTACTGAGACGATATTGCTTTCCATTATGGGTAATAACAAATGAACGCTGTGTTTCTTGGAGTTGTTGAACTGTTGTTTCCATTTCTTCACGAATGAGTTGTTTTTGTAGTTCACGTCCAGAAACGACTTGTCCTGACTCAAGTTGGTATTCGGAAGCAGGATCAATTGATTGGATTTCTTTTCTCAGATCTCGTAGTCTACTAGCTGTTTGTTCAGCAACTGCTTCTGTTCCTGTCTGTATATCTGGTTTTGGAGGTTTTTCTTGTGGTTTTTCTTTCGGTCTCCCTAAAGCATCTCGAATCTTTCTTTCTATTGCTGGAGATATCTGTGCGTCTTGACGTCCTTCGAGAGGCTGTCCTTCATCATAAATAGAGGGAGCTGGTGGTGGAGGAGGAATATTTTGGGTGATTTCTTCTTTTTCTTCAATAACCACTGGTTTTTTCTTTTTTAGTATTTTTTTAGCTGTTTGTTGTCGTTTCTTCCCTTCACCAGTTGGTTTAGCTGTTTTTTTAACTACTTTGGGTGCAGTAGCTTCTTTGAAGAGATCACCAAGTAGAGGCATTTATGGGTCCCTCACTGAAATATCTATTAAAAA
>Ga0272442_10006469_pt1 | contig 15393 bp, 13 predicted proteins | sample SSMForm2O_FD_200262 | JGI IMG/M metagenome (GOLD analysis project Ga0272442, IMG submission 200262) | Marine sediment archaeal communities from Little Sippewissett salt marsh, Falmouth, MA, United States - SSM-Form-2O | ecosystem: Environmental > Aquatic > Marine > Wetlands > Sediment ...
GTTTTTGTAATTTATTGTTCTTCTTTTCAACCATCTAATCATATTCCTATTTTCAACCTAAAAATCTGGTAAATCTCCCAAATTATCTTCCTCAGTTTTATTTCTATCGGTTCTAATAAAAGCATTGGTATCAGTTCTATAAACGTGGATTTCTTCTCCAGAATCCCAATAGGTTTTATTACCATCTTTTCTATTAAATTTACATGTTATCCAACGGTTTTCATTTTCAGTATCTTCGATGCTATTAACCATTTGAATTCTAGAATATATTGTAGGTGGATTTAAACCATTTTCTGGTTTTTTTATCATAGCTTTTACTTGTTCAATTCTTGTATTTTCATTATCCTTCCTTTTATGACTCACCCAATATTCTGTCATAACATACCTCCTCAAAATTTTTATAAAACAATAGATAATAAAACTTTTGCTTTAAAAAAAAATTCTGCTTGCTACTAGAGAGAGAATCTATAATAAAAAAAAAAAATCTATTTCTAGAATAATTAAATACAGCTGCTATGATATCACATTTATTTTTAAAAAAATTATATTTTTATACAATGTATAAAAATATGAAAAAATTTTATAAAAAAACTAGATATCCTAGAATGAATAATAATCAATTAAAACAATTGGTATACGAATTTATCTCATATATTAAACATCTTACATTAAACCCATTAATTATTTGGTATACTACTAAAGTAAACCTTTTTATTTGACAATATTAACTTAGTTAGCATTAACTACATTGATAATAAAAAAGAAGATATCTGGTTTTATCCAGATATCTGATTTTATTGATTATTTTAACTAGAAGTTATTGAAAACTCATAAGATGCTTCCAGCAAGGATTCATCATCACAAACCAATACATCACCATCTGGATCACGGAAAGCAGCATAAACTCTATATGTTCCATTACCAAAAGTATTCAAAAGATCAGTTGTGCTGAGATTACCATTAAATATAGTATCCAAACCAAGTTGCTCACCACTACTAATAGTCCTTATAGTGGTTTCATTAATCGTTTCATCAGCCACAGTCCAATTACTGGTAGTAGTATTATAATATTGAACCTGAATCAACAAATAACCACTGATATCATATGAACCAGTGTTTTTTATCTTCGATTGATTACCAGTATAAAACTTGAATGTATCACTGATAAAGGAATTTCCACTTATATCTGTGACATTAACATACCATTCCCACCATTGACCATTAACACTTGCATTAGAATAAACCTGATGATAAGTACCATTATTTACACTATTATTAGTTCCCAGAACCTGCCAACTGTCATTTATTTTAATATACCATGTAATGTTCATACTATCACCTTCAACGTCAGAAACAGTGATATTAAGCCTGGGAGCAATACAGATTCCACTACTACCATTAGCTGGATAAGGATTAATCGCCAAAGGTTCAATACCAGCATATACATCAAAAATAGACATATATGGTGGACCCATACTACCACCCCATTCAATATAATCAAGGAAATGCTCAGTATCCTGTACTTCTACTTTGATGTATCTGCCTTGTTTATATTCCGAAAGGGTTGTTTCTTGCCAAGAGTTTGTATCCTGCCAAGAACTAATACCAGTTACAACAGCTGATCCCCAATCTGATTCATTATCACTAACAAAGACATCAACGTCAATTGGATCACTACCTCTAATAGAACGTCCTCTGAATTTTTTTACTGTATAAGATTGACCAAGATCAAGAACAAAATAATGATCATGACCAGTTAACTTATTATGATACCAATAATCATCAGTACCATCCAAAGCTTCCTCTAATGTATGACCACCTGTATCCCCACAATGACTATCATATTCATTACTACTAATACCAAGCCAATCATCGCTATCAAGCCAATGCATCATTGTAGTTTTAACCTGACCACTATTAAGATAACCAATTCGGATAAACAATGTCACAGGAGCATTATCTTGACCTGTCCTGGATTTAACGGAAACCTTGTAAGTAAGATTCTTATTCCAGCTGAGATAAAGATTTCGACTACGATGAAATGTAGGAGGATTAGTGCAAATAAGTCGAATAATTGTATGATTCCCCATGTTGGTATAACTATTATCAATTGTTTGATTAAGGAGAATATCTTCAAAACCAGATCCATTATAAATTCTGAGATAATTATCAATTGTAACATCAGCAATTTGTAAATCTTTCATTTCCCAACCAAAACCAAGAACATAAGGAATATCCTCAGAATCAATATTTTTAATATAAGGAATAACTGTCAAATCAACATCATCAACACCAAGATAATATCTAATCGCCAAACGGAAATCATATCCACCAAATGATAAATCCTTCCAAAGTGTAGCATTCACAAATGTTTCATTATCAGTTGTTATATTTTTTGTAAAACTTATGAGCTCATCAGTTCTATAAATCAGATTCCAGATATCATTATTATAATATCCTAGCATTAGGACATTTTGAGTCCAATATTCATCCTTATGATTAGTGAGCTGTATACCATTATCTGTATCTAAATAATAACTGTTATAATCATTCCACACATGTAATACTTGATCATCATCCAAGAGCTCATAACCTATAATAGGTGGTTCACCCGGTGGATCAGTAAGGTTTACCGTTTCATTATCACCATATGAATCTTTTATTGTACATACAGAGATTGTTGCTTGTGAAGATACATTAAAACTATGACCAGAGCTATTATTAATACCTCCAAGGCCATCAACCTCCCAGATAGTATAGTTATACTGTCCTACAAGCCAAGTATCAGAAAAAATATACTTATAATTATTATTTCTAACATGGCTCATACTGAAATTACCTGTAGAGTAATCAGGATATGAGATATTCACATATGGAGTGCTGCTACATCCAAAATCTTTAATAGTTGCATTTATAGTTATATTGCCTCCAAGTCCAATTGTTTCTGGTGTTTCAGCTACACTGGTTATTTCTGGTGTGGTCTTGTAGAAACAGCAAATGGAATAGAACCGGGTTTCATTAGCTGTCCAGTTTATCGGATCAGGGCTGGTTCCATATGTCTCATTTTTATAGCGTCCGATATTACTTGAGATGTTGTCATAATATAAATTACAGGTGTTGTTACTCCAACATGTAAGTATGTATTGTGTGTTTTCATACAGTTGTGGTTTCGGAGATGAAAAATTAAACTTAACCCATTCTGGATTTGAACCAGTGTTGTATGTTAATTCCTCTGATGTACCAACAAGGGACGAATCATTAGCTCTATAGATCATGCATTTAATTTTAGGTGCTACTGTAAGATTTGTTTGGATAAAGGCAGTTATATTATCAGCTGTTCCATTTGCATTTACAGTGAAAACATTTCCTGATATTCTATCTGAAATATTTTGACAAAGAACACTATCTTGAGTATAACCAAATAAATGATCTACTGTGAACCAATACATGCGAGAATAATCAGTGTTATTTGCCTTATCAACAGCATATATTGTATAATTATAATTACCTATGTTCAATGTATCATTAAAAGTATACATATAGTCATATGGATTATCAGTATCAGAATTCATAGTAAACTCATTAGAAGATCCATTTGGATTTGTGATATTTATTTTTATTGAATTAATACCACTTATATTATCATATAAATTAGCATATAATGTAACATTATTGCCTCTACCAACTGGTCCGAAATAATAAAATGGTGGTAAATTTTCATCTGTAGTAGGATTTGGAGTATAAAAACTACAAATAGTAGCAGGATCAACGGAGTCAATATAAACCATTTGATAGCTTGTATGGTTATAATTTTGATTGTCTTTTACAGTTAATGTTACATTATATATTCCATCATTACTATAATTATGGCTGGTGTTTTGAGAATATGATATATTTCCATCACCAAAATTCCATGTCCAATTATTTATTGTATTTTCTCCTATTGATAGGTCATTAAATATAACAGTTTCAAAAAGTTGTTTTGATTCATCAGTTATTTGATAATTTGATATTAATGGTAAAACTTGAATATTTATTTCAGTTGAGTAATTATTACTTTGACTGTCTCTTGTTGTTAAATTTATGGTAAAGTTGCCTGTTTCATCAAATTTATTAGATGCGTTAAATGTGAAGTTAGCTGCTCCTTGTCCATCACCCCAATCCCATGACCAATTATTTGCTGAAAAACCATAAACCACACCTTGAAGCGGATAACTTTTATTAACAAGCATCACCGAAGGATAATCAAAAATTCTACATCCAGGATTAATAGTTTGATTCAATGAATTAGTCCAATTTGTCCAAGTCTGAGGAGCAAACCAATCATCTCTTGCTCTTGCTCTTACTGTCATATTGCCAACAGAAGTCCAAATCAGGTCAAATGTACAATTTTCACCTGAAGTATATGGTCCAAACCAAGGTGTGTATTCATATCCTTGTTGTGTGTTTCCATATTCAAATTGATAATAAACCTGATTATTATCTGGATCTGTGGTCCCTGTTATATACGTGTTTCTATTTCCTGCAACAGCGGTTGAACCTTGAGCAGAGGATACATAATAAGAACCAACTGGTTCTTCATTATCAAATGGTTCCATGTCAAATATTCCAAGATCACGAGATTCATTTGCAAATAGAATATTAAAAAGATCTAAATCTGTATTTTCCGGGTTAAATACATAATTATTAACATCACCTGTGGAGTTAAAAAGATAAATTTTTAACCTATATTTACCAACTACTGCTGTAGAGGGAACTTTAACTGTAAGTTCATCATCAACATCAGAATTTGGTGTAATTATATATCGATGAGGAGTACAACTCCTATTATTGATATTTGGATCATTATACCATTCACCTAAAAACTTGATTTGGTGGATAAGAACAGGTTTAACAAGGATCTGATCATGAGGAAAGGAAGTACTAATAGAAAAAGTGACATTTGCAGCATCATCATCTCCATCTTCATCTGCATCCCAAATCAGAGATGTTGGATCTTCATCAAACCAGCTATCAGGATTACAGCAATAATATTTTGTAATATTCCATATTAATTCTGTGGTTAGGTTAACATCTGAATGGTTATAATATGTCATTGTATCTCCTTGTGTATGGTTTTCTCCAGATCTGTGGTGAAGTGTCCAGTTTAAATCTTTTAAAAAACAAATTGTAGTAGTTTCAAGTCTTCTATCATAATAATAAGGCATATAATCACTTGGAATTGGAGATTCATTTACTCGTTTTAATACCAAACCTGTATTATATCCCATTCGATCTTCATAATGTGTAAAATCGGTTATTTTCGTTAATCCTTTTTTTAGAATACTGTTCTGAATTGGTATAATATTAGAGCCTCTGTTATATATTAAATTTAAATTAGGTGATATAGGGCCTGTCTGATTAAATCCTAATTGATTTAAATCAAGTACAGCTACGACATTTTCATTAGGGTGTTTTGCTTCATAATAATACGCTCCTCTTATACCTGCTTCCTCGCCACCAAAGCCTATAAATTTAACGTTATATTTTGGTGTTATATTTGTATCATTGAAGTATTTTGCAATCCCAAGAACAATAGCCATTCCAATTGCTGAATCAGCTGTTCCTTGATTCCACCATGAGTCGTACAAACAATCAATTATTACTGTTTTTTCCGAATCTGTTCCATTAATTTGACCAATTACATTATAACTTTCCACATTATCATTATGGGTTTGATCCAACCAGAAACTAATATTATAATCCTCAATACTTGCATTGATAGGTTTACCTGTTGAACCATTAATATAAATTATCGGGAGTGAATTAAAAATTGAGCTTTGCATATTATACGTATTATTATTAAAATCATATTTAATAAGACCTTTACAATGAGGCATTGAGAGATTGTATAAAATCAATTCAAATCGTTGTTTCATTTGACTTATTATATATGCTCCTAATTTTCCTAATAGTGGGAATTTATTTAATATATCAATTAAATAATCAGTCCAGGTATCTGGAGGATTTGGATTATATGCGGGATCCTCACCGATAAAAAGAAAATCTTCTCCATCTGATATATTCCACTGTTCATCAAACCATTCAAATTTTATAGATGCATTCTCTGGTGTTAATTCACCAAAAGTAAAATTATAATATTCTTGAAATTTGGGTAAAAAATAAAGTAATAATGAAGCTAAACCAACAATTGATTCATTATTACATATTTCATCTAAATAATAATCTAAAACATCTGAAAACCAAGAAAAGTTTGTTGGTCTATGAACTAACTTTAAATTTACACCCGATATATTTTTAGTCATCCAATTATTATTAAATATCATATTATAATGATATGAATCTGTATCATCTAAATCAAATTTCAATATATTTTTTAGCATAATATTAAAAAAAATGTCAAAGGGTAATAGATCTTTTATAGATTTAAATAATCTCCAGTTCCATGTAGGGCGGATATGAAAATTATCTGTTAGAACAAGGCTTGTATTACTTGATTCATTATTTATTTTAAGTCCAAATGAATTTATTTCAGTGTTTTCTGTAAGATTAACACCTGGAACACTTCTCCAGAAACTTGAATTAATATTAACAATTTGCTCAAAATATGGATTATTAGAATCTGGAATGGGGCCATAAAGACCTAATTCATTTTCCATTATGTCTTTAATTTTATTTGCTGCATCGTGTTCACCTTCTGATCCAAAATATCTTCCTTTACGAAGATCATCACCAGAATATGCCCTGAATATAGTGTCAGATAATAATTGTGTTTTGATTTTTATAAAATCAAAATCAAATCCAATAGGTTCATCTACTGCTCCTAATAGAAAATATGTAGATTCTTCTTCTTGACTTGCAGCTTCTACCTCAATATCATCCAATATTATAACAAATATGGTTGAGATCATTAATAATGTTAAAAATATAGCTATCAGTTTTTTTATGACGATTCCCCCTCAGAAATATAAAATTGGAATATATTATTACTTTTTAATATTTATTATTTTTTTATTGTGTCAAAATTTAAATTTGTATATAAAATTAAAGATTATTTTATGCTTATGTAAAGGCTTAAATAGCAATATTAATATATTTAACTAAAGCAGGGGGATTTCAAATAGGTAAAAACATCCTTTCAAATGTAATAATATTTTTTATTATAACAATATGTATTTTACCTGTAGTTAATGGTTATAATATAGATAAAAATGTTGAACATATAAATAATAATAACAATAATAATAATATTAGTGAATATAATGATGATTTAAATTTTAAATATTCTGACCAATATTATGAATCTAAATTGAAATATTATAAAATGGTTTTATTAAAGGACAATTTAAATGAATTTTTTTCTATTGCAGAAGAAAATAAGGTAATAATAGACTTAGGTGAAATATCAATTGGAAAATCTTCAATGGAACCTATGAATAGTGCTTGGCCTATGCAGAGTCATGATAACCATCACACAGGTAGAAGTCCATATAGTACAGCTGATAACCAGGGTATTGAGAAATGGAGGTTTTATTGTGGATGGGGGGAAAACAGTCCAGTAATTGACGCTGATGGTATCATTTATTTTGGTAATGGCGACCGTTATTTATATGCATTTTACCCAGATGGCACTCTGAAATGGAAATATAAATCAGGAGGAATAATTGGGAGTTCATCTCCTGCAATAGCTGAGGATGGCACAATATATTTTGGTGTTTGGGATCAATTTTTCTATGCGATAAATCCAGATGGGACTCAAAAATGGAAGTTCAATCCAAAAGCGAATATAGATTCATCTCCTGCAATAGCTGAAGATGGTACAATTTATTTTGGAACTATGTGGTCTTTAGGAGATGGTGGAAAAATTCATGCTTTAAATCCAGATGGTTCTGAAAAATGGCGTTATCAAACTGGATGGCATATAACTTCTTCTCCTGCTATTGGTGATGATGGAACTATCTATATCGGTTCTGGTGACAGTTATATATATGCTATGTGGCCGAATGGGACATTAAGATGGCGATATAAAACAGGTGATGAAATACACGGACATCCTTCCATCGCAGAGGATGGGACTATCTATATCAGCTCATATGATGGTTATTTATATGCATTATATCCAGATGGCGGTTTAAAATGGAAATTAGGTGGCTGTGTTGATGAAGCATGTCCTGCAATTGATAAAGATGGAGTTCTTTATTTAGGAAATGATAAACTCCGTGCTATTTATCCTAATGGAACTATTAAATGGAGTATTACTGTCCCGGGTGGTTATATTGGTTTTTCTTCTCCAGCTATCTGTGATGATGGCATTATTTATTTTGGTGTAGGAACAAAAGTTGTTGCAGTTGATTCTAATGGAACTGTTCTTTGGCATAAGACAGTTGCAGAAAAATCGATTAGGTCATCTCCATGTATTGCTGAAGATGGAACAGTATATATTGGTTCATCTTTTGATATTGGTGGTGGTTATCTTCATGTTTTTGGAAGTGTTGAATCTAATGTTCCACCTGAAAATCCTATTGTTTTGAGTGACCCTACTGGTAAGAAAGGGGAGAGATATTATCTTCGTGTTTCTTCGTTTGACCCAGATAATAATCCTATTTCTTATTATATTGAATGGGGTGATGGTAATACTCTTGGTTGGACTTTGGATAGAGCTTCTGAAGAGGTCTGTTATTTTGACCATATATGGGCAAATGAAGGAAGTTATACTATTAGGGCTAAAGTAAAAGATGTTATGGGTGAGGAAAGTGATTGGATTGAGTTTGAGATTAAAATATCCAATCCAAGAATCCGACACTTGTTTAGATTCTTAGATATGTTTCCATTACTTCAAAAAATACTAAATTATATCTTTTAGATTTTGACTTTTGGTGCAGAATTTTAGCTTTTGATTCAAAAATGAGTTTAGGTGCAAAGCTAAAAATATAATAAGAAACATAATGATTACTGAGAAAGTTAATCAGTGAGATACCCAATCGTTAATTGTTTTATTCTTGATTATTTGAATTTGTTGATTTATCAAATCTTTCATTTCATCAGCAATTTCTTTTGCTTTATCTAATGCATCATAGTAATTTTTTGTTACATCAGGGTTAGGAACACCACGACTAAGTGCCCAGTGTTGACAGATTTCTTTATGTTGATTTAATTCCCTACCTAAGTTTACATATTTCATTATTTTTTCAACAAATATATCATCAAGATGTTGAGAGATATCTAGCAAATGAACTGCATATTCAAAGAAGAAAATTTCTTTAGGAATCCAGAGACCTTTTATTAGTTTAACTTCAGTTGGTGTTAATTTGTATTTTTGAGGTTTTGGTTGACTCAGTTTTTTATCTAATAACTCTTGAGGGAACCAATTATCTTTATGGTCAATCAGATTTTGAATTAATTTTATATTGTGTGTGTTTGTAATAGAAAAATTTGATAATTTTCTATGTATTTCTTTTTTTTCCTTATCAGCAATTCTCTTATCTGAAAAAAGTGTTTTAACTATCGCAAAAGAACCCAATCCTAAGGACATCAGGCCAAGAGCTATTGAACTCATCCCTTGCATACCAGCCGAATCAATTATTTTATTCTGTAAAAAAATATAAGCCAATACAATAATGATTGCACCACAGAAAATTAAAGTAAGAGTATTGGTTTTCCATATTCTAAGTTCTGTTTCTTTCTTCATCTACATTATGATACATATTTAAGGAAAAATTCACCAAACTTTTCAACATGACTGATAATCAAATAAAACGCTTTATGCAATTCATATTCTTGAAAATCCTTTTTCATCAATCGCATTTCATCTGGATATCTTGGAACTGACTCAAAAGCCCAAATACCTGTAGATAAAGGAAGAAGAATAAGAGTCATATTTATAAGTATAAAAAAATCATTACTAACATAATAAATAATATCTTCAAAAGATAAATCCTTTGTAGCAATTTCTTTACTAAATCTTCTCAATTCTTTAGGAGGAATTAACTTTTCTAATGTATCAAGTACCATATCTCCAATCTTTTTTGGGTTATACAAAATTGGATTTGGAGTGACTAAAAGATGTGATATAAATTTAATATGAGAATCACCTTGGTCCAAAGCTACTTCCTTATTTTTCGATGTAAGTTCATTTTTTACAATTTTAATTTCTTCTTTTGTTGGTTTCTTGGGTCGTTTTATCCCTTTGAAAGGAAAACCTTCGCCAAGTAACTCATTAAAAGCTGGCATCTCTAACAATTCAACAACAAATTCTTGGGGTTTATGATTTAAAGCGACTACACTGGTTTCATTTTTAAAACCTGTATAAATTAAAGTGGCTTTGAATATCTTTTCAATCCCTTGTTGTAAATGATATAGTGCAAGTCCATCTTCTGCTTTGTATAATTTTCTAGCCGCACTTAGGTCTTTTAAAGCGATTTCTATCCAAGTTTTTACTTTATCTATATCAGAAAAATCTAAATGATCTGAAAATAATTGTATACAATCAAACATGTTTGAAAAACTAATATGTGCTTGAATTTCTCTCCAAAAATGTGGATATTTTCGCCCAAACTTATAGAATGAAACTATTGCTCTAGCTCTATCAGACGAAGTTAATTCTTTTGTTTTTGATTTATTATTCATGACTTTTTCTCCCTCACAACTTTATTATGAATAACATTTCAAAATTAAAAGATTTGCATAACAATTGTTTTTACTTTTTATTTTATATGGAAGTATGGAATTTTTCCCTTTCTTAAACAATTTTTAATTCCTTCTCTGATAATATCAAATAAGGTTTCTTCTTTATGTTCGATGGTAAACCCTAGAATTTGACTTTCACCAACTTCCATGATATCCCAATCAACTTCAATAGGTGACATTTCAGGTAAAACTGCTAACTTTCCTTTCAACACAACATCATTGTTTTTAAGTAATTCTCCTTTGATTAAACATAGATTTTCACATTTTTTATTGATTTCAAGTATAACTAAAAACTGATGAAATCCTTTTTCAACTTTTTCTTCTTTTAATGCATTGATAATTTCATCTTTTGTTGGATAACATGCTTTTTTCTCTGACTTAGATGACATAATTTATACCTCCTTCATGCTATATGAAGTAAGTGTCGTAATTATAAAATTATTTTTTCAACCTGTGAATTTTGATATAATCTGAATACTCTTTTGTTGTTAATTTTCTTGTTTGATTACCATCTCGAATGTAGAAATCTTCGGTAGGTCCATCTTTGAAAAAAATATCTTTTGGACTTGGATTAACATTTATGTAACAAAATGTTTTATCTTCCTCGATTTTTCTATAAATTGTAACAAACTTTGTAATCGGTGAGGCAGTGTAATCTTTTAAAGCATTTTGAATTTCAAGTCTGTATTTATCCCAATCTCCTCCACATAATTTCAGGTCATTTTCTATTCCTAATTGTTCTTTTTTATCTGACACCCCTATTTTAAGTGTACCACCATTAAAATTGAGAAATCCAACAACTGTTTGAACTACTTCCTTTTTTAATGTTCGATTTGGATTTCCTGTTTTATAATCATATTTGAATGAAGATTTATATTCCAGAGTTTCACTTTCATCACCAAATTCTTGTTGTTGTTTATTATCATAAACATCTTGTTTTATTCGAATAATTCGCTCAATGTAATTTAGTTTATTTCTTAAATCCCGTGTTTGGTCAGTTGTAAACAATAATATTGTTATCATCATTGGAATTATGAAAATTGTAGCAATTGGCATTAAATTAATTCCAAATTGTGTCTCCTCTTGAGATGGATTAATAAAAACGGGTATAGTCATCAATAAAAAGACACCAACATATATAATCATTTGAATAACAAGAAAATAGAGAAGTATTTTATAGATATCATAATGTATTCTTTTTGAAATTCTATGCATTAATGAATATTCCTTTTTTTCTTTTATATCCTCTTCCAGAAGACGTTTTTTAACCTCTAGGTCTTCTAAATCAAGTTCATCCAGATTTTTGCTCCCCATTATAGAAAGTATGAAAAACTCATATAAATAAATACTCAAACAAAGTTCACCAAACAAAAAAAATAGTTAACAAAGAGTGTTTCACCATAAATCCTTCCCTTTTAAATGAGTTTTATACCAAACCAAAATCTCATAATTAAACTCATGAAAATAAAAACGTTTTTAAAGTTATATAAAATCTATAATTTTTATCTTTCAGATCTGATATTATATTTTTCTATATATTCCTTAAGAGCTTTTCTCAATATTGTCGAATGATTTTCAGGTAATTTATCTATTAAATTATATATTTCATCGTCTATCTTACAAGATAAAACCTTTTTCATTTAAATATCTCCATATTTATTATTATTATTTTTCTCATTATTTTCTCCTTTATTTTCACCAATTTTTTCAAGTAACTTAAAGATAATTTTTGGTGAATCAATTGGGATGTCTGGACAAAACCGCTGATGAAATTTTTTTAAAGTATTACTTGGTTCAATTACCATCAGAATCATCTCAAAATTTTCTATAGGTTCTTTCATTTCTTACTATTAATAAACAAAAAAGAACTGAATGATTTATTTTCAATTTTTTTAATCGTCTATCTAACACTTCTATAGTTTCATTATCTAGACTAAAATTTCTCTTTTTGTTCATTTCCATATTTAAATCGTAAGTAATCTTAAAATACCATAATAACTATATTTTTGTTAGTTACTATGTCAATAAAAAAAGATAAAGGACTAAAATTAGAAAAAATATTAAAAAAAGATAAAACACAAAAAATATTAAACTATTGGAAAAATAAACCAGATACCTGGATTCAATCCTGTAAAATAAGAGAATTTTTTGTTAAAGGCATTCAAAAATTTATATATCTCTTTGATAATGAGAAATATAAAGACATAGAAACAGGAAAAATATATCAAGAAAAACCCAAACCAATTTATAACAATGATTCTCAATTATATAGAGACCTAAAGGAGTTAGTAGAATATGGGATATTAAAAAATAAAGAAGTTCCACAAAAGAAAGGAAAACCATTTTCTTATTATCGACCAAATATTGCATATAAAAAAGAGGGACTAAGAATCCAAAACAAAAATGCTTTTGATTTATACCCTCAAGATAAAATCATATCATTCACTATTATCAAAAGTAATTCGAAACATATAGTTTATGGATTATCAGAAGAATTAATAGGTTTTAATAAGCAAATTATCCAAGATTGTTTGAATAATATAGAGGATAATTTAATAAAAATTGAGAATATAATAAATAATGCTAGAAATAAAAAAATTGAAAAAAAAATAGATTCCCTTATGAAAAAAACGAAAAGTAAAAATATAAAAAAAATGCTAAAAGAACGAGAGGCTTGGATATTAGCAGTAGTTGACGATACAATATTTGCAAATGAAGATAATGTCTCAAGGATCCCGAAGCATATTTTTGAATTAAACATAAAATATGCAAGCAATGTTAAGCCAGGAACACAATTCAACTTCTCAAAAAAAGATATCAAAGAAATGACAGAATGGGGCTGGAAAAACCGCTTTTTCATACATCAATCCCACCCATTTAGTATAGCATTTTCAAGATATAAAGAATATGAAGAAAATTTCTTATCAAACCAAATATAATTATTTCCCTTTTTCCTTCTGATATTCAGCTAATAGATTTCCAAATCCAATAACAAAGTCAGAATCATTAAGCAATTCTAAAATATTAAATCCAACTGATTTGGCATCCTTTTCTGTTTTAATTAAGTTTTTCAAATCTAAGGCCAGTGAACAACCACTGCAAAATTTTGCAGCAGGATCATTTTTTAGATTACATCTAGGACATAATATTGGTTTGAATTTACTGTCATCCTTTTCTTCATCAACAAGACCATGTAATTCTAACATAGCTTTATCAATATCTCTCCCACTAAGATGGACATAAGTAGACGCTTCTTGAGAGCCTTGAACCCATCCAAGATATTGACATAGTTGCGCTTCTGTCAGTTTTTTAGCTAGTTCAGTAGCTCTACTATGTCGGAAATGATGAGGATTTAAAGGTTTATCAATTCCAGCTTTTTTACCAGATTCCTTTAAAAGTTTGTTAATATGACGATAATTCAAATATCCGCCCCTATTTTTACCCCATAATCCACAAAGGAGGTAACTATTTTTATTTGTTTTATTCGGATGTTCTAACAGCCAATTACTAATTGAAGGTGCTGATGCAATAATTCTTATTTTCCTTGCACCCGTTTTTCCAAATAGATTAACCAGACCGCCATATTTATCAAATTCAATGTCCTTTATTTTTAACTCTAATAATTCACCTATCCTTGCCCCGCTTTCATAAAGTAATAAAATTAAACATCTATCACGTAGATTATTAGTATTATTTGCTAATATTTTAACATCTTCAATAGTCAATAATTCCTTTGGTAATTTTTTTCTTGAACTCTTCATATTTACTGTTATCCATTTAACCTCAGATGGGTACTGTCTCCTATCTAGATCTTGCCCTTCATCTTCTCGCAACCACTTATAAAATCTTTTAATGGTGACCATGTAATCATGTTTTGTCCATTCTTTATAATCAGAATTATTAATTTTACTACATATTTTTATTATATCTTGTTTATTTGCATTTGAAAAGTTTTTATTAATCATTTTTGATAACTTGCTCAATGCATAAATATATTTGACTTGACGTATCGGGGTTATACCCTCAGCTGATAATTGTTCGATAAAACGAATAATATGATTCTTATTTTCGGGTATTAAATCTATTTTGTTAAGGTAGTTTTTGGCGTTTGTAAATTTTTGATCATAGTAGGCCATAGATTATCAATAAGGGAATAAAATATCCACTATTTATAATTTGGGGATTTGAACTATTTACACTCAAGCCGCTGGAGGGATTCGAACCCCCGACCTGCTGATTACGAATCAGCTGCTCCACCAGCTAAGCTACAGCGGCATAACCCGGATAAATATAATAAAGAGATAAATAGATTATCTATTATTTTCCGCAATATCTTTTTACTATCTATTATTACATTATCTTAATGATTTGTGGTATTGATGAATCCGGTAGAGGTCCTGTGTTTGGTCCTCTTGTTATCACTGGGATTAAATTTTACAATGATCAAATTTTATTAGAGTTAAATGTTAAAGATTCCAAAAAAACATCCCCTAAAAGAAGAAAATTTCTTGCAGATATTATTAAGAAAAACGCAGTTGATTATGAGGTTTTAATGATTCGTGCAAAAGATATTGATGACATGAGAAAGGTAATGACCTTAAATGAAATCGAATTAAATGCATATGCAAAGATAATTAAGAAGCTAAAACCAGATGTTTGTTATGTTGATTCAGTAGATGTAAACGAGCAACGATTTGGCCGAGACAT
>Ga0272442_10006470_pt1 | contig 15393 bp, 11 predicted proteins | sample SSMForm2O_FD_200262 | JGI IMG/M metagenome (GOLD analysis project Ga0272442, IMG submission 200262) | Marine sediment archaeal communities from Little Sippewissett salt marsh, Falmouth, MA, United States - SSM-Form-2O | ecosystem: Environmental > Aquatic > Marine > Wetlands > Sediment ...
CGGTGGGTATTCTCCCTGGATAAATCCGCGCCAACCGACTGTTTCAAAATAGGAACCCAGGTCGGCACCCGATTGTGCCAGAACCTTGATGCTCCCCAGCATCCACTGTGCCGCGAAAACAGAATTTTGTCGGGTGTCGACGGGGGGAGGCAATGTACCTTCCTCCGCTGACTTCGTCGCGGACGTTGCCACCACGTTAAACCTTTGTTTCAAGGTAATGGGCGATACAAAGATCTGTCTGGAAGGGAAGTAAGCACGCGCGGAATCAACCACGTATTTCTGGGCCTCGAGGTTTTCCAACATCGTCGAATTGTCGAAAGCATGAACCTGTGGGCATGCAGAGAAACTGATAAAATCTGAAAGTTCCGATTCCGGACGATGACGGTTGATTTCGGCAAAGTAAGCATTGACCCCTGTCCCGATTCCCGCGTCTGGAAAAAGGGCTTTTAACTCGGCGTGAACGGCTTTGAAAACAAGATCGTCAGGCAGGTGGTTCCTGTCAACCACGAGCACATGGCTCACCCGGACCGGACTTTCTGATACAACCTTCTTGAAACCGGGCCATTCCCTGTCCCAGTCCTTATCGAGAAAAAGGACCAGGAAAAGGGGCAGCTCCATACGGGTTGCCTCGTCCGCGATCCTGGCAAAATCCGAGGTCCAGCCTTTTTCAAAAAGCCTGAGTTCGACACGTAAATGTTTGAACGGGAGCTCTTTTAGAAGCGATGCCTCCGCATCTGTCAGGGATTCCGTCCGGCTGGTGTTGCACACGCCGATCTCGGGTAATTTGAAGGTCTTGGATCGATCCATCCTGAATACCGCCTGGTCCTCCCCTGGCAGCGCGATGAGCCGGTCACCCTCGAGTTCAAGTACAATTTCCTGTTGCATGGTCTCACCTTTACTTACCTCGTAGGGGAACGGCAATTCCAATGGACGGCTGTATGTTTTATAAGAAGCATCGGCCCAGTTGCGCTGGTCCTCCATTTCAAAAGTATCACCCTGAAAAATGAGTTTTGCCAGGATTTCTTGGGTGGGTCGCCAAGTCATCTCGGAAATATTCACCATGGGCTGGCTGGGCGAAATCCGCTCAGGGAACACGAGGGTTTCCGTGGTTCGATCGGGATGTGTCACCATGCATTCCTTTCCGGAACATTCCTTCACGGGATGAAGCACGCAGAGACCTACCCGACAACTCTGAAAAGTAGATGTTGCTTCGCCCAACATGCTAAATGTCAGTCTTTTTCCTTGTCCGGTAATCACGTATACAGCCTGATAATGTATGGATCCCTGACGATACTCCGCCCGCGCCGACACCCTGAAACCCGTATGGTCCTGAACCACATCCTCCGCGACGATCGTGGGTTCTAGTGTTCCCCAGTTCTGGTCGCGAACGGCTGGATAGATCATGCGAACAATCTCAGCGCGGTTGGATCCGATCCAGCGCACCGCGGCCCTTTCATAATGGAGACTGTAATACCCGGTCTTTAGAATCACCTCTTTCAGTCTTTTAGTCCTTCCGCCAGTCTTCCATTTCCGGATCTTGGGGCACGGGTCGATAGTCATCGGGAAATTTAAATTCCAGCCGGGTTTTCTCTTCTTCAAGCTTTCCGGCGAGTTGATTTTTAAGTCCTTGGTATTGATCACGTTCACCAAGGTTGACCAGCTCGAAAGGGTCATTTTTTAAATCATACAATTCTTCCCAGCCCTGCTCGGGGTAAGTAATTAATTTGGCATCATCGGTCCGATATGCCACGATGGTTGGCGTGATGGGAGGATTGCATGTTTGAATTTCATAATCGGTAATATCGGTATAACTGAAGAAATACTCGTAGAGAAATCCATCCCGGATGGAGGTCTTGCTTCCGTTGATCAACGGTTCCCAACTTTTTCCCTGCATGGATCCGGGCACCTCGATCCCGGCCATATCAAGCAATGTCGGGGCCAGGTCTATATTTAAGACCATCGCGTCAGAAACATGGTTGGCAAGTCCACCCGCGGGGTATTTCACCAGCATCGGGATCCTCATGGAAACTTCATACGCCGATCGCTTGTCCCCGATGCCATGTTCGCCAAAATGGTACCCGTTATCGCTGCTGAAGATCACCATGGTGTGCTCTTCCAATCCAAGCTCTTCCAGCAATTCCATGATTCGCCCCACCTGCGCATCTACTGCTGTAATCGTACGGAAATAATCAATATAATCCCCGGTAAGCACGTTCCCGAAAGGTTTGAGGTGCTCGGGTCTGGCATAGTGTACCCGTCCCAGGTAAATGGGAAAACTCATATGATTACGTGCCGGTCCCATTTGAGCATCAGGGTATAAACCGGTAAACTCGCCATACGGCTGAAAGGGAACGTGGGCAGCCTTGTACCCAATGGCAACCGCGAATGGCAGATTCTTGTTCTTCCTGATAAAGTCGATCGCGTAATCCGTGGCCACCTTGTCCACCCAGCCCACCGTTTCCACGGTCTCCTCGTTCACGTCATACGGGCAATCGAAATACCTGCCCTGACCCCTGTAACTGGCCGACCAGGTGAATCCCGGACGTTGCCCGCCCTCGTCTCCCATGTGCCATTTACCCACGTAAGCAGTTTTGTAACCGGCATTTGAAAGCTCGTGACCCCAGTGATTCAGTTCTTTCGGAAAACCGGTAAAGTTGGTGTAAATGTTATGAACGTGCGTGTATTGCCCGGTAAGGAATGAAGCCCGGCTTGGCGTACAAAGTGACTGCACCACGAAACCATTCCTGAACCGGATCCCTTCCCTGGCCAGCCTGTCGAGGTTTGGTGTTTGCAGCCACGGGAATCGTGCCTGATCGCCCAGTTCTTCCTGTACAACCCCCAGACAATCGTAGCGCTGGTCATCGGTGTAAATGAAAACGAAATTTGGTTTTCGTTCCGGGCTTGGCTTCACTTCTTTGTAGGTGCAGGCGCACAGTAACCCTAGTGATGCTCCGACAACTAGAAATCGTAAACATTTCATGGATATAGGTTTTTCCATATCCCGGAGACTAAAACTCATCCAGCTGGATGACCTCCCCGGTCCTGGCTGACTGGTAAGCGGCCCATACCATTTTCACGGTGTTGAAATTGTCCTCGCCCGTGTTCTCCGCTTTTTCCTTCCCCAGCATATCGTTGAGAATGTTCCGGTTGATATCCACGATGCTGGGCGGCTCGGGTTTCAGGCGGTCTGTCTGCCAGGGGTAAGCACGCATGTCCACTTCTTCTTTCGTGGTTTGCTTCCCGACAGTCGTGCTGATGACAAACCCGGCATCGAGGCGAATGCTTCCCTTGTCTCCCTCCACCAGGAGCAATGTCTGGGGGAATACCTCAATTTCCAACGGGGAGCTGAAACTGATCTCCTGAGAGACCACCGTACCGTTCTTCATTTTTATCAGACTGGTGGCCACGTCCTCTCCCTTGATCGCCGGGTTCACTGTCTGTTTGATGGTATAAATACTCTCGGCCTCGCCAAAAAGGTATCGGACGACATCAAACTGGTGAGAACCCTGGTCAGTAAGGGCAAACTCTTCCAGATCCGCCAGGAAAGGCTGTGTTTCGAATACCGGAAAGGCGGTGTTCCACCAGGTCCGTCCCCGGAAAACCTTCCCGATGACGCCCGTATCCATGATCTCTTTCACCCTTCGGATCTGGGGTTGCCACCGGTAATTCTCGTGCACGTAAAAGCGGACGCCGGCTTCTAGTGTAGCCTGAATCATCCGTTTCGCGGCATCGTAGCCCGGTGCCAGGGGTTTCTGACAGATGATATCCAGGCCATGAGCTGCACCAAGCAGGGTAAATTTCTCATGGGTATCCACGTCGGTGATGATATCGATGAAATCGAGCTCCTCGTTCTTGAGAAGCTCCTCGGGATCATTGTAAGCACGAGGGATGTTGAACCTGCTTGCCAGTGCCTCCGCCTTTGAAAGAGTTCGGTTGTACAGGGCGACGCACTGAACTCCTTCCAGTTCCTGCCATGCTCCCAGTTGGAACTGGCTCCAGAACCCGCATCCGAAAATTGCAAATCTTTTCATACTCATGTGATGTCATTTACCTGCTCCAACACGTTGTCGGGTTCAAAGATCTGTTTCCAGTTTTCCTTGAAAAGGATACTTTTACCCCGGTCGAGCGCTTTGATGGCTGCCTCAGAAAAAACGGCTCCCGGGATTTCCTGGAAAATCACGGCCAGTTGAATGTTGAGATGCCCCAGCAAAAATTCCCGGGCGGCTTCAGCCGGAACGCCTCTATTGATTACTTCGTCCATCCCTTCCTTCACGATCGCCAGGCAGGTCGCCGAGAGGGTTTCCACCAGCGCCGGTTCAAGCAGGGCCATCTGATCAAGGGTGATCCTGAACGATTTGAGTACCGGGGCATACATGGTCCTGGCCAGGGCTTCACCCTTTTCATAATCTGATTCAGGACCCTGGAACAGGGAGCATACAATGGTTTGCCTGGCCAGCGTGCCGCCGAAAAAGTCCTTTTGCGCGTCAGGGTTCGGTTCCCAGTTAAAGACGGAGGGATGCGACGGGTGCGACACGAAACAGGAGATATCGTCCCTTTGAAACAGCTTGCCGGCTCTTGCCACGGCCGGGTCCAGGAACAGGGCCATGGCCCCCGGTCTCATCCGTGGGATGACCTGTTCGGAGACGGTGCCCAGGATCGTATCGGGAAGGGCAAAGATCACCACTTCGGATTCCGGAATCACCGATTCGGTGGCAAATTCGGAAATTCCAAGTTCAATTAAACGTTCTCTCCCCTGAGGGCTAATCTCAACATAGCTCATTTCAAAGGCGGAGTCTTTCAGGTTCGAGGTGAGACGGTAGCCCATTTTGCCACCGGCTCCCAATAAAGCTACTTTCATCTATCTTTTCTTTAAAACGATAAGCATGTCATTCTCGAAATCGTGGATGAATTCAATGCTATTCGTATGGGGATCTCCCGTTGCCAAGTTTGCTTCACTATATTCATTGGTCACTGGATTGAACCACCTGGCTGTATACTTGAATCCTTTCGGATTATATAGCCTGACTACAGCCTGATGTGGAATATACGCGATGATGAGTGCATCGTCGGGGCTTTTTACTACCGAGATCCAGTGGTTATAGTTTTCATCGCCAGGTTGTTCGGCCAGTATTTCATTGGCCGGGTAGAGGTTCCACCATTCAAATTGCTGAATGAATGAGGCCAAGGTTCCCATTTGTAAACTTCCCGGGAACTCGATGCTTTTTCTCCATCCGGTGACCCCCCCGTCATCGCGGTGGTTCAGGATTCGTTCCCCTTCCTGAAGCCATGGCCATACACCGTTTGCACCATATGTCACCCCGGCAACCGGGGCCACGAAAAGGCTCCAGTAGCTGGCATTGCGCACATCCTCGGCATCAATGCTGAAATGGATTTCCTCGTAGTTGGGTTCCAGGTTAATGGTGGGCATCGGCTTGAGTTTGTCCCAGTTCCTTGAAATTTCTTCTTTATTGATCCAGTTCACGGTCTCTTCTCCATCGCTGTGAGAACTCTGGTAACCCATGATTTGGTACCAGTCTTCCCCGGCATATAGATCACCGATATTAGAGCGCCCGTGAGGGTGTAGAGTGGCCGGGGCATGATCGATGCCGTTAAACACCCTCCGGCCGATTTCCTTCCATTTTGCTTCCTGATCCCCGTAATACTTTCCGTCTCCGCCCAGGATCCAGACCACGTGATTGCCCTGGTAGCGAGCCACGATATATTTTGCAAGCAAAACCGCCTCATCGAGCGGCAGCGTGTACCCCGGACTTAAATGCCGGCCCTCGCCAAAAGGCAATGCCCATAATACAACGGGGGATGCCACCAGACCTTTCGCGTTGACCGCATCGATCTTCTGGTCTATTCGTTTAAAAAACTCAGGGTGAACCCGAATGTACCCGGTCCCTGAAATGGCTGTCAAGCCTTCCGCGTTCTTATCGCATCCCCGCCATTCCGTGGTGACCAGCTGGATGGTGTTATAATGGTTGGCTTTTCTTTGGGTAAGATAGTGCTCCCACTCCTCGTCCGTTGATTTGAGCGCACCGTTCCAGGCCGTGCAGGCAAGCCAGAAAAATGGGGTCCCGTCACTGTAGGAGAGATAATATTTTCCCGGTTCGTGCTTTATCGCGCCTTTCTGATAGATCGTTTCGCCTGACTTGTTCTCAATACATTCGAACGATCCTGATTGATCGTGTAGCCCTGAATTTTGTTTATCGGAACATTCGGTTTTCCATGTCCAAAGACCAATCTCATCAGGAAGAAACCGGATCTTCCAATCGGTACCGCCATCCCAGAATCCGCGAACAGTTTTTATCCTCCCCGAGGGCGCGGTAAAAGTGGCCCTGAGTTCATTGACATTGTAAATTGGATTGTCATAGGTTTTGGTACTGGTAAGCTGGATCTCGTATTTCGTCCAAACCGGGGTGGCGGCGATGGTGGCACCGGGTAACATGGAAAGGATCGCGATAAGAACTGCTGACATGATATGGTTATATTAAGATTTCCTTTAAATATACTATACTCTTTTCAGCCCAGCGGGCCTCCTTCCGAATGGTTTCCTCGATGGTTGATTCGGGAGGAGTCCATTGTTCGAGGATGGCCGAGCCACATGTGTGAGGTAGTTGTCCAATTATCTCCCGAAGGGGCAACATCCCTTCCCCCAGCGGACACCCTTCCACCACGAATCCCATTTTATGCGTCACTCGTTTCACCATGAATTCTTTCACGTGAAGGTTGACCGTGTAAGGAGCCAGCCGGTCAATCACGGACTCGAGGCCTTCGCCTGCTCCTATCGAATTGACCGAATCGAGACAGATACCCACGAACGGGGAGTTCGCGGTTTTAACCACCTCTTCAAATTCAGCCGATAGAAGCCTGTCGTGATTTTCGATCGCTAGAATGATTTGACCCGCTTCCAGTTTTGGAAGGGCTGCTTCAATCACCGCGTGAATTTCGGGGATCCCTGGTTCGAATCCCGGTCCATCGATCACGAATCGAAGAATGGGAGAGGAAAAGAATCTTGCCAGATCGATATAACGGTCCAGGTTCTCGCGGGTCATACCCCGTGCGCCCACTTCAATCTGAATGTTCAATTCCAATGATGAATCTCGTGCGGCATGCAATTCATCCTCGGAATATTTGTCCAGGGGAATGTTATCCGCCAGCTGTAACACCGGGACCTCCAGTGCAGCGGCTTTCCGAATCAGATCAGGAACCGTCATGGGGTTGTCAGGTTCAGTCCCGGGAACCCCGACTGCCCAGGTATACGTGTATGAGCTTAATCCCGCGACCATCCTTGGTTCAATGCTGCTACGCGTTCGATACGGTAATGATTGCCAACCCGACCACGTACGCCGCGAACATGATCCAGAGCAGCATATTGGTTCCCCTGGGTGCACCTTTGAATTCATGCCACACCAGCACCCCCCATAATATGGCCACCACCGGTGCGGCATTGCTCAACGCGTAGGCGATGGCCGGGTTCGCGGCACCCACCGCCATATAGCTGAAGATCATTCCCAACATCCATATCGCTCCACCCAGGACACCCGTGAGGTGGGTCCCGATCGAACCCGAAAAGTATTCCTTCATTCGGACCCTGGGACCATCCACGGGTTTTCTCATAAAAATCGGGTTGATCAAAAAGGTGCTGATGAAAACACCCACCGCGAAAAAGAAAACGCCGGTGTACGGGGTGAATGTTCCCTTCCCCCCGGTCACAAAAGCCGGATCAAGCGAGTTAACGACCACCGGGTAGAAGAACGCGATGAACAATCCGGCAATTACCGAGAGTAAAATTCCTTTTACTGAAGGTTTATTCTTTTCCCTGGACAGGTTGCTGTAGGATTTTCCACTCAAAAAAATGGCAGCGATAATGATCATGACCCCAGTCCAGAGCAACGCGGGTTTAGCACTGGGCGTACCACCCTTCAACACGATGTTCACATAATTCAGGACAATGCCCAGGATCCATGCAATTCCACCGCCAATGGGAAAAGCCACCGACATTCCGGCGACAGAAATTGCGGCTACCAGGAGCAGGTTGCCGGTATTCCAGAGCAAACCCCCGAGCATCGCGTAGAGGATGCTTGAGGTCCCAGCCTGTTTCAGGTCTTCCAGGAAACCCCGGCCCGTTTCACCCATGCTGCCGACGGTCATGGCCGCGACCAGCGACATCAGTAAAATCCCAAGGACCAGGTCCCAGTAAAACAGTTCGAAACGCCAGTTTTTCTGTACCATCTTTTGCGTGTTGCTCCAGGAACCCCAACAGATCATGGCGAACACGCAGAATAAGATGGCCAGCCAGTAATTTTGCAGAACAATCATGTGAGTTACGTTTAGTTGATCATGGCCCGGACAGTGAACATACTAAAAAAATAGCGCTTTAAGAGCTTCAGTTTAGCATTATTATAAATTATCGGGAGGTGGTTTTGCCTTTATCCGCCAAGTACTTTTTCACGCGTGATTAGCGTCATGATCAATCCTGATAAGGTTTGCTAAGAAAGTATACTTGATTTGAAGCCTTTCTTAAAGCGCCAGAAGTGATTTCAATATTTTAATAATCAGATTTTTATGTTTGATTTCCACGTGAATAAGAAATATATTTAGGCATTTATATTTATTTTCCGGAATATGAAAGACTGGATCTTTTTCCCATTAATTTTTGGAGTATGTATCAACCTGGCAGGCCAGTATGATGAGTTCATGAAAACCGTCGGTACCTCCGCCTGGACAAGCTACGTGATGTACGCTGATCCCGATGGCAATCTGTTTTACGTGAACGCGGAAGAAAATTACCTGGACCTGATGAAATATGACCTGGAGATGGACCTGGTATACAGGATCAAGGACAATTTCATCGATACACACGACGGCTATAACGGAGGTTTTGGATCCATCGCCCCCACGCCGGACGGCGATACTGTATACTGTATGACCACCGCGGGGACTAATCACGGGAATGCTGAAGTTTTCAGGTTGATCTGTTCACAAGACCGACTGGAATACCTGACAGATATCTGCGGGACCAACCTATGGATGATCTTCAATATGACGCTGAGCAAGGACGGCAGGACGCTATATTATATCGGGAATAACACGCCCATGGGCAAGGCCCTGTATAAAATTGACCTTGAGACCCTTGAATGCGAAGAGGTCCTTGACCTGGATCCGGTCATTCCCCACCGGGACCTTTGCTTTGGAGGGATCAACGTATGGGACCACCAGGATCATTTCTACCTGCCCGTCTGGAGCTGGGATTATGACGAAGGCGATCTGGCCGTGTTGCAGGTTCACGTGGGCGATAATGAATACTCCGCGAGAGTGATCGATTTTACGGATGACGGCACACCCGAAGGGGAACGCCTCCTGCCGGGTTTCCGCCACCACTCTTGCTGGTCGGGGATCTGTGCTTCTTCAGCGGGGAATATCTATATCGGGGCCAGCAATCATTACCAGACTTCTGACGGGACAGGCCCAACGGGAAACGTGGCCCTGTATAAATACGATCCGGTGACGGATAAAATGAACCTGCTGAATGACCTGGAATCTGTATCGAAATCGGTGAACAACTGGATGTCGGATGAAAGCCAGCACAAGGTTCATACCTTCCTGATCGAGAACGCCGATGGAAAGATCTATTTTGCCACCATGGATTATGCCCCCAGTTCCGTGATCAGGGGATCCCATCTCTACACGATAGATATTGAAACGGATGAAATCATGGATTACAGCAAAACCCAGACCTACTTGATGAACAGGGATCTGTACGTGATAGAGAATGGCGATAACCCTTCACCAACCAGCGGGGTTTTCATCGAATACTACGCGCTCAAAGGCATTGCGTTGCATCCAAATGCACCGGAAGTCATGTACGGGATGACCTATGCCAGGTCTGCCTCCGGCGGGGGCTGGGACGTGGAGAAAGGAAATGTCATCAGGTATAAGCTTGAAGGAGATTTTACTTCCTTCAAAACCATCTCGCGGACCGGCCAAACTGCCATTTATACTTACCCGAATCCCTTCAGTGGGCGTGTCAATTTCCGGTTCAACAACCTCTCGTACGGATCACCTGCCAGGATATATATTTACGACCTGTACGGGAGATTGGTTTTGGTCGAGAACTTAGAAAGTGATGGATCATATACCTGGAACGGGACCGATCAACGGGGAATGAAAATCCCGGTCGGCCTCTATATCTACAAAGTTGAAAACGGGCATACATATTCAGGCACTATCCTGAAAATCAAATAAAAAGTCATTCAATCGGTGCCCTCCAGGTCTCCATCATGGTCCCGTCGAACCAGTCCCTGGTTCCTCCGCCAGTGATGTACACGTAATCATCAACCACGATCGCGGAGATGGAGACAAAATCATGGGGGAGCAACCCCCAGAGCTGCCATTTTCCGACGGATGGATCGTACACGTACACCTCGTCCTGAGCACGGGTACCATCCGGCTTGCTTGAATCGACCCCGTTAAAGGAGTAGATCCTGCCATTCCATTCAAACGTCGACCACTCAAGATGGGAACGCGGCCTTGGAAGATCGGGACCTTCCCTCCACGAGTCGTTTTCTGGATTGTAGATCTGCACCCAGGGGCGGTCCCCCGTGTGCGCGTGTTCCACCTCCCCACCGATGATCCAGATTTCCCCGTCCAGTTCCACTCCTGCCGCGTGAACCACCGGCCTTGGAAGCGGACTGGCCTTTTTCCAGCCTTTCTCTTCATTTTTAAGGTTCAGGATAAAGTGATGATCCATGGTGGCTTTCTTATCCTGGGCACCACCGATCACATGCAGCATGTGATCAACGATCACGGCCGGACCACCCCAGCTGACTTCCGGCAATTCCGGACCCTGTCTCCACTCGCCCGTGACTGTATTATACACGTTTACTGTAGACACACCCGTTTGGTCATTGCCTGGCTTTCCCCCGCAAATCCAGACTTCATCTCCATACACCGATTCATTCGTGGTAATATGATGGACATACCCCGCCCAGGTTTCTTTGATGCTCCATGTGTTATCAACTGTATTGTAAGAAAGAATATCCGGGGAACCTCCCGTGTGGTGAGCAATTCCCCCGATGATGAAGATCTCTTTCCCATGAACGAAGCTTGCATGTTCTCCCTTTTTTTCTGGCATATCCGCCAGCCTCTCCCATTTCCTGGCGCCCAGGGAGGATTGATTCTCCAGGATAATGATCTTGTTGTCCCTGGAATACGAGACAGGTCCCACGATATCCAAATCTCCATCATGTCCCAGGTCACCCGTGACCCCGTAATACATCCCGTACTCCGGGTCGATCTCCTTTTTGGTCCAGGAGGTGCCGTCCCCGTTATTCAACCACAGGTAAGTGCCTTTATTCCCGAAGGATAATCCCACGAATACATCATTGTCCCCGTCCATATCAAAATCGTGTGCAAGGGCCTGGTGGTTGGCGGTAAAGTGATCCTCGATGAGATGCCTTGTCCACGGTTCTCCCCTCGGATCATCCGGCAGGTCGTACCAGGCCAGGTATACCTCTGGACCTTCCGCTGGAGAAACCAGCACATCTTTCTTTCCATCCCCGTTCAGGTCCGCGAAACCGTTTTTCGTGGAATTGGCCAGGTTTCCCTGTTTGTTCATCCAGTTTCTGTCAAACACGACCTGCTGGTACTTCCCTTCACGGGGTACGTCGGCAAATAAAGCATACCCGTTCATGACAATGTCGGGCAACAGGTCATTGTCCAGATTAAATAGATCCAGTCCCTCTCGTATCGGTTGGTTAGGAAGTCTGACCAGCTGCCACTCTTCCGGATTATTCTGAAAATAGAGCAATAGCTCGTTCCCGTTTCCGAGATGCCGTACAATCACGTCTGTTTTCCCATCGTTGTCAAGATCTGCCACGTCAATATCACCAAGGTGCATGCCATCGTGAATATTCGAATCAATGGTATGTTTTTTCCATTCGGTGGTCGCCGACCCCCTGGGGATGAACGGATTTTCAAACCAGTAAAGGTTCGCGGGCAAAGGGAGATCGCCGGAATGCTTGTCCTCGGGCAGGATCAGGTCCAGGTCGCCATCCCTGTCGATATCGGCAAATTCCGAATCACCCGTGAAGGGACCCGGTTCGAACGTTTCCGAAAATTCATGCCTGGTCCAACCGGGTGCCTCATACCAGGCAAAAAGTTTCCTGCCTTCTGCATGTTTACCACCTTCAAAAGCAGCGATATCAGGCAGCCCGTCATTATTCAAATCGGCAATATTCACCGTGGTTACACCCTGGATCCCCGTATCCAGGATGGAAATCTCAAAATCCTGGCTGAACGCGACCCACGGCAGTACAAGGACGAGGAGGGAAATGCTGAGCTCTTTTATCATACGCGAAAGATCTTGTACCGGCAAATATATGGACTTTTAATCCATGGATTTTCTATATTTAGAATTAGAGCCGCATTTTGCAACTAGAGCCCTTTGGCATTTGATACGCGCACATCTCATCACAAATAACAACACCATGAAACGAACAGGAAAAGAGTGGGGACCGGGCGTCATTGCCTGCATCATATTTAGTCTGCTTTCACTCACGTGCCAGGCCCAGGACGATGACCGGCTCCAAATCGACCCCACCGCGGAAATCCACCCCACCGCGGTGCTTGACGGTGATATCACGGTGGGTGCCTACACCCGGGTTGGCGCGGGAACCGTGCTGACCGGTAGAGTGATTGTCGGTCACCATACCCTGATCCAGTGCAATGTAACGGTACGGGGAAAGGTCAGGATCGGCAATTACACCCACGTGTACGACAATGTGTGCATCGAGGGGGGCCGGCCCGCCAAATTGTGGTCCTCGGAAGCCGAGGAACCTGACCAGGCCATCATCGGTGATTATTGCTGGGTGAACCATGGTGCGACCATGCACGGAACGCGCATGGCGAATCGGTCCGCGGTGAACCTGAACACGGCTTGCGACTATAACACCCGGCTGGGCGAGGGGGCCGTGCTGGCCAATGGCAGCGCTACACACATCAACCAGGTGATCCCGGCCAACTGTTTTGCCCAGGGCGTGCCCGCGGTCGTGATGAAAGAAAATATCACCGACAAGGACCGCGCGGAATACTTTGGCGTGATCCCGGAGATTTGGGCTCGTTCTTCGGGAGACTATTGGGAAAGCCAGAAGAAGAAGAAAATGGAAGAGGCAGAGGAAGGGGAAAACTAGGTTTTCGGTGCGGGGAAGGTCCAACCGTGTCAGCCGCAGTATTTCAGAAGCAGCTCCTCGGCTTCCACCGACCACAATCCCCCATGCCGGTCACAAATGTCGGCCAGGTCGTTGAATATCGGGTTCTTCTTCCCCTTTTCCCGGAAATCGGAGATAGCTGTCAAAGGCAGATCCAGGTGGGTATAGATCAGCTTCTTGCCGCCCGGGATGTTGGGAAGATCGAGCGTGGCACCCGGCACCGCGTTCAGTCCCCCGACATGGGTAACGAGTCCCGAGGGGTCCATCCCTCTCTCCATCATATCCAGGGACTCCTTTATATCATCCGTGTTCCCACCGCTTGTTCCCACGATGTGCGTGAAGGCATAATGCACGTTGTAGAAATTGAGCGGCGCGCTGAAGGTGGGATCGGCCGGACCCGCGAAGAAATTGAGGCATCCGTCGAAAGCCAGTAACGCGTCTGCCTGCCTGATGACCTGGCTGACTGGGGCGAACACGAATACATCGTTAAAGCCCTCTCCCCTGTTGAGCCCTTTCAGGTGAGCGACCGGATCACCCAGTCCCGAGGTATCCACGTAGTGCAGCTCGATGCCCTTTTGCCAGGCCAGGGCCGGTGAGTAGAGCTGTTCCGCCCTGCCCAGCCGGTCGCGGTCCAGGTCCGTTACTACCAGGAGTGATGGCTTTCTATCCTCCCTGCTCAGCACGTAGTTGATGGCCGCCAGTCCCATGGGACCGGCACCCGCGAGAAGGGCCATTTTTCCTCCATTCACGATCTCCATGTCGTGCACGTAGGTTCCCGGTTTAATATGGTAATTCGCGTGCATGGCCCCGATCACGCAGGAAAAGGGCTCCGCCATGGAGGCCGGGTAATACCCGGGGCCCCGGTATACCAGCAGGCAACCCATCTCCATCACCTCGTTGGGAATGATCACGTGGGTCGCGTCTCCCCCAAGGTACCTGTAGGAGTACCCCGGGGCTCCCAGCACCCCCACCGGGCCGTCCTCGTAATTGAGCGCGGGCTGGATGGCAAACTTGTCCCCGGGGGAAAACTGATCCTGCCACTTGCGTCCCACCTCCACGATCTCGCCCGCGAACTCGTGACCGATCATGACCGGGTTTTCCGCGGCGTCATTCGGGATTCGCTTGTGGTCTGTCCCCTGGATGGCAGCCTTGTAGGAGGACATGCAGAGGCTGTCGCTCACTACCTTGGCCAGGATTTCATCTTCGCCCATCGGGGGAAGCTTGAACTCCTCCACCCGAAGGTCCTTCTTTCCATATAAACGTACAGCCCTTGTGATCATAAAAGTTAGTGGGTTAGTGGGTTATTCAGGTATTCCAGTATTTCGGAGGGCTTGTCGATAAGGGGGTACGCGCCTTCCACCCCTTCTGTTTCCAGCCGGCCGTAGCCCCAGGTTACCCCCATCGGCACCATACCCGCGGCCAGGGCGGTTAAGATGTCGTTGTTGGAATCACCCACGAGAAGGATCTTCCCGGGCTCCATGCCCCAGTCTTCAGCGATCTCCAGGGCACCCGCGGGATCTGGTTTGCGAGGCACATCCTCCCGCTGGCCGAAAACGGCCTCGAAGGGCCAGCCGGACAGGTAATGATCCACCACTTTTCGCGTGAGAGGATGCGGTTTGTTGGAAAGAATGGCCATTTTCACGCCATCAGCCACCAGGGCATCCAGCATCTCGGGGATCCCGTCGTATACCCTGGTCCGGTTGTGCAGGTTCTCCCCGTAAATCTCCCTGAACTCGGTCACCATTTCCATCAACTGCTCCTGCCCGATTGCCTTCCCGTATGCCCTTTCAATGAACTTGACCGCACCACTGCCGATCCAACGCGTGTAATATGATACGTCATGGGTGGGCAATCCCCGCTTCTCAAACAACATGTTGGCCGCACCCGCGATATCCTCGATGGTGTGGACCAGTGTTCCGTCCAGGTCAAATATGATCCCCCCTATATTCACGAGACTCAGCTTAACATGACCTGGCCACCGGTGACCATGATGGCCTGCCCGGTCTCGTACTCCTGGTCAATCACGTACTTGATGGCCTTCACCACGTCCTCGATCCTGCATCCCCTGCCCGCGGGCACCATCGATTCATAATGACGCCTCACGTCATCGATTGTTTTCGCCCCCGGCACCTTTCCCGTCTCGAGGTACTGCTTGAACAGGCCCTTTTCCGGGTCGGAC
>Ga0272442_10006471_pt1 | contig 15391 bp, 10 predicted proteins | sample SSMForm2O_FD_200262 | JGI IMG/M metagenome (GOLD analysis project Ga0272442, IMG submission 200262) | Marine sediment archaeal communities from Little Sippewissett salt marsh, Falmouth, MA, United States - SSM-Form-2O | ecosystem: Environmental > Aquatic > Marine > Wetlands > Sediment ...
CGAAACGCCGGCCAAAGCCCTTGACTTTTCCGGCCGATACCATACACTAACCGATTCGCCGGGCACCCCCCGACGAGGCTGTCTTCCCCGATAGCTCAATTGGTAGAGCGAGCGGCTGTTAACCGCTAGGTTGTAGGTTCGAGTCCTACTCGGGGAGTTTCTCAAACCTCTTTTTAATAGGGGTTTATGCGCGCACTGACGGACTGCCATACTTGAGTCTTGTACCGCTGATTTGGGCCAGAACACGCCTCACTTGGTACAAGAGCTGGTACAAGGACGGCTCGTCGGGAGTCAGGGAACCGTATCCCGTGGCGACGGCGAGCCCCAGGAAACGCTCCAGGATGGCCCCGAGGATCACGCCGACCCCATCACCTGCCCGCCCGACGTGTACGGCGAGCAAGTAACCACCAAGGGCCACGCGACCGCCGCCCACTTCGGTGCGAAGGACTTCGCGGTAGTTGACGGCTTCGCCTACCAGTAGCGGGCCTCAGCCCTTCGGCTTCGGCGCAGCCTTCTTCTTCGTGGCCTTCTTCTCGGCGGTCTTCCGGGCCACCTTCCTGACGGGCTTCTTCGGGGCTCCGAGCTCGTAGACGCCGCGGGAGAGCTTCTGGAAGCCGCCCTCTCGGACCGCCGTGGCGACGACGCCGTAGAAGTCCTTGCTGTTGGTCTTGTAGCCGGCTTTCCGGACGGCGGCCATGATGTCCTTGACGCGCATGCCGTCCTTCGTCTTGGCCAGCGCCTCCCTGACGTACTCGATCAGCGGCTTGACGTTCTTGGGCATCGTTCGGCGAGAGGCGGGCTTGGTAGGCGCCTTCTTCGGCCCTCGGCGCCTGTCGCCACCTAACGCAGCGATCTGCTGGTCGATCTCGTCGAGCTGCTTAACCAGTCCGCCCCGCTTGGAACGGAGCCCGGCCAACTGCTTCTCCTTGGCGGCAAGTTCGGCGCGAAGCTCGGGGATCGTCATTGTCTTGGGCATATCGGTCTCCTGATGATGACACAGACAGTGGACGCCTTTGGGGTCTCCTTGTACCGGAGTTGCCCGGCAGCCGCAAGCCTGGGCCTAGCCGGTTGTGGACAACGGCATCGCCGCCACTCCCTTGCCATCGGTCACCAGCTTCCCGGTGACAGCGACAGCCGGTCATATCATGATCGGCCCATGTCCGCGGAGATCGATATAGTCGATGATCAGCCGCAACTGATCGTCGATCTTGATGAAGCCGCCGATTACGTTCTCGGGATGGTCCTTGACGAGCGAGATTGCGTTCTGGAAAGCGTCCTTCACTGTGCGGGCAGGTCCGCTTGCGGGGTCAAGGAAGGCTGTGTCGTAGCGGCGCCGGCGAAGCAGATAGGCGATGCTGCCGCTGGCGTAGCGGAAGTTGAACTTGAAGTTGCGTTTCCGGACCTCGGACTGGAAGATCCCCAGCAGTTCGCCTGTCAGCTTGAGGCAGAACTCGGAAGTCATCCTGCAGGTCGCGTCTTCCCTGTACCGCAGGATCTCCCAGAGCGGTTTGATCCAGTCCCTGGGGCTGGCGCCGAGACGCAAAGCAGTATGCGCAGCAGTGGCGAATCTGCCGATGGCATCCGGCTCTCTGAGGCACCAACCGCAGGCGGCCCTGTCGTGGATCGTCATGTCCGTGTCGTCTCGGTCGATCCGATCACTCAAGTACGTGGCGAAGTCTGCGTCGCGCGTCGATGTATACGCCAACGCTCGCACGATTCCGCCCCGGTTTCGCTGCGTCGTTCGAGGAAACCGCTGCATCAAAGTCGCCACGAATCGGTCAAGCCGTTCTCGGTCCTTCTCCTGGTCGTGACCGGGCCTTCCCTCGGAGCTGACGGCCGTGTACTCGCCTGGCTCGATCGACCGGTCCTTGAGCTGCAACGACCTTATCGCCTCGTTGAGCCGCCGAAGGTCAGACTTGTGGAGATAGTCGTCGATGCGCGCGGCAGCCCCAACCAGGGGGTGACCCCACAGGTCTGTTCCCCCGCCCCACATGAGTCTGCTGCCCTCTCTTGGCGAAGCAGGCGGAAGTATCCCAGGCAGTCCGGCGAGATACTCGTCGGGGTCCTTCCCGGATTCCCGCATGTTGCCCTTCCAGTCCACAACGACGCTATGGCGGCCGAAGAAGCCCGCCATGTCCGGTTGGACCTCAACCCTCGCGTTCCCCTGTGCTGGTGTCAGCGACACATCAAGACTGATCGGCATGCGCTCATCGGGCACGCGTGGCAAGTGAATCGTGTGTTCGCGAACCGTCGGATGCTCTTCGTGGTGCAGCGAGATCTCCAACGTGGCACTCCCGGAGTCGATACACATCTCGCCTCGGCCAACGCCTTCCTTCCGGAAGAGCCTTCCACCATCCACGAACGACTCTTCCTCCTGGAGCAAGCTTTGCCAGGCGGGTTCTCCGAACCGCGTCACGACGACTTCGAGTCTCGGTAAGGTGTCGAGGTAGGTGGGCAGGCCGGCGGCCAGGCGGGTGGCGTGAAGGGCAGCTCCGCGGGCGAGAAGGCCTTGTGGCTGGTCCCGGCCTTCGCATAGCACCAGCGGAAAGGAGACGTTCGACTTGCTTAGCCATTGCAGGCCGATCGCCTGGTCACCGTGCGCGATGCCCGCCAGCGGGCCCGTCACGACGGCGCCAAGCACAGGCTCTTTCTGGCTGTCCATGATGTGCAGGTGCTCGACGATCCACTCGGTAAGGCCCTGAGGCGACCACGAGGCGATGTTGCCGACACCGTGTTTGGGGCCATCCCACGCGGCGGCCATCGAGGCGTAGGTTTCGGGCCACGCCTCGCCCTGGTCCAGCAACCCATCCGGGAAACCCACCTCCGCAACGCTACGGCACCATGCATCGGGCGGCGTCTGTCCTCGCAGCGCGGCAAGGCAGGTGGGCAGCCAGGGCGTTGACCAGAGGAGGCGCCAACTTGCCTCAGGGCCAGCACGGGGAACTCGCGCAGCGACGGCCCGTTCGGCGAGCTTCTCGACGAGGGCAAGCCCGAATCCGGCCACTGCGTCGCCCTTCGGCCGCGGTCGGGCGGGTACCAGGTACAGCCGGCCGTCCTGGCCTCGTTGCGGGACGATTTTCAGCACGGCCGCCTCCAAGCCGTCCAGCCCCATGTGGAGGCAGAGAAGCCGCCCAAGAGACTCGCCTTCGACAGCATCGGCGGTGCGAACCTTCCGATCGAACTGTCGGCACCACTCCATCGCGCCCGCGACGGGGCGCCACAGCAGTCGCAGCCGTAGTCCGTGGCGTCGAGCGGCGTCGAGGATATCCTGCTGCTGAGCGCCGGTGCAGCCGTTTGGGACCACCAGCACGGGCTCATCGGTGGCATCGCCTGTGCTCTCGGCTGAGAACACGGCAGACGCGACAGCCGCGATCGCTTCGGCGGGCGACAGGGACGTGTCGCCCCCGGTCCATTTCCACTCGTCACCGCCACGACTCCCCCCGGCCAGCATCGCCCAAGCGTGTGCCAAGGGGAATCGCCCGGCGCCCGTCTCCGGCCCTACGACCGCCTCGGGCGGCCAAGGTCCGCCGGACCCCCGCGCATGAGTCGGCCACGACAGCGCTGCCCGTGCGGGCTCTCCGACGAATCTCGGAAGCAGCGCCGCCGGTGGAACCGGGGCAAGCTCAAGTGGAAGCGAAACCGGCCCGCCAACCCAAGGCGATCCTGCCCAGCCGGCTGTCTGCAAACACTCGGCATCCAGGCAGAGCCCCAGCACGGCCGGTCCAGACCCGGTCGGATGCATGACCACTGGTGTCCCAGCGATGTTGGTCATCTCACAACCCCAGGCCCCACCGAAGTGCGTGCTGCACCGCCGGCAGGTCGCGTTGCAGCCCGGCCGAAAGGCGAAGGCCACGGCAGTTCGGCCTTTCGACGATGCCCTCTGCCGTCTGGCCATGGTCATCCAGGTGCGGCTGAACTACGACTGCACGGACCCGCGCACGTGCGGCAATAGGCGACAGCCCGGTTGCCAGGTCGTCCAGACGTGCGGCAAGATGCGGCTCCGACACTTCCATGTCCAGCACGGCCCAGACGCAGAGCAGGTCCTCGGCCGACCGGCCCAGAGGCGACCGTTTCACTAGCACTAAGTCCGGACAGAGCGGCCGAAGCTCACGAGGGACCATCGAGTGCATGTCCAGTTGCCGCCGCCGCACCACGTCCACGAATCTGGCGGCAGTTCCCTCCCCGATGCGGAAGGACGCATAGGCGGATCGCGGGTCAAGGTACTCCCCCGCCTCGTGCTCGCCGCGGATGAGCAAGTCCCCCGTCGGTGAGGACGCGCCGGCCATGCCCTGGAGGCACGCAGCCAAGGCAAGGCCGGTGTGCTCTGCCCAGACGCGATGGCGCCACCTCCAGACCTCGTCCTGTTCCTTCTGGTGTCTTCGCAGCTTCTCGTACACCCGCCAGATGCGGCGATACCGCAGGTCGTGCTGGAGGACATAGTTGGGCGTCGCATGGCCAACCAGCAGGCCGGCCTCCGCGATGGCCGAGCGGACCAGGAAACCCATCAACTCACGCCGGAATCCTCGTACGGCCTGGACGCGGGTGTGACCGTGGAAGATGGCGTTCTCCCTGACATAGCGGCTGCACGCCCAAGACCCCCTGTGAAGCAGGTCGCGGACAACACGGTTCTCAGGTGTGTCTGCGTTTTCCAGGCGCACCACCCCGAGCGCCTCCTGGCGGGGTCCGGCCTTCTGGGCCAGCGAGATGCCAGGCTGGCGAACCAGCCAGCGGAGGCAGGCCGGGTCCACCTCCTGAATCCGGCCGATGCTCTGCATCTCCCGGCGTCGGGCGAGAACCCGTCGCGGGCGGTTACACACGTCGGCAAGTAGTTGACGGAATGCACGGTCTTCCGCGAGTCGGACAATCAGCGCTCGGCGGGGCTCGCCGCGAGACCCCGATGCCTGCCACTTGCCCAGGGCATCGCTTTGGGAACGCAGAGCGAACCCCTCGGCATGCTTCACGCCAGCAAATATGTCGTGGCCGCTCTCGCCGTCAAACAGATCACCTGCGAGTTCCACGTGTTCGTCAAGCAGTCGTGCAACGGCATCTGCGGCCCGCGTCCATGGGTCCCTCTCGCCGTCTCCGCCTTCGTCGCGCCCAGGCTTGGGAAGGCCCTCGCTCAAGAGAACCTCCGAGCTGTGCCTCGCGCCATCCCGCTGCCGACACGCAAGCAGCAGCCACTCGTCGGCGGGCCCGGAGTCGCTCTCCGTGCCCGTAGCCGGAAGCTCAAAGCGTCTCCAGGCACGCCCTTCGCCGTCGCGCCACTGGCCCATCGGCGGCAGGTCCTCAGCCACCGTGGATGCAACGACCGACTCGGTCTCCTGGCCGATTACCAAACTCGCACGGCCGTGCGACTCGACGATACCGTCCCCGGAACCCGTCGCAGCCCACGGGCTTATGCAGAGGCCACCGGTATTGGGCACGACCGTGGTCACTCGTCGTGCTCCGCTCCTCGATCCAAGCCGTGCCAGGCGAACAAGTGCTCTTCACCTCGCCGGGCCTCCTCGATGGTCTTGAGCAATTGCGTGTCGTCCAGTTCCTGGAGCAGGTTGCAGAGCTGATCGATCGCCCGTCCCACATCCGGGACCGTCGCGTCCAGGCCGCGGAACTTGGGGAGAATCTTCTGTTCAACCTGGTCGGCCATCGCGCACTTGACCCCCTGATCGGAAGCGTCGGGGTAGTTCGCGACGTACGTGCGCATCGCCAGGTGCGTGCGATACGCGAACGGCCGGCGGATCAATGACATCACGTCGTCGTTGAGTCTCTGGACCCATCCATCGACCTTGTCCCGCACGTCGGGCGCTAAAGTGTTCTCGTCCTTGCCCCAGGCAGCCCAGTTCTCATACGCGCAGCCACGGTCGTTGGTGCTCGCGGCACTCAACGCATGCGGACGAGTCAGCCGGCTCGGCTTGCCAAAACGCAGGACATTGGCCCTGTCCACGACCTTGTCCGAGAGAGTCTGCGTTGTCTCGTCCTCGTTCATGGTCCCGACGAACAGCACGTTGGTGTGGGTGAAGAGGTAGAGGATCGAGTCCTTCCCGCCCGTCCCGCCAACCTCCAGGGGGATTTCCGCCTTGCGGCGATCCGAGGCATTCTCCCGGTCAACCCCGCGTCGTATCTCCAGCCGGCTCAGGAACTCGCTGAAGTAGTACTCGACACGAGCGAGGTTCATCTCATCGAGGAGCACCACGAGCATCTGGTCGCTCAGGCTGTTGGCTGCCCAGCCCGATGGGCACTCCCAGCCGCGGCCGGACTCGGCGTGGAACGGGTCCATCTGGATGAGCGCCCGCGCAAGCTCTGTCGCCCGGTAGCGCCCTTCCATGTAGTTGTAGAAACCGAACATGTCCTGCGGACTGTCCCACCGAGGCTGAATGGCGATGTTCAGGAAGTGCATGCCCATGCTTTCGGCATACCGCCGTGGCAGTTCGCTCTTGCCCGTCCCGCTGATGCCGGCCAGCACAACCAGCGGAGAGATGTCCGCGACCTTCAGCGACGTGTGGAACGCCTTGAGCACGCGGTCCGGGAAGCGCAGCCCCAAGCCCTCCATGTACTCGCGGACCGCTGAGAGGCACTCCCGCTCATCCTTCGGCATGGTCTTTCGGAACCGGTCCCGCTTCAGCACAGGATGCCACAGGTCGGCCAGGCGATTCTCATCCTTGCCGGCCTTCACGGCTAGCCTCTTCGCGGCGGCTTCCAGCCCGGCGATCTCCGCGGTCAAGCGCGTATGCTCGGACACGGTGGCGCTCAGCTTCTTCTCCCACACGTCTACTTCGCCTCGGACGCGGGTAAGGTCCTCGCGAGCCTGCGTGTCTTTCTCTCGCCAAGACTGAACGAGCTGTTCGAGCTTGGCCTTCTCCCCTGCCAGGGCATCGAGACTCCGCCGTAGGTTCGATTCTTCACTCCGCAGTCCCTGCACCATCGGCTCCAGATGCTGCAATTCGTCCCGCAGCTTGCCCAGCTTGAACTCGGCCGATTCCAGCTCGCTTCTCATCGCCTTGCTCTGTTCGTATTCCTGTGCATGGCGTCGCTGGAGTTCCGTCAGTTCGGCGCGCAGGCGCTCCTGCTGCTCGCGCTCGGCTTCAACCGAGCGAAGCTCCTCCTTGTTGTCCCGAAGCCATTTCTCCGCCTCCTCTTTTCGATGGACGACTGCCTGCGCCTCCAGCAGATCGTCCCTCAATTCCCTAAATTCCTGCTCCGCCTCGGCCAAGCGGTGTTGCAGGTCTTCATACCGGGCTGCATCAGGCAAACGCTGTTCCAGGACGTCTAGTTCCATCGCTCGTCGCCGGTGCACGACGAAGAACCAGATGGAGGTCAGGACCGCGACGACGGTGGCCATGGCGCCGAACAGATAGCCATAGACCGGGGGGCTGATTGCGGACAGTATCATGTTGATTACTCCTTGCCACTGGCGCCGCGGGACGTGGGCTGCGTGGTTGCTTTGAGCGATCTGATTGCCGCCGTAGCGAGCGATCTGACAACCGAGACGAGCCCGACCTGCTGCTCGCGGAGAGCTTCGACAGTCTTTTGAACGGTTGCCTGCTCCTGCACCGCCTTGTCCCGAGCGGCTCGCGCGGCTTCTGTCTCGCCCTTGAGCTTTGCCAGGGCCGCTTGGAGTGTCGTGATTTCGCCCTCGGCGGTCTGACGCTTCTCGGCCATGGCCGCCAGTTCGCCCGTCGCGGTCGCCAGGAACTTCTTCTTGGCGGCCACTTGCTCGTCCAGCGTCGTCACTGTGTCTTGAAGGGAGGTCTTGGTTTTTCGAAGCTCCGTTGATGCCGCTGTCAAACGATCGATCTCGGCATCGGACGCAACCTTCTGATCCAGTTGCGTCTTGAGCTTGGCGTACTTCGCCTCGGCGTCCTCCAACACGCGGCGGGCCTCATCCCTTCGCTTCAGGAAATCCTGGGCTTCATCTATGGCCTGTTGCATCCGTCGCTGTTCCGCGATGCGGTTGTGGTCAGCGTCGTCCCTCGCCTTCTCGGCGGTCTGGCGTTCGGCCTGCAGGGCCGCAACTCGCGTTCCCAGCTTGGCGGCAGCGTTCGCCTGTTGGTTGGCGTCCTGGTTGAACTTTGCGATCTGGCCTTCGAGGCCCCGCTTCGAGTCCCGCAGCTTGGTGACCTCGGCTTGCAGGTCCTGGCTCGCTTGACGCAGGGTTGTGGTTGAGACCTCCGCCGCGGCCTTCTCAGCCACCGCCTGGTCCCGGGACTTCTGCTGGACGCTCAGGTCCTTCAGCACGCCCGCGAGTCTTGTGGACGCCGCATCTCGACCTGCCTGCGCAGTCCCGAGCTCCTTTCGAGCCTTCTCGGCTTCCTCTCTCGCCTGCTGCGCAGCCGACTGATGCTTCTGCAACTCCTCCCCCCAGGCGGCAATGAGTGACTCTCGCTGCTTCTGCGTAGCCGTCCATTCTGCCTGGGTCGTGGAGAAGTCCATGAGCGTCCGTAGACCCCAGCCCTGTCCCACCAACGCCGCCACCCCGAGCAGTACCAGACAGACAAGCCAAGCTAGACTCGGAACGCGTGTGACCTTCCGGGTTGGTCCAGGGCTGGACCTGGCACCACCCGTCGTCCCAAGCGGCTCGGAACGTTGCGGCCGCACCCCGTTGTCTTCACCAGGGCCGGCCGTCACGCCATCTTCGTTGTTAGTCATAATCCCACCTGCTCCTGTGGCTTCTCCACCTCTGTCTGTTCCCAATAGTTGCGGATTCTCTCCACACAACCGGGCATATCCTCGCGCAGCTCATACACCCAGAATCGCAGCACCTTCCAGCCACTGGCTATGAGCGCCAGGTCGCGGTGAAGGTCGTCTATCTTCCGCCCACCGTGCAGCGCTCGGTGGTACGCCTCACCGTCCACCTCCACGTCCAGCATGAGTCCTTCGCGGATCAGGGCGAAGTCGAGATAGCGCCCGCACGCTGGGTACTGCTGGTGGAACGGTAGCTCCGCCTGCCGAAGGGCTTCGGCGAGCTTCGGCTCCCAGACCGGTCCAACAAGGTCATTCCTGAACGTCGGCGATTCGTCCCTCTGGGACTCGGCCCAGGCCCGATGGAGAGCCTGGATGTGCGGGATTCCACAGGTGCGACACCAGTCCTCGTCGGCGAACACGTGCAGCAATGCCCGCGCCCGGCTCACAGCTACGTTGAACCGATTCCGTCCCTGGGTCAGGAACCAGTGGGAACCTCTGGGCATGTCCGCGCCGCCGGGCAGGCTAAGGAGTATCACGTCCCGTTCGTCGCCCTGGAACCCGTCCGCCGTGTCCACGTGAAACCGCCAGTGCGCGGGAATCCCTTGGCCCAACTCCGTTGCCGCCTGGTCCCGGAGACGATTAGCCTGGGCGCGAAACGGTGTCACGACCCCCACCGTCCCCGGAAATCCGTCCTGGACCAACCGGCGAAGCTCGGCCACGATCGCCTTGATCTGGCCGCGACTGATCGTCCCGCTGCCAGGGCCGGGCTCGGCGTCCGCCGGGACGGGAGTCCAGCAGAAGCCCCCGCGACGCGCGCCGCCACGCTGCGGGCAGTTCAGCCGCTGCACATCTGTCATCACCCGCAGCGTCTTACGGTAAAACGTCTGGTTGCAGTAGTCGGCGATCGAGCCGTGACAACGGTGATGGTCCTGTAACTGGACCTCCCCGCCCACCTCCTGCAAAGTCGCCGCCGTCGCGACCAAGTCGAAGAAGGAGTTGACCCGGTACGTGAACCGGCCGAATCGCGTCTCCAACAGATCGAAACGCTGACGAAGTCGGTTGTCTATGTCGCGACCGAGGGTCGAGACGTGCGGAAGCTGCATCGGGTCGCCGACGACCATCACACGCCGGGCACGGAACAGCAGCGGCACGACGGAGGCGATGTCGCACTGGCTCGCCTCGTCCACGATCAGCAGGTCGAACGCGCCCGACGCCAGCGGGATGTTCTTGCCGGCCGTCAGGTTCGACGTGGCCCACAGCGGCACCTCGGCCAGCAGAACCGGGAAGCACTGCTCCAACTCCCTGCGAAGGCGACGCGAGTGGCGACCCACGTTGTCGCCGTAGTTCAGCAACTCCGCCCTGATCTCCGCGAACCGCTGCTTCGTCTGGCCCGACAGCCCCGAACCGTACGACTCCGCCAAGAGCAGAAGGGCTCGACGCGTCGCGTCGCCGACCCGGCTCTGGAATCGGGCGAACTGCTCGTGGCAGACCTCCAGGTCCGGCAGGTACTCCGCCTCGCCCCGAAGCCGCCTTACCTCCTTGGCCGCACCGATCGCCTGGGCGGTCCGGCGCCACAGCTCCAACGCCTTCAACAGCCGCTCCAGTGACGGGGCATTTGCGATGTTCCCAAACTCGACAGGCTCCGTGGCGAAAGCTCCGGCGTAGCGGGCGTCGGCATCGCAGGCCTGGCGCGCCAGCCGCGTGCCACGGAACCGGCGGCGCAGGCGCCAGATGAGCCGCTTCAGCCAACCCGCGGGGGCCGCGAGGAATCCCTCCAGGGCTTGCGCCAGCTCGACCAGGAGGCCCTCCCCCGGCACCGAAGAACAACCGTCGATGACCGCGTCGAACCGGGCCGGCAAGCCCTCCATCGCGACCTCGCGTTTCCGCTGCGCTTCGTCCAGCATTTGGTACAGCGCGAAGACCTGATCCCTGTCCCGCTCCGCCTGCCCGCGGTCCCGAAGAATGTCGCTCAGTTCCGACAGCGCCCCGGCGAGAGTCTGGGCCACGCCGCGCTGCCGAGGGGTCGTCAGCATGTTCACGATCATCTGCGTGACCGTCTCGGCCGAGGGATGGCCGTAGGGGTATGCCAACCGCACAGCGAGCGTCTCGGGCTCGACCAGGGCGTTCAGACGCGGAATCACAGCTTCGATCGCCTGGTGGTTGCGGCTGGAGAACAGTACCGGGCATCGCCTCAACGCGCTGTTGGCCATCGCCTGGGCCACCACGCGCGACTTGCCCGTCCCAGGCGGTCCTGTCACGACGCTCAATGGCTTGGACATGCCCAGCAGGCACGCTTCGCGCTGCTCACCGTTCATACCCTCGTACTCACCGACCCCCTCACCGAGGGGTTTGGGATCCTCGGCTTTCGCTGGCGCCGGCTCCAGAAGCTCTCGGCGCGGCTCGTCGTGGGGGAACAGATAGCGGAGCGATGTGCCGTCCAAGTCCTCGTCGTCCGCCTTCTCGGCCAGCCACAGCAACTCCCGATAGAGCCTGCCAGAGTACTTGAGCGCCGGCTGGGCCATCAGCACGGCCCGGTTGTAAAGGCCGCTTTCGGAAAGCTCCTGTAACGATGGTGCTCCTTGCAGGTGCCGCAGGTCTGAAGGCTCGCGCCAGTCGTTGGGGCACGTGTGGGCCATCGCCACGTGCAGGTCACTGAACGTCGGCGCGGCCATAGGCTCGGCCGCGTCATCCTCTGTGTCGCGTTCAGGATGCTCCAGGCCAATGACCTCCACGAAGGCCTGGCGATCGTCGGCGCGTGTGAAACGGCCCTCAAGCCAGCCATGGTTGATCTCGACCGGCCCGACCGGCTGTAGGTTCAGCATGTCGTCCTGTATCCGGAACTCGACCTGCTGCACAAACACGGGCGAGACGCGCCGAACCGTCTCCCCCGTGTCGCGCCTTTGGCCAACATGAACGTCCACCGGCGTACCAAGGAACAGCCGCGATGCGGCCCGTCGCTGGTTGCGGATGTGTCGAATGAACTCACCCCACTCGGCAGGAACGCTGATGGCCACCGTCGCCCCTCGGGACACTGCCTGCCAGTCCAGAGCTGTTCGCAACGTCAGGAAACGCCGATTCTCGTGCTCGGCGTAGTCCATGACCTTCGCCCGATCCTCCAGCCGGACGCAGTCTGCGTAGTACAGGCAGAGGCGACGGAATTCCGCCCACCGGGAGTTCTGGGGCACCGACACCGGGCGGACCCACTCCGGCATCCGGCGTGCGGGGGAACGCGAAGTGGCCGCCTCCCCACGTGCTGCCCGTGAGTGCATGGTCCGCCCAGTCCATTGCCATCGTGTCCCATCGACCAGCCGAACTTGCCCCGCCTCCTGGAGGCGCAGCAGGGACGCCTGGATCTCGTACCCCGGCGAGCCCCCGATCAACGCCCGAAGCCGCCGCACAGTCAGCCCCCGCGGGTTCTTCCGCAGCAGATGTTCAAGCTCGCGGTCGCGGTTGTTCGTTTCTGGATTCATGCATCCCCGGTGTCTCAGTCTCCACCTGATCCACGCGGCCGCTGCATGGGACGGCAGCCACCGCGCGGGCGCCCCTCGGGGGCTTCGCTGAGCAACTCCAGGTGGCGGAATGCCCCATCCCCGTCGCTGATGCCGACCGCCTCCGTCGTCAGATGGCGTCGCTTGCTGGTGTCGTACCCCAGCCGGGCGAGGAACCCCGCGAATGCGTCGACCGAGGTCAGCGCAGCCACACCCCAAGCCGTAATGCCCGCGTCTGTGCTGGGTCCGTTTCGCGCCATCAGGCGAAGCCCCTGAAAGCCCACCGCGCGCCCACGGTCCCCAGCATACGCGCCCAACAGGAAGTAGCAACACCCAACAGAAGCACACCCAACAGAAGCATCGCGCGGGGATGTTCAGCGGCGCCATGGCCTGGGATCGATCTGGGACGGCCAACTGCTCCCTTACAGTTCCCTTACAAACTTGCCCGGCCGAACTGGTTTCGGTATCATGCTGGTGGTGGGTGGGAGGAGCATCCGTGCGAACTGGCGGCGCTGGCCGGCAGACGTTTGGTGGTGTGCGGCGAGACGGAAGAAGGCCGGCCCCTCAAGGTGGCGCTCGTCAAGAAACTCACCGGCGACACCACGTTGACCGCCAGGCACATCCGGGCTGACTACTTCACGTTCGGCCGCACCTTCAAGGTCCTGCTCGTCACGAACCACCGCCCGATTGTGCGCGAGCAGAGCCAGGCCATCTGGCGACGGCTGCGCCTCGTGCCGTTCCGGGTGACGATCCCCGAGAACCGGCAGGACAAGCACCTGCTGGACAAGCTCCGCGCCGAGCTGCCGGGCATCTTGGCATGGGCCGTCGAGGGCTGCCGGAGATGGGCGAAGAAGGGCTTGTCCTGCCCGCCCGCCGTGCAGACGGCCACGACAGCCTACCGAACCGACGAGGACCGCGTCGGTGGCTTCCTCGCGGAGCGCATCAACGACATGCGGAACGTGCCCGGCGACTGTCGCGTGGAGAAGGCCCGCGTGCTGGCCGCGTACGACCAGTGGGCCGGTCAGAACGGCGAAGACGCCCTGACCGCCCGTGCGCTGACGGAACGCATCCGGGGGCACGGGTATGAGGACCGAGTTGTCAAGATCAACAAACGCGCCGCAAGATGCTGGCTGGGCATGACTTTACAGGCGCCGGAGGACGGACAATGACGACCGGTTGCGCATCTGTTGCGCCTCCTCCGGTTAACCTCTCATATGCGCGTTCATGGGCGCTTAGCCGGGGAAGGTGTAACCAAAGCGTAACGCGTCCGTGCCGAGGCGTGGCCAGGGGCCACGGCGACGGGCTATTGGCGGGCCAGAAACCGGCCTGTCGCCAAGCCGCACGGGCCGGGCGCGGGGGCGTTCGCGCATCATGGGCCATCCTGGCGGGCCTGAACCACACCCACAGGAGAACCAAGCCGAGGGCAAGAAAGCCGGAGCCCGTGCAGTTGCTGCTGAACAGTAGGGACGGCTACAGAGCCCGCGCCTTGACAGCAATGGGCGAGGAGGGGCAAGACCGATGAACGACGACGGCCAAGGCGAGTACATCCGTGTAGCCGCCGCCGCCCGCCGACTGGCGGTGTCCCCGGACTTCATCCGAGCCAGGATCAGTGCGGGTGAGATTCCAGCGTTCAAGCTAGGCGACGGCCGAAACTCGCCGCTGGTGATGCGGCAGGCCGATATCGATGATTGGATGGCAGGCCGGCAGGTGACCGCCGAGGGCGCCAAGCCTGCTTGCCACCGCCGGCGGCGTGTTGCCGGCCGTTCGCCGGCCGCTACATCATGGGGAGTTTGACGTGCTGCGAGAAGTGCCCGCCAAGCCGCTGTTGGGCCGCCTGAGCCTTGGTCTCGCGATCGTGGCGGTAGACCTCCTGTGTCCGCACGTTGGCGTGCGCCAAGGCGGCCTGGACTTCGCGCGGATCGGTGGACTGCTCCCCGATGAGTGTGGCGTAGGTGTGCCGCAAGCAGTAGGACCCGGATCCCACGGGCAGGTTCACGCCGGCCCGCTTGACGAGCCTATCCCAACGGTTGTGAACGGCGTCCCCGCGGATGCGCTTGCCCTTCTCGTCGAGGCGTTCCCAGCAGAGCGGGTTCCCTTGGCGGCCGAGGAAGAAGCGGTCCGCGACATCTTCTGTGCGGGGCGTGCCGCGGTGGTCAGCCAGGTAGGCGCGCAGCGCGACGACGGTTTCCGGCCAAATGGCGAAGTTGCGGGCGATGCCCGTCTTGGGGCGGGTGTCCGTCAGTCGGGCGCCGTCGAGGTCTACGGCGTCGAGGCGCAGCTCGCCGATGTCCATCGGGCCGAAGCCGCAATTCAGGCCAAGCAGGACGATGCAGAGGTCAACCGGGTCGGCGGCCTCAACCAGGGCGCCGATCTGCTCCCAATCCAGGGCGACCTTCTCGAAGGTGCGGCCATGGCCGCGCTTGGCCTTGGCGGGAATCTTGCGGATAGCCCCAAGCGGCGGCGTCTGGAGCTCGTGTGTCTCGCGGGCCCACGTGAGCAGGCCGCGGACATAGGCGATGCGGTGGTTCGCTTCAATGCGGCCGATGCCTTTGTCGTCCCCGAGGGACTTGCGGTACGCGGCCAGCAGCGAGGTTGTCAACTCATCCGGCCGGCGGCGTGCCGGGTCGAAGCCGTGCTTCAGGAGCCACTTGAAGAACATGGGGACGTACTTCTTGATCTGCCCCAATGTCGCGACGGACACGCCGTCGGCCTTGCGGTCCTGGTAGTAGGCCTCGGCGGCGTCAACCAGTGTCCAGCCGATGGCGGCCCGGCCGACCGGATCGGGCTGGTGGTCGGCGGCCTCGACGACGACCTTCTCGATGCCTTCGCGGTAGAGCTGTTCGGCTTCGGCCTTGTTCTTGCTCCAGTAGCGCTTGGAGCGGCCGGCCGGTGTCGAGGGGTCTCTGATCCACGAGAAGTACCACCTGGTGGACGCCGCGTAGCAGAGCTTCGGCAGCTTCTTCCGCTTGGAGATTCGCTTGGCCATCGTGGTTTCTCCTGGTTGGGCGATGGGGTCGGTGTCCAGGACCATTATTGGTACAAGAGCTGGTACAAGACAAGCGCTAGTGCCGAGAATCCTAAGAAAAATGGCCATTTTTCATGGTACAACCGCACGTCTGTTAACCGCTAGGTTCTAGGTTCGAGTCCTAGTCGGGGAGGTCAACCCCGCTGCCAAACACGCGGCGGGGTTTTCGTTTGCGCCCGCCCCGCCCCAAACCGCCGCC
>Ga0272442_10006472_pt1 | contig 15390 bp, 11 predicted proteins | sample SSMForm2O_FD_200262 | JGI IMG/M metagenome (GOLD analysis project Ga0272442, IMG submission 200262) | Marine sediment archaeal communities from Little Sippewissett salt marsh, Falmouth, MA, United States - SSM-Form-2O | ecosystem: Environmental > Aquatic > Marine > Wetlands > Sediment ...
TATCACCAACATAAAAAGCTAAGTGCTTAACAAATAAATCATAAGCCACAAAAGAATATTTGCCGAATTGGACTTCAATAGCAACACGATTTTTAACAAAATCAGTTTGATTGTAACTGAATATGGGAGATTCTCCTGTAGCAATAATTTCTTCCTTTTGTTTATCAGGATCCATAGTTAATGTTTTTCTTATTAGCCGCTCGTCCTTTGTCACCCAATAACTTACGCGACTTTCCTCCCAATTTTTCGAACTAAGAAGCTCCTTAAAACATTTATTCATTTCTACAGGACTGTAAAGAAGCTCTCCCTTCATCCTTTTTTCTTTGGAAACTTTTGTTTTACATTTTTTCGCATCTACTGCAGCAATCACCGCTTGAATTTCTTTCCAAAGTGCTTTATGATGAACAAGAAGAAATTCCAAGCCATTAAGATGAGAATAGGTTTCTACGATTTTCATATAGATTAACTCCAAGGGGAAATTGCAAGTTTACAGCCGTTTTCTTTAGGATCAAAGACAGGTTTGTGCATTGGTCGAGTTCTAAGAATTCCTTTCAATTCCTCATTAATTCTTTTATGAGAAAGTTTTATATATTTTTGAAATAATTCAGCGCCAATACCTTTTCGGTTATGCCGAATCGCAGCAACGATTGAAGTACCAGTTCCCAAGAATGGATCAAATACCCAATCCCCCTCATTGCTCAGAGAAAGAACCAATCTCTCAATAAGTTCCACTGGAAATTGACAAGGATGTTCTGTTTTCTCTACGTGATTGCTTTTCACATTTGGAATAACCCAAAGATCGCCTGGGTTTTTCCCCAAAGGATTACATGAATATTGTCCGGCTTTGGGACCTTTGAAATATTTTTTTGCAGGATATTTTTGAGGAACACGCACAGGGTCCAAATTAAAAACATAGTCATCGTTCTTACTGAACCATATAATCGTTTCGTAACGTCCAGAAAACCTTTTTGAACAATGCAAGCCATGTTCAAAGTGCCAGATAATACGATTACGAAGTTTTAATCCTAATTCTGAAAAGATAGGGTAAAGAATTGTGTCAAGAGGAATGATAGTGCCATGATCAACATAATTACCAACTTGCCAGCAAATATTCCCCTTTAGAGAAAGTACACGACAACATTCTTTAATAACACTTTTCTGTTGTTCTATATAATCTTCAAGTTTTAACTTTTTCTCGTATTCTTTGCCAAGATTATATGGTGGAGAAGTCACAATTAATTGAATAAAATTGTCCGGAATTGTCCTTAGCAACTCTAAGCAATTTCCATGAAAAACAACTATTTCTTCATTCAATCCGAATTTATTGGCAACTTTACTTTTTGAATGCAAAAGACCGTCCATGAGAAAATCCGCTTTTAATTACTTCTTTTTGGGCTAATAAATCCTAATTTTATCTCATATACTATTCATATTCAAGAATATATTTATTCTTTGTACCTTTTAAGCTGTCGATCTGATTGATTTTTGCTGTTAGATCGTCCTGAAAAATAGAACAGCGTGGGCATCCACCTTCGCTGAAGCCACGGTGGACAAGCAGTCCACCCTACATTTTTTCAGGAGACGATTATGAAGCGTGGGATATCATCGATAGCGGGCAACCAATCCAAAGTATCATTTCAATCTGAATTTACTACCTTGTGGTCTTTTGCTGAGCGTGGGACATGGGCGACTCACAATCCGAATTATCGGGGCAATTTTGCTCCGCAGGTGGCGCGGAACATCCTTCAGATGTATTCCGAGCCGGGCGAGACGGTACTGGACGCCATGTGCGGCGGGGGAACGACGCTGATCGAGTGTAAACTGCTGGGGCGTAACGGGATTGGCGTGGATATCAATCCGAAAGCTGTGAAGCTAACAAACGAAGCGTTGAATTTTAACCATACCCCAAAAAGCAAACAAACCATTAAAGTTGGTGATGCACGGAGTTTATCGTTTTTGACAGACGAAAGCATTGATTTAATTCTGACGCATCCGCCGTATCTGAATATTATCCGGTACTCGGACGATATCGAGGGGGATTTATCGGCGATTTCTTCGGTACAGAAGTTTTGCGGGGAAATGGAAATCGTGGCAAAAGAACTCTTTCGGGTCCTAAAGCCGGGGCGGTTCTGCGCCGTGCTGATGGGCGATACTCGACGTCGTCGGCATTTTGTTCCGCTGGCGTACCGGGTTATGGAGCGGTTTTTGAAGGCGGGGTTTGTGCTGAAAGAAGACATCATCAAGGCCCAGCACAATTGCAGCGCAACGGGACGCTGGAAATGGAAGGCACTGAAGGATAAGTTTTATCTGATTATGCATGAACATCTGTTTGTGTTCCGCAAACCGGATTCAGGTGAGGATTTGAGGGCGATGAGGGAGAGTGCAAAAGACAAGCAATAATTCGTTAAAATCTTTGATAAATAAACCTTGTGGGGCGAAAAGGGGTTCGGTACTTTTTTTGATTTGTTTTTGCTTTTTCAACAACGGAATACAGAACTTACTTTCGCCGCGATGGGGCTTTGGGGAGAGGGGCTGTCTCGTTCTGGGGGGTTCCGGCTTGGCTCTTTGAGCTACGCCGCGACAGGTTCACCACCGGCTGTTGTATTGATGGCCCGCCGGGCCTGATGTCGGGAAAAATCAGTACCCCCTGCGTCACTGTCGGGGCTCTGAATTTTTTTACGTGCGGGCTTGGACGTCCGCGTTCCCGGTTAGTCCAGGTGTACCACGCCTTGCTTTCGGTCGGCTTTGAGGGAGGCGATCTTGATCATGTCGTATAACTTTTTGGGACTCGTAACCTTTTCAAAATCGAAAAACGGGTCGGTTTCGTCTTTTGTCACCAGTGTCACCGTTCCCACCCCGGTGAGGCAGTCCAGCAAGCTGCGGTGCAGTTTCAGATCGGTCACGCGGAACATATCCATATTGTCGATCTTGCGGCTGAAGATCCCGCGGGCGTATTCAATCCGGTCGGGGCTGACCTCGTAATGGATGCTCTTGAGTTGAGCGACTCGCAGAATCACAATCAGCACGGTCAATAGTGCCGTACCGATACCGACATAATTACTGTAGCGGTCGATTTGCTGGACAACCCCGTCTGCCAGGATTTTCGGAGTCAATTTTTGTACAACTTCACCGATGGGCCAGGACCACAAGAACCACGCCACTACCAGAAACATCGCCGCGGTGATGAAAAACCCCATCAGCCCCCACAGCGACGGCTTTACGGTTAATATACCCGAATCGTCGTCCTGTTCCTTTTTGTCCGCCCGGTTCGGCCCGGCACTGCTTCGCCGGGGTCCCCGCCGGGCATGATGCGAAACCGGCAGGCCGTCATTGTCTTCCAGAAATTCCCTGCAGAAGCGGCATTTGACGGCGTTGGCGTTAATGATCTCGCCACAAAGCGGACATTGTTTGGTTTTCTCGTAGGCCATCAATCCCTTACTAAACGGTGTTTTCATCCTTTAAGTACCGATAAGATATGTCATATATATCGGCCAAACAGCTAAAATTGCTTAAGGGCAGCTCTTCACAAAACCGGAATTTACGGTTATACTGCCCCACTTAATAAATTGAAAATCGAAAATAGGAAATTGAAAATCGTATGTCTTTACCTGTTGTTGCCATTATCGGTCGCCCGAATGTGGGCAAAAGCTCGCTTTTGAACTCTCTTTCCGGCCAGATGATCAGTATCGTCGATCCGACCGCCGGAGTCACGCGGGACCGCGTATCCACGATTATCAATCAGGACGACCGCTATTTCGAGTTGGTCGATACCGGCGGCTACGGCATCGTGGACAGCGACGCGCTGGAATCGCATGTCGAAAACCAGATCTTTCAGGCCATCGGCAGCGCCGACATCGTTATTTTTATGGTGGATATCCGCGACGGGGTGATGGCCCTGGATACCCGCATCGCCCAGCTCATCCGCAAACACGACCTGAAAGTCATTCTCGTGGCCAACAAAGCCGACAGCCCCAAGCAGATTCCGCAGGCCGGGGAATTTGTCAAGCTCGGTTTCGGCCAGCCGATCTGCATTTCAGCGAAGAGTTTGGTCAACCGTGCCGAATTGATGGACCGCATTTGCGAGGAACTGGACCATCTTCCTAAGGAAAGGCCCGCCGATGCCGTAATGAGAATCGCGATTGTCGGCAAACGCAACGCCGGCAAAAGCACCTTTATCAATTCGGTCGTCGGCAGCGAGCGCGTCATTGCCAGCGAGATCCCCGGCACGACACGTGACGCGGTGGATGTTCGGTTTGAAAAAGACGGCAAGCAATACCTGATTATCGACACTGCGGGCGTGCGCAAGGTCGGCAAGATGAAAAACGATATCGAGTTCTACGGCTACACCCGCGCCACCCGCAGCATTCACCGTGCCGACGTGGTGCTGTTTATGATGGACGCGACGACGAAGATTTCCCAGGTGGACAAAAAACTGTGCCATCTGATCAAAGAAGAATTCAAGCCCTGTGTCATCATCGTCAATAAGTGGGACCTGGCCAAGGGGGTTGCCGACACAGATGACTACGCCGATTATCTGGACAAAGTGCTGATCGGGATGCGGCATGCGCCGATCGCCTTCACGACTGCCACCGAGGCGAAAAACACCCAGAGTGTCCTGGACCTGACGGCGGAACTGTTTAAGCAGGCCCGCACAAAAATCCCGACAACCAAACTCAATAAGGCCATCGGGATGATTTCCGAAGAACGGCTCGGCGGCAGCCAAAAGAAAGCCGGCCGGCCCAAAATATACTACGGCACGCAAGTTTCGACCAACCCGGTCTGTATTCTGCTGTTTGTGAATCGGCCCGACCTGTTCGACGAGACATATCAGCGGTTTTTCGTTAATCGCCTCGGCGAACTGCTCGGCCTCGACGAAATCCCGATCCGCCTGCTCCTGCGAAAACGCGGAACATAACAAAACCATTATTTTTCATCAAAAACAGCATATTTTTATGAAAATCTCAAATTCAACTTGAGATTTTCATAAAAATGCCGATAATAGTATGATATGATAAATCGACAAATTCAAGATGAATTGTTGCTCTGCGCCAAAGAATACCCGGCTGTGACCATTTTGGGACCACGTCAGTCGGGTAAAACAACATTGTCGAAGATGGCGTTCCCAAATCACGCCTATTGTTCATTGGAAGAGCCGAGCATTCGCCGTGAAGCCCAAAATGACCCCAGAGCACTGTTGGGCAGTTTTTCAGGCGGGGTCATTTTTGACGAAATCCAACGGACACCTGAATTGCTTAGTTATTTGCAGGGTATGATTGACGAAAATCCTCAGCCGGGCCGGTTTATCCTCACTGGCAGCCACCAACCGATGGTCCATCAGGCGGTTAGCCAGTCGCTTGCCGGCCGGACCGCGATTCTGGAGCTGATGCCGTTTTCAATCGAAGAAATCGCTCAATATAACAGGGAATCCGACTCGGTCTATGAGATGATCCTTAAGGGGTTTTACCCGCGATTGCATGATAATAATCTGCGTCCGAGTCGTTTTTTTGGTTCGTATCTTTCAACCTATGTTGAGCGAGACGTTCGGGCCTTGATTAACCTGAAAGACCTGACGCAATTCGAAGAATTTTTGCGGTTGATTGCCGGACGAATCGGTCAGTTGGTTAATTTCAATGCTCTGGCGGGCGACGTCGGCGTTACTTCAACCACCATTAAAAACTGGATTTCGGTCCTGAAGGCATCGTTCATTTTATTTGAACTGCCGCCATACTATACCAATATTCGAAAACGGGTCGTAAAATCATCGAAACTGTATTTTGTTGATGTGGGACTAGCGGCGTGGTTGCTGGAACTAAAAACCGCCGCCCAGGTTCGCAGGGACCCGCTCCGTGGTGCACTGTATGAAAACCTGTTGATTATGGAAGTGGTTAAACGTATTCTGAACACCGGCGACCGACCCAATTTGCATTTTTATCGGGATACCAACGGCAATGAAGTGGATTTATTAATATCTCAGGCAGGAAAATTTACGGCGGTTGAAATCAAGTCCGGCCAGACATTCCAGCCGGAATTTATCACGGGCATCGAGCGTTTTCGAGATGCTTATAATGCAGAGAAAGAAATTCGCGGGATGGTCTGGTACGACGGACAACGGAAAACACACTATAAGAACACAGATGTACGCAATCCGTTGATCCACGGTTTTAAGTGGTAAACGAAGGAACTGGCTCGGTGAACTGCTGGGGTTGGAAGAAATCCCGATCCGACGATTACTGCGAAAACGACATTAACCTGGAACACGAGCGTCTCGTTCGCATGTGTTTATCCACCTTTCAGAAGCGGTGGGCTGTTTGATTTTGGGGGCACTGAAACTTCCTGCGGCTGCCGACCCGATTGAATTAAAGTCACACGCCCGTCTTTGATGTCCGCGATGGTGTGCCGCCCAACGGTTTGCCCCTTGTAAAACCACTCCTGTCTGCCGCCGGTTTGAAATAATGCCAACGATTTTTCAGGGGCCAACTCATACCTCACGGTCGCCAGTAAATCAAACCTTGGTAACGGCGGTGGGTCGGATATTATAATTGTGGTATCCGATTCACTCCCTTTGCCGTCCGGATTCGTTTGGTTTTCTTGATCTTCTGGTATCCTTGTCAATGTTTTGGTTTCTTGTGGGATGGGCGGGTCGATCCGCAGTGCGAAGGCCCTGGCTTGAACGACTAATGGAGGTGTCATGTCTTTTTGGTCATCTGCCGCCCCGGCGTTGATGCCCATTTTCTCAAAAACGCCCGGTGCTCGGAGAAACGCCGTTACTTTTGAATTGTCTTGTATGCTCAATACAATGAGTCCAGCCGTTAAGCAAGAAGCCAAGACCGCAAAAATAAGCGCAACGAGCTTTAGGATTTTCAGCATTTCCAACTCCTTTCTGTGATAAGAGTGTTTCCTGTCTTCTCATTAGACACCGAACCGTTTCAAAAAGTTCCAAAGAAGATAAAAAAAGTGACTACTTGACCTTGGCGGCCGTTTCCGTCATAATGACATTCCGATGCGGGTATTTTTAAATAGGAGTCTATTATGGACGCATTGCTGTTAATGATTGTTTGTTTTGGCGGGTATATTTTGGCCTACCATACCTACGGCCGGTTTTTAGCCAAAAAGATTTTTAAGCTGCGATCTGATGCCCCCGTTCCAAGTCACGAACGTCAAGATGGCGTCGATTTTGTCCCCACGCGCAAGGGTATCATCTTCGGTCACCACTTTACCTCCATCGCCGGCACCGGTCCCATTGTCGGCCCGGCCATCGGCATCATCTGGGGATGGCTGCCGGCGATTCTGTGGGTTGTGTTCGGCAGTATTTTCATGGGTGCCGTTCACGACTTCGGCTCACTGGTCGTCTCGCTGCGCAATGACGGCAAAAGCATCTCGGAAATCGCTGCACGCTATATCAATAAGCGCGTCCGCATGATCTTTTTTCTCATCGTCTTTCTCGCCCTGCTGATCATCATCGCCATCTTTGGTTTGGTTATCGCCACAGTATTTAAGCTCTATCCCGAATCGGTCATCGCCGTCTGGCTGGAAGTGCCCATCGCCATGATTCTCGGCTGGGCAATCTATAAGAAAAGCGCCAATGTCCCGTTAGCGACTGTTGTTGCCATCGGTGCCATGTACGGTGGCGTGGTACTTGGGGCCTGGCTGGAACACATTCATCCGGGACTGTGCAGTTTTCCGGAAACCTGGGCCTTTAAACCAGAAGGGGTGTGGACGATTATTCTGCTGGCCTATGTTTGGATTGCATCCACGCTTCCGGTAACTACGCTGTTGCAGCCGCGAGATTATATTAACGCCTGGCAATTATTTATTATGATGGGATTGCTGGTTGTCGGTGTGTTCGCGGCGACATTGTTTGGCGACGGCAGTTTTACCATTACAGCACCGGCGATCAATCCTATACCGGCCGAAGCACAGGTTCCGCCGATGATGCCCATGATGTTTGTCACCATCGCCTGCGGCGCCATCAGCGGTTTCCATTCGCTCGTCGCCAGCGGTACCAGCACCAAACAGATCGCCGCCGAACCGGACGCTCAATTCGTCGGGTACGGCTCCATGCTCACCGAGGGCATGTTGGCTGTTCTGGTGATCCTGTGCATCTGTGCCGGATTGGGAATGGGCTTCAACGGCGAAAGCGGCCCCTCGGTCTGGCAGGGATTTTACAGTTCATGGCTTGGATCCAAAGGGCTTGGCGATAAACTTCAGCCGGTTGTGGCCGGGGCAGCAAACATGATGGGTTCCTTCGGCATTCCGCAAACGCTGGGCTTTGCGATCATGGGGGTATTCATCTCGTCCTTCGCCGGCACCACCATGGACACCGCCACACGTATCCAGCGGTATATCGTCGCAGAGTTGACCGAGGATATCCATCTGCCGATGCTGTCCAACCGCTGGGCGGCCACCTCCGTCGCCGTGTTTTCGGCGGCGATCCTGGCCTTTGTTGACACCTCACACGGTAAAATCACCTTCGGGGCCAGCGGCACCGGGGCGTTGAAACTGTGGCCGTTATTTGGATCGGTCAACCAATTGTTGGCCGCGCTGGCCTTGTTGGTCGTAACCATGTATCTGAAAAAGAAGGGCGGGCTGAAATACCTGGTCGCCGGCATTCCGTGTGTGATTATGCTTACCATTACCGGATGGGCCATGATTCTCAACGAAATATCATATTACAAAGACAAAAATACCCTGTTGATTATCATCGGCGGGGCTGTTTTTCTGCTGGCCGTGTGGATGACGCTCGAAACGCTGATCCTGTTCTTTAAGAACAGGATCACGGCGTCGGAGACGGGTTGATCTGCTCGATTTTGATATTCGCCGTTCTTGCAATCCTCGTGTCATCCAGTCGGATTTCCCCGCTTCTGACATACTCCGGCGGGAAATTGTAAATGATTTTCTTCGGCGGGATCTGGGGCAGATTGACGTCGCTTTCCTTGATTTCTATCAGGATCGGGTATGTGACATCCAGATATGCCCTGTAGGCCTCATCGGACGCAAAGATGGTTGTGGTGTCACGAATCTCACTGTCATTGAGAATCGTAACCTTATATTTGCTTTGCAGCAGTTCACTCATAATGATGCCGATTGGTTTTTGTGTTTTGAAAGCATTGGGTTTCAGTTGCTCCTCCGTCTTCAAGGTAATTTGAACAGGATTCGCTGCTTTTCGTTTGATGCCGGCAACACCCAATTCAACATAGGGTGTGACCGAAACCGGCTGTTTCTGTGCCGCCTCGATTAACTGCGGCGTCAAGACGACCGTCGCCGATTCAACCGGGTACCCTTTTCTCACATAGATTTTCACGGTTGCCGGGTCTGCGCTTGCTTTCAGCGGCGCATTATCCTTATTCACGCATTGAACAGGAAGCTCTGTCTCCTCCAGTTGCTCAATGTTCACCGTCACCTGCGAGGGGATGCAGGACTTCAGCGCCAGCGCCAGTTCCTGAATCTTAATATCATTCTGCAGATAGTCCAAAATATTCAATGGCCCCCCGGTGCGTTCGGCAGGGTCATAGTAAAAGTTCAAGCGTTCTACGTCCGGATCATCCAAAGGAAGAGCGTATCGTTTTTGAAGGTCGGACAACTTGGACGGCGCCCCCTCGAAATTGAGCGACTTGAGCGAAATTTCAGTTTGAGGGATGCTGTTGTCATCCTGAGAAAAAGTCACAAGCAAACCCGGGTCCATACTTGGCGATACCGCCAGTGTCCCCACAAATGAACGCTCCGTAGCTTTTGACATAAACGCCCACGCCCAGATCAACAGGGTCAAAAAGACAACCACTAAAAATTTATTCAATTTTTCGCTCATTTTCCGTTCAGGATTCCGTAAAGTCCTTATTCGATTCGGTTTGCGTCAGCTTGCCCAGTTTTTCCAGAATCGGCGTTGTTTCCACCAGCGCTGTCGTCAGGTGCCGGCGAAGCTGTGCCTCCGAGACGTTGCGAATCAGGTTGCCGTCCATCGCCACGGATACAATTCCCGTCTCTTCGCTGACCACAATCACGACCGCGTCAGATGTGGTCGTCACTCCAATGGCGGCCCGGTGCCGTGAGCCAAGCTGTCCGAATTTACTGCTGGCCTCCGCCAGCGGCAATTGAACCCGTGCGGCGACAATACGGTCGGCCTGAATCACCATGGCCATATCATGCAGCGCCGTGCCTTCGTGAAAGATTGTCTGAATAAGCTCACTGGTTACTTTTGCGTCAACACGTATCCCGGTTTCGATAAACTCTCCTAAAGGCACCTGTTGCGGAATCACAATAATCGCCCCGATTCGTTCCGCGGCCATTTGGGATACCGCGGTAATGATCTCTTCCACGGAACGGCTTAACTGCTGCGGGGAACTGGCAAAGAAACGGGCCTGCCCGATGCGAATCAGCCCGCGGCGGATTTCCGGCTGAAACGCGACGACCGCGATAATCAGCGTCGCGATTAAAAATCCGTTATATAAGTAGGCGATGCGGTCCATCCCGAAGGTTTTGACCACTAAATTCAGGACAAGCGAACCGGCGACCAGCACAAAAATCATCCCGCGAAACAGACGTTCGCCGCGGGTGCCCTCAAGAAATGTGATGATCGCATAAACAAAAAGACCGATCAATAAAAGCTCGGCCGCAACAATGAGCTGCTCATAGAATGGGATATTCAGAATATACTCAAGAATGGCTCTCAAAAACCAGCTTCCTTACCCATGGGCCCAATATGAGAACATCGATTTACAACGCTCTCGAAGCATCCTTTCCGCAAGACGGTCTTACCTCCACAAACTCCGGCAGGTTAGCGAATAATCAACCTGTTCATCCGACCAGGACGATCAAACATAAAGATTGCATCGATATCATCCTGAATCTGCCACGTATCGGTTCGAATTCTTTCGAGATGCCTTTGGTTTATTTCCTCTTTTGTCAGTCCCGGAGCGGCTAATCCATATGTTTTCCCGGACGCGCAACCTGTTAAGCCGGTCAAAATAATGGTCGCTGTCGTAAGAAGCAACACTGTCATAATTGTATGTCTCATCTTTAAACCCCTGTTTACTATAATCTTATAATCATTCCATCGGTTATGTCTGTACATTCCCTGTAAAAATGGTCTTTCTCCACACTAAATTTTACACAATCGGCCTTCAAATGTCAAAGAAAAACGCTTTCCGCGAAGGATTTAATGGATTTGAGGGTTTTATTTGAATAGGGGGCTGTCAGTGTGTTACAATCTCAACCTTTCCAAAACTAAGCATTACGAACGAAGTGCTGTGAACTTATAATCTATGTCGATTGTCGTATTTCAGGATGTTCATAAATCATTCGGGCCGGAAGTGGTTTTCGACCGGTTGGGCCTGCAATTCTATGCCGGCCAGAAAGTCGGCCTGATCGGCGCCAACGGTTCCGGCAAAACCACTCTTTTCCGGTTGATACTCGGCAGCGAACAGCCCGACGCCGGCAAGGTTATCTGTGCCAAGAACGCCAAAATCGGCTATCTGCCTCAGGAACCGATATTCGACGGCGACCGCACCGTCATCGAGGAAATGCACGAGGGGCTCGCCGATATCCTCCAATTGGACCGCCGGATCGAAACCTTTGCGAAGGAAATGGAAACCCTTTCCGGAAAAGAGCTTGCCGCCGCAATGGCCGAATACGACCGGCTGTGCCACCGTTTCGAAACCGCCGGCGGCTACGCCTGCGAGGCCCGCATCAAGAGCATTCTCGCCGGGCTGGGCATCGGTGCCGAACACTACAACGCCAATACCTCTGTCCTGTCCGGCGGCCAGCTTTCCCGCCTCGGACTGGCGAAGGTGCTGGTCAAGGAGACAAACCTGCTCCTGCTCGACGAGCCGACCAACCATCTCGACCTGCAGGCGACCACCTGGCTGGAATCGTTTCTGCGGGCTTACAGCGGGACAGTCATCCTTGTCAGTCACGACCGCTACCTGCTGGATAAGGTCTCCGAAAAGGTCGTCGAACTGAAAAACCGCACCGCACGCGTCTGGAAAGGCAATTACAGCCAATATCTCGAAACCAAAGAGACCACCGGGCTGGCCGAACAGCGGGAACATGAAAAGCGCGTCGAAACAGTCGCGAAAACGTTGGATTTCATCGCCCGCAACAAAAATCAGGAGGGGATGCGAAAAACCGCCATGGGGCGAAAAAAACGTCTCGAACGCATGCTCAAGGCAAACCCCGACTACCTCGAAAAAGGCGCCGCGGAAAAGACGATTCATTTCAGCTTTGCCGACACCGATTCCCAAAGCGACCTTGTGCTGCGTGCCGAAAACGTTACAAAATCGTTCGGCGACCTGACCCTGTTCGAAAACCTCTCTCTGGATGTCAATTCCGGCGACCGGCTTGGTATTACCGGACCTAACGGAACGGGCAAGACCACACTGCTGCGTCTGGCGATGGGACAACTCGCTCCCGATACCGGGACGATCAGGCTGGGGCCCACGCTCAAAATCGGCTATCTGGACCAGCAGGCCACCACGCTGAACGCGGACAATACCGTTCTCGAAGAGGCCCGCAAGGTTTGTCCGGACCTGTCCCCGGAAGCTGTCCGCGGCAAGCTTGGGGCGTTCCTGTTTTCCGGCGACGACGTCTTCAAAAACGTCGGCGACCTGTCCGGCGGCCAGCAAAACCGGCTCATGCTGTGCAAACTCGTGCTGACTGAACCGGATGTTCTTGTGCTGGACGAACCGACAAACCATCTGGACATCGCCAGCCGGGAGATGCTGGAAGCGGCCCTGAACGATTACAACGGCACCGTCATCGCCGTCAGCCACGACCGCTACTTCCTCGACCGGGTCATGGACAGCTTACTCGTCATCGGGGCCGATGCCAAGGGCAAACAGCAGGTCGGCGCCGTGACGATGGTGCCTGCTGCCCGAACCGATACCGATGGCGTTTTCAGCACCTATGTCCTGAAAATCCAGGTCGGCCGTGCCGAGGCCGAAAAAGAAAGAATTGCCCAAAACAGGAAAAAACAGGCCGCCGGCAGTGTCCCCAAAACCAAAACACCCGACCACCTGCGCCCGTTCAACAAATACACCGTCGAGCAGATCGAGGAGATGATTCACACCCAGGAGCTGACCATCGAACAGATGCAGCACCGCTTTGGCGACGAAAAGATTTACCAGAATCACGAATTACTGTCGCAATTGCAGGCCGACTTCGAGGCCGAACAGGAAAAGCTGAACCTGCTCTACGAAGCATGGCAGCACCGGGTCGAATAATTCAAGTCTAATTTTCCTCGGTTTATGGATTTTCGGCCGAATAAGCCCGATTTAGGCAAGGATAAGAAGAGTCCAAAAGAATAATCTTGCATTCGGCTGCGGGTAAATGGATAATGATGGCATACTGAAATGATACTGCTGCAATCACGAGCTCGACCGATTGAGCGATTCTGTTCAACAGAAGACCATCTTTCCATCGACCCTGCATCATTTCTCTATGCTTTTTAAAAAAGTAGAATGATAGCATCCGAAAAGTTGATGGTGCCTTATACGAAAAATACCTTCTCTTAAAATCGGTGATTTAAAGATCAACCCTCCGATCATTCAGGGCGGCATGGGCGTGCGCGTCTCCAAAGCTAACCTCGCCGCCGCGGTGGCCAACACCGGCTGCGCCGGCGTGATCGCCAGCGTGGGTCTGGGCGGCTATGAAAAGCATCCCCGCGGAGCGGATTTCAGGGCACTGGAGCTTGTTGCGTTGCGGGATGAAATTCGAAAGGCACGCAGCATGACCGATGGGGTCGTCGGCGTCAACGCGATGGTGGCCCTGACCGATTATGAATCGCTGGTGCGTGTGTGTGCCAAAGAGAATGTGGACATGATCATCTCGGGGGCGGGGTTGCCGCTGCATCTGCCCGGCTATACCGCTGGAACCAATGTCAAGCTGATCCCGGTTGTTTCATCGATGCGGTCACTGAAAATCATTTACAAGAAATGGATGAAGGATTTCAACCGCTGTCCGGATGCCGTGATTATCGAGGGCACCAACGCCGGCGGTCATCTCGGATATTCGCTTGAGCAACTTGAACAAAGTACCCCGACACTGGAAGAAACACTGGCCGATGTTCTGGAATTCACACAGAAATTGCCGACACCGATGCCCGTTATTGTCGCAGGCGGTATTTTTACCGGCGAGGACATGGCTCACTATCTGGATCTGGGCGCATCGGGCGTGCAGATGGCCACACGGTTTGTCTGTACCGAAGAATGCGACGTCGATATCAAGTTCAAACAGGCCTACCTGAATGCCGGCCCCGACGACATTACGCTGATTAAAAGCCCGGTCGGTTTGCCCGGCAGGGTTATCAATAATGCATTTGTTGACGAGATCAAAAATGGCGAAACGATGCCGTTCCGGTGCAAATACCAATGCCTGAGAACCTGCAACCCGTCCACAGCGCCGTACTGTATTGCCGAGGTGCTGGCCAAAGCGTCCGAAGGCAACATGGACGAAGCGTTTGCGTTTGCCGGAAGCAATGCCTGGCGCTGCAATGAAATCGTTTCGGTCAGAACACTCATCCAAACCATTATGACAGAATATGAGAACGCCGAACATCCCGAGCCGGTTCAATCGGCTCGATAACACAAACAGGCAATCAAGGGGATTGCCCATAAACTTTTTTTCAGGAAAACAACATGCCATTTAAGACTATGGGTCTTGCCGACCCGCTGGTACGGGGAATTCTCGCGACCGGCTACACGGCTCCTACCGAAATTCAATCCCAGGCGATTCCCGCCATTTTAGAGGGAAAAGACATTATTGGCTGTGCCCAGACGGGTACGGGAAAAACCGCCGCGTTTGTGCTGCCGGTGCTGCACCGGCTTGAGACGGTTCCGCAAAAAACAAAAAAGAGCCGGGGCCGGGTGCTGGTGGTGACCCCGACGCGGGAACTGGCGGTTCAGATCGAACAGGCCGTCCGCGGTTACGGCCGGTTTATGAAACTCAGAACCATCGCCGTCTATGGCGGTACCAACATCGAGACGCAGATCAAGTTCCTCCGCAAGGGTGTCGATGTGATGGTGGCCACGCCGGGCCGCTTGCTGGATTTAATTCAGCGCGGCAGCGTGAATCTGTCCATGGTCGAGGTGCTGGTGCTGGACGAAGCGGATCGGATGTTTGACATGGGCTTTATCAATGACGTGCGAAAGATCGTTGCCGAACTGCCAACCGAGCGGCAAACGCTGCTGTTTTCGGCCACGATGCCCGAGGAGATTCGCAAGCTGACCGAGAGCATTCAGAAGACACCGGTGATGATTCAGATCGGCCGCCAGCAGAACCCGATTGAAACGATTACGCAGCATATTTTTCCCGTTCCCAAGAACCAGAAGATGGATTTGCTGCTGCACCTGATCGAGCGGGAGAATATGCACAGCGTGCTGGTGTTTTCGCGGACCAAAC
>Ga0272442_10006473_pt1 | contig 15387 bp, 9 predicted proteins | sample SSMForm2O_FD_200262 | JGI IMG/M metagenome (GOLD analysis project Ga0272442, IMG submission 200262) | Marine sediment archaeal communities from Little Sippewissett salt marsh, Falmouth, MA, United States - SSM-Form-2O | ecosystem: Environmental > Aquatic > Marine > Wetlands > Sediment ...
TCTCTCATTTTAAAGCTATGACACCCGCGCCTCAGATTATTGCCCTGTCGGCAACCATTCAAAACGCACTTGATCTCTCCCTATGGCTTGAAGGGAAATTGGTACAATCAGACTGGAGACCTGTTCCCCTTCGTGAAGGTGTCTGTCTCGACAACCATATCATATTTGATGATGGCTCGACAAGACTCGTTGATGGACAACGGCGTCCACCGTTACACATGCTTGTTGACTATAGCGCAAGGCATAAGGGTCAGGTCCTGGTGTTTGTCAACACCCGTCGTTCGACTGTCTCAACGGCAACACAGCTTGGGGGTATTCTTCAAGAACATCTTTCTAAGATTGATGTGAAAAAATTAAATGATGTCATTATGCATCTGGACCGTGATCAGAGCGAACATACCTCTGTTGATAAACAACTTGTTTCCTGCCTTCGATTGGGTACTGCCTTTCATCATGCTGGTCTATCTACGATACAACGACGGCTGGTTGAACAGGGATTTAAACAGGGTAGCATTAAATGTCTCGTTGCAACACCAACCCTTGCTGCTGGTGTCAATATTCCTGCTCAACGAGTCATCATTAGAGATCTCTGGCGGTATGAAGTCAATTTTGGTATGACTCCCATTCCTATTTTAGAGTATAAACAACAGGCGGGACGGGCAGGAAGACCACGGTATGACTCCTTTGGCGAGGCAATCACGATTGCTAAGGATGAAACACAACGTCAACAGATTATGGACACCTATGTCAGGGGAGAGACCGAACCGATTTATTCCAAACTAGGCAGCCAGGCCTCTCTGCGGATGCATCTGTTGGCTGCTATTGCTACAGGATTTGTCGATAGTATCGACACGATTTATTCCTTTATTGATAGTACCTTTTATGCATATCAATCAGAGGTTTCCATGTTGGCCTCGACTATTGATGAAACCCTGAAGTTCCTTTTGAATAATGGTTTTATTGAAGAGAAAAAACATGATGGTTTTATGGCTACCTTGTTTGGCAAGCGAACCTCATCTCTCTATGTGGATCCCTTGTCTGCAGTAACACTGAAAGCAGGTTTGGAACAATCTTGTGGAAGAGTGGTGTCCCCCCTAGGATTATTGCATGCGGTATGTTCAACACCTGATGTCCGATCTTTGTATCTCCGAAAATCCGATTCGTGGGTTGAAGAGCTTCTTGAACACAATCGTTCCGATCTTCTCCTCGATGTGCCCGATATAGCTGGTGATGAATACGAATGGTTTTTAAGCGATTTGAAAACCGCTCAGTTATTGTCCGATTGGATTCACGAAATCTCAGAAGATGGTCTCGTTTCAAAGTATAATGTCGGCCCTGGAGATATTCATAGCATTATTGAGACCTCACGGTGGATTCTTCATGCTGCTCGGGAATTTGCACGTATGTACAATTTTGACTGTGTGTCCGATGTGACCGAGCTTGTTCTCAGGGTGCACTATGGATGCAAAAAGGAACTCTTGAATCTTATCCAGCTCAAAGGCATTGGAAGGGTAAGAGCACGCGCCTTGCACAAGGCAGGGTATCATACCATTGATGAGCTCCGTGCTGTCCCGGAGACACGGCTCGCGGAGATTCCTACGATTGGTGACCGTGTCGCTAAAAACATTAAACTTCAAATAGAGGAAACAACGACGTTTCGAGAGACAAGTCTCAGTGAGTTTTCATCGTTGAAACAAATGGAGAATACCTATGATTGAAATAATCGGCGCCCAAGGAAACATTTCAAGTGTGGAAAACGTACTTGAGAAATTTCAGGAATTTTGTGCACATCATAATCTTGCTGGTCAGATGTTTAACGCTGAGATGATTTACGGGAAAAACCATCTTTTTTCTTCTGTTCTTCATGCACAGAGGGCAATGAATGAGCATACCAATACGACGAACTCGTTAGCAATGGAGATTCTTCTCTATGCCTCGGGGGAACGTCAGTTAAAACATGCCATTCCCAAGATGGGCATACAAACCGGTCAAACAAGCGTCGTCTTGATTTTAACGGATTTGGATTCCCTCAAAGAAGGCCATCTGGACACAATATCCATTGATGATCTGCTTCAACAACTTGATTTAGCGAGAAATGATGCTGTTATTGATGGAACAGAGTATACATTATGTCATTTCGGTATTACAAAGAAGGAACGGCAAACAGTCGTGAAGGATAAATATGAGGATCTTATTCTCGAAAAGGTAGCGATGGTTGATATCATCAAATAATTTGCCCGCATGAGGTAGTTTGGATATCCTGGGGGCCTGCGGAGCCTCCTACTCGGGTTCAAATCCCGATGCGGGCATATATAATAAAGGTAAAATATTTAGAGAATTTATCTGTTGAAAGGTACAGCTTTTCTAGGAGCAATCACAGGGTTATAGCAATGTGGAGATGAAATCATTAGATGTAACCATCATTTGGGTATTCATATCTTGCATCTTTGGTTAGATTGAATAATAATTATGATTGATACTTATTTGATATAGTGTTTAAAAAAATATTTTTTGCTTATTTTAAATTTTATAAAAAATAGATAATATTTAAGTAGTATATTCCTGTTGTTAAATATAAGTATACACGGGGGAAACTTCGGAGGGTTTCTATGAGATCGATAGTAGCACATAAGATGTCATGTTTTTCAATCACTTTGTTCTTAGTTGCATCTGGGTTTGGTTTAATTAATAATTTATCGCAAGGTGGAATATTAGGTACAACACTTTATGTTGGTGGAAGTGGACCAGGGAACTATACAGCTATTCAGGACGCTATTGATGAAGCTCATGATGGTGATACAGTTTATGTTTTTAGTGGAACGTATCATGAGAATATTGATTTAGATAAGAGAATCAGTCTTATTGGTGAAGATAAAAATACTACAATTATTGATGGTGAACAAGAAGGATGCACTATTGATTTATCCTCAGAGAATGCAATTATAGAAAACTTTACGATAATTGGTGGAGGGTTTGATACTGATGATTTTATAAATTTTTTTAGAGCAGGGATAAGAGTAACTGGTTCGAATAATATTATTTGTAATAATATTTTTAGAGAAAACTGTCTTGGAATATCTGGTGTTAGAGTGACAAATCTTACGATTATAGATAATATTTTCATGGAAGATGGAATAGGATTTACTTCTTATGAAAATGATGGAAGACCCATACTTAAACTTAAATATTTTTTACACAACATTGAAAACAATAGTGTAAATGGAAAACCGTTATATTATTTTTTCAATGAAAAGGATAAGATAATCGATAATTGGGAAATTGGACAATTTCTTCTTGTAAATTGCACTAACTTTATCATAAAAAATGTGTCTATTTCAAAAACTGATTGGGGACTAGTTTTTGCATTTTGCAATAAGTGTTTAATAGAAAATTGTAATTTTGTTAAAAACAGCTTAGCAATCTGGACATTAGAATCAAATAATAACCTCTTTCAATTCAACAATATATCAAATAATTATCATCGCGGAGTTGTTATAGATTATAATTCAAATTACAACACAATAAGATATAATGAAATATCTAATACCTTTTGCGGGGTGGAGATCGAATGGTGGTCAAATGCTAACGTCATTACTAAAAATAATTTTCTCAATAATAATGTGAGTGGATATGAACATCAATCTCTTTTTAGTAACTGGTATAAAAATTATTATGATGATTGGATTGGATTTAAAAAACCTATTTTATTTTTCTTTCCGAAATTAATCTATGGAATGCCTCTAGAGAGAATTCCAAGATTAGTTATGCCTGTAAGCATGGATTTTTTTCCGGCAAAAGAACCATATGATATAGGAGGTTGAACAATAAAAAGGGGTCAATAAATGATGGCAGATGAATACCGAGAACCCAAGTCTGTTGTTGGGGGGCAAATTATGGGTCATTTTTTTAAGGAAGAATCAAGAGTGGGATGAGCTCGTTCATTGAGTATTTTTAACAGAATGAGAATGGATCATTCTTGGAATCATTGGAAAAACATGGATAAATAACGTTTTTTTGAACTAATGTAGAACTCTGTTTTTTCTAGTATCATTTGATCAAAGTAGAAGCTTAAATTAACCTATTAATGAAACATAAGTAATATTAATAGATGACCGAAAACCTGATAATACCATATGGGATATAATATACTGGAATTCAAATTTTTAAACGGGGAAAAAAGAGTAAGGAGGCAAAGGAAAAATGAAAAAGAAAATAGTAGGACTTTTCGTGGTATTATTGATGATTATCACGGTGGTTCCCGTCGTTGGGAAAATAAATAACATGCAAAATCCTATGGTCCCAGCCATTAGTGACAAAATTGATCAACAACAACCAACACATACTATGAACACCTTTGTGATGGGAGAGGCATATAGGGCCCAATCCTTTATGCCAACAAAAAATAAATTGACAAGAATTGAGTTATTTTTGTGTAAAGAAGGAACCATAAATGAAGATTTTGTCGTCTCTATACGAGATGAGCTACACGGTAGTGATTTAACCACGGTTTCAAAACAAGCGAATCAAATACCCACCAATACGCAAAATCAGGATTGGATAGAATTTGATTTTCCCGATTTACAAATTACCTCTGGGATAACCTATTATATTGTCTGTACCGCACAAGGAGGAAACCTAGATAATTGTTACGTGTTAGGCATGTCAGACAATGATCCCTATCCATCGGGTAATGCATGGGAGTATGGTTTCTTTACAAATTATGTCTGGGAGGTAATGAAGGATTACCAGGATACTCCATATGACCTTAGTTTTAAAACATATTGCCAAAAAGCAAAAGTAACGTGTAAACACCACCATCAAGTATATGCTCATTTTCTTGAGAACTATAGCCATCTGTTCTCCATGCTCAAACAATTGATTGAATCGTAGAGGAAGACCAATTAATCCACTCCCTTTTTTTATTTTTTTGAGACAAAGCACTGGGGATACAAAAAGTTTGGATTGATTCATTGGTATATGTTGATTATATTGCTCGATTCGACAGTGGACATATGCACTTCTTTCTCCAAAAAATATTTAAAGTAAAATCCCTTCTTTCTTGATGTAAAAATAATCTATGTGGTCCGTATGCCACCGAAAACTCTCTATCGTTATCGATTTCATTGGCCCTAAGCGGTCTTGCATTTGCCTCATAGATTATTGAAGCTCCCATTTTTTTAAACGTTGTTTCTGAGAATCTGTTTTATGGACAGTTTTTCTTAATAATCGTTACTGTTGTTATTTGGGAGTCATGAAAAACATTGGAGGAATAGAAGATGAGGGAAAAAAAATTGACACAACTCTATGCATTGCTCGTGGTGTTCGTTCTCTGCCTGCTCAGTACCGTGGCAGGACCTGGTAGTAGTGATACCGAGAAACATATATCAAAAAAATATTATGGTGGTACGATAGACCAGTATCTCACCGAGGGGCATGGATCAGTGTTTTATGTGGGCGGAACAGGGCCTGGTAATTATTCGACCATTAGGAATGCTATGAATGCTGCATCGGATGGTGATACTATTGTCGTCTACCCAGGAATCTACGAAGAAGATCTGATCATTAAAAAATCCTTACATTTCATTGGACGAAACAAAAAGACGACAATTATTGATCCTGAAAATAGTCCCTATACCCTGAGTATAGATGCGCATAATGTCACTCTCCAAGGTTTCACCATAAAAAATACCAATAACCATGCCTGTGGCATATCTATACGAGCTATAGGAGTTATCATCCATAACATCATTATCGATTGCGCATCATACCTCAATAAAGGGATTTACATAAGAAACACAAACAACACAACCCTTTATGACAATTCATTAATAAATGGGGGAATCTATCTAGAAAATTCTTACCATAATACCATATTCAACAATATAATTAATGGGCAACCACTTACCTACCTTGAGAATCAACAGAATATACACATTGAGAGTACTGCCGGGCAGGTTATTCTTGTCAATTGCTCAAACATCACCGTACGCAATGCTCACCTCAAGCATCTGTTTTGTGGAATTCAAATAGTGAACTCTCATACCTGTCTTATCGAAGAAAATCTTTTAGATACATACCTCAGACATGCAATGGAGCTGACCTCCTCTAAAAATATCAACCTTTTCAACAACACTTTCAAGGATGGGGACATCAACCTGTTCTGCTCAACAAACATACATGTCATCAATAATGAAATGACTGAGGGAATGAATATTGATGCATCACATCATAATACCATCGCTCATAACGATTTCCTAGGATCAAGTTCTATTGTGATCAAAGCACATTCAAAGGACAATACCGTCAAGGACAACATCATTACAAGGGGAATAACCCTAGAAAATTCACAAGAAACCACCATAACACAAAATACAATTAGGGATTGTGGTATCCGTATTGTTTCATCGTCGTCTACCACTCTAGAGGAGAATTTACTGGAAGAAGATGATCTTTCGTTCTATAATTCCCCTCGTAACTTAATGATAAACAATGTCATCAAAGAGGGTGGCGTTGATCTCCACAACTCCTCCCACAATGTTCTCATAGGAAATATCATTGCAAGTCATATCTACAACTCTCGAGGGGATATAACTCTCTACCTTTCTAATTATACGACCATGGTAAATAACTCCCTCGAAAAAAAGGGGCTCTGTATAGAAGAATCCTATCATAACAGTATCGAAAATAACACCGTAAACGGGCAAGCATTAATTTATATGGAGAATAAAAAAAACAGTACCGTACCCCAAGATGCGGGACAAATCATCCTTGTCAACTGTGAACACATAAATGTCCACAAGCAACACATCACAAATAGAGCAGTTGGTCTTTACCTCATCAACACCCATCACTGTCTGATTACGCACAATACCCTACGTCAAAACGAGTTCGAATCCCTCTACCTCTATCAATCACATAATAATACCCTATGTGACAACAACATGAGTTTCAATAATAAGCATTCTGGACATTATAATGCTGGTGTTCTTCTTTTCTCCTCGTTTCATACGGTCATTGTAAACAATACGCTCCTCTGCAATGGACATGGACTCTATCTCCATCTCTCCCAGGACACGGTCATGAGCGGCAATACCATAAGTCAAAACAGGAAAAATGCACTGACTATAGACAAGTGCAATAGAACAACATTAACAAAAAATATAATAACGAATAATGGTGGAAATATCGAATTTTTTGTCTCTCATGATAACATCATCTGTGATAATTGGATAGAAAAAAACGATCAAGGTCTCCTCATCACTTCTTCGATTAATAATACCATTATGGGTAACTCCTTCGATAGTAATTGTATACTTTTTTCAGATTCGTCACACAATATCGTTTTAGACAATGTGATTAATGGTAAACCTTTGGTGTATCTAGAACATGAAGATTCCATAGCAGTTGAACATGATGCCGGTCAAATCCTTATTGTGAATTGTACGAACATCATTGTGCGTCATGTGCATCTTGAAAATATTCCAACAGCGATTCTCCTCGTTGACTCGAACAACTGTCGCATCCTGGATAATACTATTTTCAATACAAGCAACTCGGGTATTTGCATCGCTAACTCCCATACTACTCTCATTTTAGGTAATACCATACTGAATTCCAGTAAGGGCATTTATCTTAGTTCCGCATGGGACAATGTCATTACAACGAATATAATCAAAAATAACACCAATACAGGAATATATCTCGGACAGTATAGTATCAATAACAACATTGAACAGAATATCCTATCAGACAACGAGATGGGACTCTCTCTGCAGTGGTCAAGTTTAAACACGATAAAACGAAATCGAATATCAAATAATGATATAGGCATCTATCTTTCTCATGGGTCTTTTGATAATCGTGTAACGAAAAATACGTTGAGCAATAATGACAGGGCTATTATCATTCATAATGCAGCGTTTACCATGATAGCAAACAATAATTTTGAAGATAATAGCGAGGATGCATCGTTTGCTGTTGCCGCATATTACTATGAAAAATGGGCTTTATGGAACCGATTCAATCGTAACTACTGGGGAGAACCGCAGCTTTTACCAAAGGCAATCAAGGGTGAAATAACGATTATTTACCATGATTATTATGGAGGAAGTATAACACATAAATGGATATATTTAGATCGGCATCCACGACAACTACCCAATCCAGTGCACATTTGATTGATACCGTATAAGCATGTATGCATTCTACCATGCTGACATTTTTCCGCAATAACTATTATAAAAATAAAAGCGAGCTGAGTAATACTGTAAAAAATTGCGAAAAGGTATACAAAACTATGAAACGTGCATTTCGGATAGGATTCAGTTTCGGTCTCCCTTCAGGTATTGTTACGACGCTTGGTCTAATGGTGGGGCTAAATGCTACTACGCAATCACATTTTGTAGTAATTGGCGGCATATTAACAATAGCTATCTGCGACTCATTATCGGATGCTATGGGAATGCACTTTGCGCAAGAATCAGAGAATCATCTCTCGCAAAAAGATGTCTGGAAATCAACGTTTTTTACATTTCTTGCAAAACTTATTTTCTCATCGATTTTTATACTGCCCGTTTTAATTTTTGAATTAACTACTGCGATAATACTCAGCGTTATGATCGGATTATATCTTATTTTTAATATTAGTTTGATAATAGCGCGAGAAAGAAATGATGATCCCTTGAGAGTAATCAGTTCTCATCTCATAATTACACTTATAGTGATCATTTTAGCCCACTATGCTGGCCTTTGGATATCAGCTACTTTTGCCTATTTTTAAACTACAGGTATACAATAGCGTTATTGTTGTTTTCATTTTTGCCTTTTTTAATGTGATCTGAAAAAATTGAATACTATTCTTTTTTTCCTGGATCCTATTTAGTGAACATGGAAAGTTATAGGAGGAAAATTGAAGTATTTATGCACCTTTCTTGTTGTTATATACGTATAATCCTTTATTTGAAAATTGTATCTATTGATCACATCATCCATTATTTGATGAATCTTAAAAGAAACTCGTCAACTTATGGTTTTATTCAATTAGGATATATAGTGTTATACTCCTATCCGAATATCAAATGGTTCACGGGCGGGGAACCAGTCTACTTCATACCAGGGAAAGGTATATGATGTAATGTTTTCTACATCATAATAAATCCTTATTTGCCCAGCTAGTATCTTTGGTAATACTCGTGCCTCGTTCCAGTAGTTTGAATACCATTGGTTGTTATTGATCCATAATAAATCTACTGGTTTGCTATATCCAATCAAAAAAACATGGGAAAAAGATGCATCTTCACCATTATCGATAAAATTATTTTCATAAAGAGAATTGGCACACGTAGCCCAACTGTGTATTCCTATCTCTGAATTCCTCAGTATCGAATTCCTCCAAATCTTATTTTTATATCCTCCTAATTCAAACCCGCATACGTTTTCTGAGATAATGTTGTGATGAATGGAATTGTAATAGGAAAAAAATAATTTAATACCCTCAACAGTGTTATGAGCAATGACATTTTCATACACGTCGTTAGAGTGAGAAGCATTAAGGTTTAGACCTCCGTAGTAATTATCTATCATTTTATTGTTTGTAATGGTAGATGAATTTGAATCATGCAAATACATACCAAAATAGTTATGACAAAGGAGGGTATTTTGTATCAGATTGGCATTAGATTGTACGACAATACCAAAGGATGCATTCATACATGTGAATCCATCGATAACACAGTTGTCCGCATTTGTATTAATTCTTATACAATGTAAACCACCTGCTCCATCGATACAAGTAAGGTTTCTTTCATCCTCAACCTTTAAAATGATTTTTTTGTGTATATTGACATTTTCAGGATAAGTTCCTTCGTGTACCATCACTCTTCCATTTTCATTCAATGCATCAATTCCATCTTGGATAGTGTCAAAGGCATCATATCCCCATTTATGACCCTCATTAAAACAACCTTCGCAATAATCATCATCCACCCATACCTCCTCGATATATATTGTTGTATAACCTATGACTCCTTCTATAAAACTGACTCCAACAAACAAAGGCAACAATCCGAAAACTATGAGATTATTGAAATATTTCATATTCATTTCCTCCCTATTTATAAAAATGATATATACCCTGCTTAAAAAATCTTTTGACTGCCCAGCTGTATGAAAAAAATTGAAACATGATTCCAAACAACGACTAATCCAATGATCACATCATAAAAATTCCAAAGTCGATTTCGTTAATAACTGTAAAATAATCTATTTAAATACCTGCTAACAAAAAGAGGAGTATGTATAGACGATCAGTTTTAAGCGTACATCTTTCTATAATTGTAATAACGATCATCTCCATGATAGCATTATTAATGTTCTCATTTTTGCCGTTCCTAATCTGATCGAACACGTGGAACAACAATCCTGATAGTTATCTTTTTAAGATATTTTTCCTATTCTAGCTTTTCTAACAACTAAAGGTTAGCCAAATTGTTGACACGTATTTATCTCGGTTATATTTGTTATTCTGTTATCTATGGTGTTCTCTTTAAACAAACAAAATCCGATAAAAATCTTGGTATAAACATGTTGACAATGCTAATTTGGTTGACTCGCATCTATCAATATTTCCAAGGGTTAAAGACGTAATCGGTCAAAATACATCCAGGTAATGATGATATTCCTCTTTTGAACATAGTTTACACGGTAAGTTTTTTAATAAAGTTGAACTTCAATTCCATTGAAAGAGTATAATATGGTTAATGGAGGCATAGAAGATATGATGAAAAAAATAGTTGGTATAGCTATAACATTGCTGATGATAGGATCGACCTCTACTCTGAATGTCATTGCTGGTGATGAAGAAAACCCTGAGATTGAAGATGACATTGGCGATACTGACCTTAGCTTTTTAGACATAGAAGCAGCATGGTTCTATGAGAAACAAGAGAATCCAGAATATCTTTTCATATCAATGAAATTTCAGGATATAAAGGAAACATTTCCCGCCGTCTTTGCCGTTAAATGGTCATACAATGATATTGTGTATGTTGCTGGATTAACGACCTACTTTTTTAAACAAAAGGATGTCAGGAGCGGGCTTTATCAGCGAGGATCCTACTGGCAATGGAAAAGCATGCCTGCCTGTGATGGAATATTTGATCATCATAAAAACACCTTTACTTGGACGATTCCAAAGAGCAACATTGGAAATCCCCAACAAGGAGAAAGACTAACTCAAACAAAGTGCAGTGCCGTACCGAGTTTTCCGATAAGTATCACAGATCTGTTCATGGATTTTAGGGATTTCGCTCCTAATAATTATAATGAACACGGGCATGATTATCTCCTTCAATACTAATCATTCACCTATCTTTCTTTTTTCATCTCATGGTGGATCTTAAATAGTGAACATGTAAAGAAAGGAAGATGGTAAAACACCTTTTCAATGTTTACTATCCACAGTGATAGGAGGAAAATAGAGGTATTTATGCACCTTTCTTGCTGTTATATACGTATAATCCTTTATTTGAAAATTATACCTATTGATCAAGTCATCCATTATTTGATGGATCTTAACGATATCCTCCAAATAGAATTCCAATTCAAGTTGATAATTCCCCGTGTTTCTATCGACTGCGGTCAGATACGGGTTATATCGTAGGTATTCAATGAGAGTAGATATACTGTTATAGTCTCGTAATTTAACATATATTTTAACAAAATAAAAACCAAGTTTTTGGGAATCCATTCGAATTCTATAGCCACTGATGACCCCTTTGGCCTTGAGTCTTGCTATTCTCGAAGATATCGTATTGGGAGACATGTCAAGGTTGTCAGCAAGGTCTGTTAACGACATCCTTGCATGGGGTGCAAGATGTTTCAAAATGTCTATGTCAGTTTTATCATATTTTACCTGGGTTCCTCCTTTGATTAGATAGGAATAGCGCCTCTCTGATTTTTGTGGAGTCCCTAAGAGGAGATAGGATGAGACAAAACTGATTTGATCGATGAAAAAGGTGAGGAATTGTTTCTGAATATAATACCCAAATTGTTGTTGAATCCTTTTCCACAATGAAATAAAATCATTAATATCGGAAATGTCAAAAACTACTGACATGTCAAAAAAACCCGAGGTAGTAATTACTAGGGTCGTCAGTTTATTCTTCATAAAAAAATCTATCATTTCTTGTTCTTTTTTTGAGCTCATATATTGTAAGATAAAATGCAATCGAATAGGGATAAACCCCAATTTTTTTGCATTGATATAGGTATAAAAATCCTTAATGATACCTTTGGAAACAAGATTCTCAATTCGATAACGGACTACTCCTTTGTCCAAATTAACTTTTCTACCAATCGTTGAAAATGACTGCCTTGAATTGATATCTAGTTGATACAAAATTTGTTTATCAGTAGCATCAATATTTTTCATGAATATAAAATAAGTTAACTAGGTATTTAAAAATATTTTTATAAAATCTTTAAAAATCGTCTCCATTTTTAAATGTTTAATTAGAATAGATATTAACCTTTAAAAACTATTCTTTTAATCATTCCTCAAAAAATTTAATATTTTATTTACTAATGATTAAATTTTTAAAAAATAATGATTTATATTATTTCATCTATCTATTAATTAAAGGGGGAATCTACCAATATGCGAAAAACCATGAGTTTCTTTCTTCTTTTCTTGATTTTTATTTCACAAATCAGTATGCCTAAATCAAAAGTATCCCATAGTAGTTATTATAGAACACTGGAGTTGTTACCACGATCTTTACAAATTTTGCATGTAATGTTAGACTATCTGGAGGTAAAAACATGAAGAAAACACAAACAATGGTATCTGTTATTTTAATTGTTTTAAATATAATAGGTGCTGCTAGCTTAGCTATGGGCGAACACGACAGTGCAAAAATCTCTTCTTTACTTTTTGAGAATATTAGCAACAATGGCGATATTACATGGACGAAACATATGATTGAAGAAGATATTAGCCATGCATCAGGAATCCATGGGTGTGATATTGATAATGATGGCGATGGAGATGTGGTAGCCTGTGGTGCCCATGATAATGAAGTTGCATTTTGGAGAAATGATGGTGGAGATCCCATTGAATGGACAAAATATTCAATCGATGATGAGTTTGAATATCCGATGGATGTTTTTTCATGTGATATCGATGATGATGGAGATATCGATGTTCTTGGTGCTGCTTGGGCTAAAAGTGAGATTGCTCTCTGGAAGAACGCTGGTGGAAATCCCATAAAATGGTCAAAACAAACAATAAAAAATAATTATCCTGGTGCCCATGAGGTTTTTGCGTGCGATTTTGATGATGATGGGGATTATGATGTTTTTGGCGCGTCAGCTGGATTAAACCGAATTGATTGGTGGAGAAACGATGGCGGGATCCCTATTCAGTGGACTGAGCAAACGATAGGACAACAATTTGGAGGTGCACGATCTGTTTTTTCAAGAGATCTCGATGATGACGGGGATAACGATGTTGTTGGAGCAGCATTAACAGATAATACGATTTCATGGTGGTGTAACGAGGGAGGTGATCCAATCGAATGGACAGAATATGAAATTACAAGTGAGTTTGAAGGGGCTCATCATGTCTATGCAGACGATGTTGATAAAGATGGAGATATCGATGTTCTTGGTGCTGGATATTTTCAAAATCAGTTTGCTTGGTGGCAGAATGAAGGTGGAAAACCGATAACATGGAAAAAACAAGTTATTGATACCAGTTCCCCTGGTGCAATGAGGGTTTGTGTTGAGGATATTGATAACGATGGTGATAGGGATATTATCGGATCTTCCTCCCAAGGCAATAGTATTTCCTGGTGGTCAAACGATGGTGGGGATCCAATTCATTGGACAAAACATACCATAGATAATCAATGCCCAAAAGCATGGCCGATTTATCCTGTTGATATGGATAAGGATGGAGATATGGATATGCTAGGTGGGTCAGAATCCTCCGGTGGGATTATGTGGTATGAAAATAGCTTATACCCCATAGGAAGCGATTTAGAATGTCAAGGTTCGCTTCGTTGGACTAATGTGAAACCTGAATCAACCATTACAGGTAGTTTCTCCATTAAGAACGTAGGCGACCCGAGTTCATTTCTTGACTGGGACATTGATGAGTATCCTGCATGGGGTACTTGGACGTTTCAACCAGAAAATGGAGAAGATTTAAGGCCCGAAGATGGTGAGATTGAGGTGGAGGTTACCATCAAGGTTCCCCATAGTTCAAATGAAGAATTTACTGGGGAAATTAAGATCATCAATGTTGATAATAGGAGTGATTATTCGATCATAGATGTTTCCCTTGTTACACCAAAGAACTATCTCTCTTCTAGCTCAGGCGAAGGAAAAGAATATTGGGCACTACTTGTTGGATGCAATGAATTTTTGAACCGGCCTGATTTAGATCTTCCTGGTAATGATCTATCGGCAGAAGATTTTCGTGATTTGTTACTCTTATCTGACTGTTGGCAACCGGATCATATCAAGGTATTAACTGGTAAAGATGCTACATCGATGAACATTCTTAAAGGTCTGAGATGGCTTGATACGATGGATGATGAAGATGATGTCTGTTTATTTTATATTGCTACGCATGCTGGTCCTTTGGGATTGGATTTTCCTCCTTTTGATGAAAAAGATGGAGATGAATTATTAACAACGTATTCGACACATAGATTTTATAATCCTACTACTAGGGTTTCAATTGTTATTCCTTGGATTTCTTATCTCTATGATGATGAGATAAATTTATTCCTAAGTATGTTGGATGCTCAGGGGATATGCGCTATTTTCAATACCTGTTATGCTGGTGGTTTTGACGACCCACCGAAGGGTAAATATTTTAATTTTTTATCAAAGGCTACGTTTGAGAAATCTACATCTGAATGGATGGCTGAATTCGCTGAGGATATCAGTGCCTCGGGTAGAATAGTATTAATGGCTTGTAAGGAAGATGATATAAGCCTTGGCTCAGTCTTTTCGTATTATTTGATGGAGGGTTTACAGGGATTTGGAGATTTGAATGATGATTCAACATGTTCCGCTGAAGAATCGTTTGAGTATGCCCTTCCTAAAACAAAGGGTTATCTAGGCAGAGAATTTTCTTTTACGCAGGTTCCTCAAATGTATGACGATTACTCCGGTGACTTAATTTTAACTGATGTTGAGATGCCTCCAAGTAATCCTGAGATTACTGGCCCAACGCTTGCTTATAGTAATAGTGAGCATACGTATTCAGTTTCTTCATCTGATCCGGAAGGAGATGCCATTCGATATTACATCAACTGGGGAGATGATACTGAAGGCTGGAGTGATTTTTATCCAACTGGAGAAGAAGTTATACTCACT
>Ga0272442_10006474_pt1 | contig 15384 bp, 14 predicted proteins | sample SSMForm2O_FD_200262 | JGI IMG/M metagenome (GOLD analysis project Ga0272442, IMG submission 200262) | Marine sediment archaeal communities from Little Sippewissett salt marsh, Falmouth, MA, United States - SSM-Form-2O | ecosystem: Environmental > Aquatic > Marine > Wetlands > Sediment ...
TTTATTCATTTTGCATATCCTGGCGTATCTGGCTATTTACATGTTGGACATATGAGAGGATTTACCTATTGTGACATACTAGCAAGAGCTAAACGTATGCAAGGATTTGATGTTTTATTTCCAGCTGGATTTCACGCGTCTGGGATACCATCAATTGGATTTTCAAAAAAAGTAGAAAGAAAGGATCCACCAACCATTGCTACGTTAAAGGAATACGGATGCGATGATCAATGTATTTCATCGCTATCAGATCCGAAAAACGTTGTTTCCTATTTTTCAAATGTTTATGTTGAGGATTACTGGAAAAAATTTGGGTTTCTCATCGATTATTCCCGCATTATGAGCACTATTTCTCCAGGTTACAAACAGTTCATAACCTGGCAATTTAAAAAGTTATACGAAAAACAATTACTGATTCAAAAACCTCATTTCGCCCCATTTTGTCCTAAATGTGGTCCAGTAGCAGTTGATAAATCTGAAACCGATATTTCAAAAGGGGGAAATGCTGAAATTATGGAATTCACGGTAATCAAATTTACATTGCCTGACGGTACAATTCTTCCAGCAGCAACTCTTCGTCCTGAGACTATATTTGGTGTTACAAACATGTGGATTAATCCCGATGTTACGTATAAAAAAATAAAATTTGATGAGGAAACATGGATCGTATCAACATCGGCTTATGAAAAACTCCTATATCAATACGATAACATTTCTGATTTAAATGAACCTATAAAGGGAAGTACATTATTAAAAAAGGATGTTACTATTCCAATTATCAATAGAACCGTTCCAATCTTGCCCGGTCCATTTGCGGATCCAGATGTTGCAACTGGTATCGTAATGTCTGTTCCTGCTCATGCACCTTATGATTATATAGCTCTTGTCGAAACAGGAGAGTTAATTGAACCTATTACAATAATTGAAGTTAAGGATCTCGGAGATAACCCTGCGAAAACTGTTTGTGAACAACTTAAAATTCAATCACAGAAAGAAACTGAAAAACTAGAAGAAGCTACTGAACTTGTTTATAAAAAAGAATTTCATACCGGTCGATTAAACCAATTATGCGGCGAATACGCGGGGATAAAAATCTCAGAAATAAAAGATACCGTAAAAAAAGCTTTAATTGATAATAACCAAGCCGTTGAACTCAGAGAATTCTCTGAAGAAGTTATTTGCCGTTGCAGTGAAAAAGTGGTAATAAAAAAGATACCGGATCAATGGTTCATAAAATATAGCGATGATACAATAACTAATGCATCAAAAGAACATATTTCTTCAATGAATATAAATCCAGATAAATATAAAGAAGAACTGCCACGTATTCTTGATTGGTTCGATGATCGCGCATGCATTCGAAAAGGATCATGGCTTGGCACAGAATTCCCATTTAAAAAAGGATGGATAATTGAGCCAATATCTGATTCAACATTATACCCCGCATACTATCTAATATCAAACTATGTTAATGAAAATAAAATTTCTATTGAAGAGATGGATGAATCATTTTTTGATTATGTATTCTATGGAAAAGGAACGCCAAAAAATAATATTTGGAAACATATTCATGAAGATTTTAACTATTGGTACCCAGTTGACATCAATCTGGGAGGAAAAGAACATAAGACCGTTCATTTCCCTGTTTTTATCATGAATCACGTAGCGATCATGCCACAAGAAAAAAGACCGAAAGGTATCTTTGTCCACTGGTGGGTAACTCAAAAAGGTAAAGAGAAGATAAGTAAATCAAAAGGTGGGGCAGAACATGTTGCAGAAGCAGCAAAAATCTACGGAATTGACGCAATGCGATTGTATTACACCCATGTAGGATCACCTTTTGTGGATATTGAATGGGATGTTGAAACTGTTACAAAATATAAAAACAAAATCGCAAATATTTACAAATTCATAAAACAATTGTATACAATAGATAAAAAACCTAGCGAACAAATAGATAAGTGGATGGAAAGTAAGATATCAGAACATATTACCTCAGTTATTACAGCGTATAATAATTTTGATTTAAGAATTGCAGCAAACACTATTTTTTACGAAATCCCACAAGATATAAACTGGTATTTAAAACGGGATGGTGGGAATTTAAAAGTTATTGAACGTACTGTAAATGCTTGGTTACAACTTATGACACCAATAACTCCACATATGACCGAAGAACTTTGGAATATTAACCATAGTTCACTTATTTCAACTTCGATTGGTCCTGATAATTCGTCTTTTACAAAATCAATAAATCATCTAGCCGGTGAAAAACTAATTTCAAACCTTGTAGATGACATTCAAGAAATTCTAAAAGTTGCTAGCATTACCCCAAAACGAATTTTTATCTATACTGCACCAGTATGGAAACACAATGTTTTAAACAAAGCCATAATGCTTTCAAAACAATCTAATTCAGTTAACATGGGACAATTAATGAAAACTATTATGTCAGACCCATCCCTTAAAGACAATGCAAAACTGGTTTCAAAATATGCAGGAAAACTTATTGCTGAAATAAAGAAATTCAATGAAAAGGACATGCAATATTATCTAACCGAGGTTAATGAAATGAGTTATCTAAATGATGCAAAATCATTTTTTGAATCTATATTTTCCTGCAATATAGCAATTTTTAGTGGAGATGATCACCATATTGAAGATCCTAATCAAAAAGCACGTTTTGCAGAACCAAGACGTCCAGCAATATACGTAGAATAATAGAATTTCTTTAGGAAATTCATGTTATTCTACTTGAATTATTTTCTCAGGTTCCTCAGTTATATCATTTGGTTTTTCACCAACTGTGAAACCAATTGATGTTGTTTCGCAATAATAATAAGATTTATCTTGGTATGATACAAAATATCCATCTGGTACTGTAAGATCAGATACTCCAGTTGCAAGATGCCCGATATTATCATCAATAATGTAAAACAACAAAACCGCATCAAAATCTAAATTTTCTATGATTGAAGCAAATAAGACCGATGAATCTTCACAATCTCCCCTTCCATCTACTAACGTTTCTATGGGAAATCGCCAATATTCCTCTTGATTTTTACTTGCATTATCATCCCAATAATAAACGTTCTGTTGCACAAAGCTCATGACAAAATTTACTTTTTCTAAATCGGTATACCCATTCGTAATTGCAAGATTATTTAATTTATCTGCAAGTGAGACAATTACTGAATCATTAACCGTTACAAACTTTGCCATTGCCTTTGAGTTAAAAGTTTGAGTCTGAGGACTTCTGTTAATTGTTGATTGAATTGCCCATTCATATTTTTGAAATGGAATATCAAGGGTAATTGAGTGCAATTTTTGTTTGAATCTCCATCGAAAAGTTTTTTCAAAGGAATCATTTAATGGTTCAATTTCTTCAGGAAGGGTTATTGAATACGTTATGGTTGCTTCACTTCCAACAACTGATGAATCAGGAATAATTTCATTTGAATCGTGATACAATCGTAATTTAATACTTACTAAATCATTATCTTGATTTATATCTAATTGATCATCTTTTCTTATCCACTCTTGGTCAAATACTTGAATTTCTATATCTGTGTATTTTTGAGAACCACTTTCAGGGATATCAAAGAAAAAGGATTTTGAAATGGATTTTGCAACTCCTTTCCAAATATAATAATTGCTTCCGTTATTATCCCAGGTTATATATTCTTCATCATTCACAAGAATTTTAATATAAACTTGAGCCCAAGGTAAAAAATCAACATATTTATTCAATGTAATCTGATTTATTGATAGGGAAAAGGAAAGATCAACAAAGGGGTTATGGTCAGCATTATTGCCGGTACCATCGTTATCATCATCCCGAGTTTCACTTGGATCATTTGGAAAAACATCAGAATTATCTCCAATACCATCGCTATCACTATCCTCCCATTCACTTGGATCATATGGGAAGTCATCGAGTGTTAATGGTGGAATCGAAGTACTATCGGCTTGTGATTTTCCAGTATTCCATTTATCTGGAAAACCGTCTCCATCACTATCTATGCTAGCAGCGGGATCAAAAGGGAAACAATCCTCATTATCACCAATACCATCATCATCAGTATCATTCTGTTCCTTTGGATTATTAGGAAATGCATCGATATCATCCATTATTCCATCATTATCTGAATCAATGGTGGAAGGATCCGGATTGACAATCCAAAAAATAGTGTATGTTACGGATATCGTAATAAGAATAACAATAAGGGCAAGGAGTAATAGCCTTTGTTTTGAGAGATACATAATCTTGTATTATGTTTAGATTAATCACCTATAAAAAATCTTGTATTTAATTTATCAATATTTTTTTACTATGATTCATTGTGTACCATCCTTTTTAAAAGAATCTTGTGATATATTCTTTGATTTACACTTATGGTTAAGACAAGAATCAAACAATCAATTGATACCTGGGATCGTATTGCAGATAGTTTCCATCAATCCCGACAATTCACCTGGGATTTTTGCATCAAATTCATATCATCAATACGTAAAGAAAGCAGGTGTGTAGATCTAGGTTGTGGAAATGGTCGTCATTTAATTCCACTTTCACAACACTGCTATCGATCTATTGGATTTGATATTAGTAGAAATCTTCTTAATATCACATTATTTAATCTTAAACAAAACAATATTCACAATTGTTCAATCGTACAAGGAGATCTTTGTTCACTCCCATTTCAATCAAATAGTATTGATAACATTATTTATATCGCAGCATTACACAATATCAAAGGAAAACAAAATAGAATTCAATCATTACATGAAGTACATAGAATTCTCAAACCTAAAGGGTCTGCTCTTATCAGTGTCTGGAGCAAGAATCAAGAACGGTTTGATAACATCAAATCGTTAACAGATAAAAACAGCGAACCTGGAGATATAATCATACACTGGAGACAACATAATTTAAACGTTCCACGTTTTTATCATTTATACGAAAAAAACGAATTCAAACGTGATCTAATCAATGCTCATTTTTCACTTAGCTCTTTAGAAGAAATATCCATTGCATCTAAGAAAATCAATGATAATTTTTATGCAATTTTGACAAAACCTGATGAAAATTAAGCATTAGTACCTTTAATTTTATATTGGACTAAACACACGACGATTAATGTAAAAGTTGCACTTATTACACTCCAAATAGCTGGAAGGAATCCAAAAGAAGGTACAAGATTTAATTCAAATACAATAATACTTGCTTCACCAACAAGAATGCTAAGGATGCAAGCAAGAGCCGTTGTTCGCTTCCAATATAAGACTGCAAAAACAGTAGGAAACAAAACTGCCAATCCAGAAAACGTACTTTTAACTAAAGTACCCATGATTCCTTCTGATGGATCATAACCAAGTAATATAAATAAAATCGCACCAATAACTAATAAAAAAATGAATATCTTACCTCGTTTTACCTCATTAGACTTCTTTTTAAACGGCAAATCGTGAGAAAACATAGTTGCAAGAGAGAGTAACTGCGAATCAGCTGTTGACATTAACGCAGCAAGTGCTCCAATCATCACAAATAAATAAATGCCTTCAGGAGCAAACAGTCTAACCATCTGAGGTAGTACCATATCCGTTTCAGCAGCAGATAATATTAATCCAGCACCATGAGCCCAAACTCCAATAACCACAGGAATGAAAAATACTATAGCTACAGTAAGGGGATATAAAAACATCGTCGTTTTAAGGGATTTTTCATTTTTTGCAGTGTAAAATCTTGAGAAAAGCTGAGGAAACATAGGATCAGCAAATAACCAAAGAATCATAAACGAAAACCAAATTTGTATGGTAAAATATCCATCTAAACCTGGACGAGAAAATAATGATGGAACTTTTTCAATTGATAATGTATTAGCAGTAGCAATTCCACCTAGTCCCTGAGACACAAAAATAAAAGCTAATATCAATGCAGTTATCATTAACACCCCTTGTAGTACATCTGTCCATCCAGATCCTCTCATTCCTCCAAAGAAGGTATACACCATTAACACAATCATGGTAGCAACAGCTCCAAACTGCCAAGAGATCATTGATTCAGTTAGCTGCATAATTAAAAATCCAGCACCAATTGCTTGTGTTGCCAAATAAGGAATGGTAAAAATAATTAACACACCCATGAACATATATCGTAATACTTTAGAGTTCAGTTGTTTTCCAACAAGTTCAGCAGGTGTAATATATCCGTTTTTTTTACCTAATTGCCATACTTTTCTTCCAATAAGATAAAAAGATATTGCCATAAAACCGGTTCCAAATGCCATGATACCATATTGACCAAATCCACTCGCATATGATTTACCGGCAAATCCAAGAAAGGTAAATGCCGAAAAATTTGTGGCCACTAATGAAAAAAAGAGTACAACAGGTCCAAAACTTCTGCCAGCTAAAAAATAGTCTTCAGTCGTATCAACTGACTTTTTCTTAGCATAATATCCAAGGATTAAAAGAATAGAAAAAAAGAGGGCTAGACTGAGGATTACATAAATCATAGAGTGTTATTCCTCCAATAATAGGCAATAATTAGATAATACACTATGCTTAAGATAAGAGTAAGAATCATTACATACCAAATCCAAATTGGAAATCCTAAAAACCCTAAAGAACTACTATTCCAATTCCAAAAATCAATTGAACAAATAAAAATGAGTGCTAAAATAAATCCTAATAAAATCAGCATTCTGTTTTGTTTCCCTCTAAACCAGTTATTATTCATGATAAATCAACTCTAGAGTCGTTATCACTTTTTCCTGGTTTTCAACGGCTGGAAACAGTGAAAAAACAATGCCGTATGAACAATTTGATAACAACGGTACATCAAATAAGTATTACAAATATTTTATTAATTATACTACCAAAGGATAAAAAATTATTATTGTATTAAATAAGATTTAAAAGGATATAATTGATTTGATAATAACCCTATTTGATTAGGAGAAAGTTCTTCAACTCTATTTGATCCAAACATAATATCCTCTGAAACTCTTTTTGAAAAAGAATGGTTTATGATAGTTTTAATTTGCTTTCGTCTATGAGTAAATAATAGATTAGTTAAAGAAAAAAAATAGGGTTCATCAACTACATGAAATGGCGGTGATTTAAGGGGAATAAGTTCAATTAAACTTGAATAAACCTCAGGAGGCGGGGAAAATGAAGATGGAGTGATATGAGTTAATATACGACAATTTGCGTTGTATGCAACACCAACAGATAAGCGCGAATATTGTTTTGACCCCGGTTTTGCTATCATTCTCTGTGCAAATTCCCTTTGGTAAATTAACACTGCTTTTTCAAACTTGGTCTGAAAAAGTTTAAATGTAAACGGTGAAGAAATCTGAAAGGGCAGGTTAGCCACTACTTTTGTAAAATATGGTATTTCACTCCAATCCAAATCCATAATATCATCATGGATTAAAATGACATTGCTCGGAAGGGATTTTTTTAAAAATGGAATCAATCTATCATCTAATTCTACAGCTACAACATGATCACATATCTGAGCTAAACGTTGAGTAAGCACACCTTTACCAGGACCAATTTCTAAGACAATATCATTTTGAGAAAGTTGAGCTGCAAACAATTCTTTTTCAATAACCGTTTCATTAATTAAAAAATGTTGACCAAACTTGGTTTTCACCATAGGCGCCAACTTATTTACCGTTTATTTTGAGTTGCAGGAGGACGGGTAAACAATCGGTATTTTTGTTCAGGATCACTCAATTCTAATTCAATACGTTTCGCTACTAATTTTGCAGGATCCCGTAAGAAATCAATTCGATCCACCATTTCTTTGAAACTTGAAAATTTTTGTTTGCGTCTTTCAGCTAAGATATCATGCATCATCTTTTTTCCTAATCCAGGAAGTAACTCTAAAACATGAAAACGAGTTGAAATAGCTGGTGCATTATTAAAAAACTGGATAAAATATGGTTCTTTTCGATTTACGACATCGATTAATACGTACGGTAATTCACCATGAGCTGTAGAAGTTAAATCCTCGAAACGGATTCTTCCTTTGATCTTTTTTATTTTTTCACGTTTTTTTGGATTCTTTCCAACATAAATACGATCACTGATGGAAAGTGTAATATTATTTTTTGGCACTAATTCAAGGAGGGTGAACTGGTTTTCACCTACACCATATACCACCGGATAACGATGGTGAGAACTTGCATCTACTCTTCCTTCTGGCAAATAATCAAGGATATATACATACTCCTCCACAGCACCATTCCTCCCTATATTATTCTATATAAAACTCATTAACTATATCAAGTATTACTTTCAAATCTTTGTCCGTTAGGCTAATTCTCTCTTTTGCAAAAATGGATTGGATTTCTTCAATAGATTTCGGAAGTAAATCAGCTATTTTATAGGCTTGACTTTCCTTAATTTTTTCTATTTCCATTAATTTTTTTATCATATTTTCTGTTTTATTTGCAGGTAATTTCGCAAATTTATTCGCATGATCAAAAGCGATACGTTGCTCATATAACAACGATTCACGTTCTTTTTCAACTTTCTTTAATAAATTTTTTACCTCTGCAAGAGAAACATATGAAACGTTCTCATCAGAATTTACCATATCTTAACCTCTCCGAATATGTTCCGGACGAACAACTAAAGTTTTTTCTTTTTTCCCACTAGTCAGTTGAACACGATATGAATTACCTTGTTTACCCATCACAGTTGCCGTATGACCATGAAAACGAATGTGAGGCATTCCCTTGTGAATGGAAGAATCAATAACAATATTTACTTTTTCACCTTCATTGAATTGTTGAAGAGACCGTGTTATTGTAGAAAATCCCCGATTTCGCGGTTTTTTCCTTAATATGTGTCGACTTTTACTTCTTATTCCTTTTGAACGTTTTACCATTGCTTATTCCCCCTTGACTTCTTTAACGTCTAGAGATTTAACTTCACACGCGATATTGAGTAATTGGCTAATGTTAGGTTGCGTTCTACCATTATCGCCCGTAACTAGCTCTTTGATATATGTTCCAGATTCACTTTCAATTTCAAGTGAAGCCATAGTTCCATCTACTTCTAGCACAGTACAGCGATAAATCTGACGTCTTCTAATTTTATTTGCCCGACGTTTTTCAACGCGTGTTGGGGTTTGTTGATTTATTGTTGTACCCTGTAATGACAGCGCTACCTTTTTAAGTTTTTCTTTTTGAATTGGAACAGGGGCATGTATTTTTACTACATATACTTTCTGGAAGTGAGCTAACTTAATTCTAGAGATATCAGAACTATCTGTACATTTCAACGAGTTTACTTTTACATCCCCATTACTTTCCTGTTCGATTTCCTCTTTAATTTTTAGTAAAGATACCGTCCTTTTTTTAGGGTCTTTAATTTCTAATACAAAGGGTCGTCCAGATCCCAACATACGAACATCGATATCTTCTCTTCCAGCACCATGAAATGATTCATCTTCAGCTTGAGCATACTTAATGAATGAATGTGCAATTAATTCCTCCACACTATCCTGATATAATTTTCCCGTGTAATTGCAATATCGGCAGCCTTTTCCATGACACCGTCGGCAAAACCATTTGGTTTGAGGAAGATCTCTTCGATATTTGCTATAACGGCCGTAAACACATAATGGTTTTATCTGTAACGAGACGATGTTAAACTGAGTATTAACAATAATCATAATGTCTGGGTGTTTAAAATCTACCACGCGTATAGGCTCATCCTCTAAGATTAATCCTATATACTCATTGATTTCTTGTTTTATTGATGCAGTATCAGTTAAATCGAATTTTTGAATAATATTTTGTTCTTTTAGAAGAATATCTTCATCTATAATACAACCAATAAGAAATGAAGTAAATTCATAATCAGAAATAGCATGTTGTGCTAAATGGAGAAAGTCAGGTAATTCGTTAAGCAGACCTTGACATAATTCACATTGATTAACTGGATTTTCTTTAATATTTGTATTTTTTGTCCTATATCTTTTTCCAGCATCTTGAAACGTCTCATTTTTTTCTCGTCGAGTGCACAATCTACCAATACAATGATCACAAAGATGGTACTCATCTAGTAGAATAGGAATATTTTTTTTATCGATGTTTTCTTTTATTTTCGAATTTTTTGAAGTCATTATTAACATCATGATTAAAAAAAGATATTAATAAATCATCCGATGAGTAAAATCTACCACCATTTTTTCCACTTGAAATTTATTATTAGTAAAACAATGATTACAGTTAGAACAATATTTAATATTAAATTAATGTTTAAAGATAACTCTTCATCATTTTGTTTAGGTGGAATTAATAAATACGAAATTGTTTCATTTGATTCAAATAATGTTCTGTCTTGATCTAGTGGAAAACCTTGTATATTTGCTGAAAGAACAATTGATGCATTATGTTTAAATGAAGGTTCTGCTGAGATATTAATGAAAAAAGTACCTCTTTCCCCAATAGATAAATCTTTATATTTTGGTTTAAAACTTAGGCTAACATTTTCAGGAGCATCTTTTATAATTGGAGTTACCCTAGATTTCATATTTGCTAAATTTTGTATTTCAAAAAATGTTTGGGTATCCTCATTATAAGATATTTGAAAAGTTTTTTCACTGCTAGAATAAAGAACAATTTCTGGCCTAAATTCCGGAACTAAAGAAATTGAAATTTGAGTGTTAAACGAGTTAATTCGGCCAATTTGATCACAAGATGCTTCGATAATAAACGCATATATTTGAGCAGGTGCATCCATAGAAGGAGTAAGTGTTAAAGAAGTAGATATCTCAATAGGTTCTTCTTCTGTAGGTATATTACATGATAATTGATTACTTGATAGAGAGATATCCAACCAATCGGGTTGATCAAGTATTGAAAGATTAATTATCTGTTGAGGTGCAATCATATTTCCAAAAAGAATATAATTTTTTATTCACCAAGGCATATATTTTAAAAAAACTGAAGGCACATCAGTACTATATTTGATAGTGAAGGGTAAGTTTATAGATTTTTCTAAAATAAGATTCTCACTTAATGGGTCAGTATCTACATCAATATCAATATACGATTGAAAACTAAACAACATAGGTCTTGAAACCAGTTCATTAGCTTGCACAACACTTGAAGGCAAAAAGATGCATAAGAAGAAGAGTGAAAATAAAAAAATTGATAATAAATTATGTTTTAACATATTAACCTCCCAAATTTTGCTATTTATAAATATAGTACAACCTTATATAAATATTTTCCATAAGTAAATTCATCATATAATATTCATTTCTAATTCGGGTATAAAAATATATTTTATTGAGTAAGGTTTTTATTATGAACTTAAATACAGGATGATATCCTATTTAATGGAGGCAATTATATGGTGAAAGTTACAGCATTTAAAGGAATTACTTATAATACTGAAAAGATAAAAAACATGGATAAAGTAATGTCACCACCTTACGATATCATATCATCAAAACAACAAGACGAATTATATAATAATAGTCCTTACAACTTTGTCCGATTAATATTGGGAAAACAACATCCCGATGATACTAAAGAAAACAATCGATACACCAGAGCAAATAAAGATTTTAAGCAATGGAAAAAAGATGAGATATTAATAGATAGTGCAGACGAAGCAATTTTTCCATATAAAATAACATATTTGTTAAATAATGAAGAAAAAACCATGAATGGTTTCTTCATATTATTAAAAATAGACAAAGAATACCAGAAAGTAAAAGCACATGAACGAACACTTTCGAAACCAAAAGCTGATCGATTAAATTTGATGAGATCCTGTAATGCAAATTTAGAACCTATTCAACTTCTTTATATCGATGAGGAAGATGATATTCATAACACAATTCAAAAATCATTATCTCCAAAAGCACTTATTGATGTTACTGGTTATGATGGTTTTAATCATGCTATTTGGAAAATAACTGATAAATCTGTTATTACCCAAATTAAAAATTTCCTTGATGATGAAATTTTATTTATCGCTGATGGCCACCATCGATATCAAACCGCAATTAACTTTGCTAAGGAAATGGAAGAAAAAACAGGTGATTCTAATCCCGATGCTCCCTTTCAATATCGTATGGTCATCCTAGCAAATATGTTTGACGAAGGATTAGCCATTTTACCAACACATCGGTTACTCAACCTCCCAGATACTATTAATAAAGAAAAGCTTCAATCAGTTCTTAAACAATATTTTACTGTAGAAGTGTATCATCGAGATTCCTCAATTAAACCTCAAAAGCTTGCTGAAAACATTAAAAAACAAATAGAAACAGATAAACAACATAAATTTGCTCTATTTTTTAAAGATAATTATTTTATTATTACTCTTAAAGATGAATCCATCATGGATAAGCTAGCAAATGAAAGATCAGAAACTTGGAAAAAACTCGATGTTTCAATATTGCATAAAATTGTAATTGAAGAAATTATGGGCATCACTCAAGATAATCTTGAAGATCATGTGAAATATACTCGTGAAGATGAAGAAGCTATCACTGTTGTTGATAACGGTTCTTTTGATTGCTCGATTTTAATGAATGCAACAAAAATTGATGAATTAAAAGCAATCGCAGATGCAGAAGAACATATGCCTCAGAAATCAACATATTTTCTTCCAAAAATGCTCTCTGGATTAGTCATGTATGATATGAAACTACATGAATAACCATATCATTTATTTTCTTTTTTTCTATGAGTTAGCTTAATATACACTTATATTATGCACAACTATCATTATGAATATTATTGAAATTCTCATCATATTCTTTGGGATCATCGGATTATATCTAGTATTATCATTATACTTAAAACAAAAAGGATATTTTGAAAAATATAATATCAGTTTTTATGGTCCTGCATTAATGTTCCGGACAAAAAGAGGCGTAGGTCTCTTAGAAAGAATTGCTCAGCATAAACGATTTTGGAAAGCATATGGAAAATTAGCTATTATCGTCTGTTTTATCATGATGATATTAATGGTCTTATTAGTCATAGCAAATATGTGGGCAGTTCTCGAATTCACTCCTGAGCAACAACAAGCATTACCGGGCATAGAATTTGGACTCATTCTCCCCGGTATTAATCCATTACTTCCACTAGATTATTTAGCCTATATTATCATAGCTTTAGTAATAGGAATTATTGTCCATGAGTTTTCTCATGGAATCCTAACATTTGCTAATGGATTAAAAGTCAAATCACTTGGACTACTTTATCTAATCATCCCCTTAGGAGCTTTTTGTGAACCTGACGAAGAAGAACTACAGGTTACTTCGAAAAAAAAGCGAATGAAGGTATACGCAGCAGGACCTATGTCAAATTTTGTTGTGGCACTATTAACATTATTGCTTTTTTCTTATATAGGAATGGCTGCAGTCGAACCAATTGATGGAGTTCACATTGCCTATGCTTTTGATGATAGTCCCGCTGAAATGATAGGTCTTACCGCAGGAACCGTTGTCATCTCCTTAAATAATACTCAAGTTTCAAACGCATCAGATTTTTCTCAAGTCATGGAAACCGTTTCAGTAAATCAAACAATACCTATTTCCTTTTATAAAGACCATAAATTGATTGAAACCTCAATAACACCTGCTGCGCGATCGCAATTTTCAGGAAATAATAGTGAACAAAATATGAGTTTTGTGGGAATTGGATTTAATGGATACGTTCAAGGTTTCATTGAATCACTCAAAAATCCTCTTTCAAGTGGCGATGGACTCATTCTCCTATACTCCCTTCCTGTAATTGGTTATTTTATAGGATATAACCCTCTTGTTAACCCATATACACAAGGATTAGAGCTAACGGGTTTAGCATCCGCTATTCCAACATCAATTTTTTGGATATTATTAAATGCAATCTTTTGGATATTCTGGTTAAATCTTCTACTCGGATTTTTCAATGTTCTTCCAATGGTGCCTTTAGATGGCGGATTTCTATTCAATGATGGTCTAAGATATATAGTGCAGCGATTAAAAACAAATCTAAGTGAAGAACGTGTTGAATCAATCGTTCGAAAAATTACAATGTTTATCTCGTTAATCATTCTCTTCCTTGTATTGTTTCCTTGGCTTGTAAAATACATCTAATGTCGTCTACAATCATAATTTAATTTCTATAAATTTTATTTGAAATCAATAGATTGGACTTTAGATTGAGAAATACAAAAATGACTTAATAATAACATAATATTTTATTAATTTGTCAATATTAATTTTAAATAAATACCTATAAAAAAAATAAAAAATGAATAATATGATTATTCAGAAACGACGACGCGACATGGAGAGGGAAGTTTCATTCCTGCTTTTCGTAAAGCACTTTTTGCAAGTGGAATAAATTGAGGGTGAGTTTCAATTGTAATAACTGCTTGATTGCTATTTACATGAGCTGCAGTACTTACAATTTTACCAAATGAGGATCTCATTCCTTGAGAAACACGATCCGCCCCAGCTCCTGTTGCCTGTTTATTTTCTCGTAATACCACATGAGGATAGACAAGTATACGCAACCGATAATTCGTTAGTCCTGCCTTCTTTTCCATAAATCTATTGGAAGTAATACGAGCTGATTCTAATGCACCATGACGAGCTTGGCATTCTTCAACAGAAATTAGACTTAATTTAACTGGGAAAATGCCTTGTTTATTTCCATTTACAAATTGTGTAATTCTTGGAGTTGGAATACCACCCATGTATTCTTTACGAGTGGTAAGTTGTCCTCGGACATAACGGTACATACTACCTGGTTTTCGTGCCATTGTTCACAACCTTATATATTATTATAATGAGGAGGTGAATATGTACATGTTGTTTATAACTTTTATTGCTAAAATCGATGAAAACACCGCAAGATGAGGACATTTACAATTTAAAATATATCTTTTACAGCATAATAATAATTTCCTGACATTTCGTCTTATTAGACTCTATAGCCAAAAGAATTTAAAAAAATCATCTTTTACCATATACCAGATGTATGCAATATTTGAAATCAAAGAACAATTATTATTTGAAATACAAAAAACATTGAAAACTTTACATTTTCCAGAGATAATCAAATTAGAAACACCGTCAGATCCAAACCTTGGCGATCTTTCTTTTCCATGTTTTCTCTATTGCAAACAAAGTAAGAAAACACCTAAAGATACTGCTGAAATGATTGCAGAAAAAATCCAAAAACCATCATTCATTAAAAACATACAAGTTAATGGAGGATATGTAAATTTCTGGTTTGATAATCAAATCATCTTGGAAAAAACCATTTTGACAATTCTAAAAAAGGAAAAAGAATATGGTATTCTTTCTAAAAAAAATAAAAAAATTATTGTAGAACACACATCAGCTAA